>JACXTT010001694.1_pt1 | contig 36214 bp, 32 predicted proteins | sample 9270951 | NCBI WGS metagenome assembly JACXTT01 (sample SAMN15532306, study PRJNA645909) | rock metagenome | isolation source: weathered quartz diorite | place: Puerto Rico | collected 2017-06-21 | reverse complement strand
CCGTATCAAAAAGCAGTTTTACTGCTTTTTTGCCTTCGTCGCCTAAATCAATGGAGTATTTGTTTACATACAATTCAATGTGTTTATACATTACCTCTTCGCTCATTTCCTGGGCGTGGGAACGTATAAACTCCAGCCCGGACTTCGGGTTTGCAAAAGCAAACTCAACCGACCGCCGCAAAATACGGTTTATTTTATGCTGAACATCCTGCGGCAGGTTTCGGTTAGCCACAATGCCGCCAAGCGGGATGGGGCAGCCGGTTTGCTTTTCCCAGTAGTCGCCAAGGTCGATTATCTTTTTAAGTCCCTTATCCTCGTAAGTGAACCGGTTTTCATGGATGATCAGGCCGATGTCGATTGTTCCATCTAACACGGCGTTTTCAATATCCGAAAAAAGCATTTCCACTTTGTTTGTAGCATTTGGAAAAGCCAATCCCAATAAAAAATTGGCGGTGGTGTATTTGCCGGGGATGCCGATTTTGGGATTTACGATTTGAGATTTACGATTTACGACCTGGTTTTTTTCCAAATCCGAAATCGAAATTTCGAAATCCGAAATCAATAGGGGGCCTACTCCAAAGCCCAGGGCGCTGCCAGCATCCAGCAATACATATTTATCTGCCACATAGGCAAACGCGTGGTAGCTGAGTTTGGTAATATCCAGTTCGCCGCGCATGGCTTTCTGGTTCAGCGTTTCAACATCGTCATAAAATACCTCAAAATCCAACCCTTCGGTATCAATTTTATGATGGATAAGCGCGTCGAAAATGAAAGTATCGTTGGGACAGGGGGAGAAGCCGAGGGAAAGTTTCATGTTGTAAGTTGTGTGTTGCAGGTTGCAGGTTCAACGCCGAAGCATCAAAAAATGCTTACTCACAACCCCTTCAAAAATTCAATGGCAAAGGTATTCAGATTTTTTATAGCAAGCCCTATTTTCCAGTTATCGCGATTACGTTTCTCGACATAATTTGACACAGCCCTGATCTGCAGGCAAGGTAAATTCATTTCGCGGCAAGCATAAAAGAAGGCCGCACCTTCCATGCTTTCCAGTTGTGGTTTTAATCGGTTGATGGTTTTCTGAATCGAAACTTCGTTACCACTTACCGTATTTACGGTTATGGCCGTTGCTTGTTTGAGTTTTTGCGCGTTAACGTAGTGGTCCGATAGTTTTGCGGTTGCATGGTAAGCGTTTGTTCCAAAACCTAATTGTTCGATGGATAAAAATTCACCATCGTCATCCGCACCCAGATCAGCGAAAGTATCTTCGGTGATCTCAGCCACATCACCTAAAGCAATATTCCTGTCAAAGCTTCCGGCGATGCCCAGGTTAACTGCCAGGTCGTATTTGTTGGTTGCCAGGTGTCTACCCATCGCAAAAGCAGTAGCCGTCATGCCAACTCCGGTTATAAGGATTTCGGATTTCGGAATTTCGATTTCGGATTTTAAAAAAAAAGTTTTTGCCTTTCGCATTACCTCTAATTCCGAAATCGAAATTCCGAAATCCGAAATCAATGGTTCTATTTCCTTATGAGTTGCACAGACTACTAATACACGCATATGCTTTATTTGAGCGCTAAGATAAAACATAACGCCTGTTTTTGTTTTGTATATTTGCATCAATTACTGTTATGATGATATACATTACACGCAAGGAACATTTTAACGCGGCGCACCGGATGTACCGCGAAGAATGGAGCGCTGAAAAGAACGAGGAAGTTTTTGGCAAGTGCGCCAACCCCAACTGGCATGGCCACAATTATAATCTTTTTGTAACGGTGAAGGGCGAAGTTACACACGCTACAGGTTACCTGATCGATTTGAAAGAACTTAAGATAATTATTAACGACCGGGTAATTGAGAAACTCGATCACAAGAACATTAACAAGGATGTTGATTTTATGACCGGTAAAATGGCTTCGACAGAATTGCTTTGCATCGAAATTTTTAACCAGCTAAAAGCACCTATTGAGGCTTACGAAGGTGTGTTTTTACACTCTGTGAAATTATACGAAACCGAAAACAATTCCGCCGAATATTTTGGCGGGTAAAGCACTATAATGATCAAGGATAACCATATTCCCGACAGGGATGACGATATTGAAGGGTATATTAAAATTGACAGGTACAACCCCGACCTGATTCAAAGCCTGTCGTCGCATTACCACGAAGTTTTAAAGCAGATCGGCGAAAAGCCCGAGCGCGAAGGATTATTAAAAACGCCCGAGCGTGTTGCCAAAGCCTTATTATACCTCACCCAGGGTTATGATCTTGATGCGAAGGAGATCCTTAATTCGGCGATGTTTAAGGAAGAGTACAGTCAAATGGTTTTGGTGAAAGACATTGAAGTATACTCGATGTGCGAACATCATATGCTGCCATTTTTTGGAAAGGCACACGTTGCTTATATCCCGAACGGGCATGTGGTAGGATTAAGTAAGATACCCCGGGTTGTTGATATTTTTGCGCGGCGCCTGCAGGTGCAGGAAAGGCTGACCAACGAAATACGCGATTGCATACAGGATACTTTACAACCTTTGGGCGTAGGAATTGTGATAGAGTGCCGGCACCTGTGCATGAGCATGCGCGGCGTACAAAAGCAAAATTCGGTAACAACCACATCGGCATTTACCGGCGAGTTTTTAAAAGATAAAACAAGAACTGAATTTTTAAACCTGATATCAGCGAGGCTGAGTTAGTTCACCGGTTCATTTGTCTATTAGTACTGTCAATGCTGTGTTTTAATTCGTTTAATTTGCATGGCAATTTGACTGCATAGTAATCCCAGGCAATGTACAAATGAACTATAACACAATGAACGAATAAACCATCTATGAAAGCATATATTTTCCCCGGTCAGGGCGCCCAGTTTTCCGGAATGGGCAAGGACCTGTACGAACAATCTGAACAAGCCCGCAACTTATTTGAGCAAGCCAACGAAATACTTGGCTTCCGTATTACCGATATCATGTTTGAAGGGACTGACGAGGACCTTAAACAAACCCGCGTAACACAACCGGCCATTTTTTTGCACTCGGTTATTTTAGCCAGCGTACTGGGCGATAACTTTGCGCCGGAAATGGTTGCCGGGCACTCGCTTGGCGAGTTTTCGGCACTTGTATCGGCAAAAGCGTTATCTTTTGAAGATGGATTACGATTGGTTGCGGCGCGTGCCAACGCCATGCAAAAAGCGTGCGAAATACAGCCGTCAACCATGGCAGCTATTTTAGGACTCGATGATTTTACCGTCGAAGACATTTGTCAGCGCATCAGCGATGTTGTTGTGCCTGCTAATTACAACTGCCCCGGGCAATTGGTGATATCGGGTACGATAGCCGGTATTGACAAAGCTTGTGAGCTGATGACGGCAGCCGGCGCCAAAAGGGCGTTAAAGCTGAATGTTGGCGGCGCATTTCATTCACCCTTGATGGAAGCGGCGAAAATTGAACTTGAGCATGCCATTGTTCATACCCAAATTAATGCGCCTGTTTGTCCTATCTATCAAAACATAGATGCAAAACCTTATACCGATCCCGCACTTATTAAGCATAACCTGATCGCACAGCTTACAGGTCCTGTCCGTTGGACACAAACCGTAAAACACATGATGGAAGACGGCGCTACTTCATTCACTGAAGTGGGCCCAGGCAGTGTTTTACAAGGACTCGTAAAAAAGGTTGACAGGCAAATGCCAACCAATAGCGCGGCTTTGGAATAAATATGAAACTATTATCCGGTAAATAGGTTAACAGGGGGAGGCTTCAAGTTTAATTGGAATTTGACATATTGGCAGCGTGTGCTTGCTTGTACTTAATTTATATCTTTATTGTCTTTAATTGTACCATTAATTGTCTACACCCGGAAAAATACGTGTATTGCTGGCGTTACTCTGTGCCGGTTTATTTTTTACAGCAGTAATTGTTCAAAAAACGTACACCCCTGTAAACAACCTTCAACAAACCGCCAGGACGCTGGAGGAGAACCTGCATAAAAAGGAAAAATTTGTAAACGGTTTTCTTAATAATCCACATTCTTTTACCGGGTTAAAGAGCATTTCAGCTAATCATTCGCTTGCACTAAACTTAATAGAGGATTTCACAACCGATAAAAGCATATGGTTTGTAACTTTAAATAAAGGCCAGTTAAGCTTTTGGAGCGGTGTTAAAGTGATTCCTCCCGATATTGCCAACATTAAAGACGGTTATTCATTCCGGAAAGAGTCCAATGGCTATTACGAGGAAATAAAAAAGACCGACGGGGATTTTTCGGCTATATTTTTTATCCCTGTAAAGCTCAACTACGCTTTTCAAAACCAATATCTTCAAAATACATTTGCGCCCGATTTGCTAAACGATAATAGTATCGCGATAGCAGATTTCGACGACCATCATACGGTTGCAATACGAAGTCAAAGCGGGGCCTACTTGTTTTCGGTGGTGGCGCAAAAGGGCGAAATAAGCCACAGCTTTTTTTATTTCGAGCTTGGCCTTTGGGTATTGACATTGATCTTTAGCTGTGTATTAATTCAAAACATCTGCAATTATATTGCTGGTAAAGGGTATGTACTGATATCTTTTTTTGTTTTGGCAGCGTTTATCGTGCTGGTTCGCTTTTTAAACTTACACTCTAACTGGCCCGACTTTACCTACCGGCTTGAAGTATTTAACCCGGCTATATATGCATCAAGTGCTATTTATCCGTCATTAGGCGACCTTTGTATTAATATATTACTTATCTGTTGGTTCGTTGTTTTCGTGTACCTGCAGCGAAACAGACTGCAAAAAAATGCCCCGGGCAAACTAGTCGGATACCTTATTATAACGGGTTGTTCATTTATTCTTATCATCATATCAACTGCGCTGTTAAACCTTTTTTATGGATTGGTTATTAATTCGAAGATAAATTTTGATGTAAGCAATGTCCTTAATCTCTCTTATTTCAGCGCGCTCGGCATAGCAATGCTATGCTTTAGTTTCCTGATCTTCTATTTGCTAATTGAAGTTTTTTTGAAGCTATGCAGTAAGGTTCCTGTTGCCGCTGCTCATAAGTTTGCCATCTTTATCACCAGTATACTGGCCGTTACTGCTGTTGCTACCTTTTACCAGGGCTTTACCCTGTTTTATGTGCTTTGGTCACTCATCGTGTTTATTCGCGTGTATGATTATAAATATCATAACGGCCGGCTCTCCGCGGTGTCGCTTCCAACCATCATTTTAATATGTGCCCTTATTTCGTCCATTAAGCTTAATGTTTTTGAGTCGATAAAAGAAAAGGAAACGCGCAGGGCATTGATTCAAAAACTTGAAGTTCCGGACGACGTCACAGCCGACCTGATGTTTAAAAAAATAGACAAGCAAATTATTGCAGATACTTCGATAATCCGGTATTTTAAAGACAGCCTTCATAACAGTGATTATATAAAAACGCGGTTGCAAAAACTGTATTTTAACGGATATCTGTCGAAATATGATCTTAAGGTTTATGAATTTGACGGACGGGAGCAGTCAGCGACGGCGAATAAGTCGGAGCTAGATTTTTTTAAGGATAAGGTGCTTTATAGTTCTTATAAAGTTTCGAATTATTTTTACAGGGAGAATGACTCGTTCGGTTTTCAAAACTATTTTGCTATTCTTCCATTATCTAAAAATAACTCAATTCTGGGTACAATAGTAATTGAGCTCAAATCAAAACCATTACAAACTTTTGCTTCGTTTCCAGGCCTGCTGGTCGACGGCCAGGCGAATGCGGAAAACCAATTCAAAGACTATTCGTATGCATTCTATAGCGACAATAAGTTATTAAGCCAATATGGCGACTATGTTTATAGCCTTACCAATACCGATTTTAAAGGTCGGCTTAAAGGGTATGTTTATAAAACAACTCAAACTACCAGTACCGAGTGGTTTTTACGATTCGCAACATATAACCACTTAATATACCAGCCAGGTAAGCATAAGTTAATTGTTGTGAGCAAAGAGGATAATGCCTTGTTTGTAGCCGTAACCTCAATTACCTTCTTCTGTGTGCTATTCCTGGTATTTAGTGTTTTGGTTTTACTGGTCAGGCTGCTGTGGCTCAAAATGAGGATATTGAGTATAAAAAACGACCGGGTAAGGTGGAATTTCCGGTTTACTTTTGACCAGTTACTTTACAAAACACGTATTCAGTTTTCAATGATATTTGCGGTTGTGGCTACCTTGATTTTTGTGGGGTTTATTACATTTTATTCAATAAGCACCCAATATCAAAATCAGCAGGATAAAGCGATAAGAGATAAGATAACCAGGATTGCAGCGGCATTTGAAAATGACCAGTATAATAAATACTTAAGGCAAATTAATGAAAGCAGCCAGGTGGAATTTAACGATTTTGCAAATACATATTCGTCCGACCTAACATTGTACGATACAAACGGTAACGCGCTGCTTACAACCCAGCCTAAATTATTTGAGTTTGGCCTGGAGGCCCGAAAAATGAATGGACGGGCTTTCATCTATTTAAACAAGCTCCAAAAATCGGAATATGTAAATAATGAAATTATTGGAAGGCTGAATTATAAGGCAGCTTACGTACCCTTGCGCAATTCCCGAAACGAAGCGGTGGCTTATTTGCAGCTGCCGTATTTTTCAAATGAAGCCGATTATAAGGAGCGTATAGGTTCGCTGATCAATATTATGATCAATGTTTACGCATTGGTTTTTATTGCTATTGGATTATTCGCTGTATTTATAGCCCAGCAAATTACAGCGCCTTTAAATTTCATTCAGCATAGCTTAAGTAAAACAATATATGGTCAAAAAAACGAGCCTATTCGCTGGGACCGGCAGGACGAAATAGGGGGCCTGGTAAGGGAATATAATAAAATGATATCTACCCTCGAAAACAGTGCTCAAAAACTGGCACAGTCTGAAAGGGAAAGCGCCTGGCGTGAAATGGCCAAACAAGTAGCGCACGAAATAAAGAACCCATTGACCCCTTTAAAATTGGGTTTGCAGTTGCTGGACAAATCCTGGCGGGATAAGGATCCTAAATTCGATCAGAAATTTGAGCGGTTCAGTAAATCCTTTGTCGAGCAAATCGAAAGTTTGTCAACCATCGCGTCTGAATTTTCGGCCTTTGCTAAAATGCCGGATACCCGTATGGAGCGGCTGAATGTTTTTGAGATTATTAACCAGGCTGTTACCATTTTTAAACAGATGGATAATATAAAAATCGTCTATCAGGCCTCCGAAGAACCGTTTTTTTTAAACGCCGACCGCGACCAGCTACTAAGGTGCTTTAATAATTTGTTAAAAAATGCCATTGAAGCGGCATCAACCGAACGTGGCGGGCTTATTGAGATAAGTTATTTGATTACCACTAAAAACATTTTGATAACCATAAAGGATAACGGAAACGGTATACCTGAACTGATGCGCGAAAAAATATTTGAACCCAATTTTACCACTAAGAGTTCGGGCACCGGCCTCGGTTTGGCTTTTGTAAAAAACTCGATTGAAAATGCCGGCGGTAAAGTTTGGTTTGATACCGCAACCGGTGAGGGAACGACGTTTTATTTGAATCTGCCCGCAGCATAAGTTACGGCACATCAAAGCAAAGGCCCCTGCGATTTTCATTGCAGAGGCCTTTACATTAATTGGGTTTGAAGTATTTTTATTTCAGTGTAAATTCAGTTTTCCCCATTGTGAAGCCATCTGAATACAATACGACATTATAGGTGCCTTTTTGAAAAGGCGCCGGGTTCACCCAATCAATGGTGTAACCGGTGCCATCGTTTTTGAATTCAATGGAGGTTTTATAAGTAAACTGTAAATCCTGCCCGTCTGCGTTGAAATTGCCTGAATCGGTACCGGTTATAAGGTTTCCGGTCGGGTCCATAATACGTACGTAGATATCATGCATGCCTTTTTCGGCAATATCATTGCTGGCAACTGTAAAATTGATCTTTATTTTTTTTGCCGGGCCAGCGCGCTTTACATCAACCTCTTTGCCGCTGTTTTTAATTTTATAAGCAACCACATTCGCCGTAGCAAGCTTTATCGCCGAACCTACCTTTACTTTGGTGCCCAGGTCCTGGTTCTGTTTTTCGAGCGTCGTTGCTTTCTGGCTTACGGTTACCAGGTTGGTTTTTAGCGTGTCCCGCTCGGTAGTTAAGGTTTGATTTTGTTTTTTTAACTCTTCAATATCAGCAGTATATTTTGTTACGAAGTACCTTAACTGTTTTACATCTTCCTGTGCTTTAGCCAGTTCGGCCACTGTCAGCTTTCCTTTTGCCAACTCGCTGCGCAATATCTTTATTTTTGATTTTAGCGAGTCGTTTTTCGCCTGCATTTCGGCTGATAATTTGGTTTTGCCAACATTAACCTGCTCTATCTGCGCTTCCAGGCTGTCAAGCTCGGTTTGCAGCCGCGTTTTTTCATCATTCTGGTATACTATTTTTGTATCGGATTTATTTTTTTGCAGATATAAATATACATCTGTCGCCAGCAAAGCCAATACAACCACAATAAGGAAGTAAATGACATTTGAATTTTTCTTTGATGACTGGCTTGGTTGATTTTCCATAACAATTAATTTAAATTTCCTGAATAGTGAATTTAGGGCGAGATTATTATTTACTAATTGTGACAGTTATTGAGACCATATTCTCAATCGTAAACAGGGCTAAAATAAGCACAATATGATTAAAACACAAATATGAGCAATTATTCTGCGTTATGATTAAAGCGCAACGATGTGAGTTTATATCTTTGCAGCTTTAAATTATTTTTATTGATGTTATTCTGCCGGCGTTTAATTTTACAGGTTTTTATCCTTTCCATTTATATTACGTGCCAGGCGCAGACCAACGCACCCGTTGCTGAAAAGCTGGCTCCTAAGCACGAATTTCGCGGGGTGTGGATAGCGACAGTCGGTAACATTGACTGGCCAAGCAGCCCCGGAATGTCAACCGAACAACAAAAAAAGGAATTGACTGACCGGTTGGATATGCACCAGCAGTCGGGTATTAACGCGGTGATGTTCCAGGTGAGGCCCGCTGCTGACGCCTTTTACGCAAAAGGACGTGAACCGTGGTCGAAATGGCTGATGGGCAAACAGGGGACGGCGCCAAATCCATTTTACGACCCATTGGAATTTGCCATTACCGAGGCTCATAAACGTGGTATGGAACTGCACGCCTGGTTCAATCCCTATCGTGCAACTACTGACAATAAATTTTACGCGCTGAGCCCGGCTCATATTACCCGTATCAAACCGGAATGGTTTTTTGTGTACGGAGGAATTAAACTGTTTAACCCCGGTATACCCGAAGTTCGCGATTACCTGGTAAAGGTGTTTTTAGATGTGGTTGATAATTATGACATTGACGGTGTGCACCTTGACGACTATTTTTACCCTGACCAGATTGCCGGGCAACTTATAAACGACCAGGAAACGTTTAAACAATTTAATAACGGCTATACAAACATCAAGGACTGGCGCCGAAATAATGTTGACCTGCTGATAAAGATGCTGAGCGATAGTATTCATAAACATAAGCCGCGCATTAAATTTGGCATCAGCCCATTTGGCGTGTGGGCAAACAAATATCAAAACCCCGATGGTTCCGACACGCATGGAGGGGCATCTTACTACGAGCTTTTTGCCGATTCGCGTAAATGGATAAAGGAGGGATGGCTCGACTATATTAACCCGCAGATATACTGGCCGATTGACGACCGCTCGGTGCCTTTTAACAAGTTGCTTGACTGGTGGTCGCAAAATACATACAACCGTCATTTATATATCGGAATGGCGGCTTATCGTATTAATGAGCGTAAGGTTAATAAATTTAAAAGCCCGTCCCAGTTACCTGATCAGATAAAATACCTGCGTGCTAATCCACGTGTTCAGGGAAGTGTTTATTTTAGTTCAAATTCGTTGTTAAAAAATCCGCTCGGTTTTACCGACTCGCTGAAAGAAAATTACTATCAATACCCCGCATTGCCGCCGCCGATGCTTTGGCTGGACTCAATTGCACCAAACCCCGCCCGTAACCTGATGGCAACACCAGGCGTTAACAACGTCGCATTAAAATGGGAAACGCCGCTTTTGGCTAAAGATAAAGAGCCAGTTTATGGGTATGTTATCTATCGTTTTGAAGGAGCTGAAAAGGTAAACCTGTCTGATCCGAGCCACATTCTGCATATTCAATATGATGATTTAACCACCTATAATGATGACGACGTTGAGAAGGGCAAAACATACCTGTATGTGGTTACAGCCATTGACCGCTTGAAAAACGAAAGTGAGCCATCGCCCACGGTAGCTGCGATCTTGCGTTAAATGTTAGAAGTAAGAATCATAGTAAGGGATATCTAACACAGAATCCTGAACATCGAATGCGAAGTTTTTAATTCATATTGTCCCGGCTCTTGCCATCAGCTATTCATCACTGCTCCGCAATTGATATCAATAGCCTGGCCGGTTATTGAGCGCTGGGACAGTAAGTAAGCAACCAGGCCGGCTATCTCTTCCGGCGGGCTCATACGGCGTAAGGGCACGCTTTGCATGGCGATATCGTAAAACTCATTTTTAGTTATGCCAATATTGTCAGCAATACCCTGCAGGCCTTGCTGCGCCATGTCAGTGTCAACCCAGCCGGGGCAAATGGCATTCACTAAAATATTCTGCGGCGCAAACTGCACGGCCCACGAGCGCATTAAACCGAGCAGTCCGGCTTTTGAAGCGCAATATGCTGAATAATTGGCAACGCCTAATCGTGCCAGAACCGACGAGGTGATCAGGATATGTTTTTCGCCATTTGCACCATTGAGCTTTGGCAAAAACGTATTTACAAAATTGTATGTACCGGTTAAATTGGTGTCGATAATGGCTTGCCAGCGGTCGGTATCGCCCCAATAGTTTTCGCCGCCGATACCTGAATTGGCTACCAGGCCATCGATAGCTGTATCGCCCAATTCAGTAAAGGCATTAGCCAGGCTCTGTTTGTCGGTTATATCAGCTTGCAGCATTTTATGCGAGCCGGGTTTAAGGCTTGTTAAAGTCTCTTGTAAATTGCCGGTGTTTCGCCCTAACAGGATACAGGTATGTCCGTCGTTACCTAGTTTTTGCGCTATGGCACGGCCAATGCCGCTTCCGGCGCCGCTGATGAGGTATGTTTTAGGCATGAGTTTTAAAAAGTAATCAATCCTTTTTCTTTAAGGTGTTTTAGATAAATATCAATTTCCGCATCTCCTAACCCGTATATTTTTTCGGTACTCCAGAAACGCTGGTATATTTCCGGCTTGGTTTTTATGCCGTAGTTGTATATATCCAACAGCTTTTGTTCAATGTAATTTAATCCGTTTTCATTTACCTGCAACCGTGTTAGCTGTGCTTGCAGCGCCGGTTTTAGTAAATGCAAACTGCCCCAAAAGGCGGTCTTGTTTATGAAGCCTTTTAATTTGACAGCATCATTAGTTACGTATGCACGCCATGCCTCTGATGCTATTATAAAATCCACGTCGCTTAGCTGTTCGCGGTTATTATCGTATAAGAATTCCAACTCGTCGCCGTTAAGCTCTCCCAATCCCATAAAGTTTTCCTTGCCGGGATAATCGGCAGGGCAAATAAGATAGACATCAGGCGCCGATAGGTTGGTTTGTTGTTTTATATAGTTCATGGCACCGATCAGGTTTACCTGGCAATGCAGGTCAAACTCGAACCAAAGATTTATTTCATCGTAAGGCTCGCTTAATTTCGATAGCGGGTCCAGTATTTTCTGCTGGTAATTGTCGGGCGTTTCATTAAAGGTTTTGCAAATCCATTCCGACCGTGTTTTCCAAAAGTTTCCTGATGAAATATTTTTTTCGAGCGGGCCTTCCGACAGCACTTCGCGCCAAACAATAGCATCGCCCTCAAGGCCGGTTTGTTCGAAACCGTGTAGTGTGGAGTCGCCGTTGAGAATGTGCAGGACTTTCATGATATTTCAAAGCTACGAATTCTTGCTTGTCATTCGCCCAACAACGCCTTCAAGGTTTCAAGCGTGTCGGCTTCTTCTTTAGGTTTATCCTGGCGCCAGCGCAGTATCCGCGGAAAGCGCAATGCGATGCCGGACTTGTGCCTGGTGGAGCGGTTGATACCTTCAAAACCGATCTCGAAAACCAGTTCGGGTTTTACGGTACGCACCGGGCCGAACTTTTCGAGCGTGTTGCGCTTTACAAAATAATCGACCTTGTTAATTTCCTGATCGGTCAAACCCGAATACGCCTTAGCAAATGGCACCAGCTTATCGCCATCCCAAACCGCGAAAGTGTAATCGGTGTACAGGTCGGCACGGCGGCCGTGGCCCTTTTGCGCATAGATCATTACCGCATCGACAGATAGCGGGTCGATCTTCCATTTCCACCAGTCGCCGCGCTTGCGGCCAACCTGGTAGGCGGCGCTTTTGCGTTTCAGCATGATACCTTCGGCGATCATAGCCCTTGACTGCTCTCTTATTATAGCCAGTTCCTCCCAGCTGCTGAATGAGATCAGTGCTGAAACCCGGAATATTTCCGGAAAAGGGGTAGTGACTTGTAGCTTTTCCAAAATATATCTACGGTCGGCTTGTGATCTTGCCCGGATATCATCACCATTATACTCCAGGCAATCATATGCGATAAGGGCTACCGGGCTTTCTTCCAGTATCTTTTTGTTAAGGTTTTTACGGCCAATACGGGTTTGCAGCACATTAAAGGGCAAAGGTTTCCCATTTTGAAAGCTCAGTATTTCGCCGTCGATAACTATGCCGTCAGGCAGCGCATTTAAAAAGGGGTGCAGTTCGGGGAACTTATCTGTTGCAAGGTCCTCGCCGCGGCTCCAGATAAATATTTTGCCGTCGCGTTTGATCAGTTGGGCGCGGATGCCGTCCCATTTCCATTCCGCCTGCCAATCTTGTTCATCGCCCAAAGATATTTTTAACTCTTCCGCCGACCGCTGTTTTTCGGATGTCTCCTGTATAGGATAGGCAAGGAAGAAAGGGTAGGGGCGTGAGATATCGTCGGCAGCGCCCTGCTCCTGTATCAACTCCGTAAACTGGTACGTTTCGGGCTGCCAGTTTCCCATAATGCGGTGTGTTAAGGTTGCAGCATCTAACGCCGAAATTTCGGCCAGCGCTTTTATCACCAGGCTTTGCGAAACACCCACCCTGAAACTGCCGGTTAGCAATTTGTTGAATACAAACCGTTCCTGGCTATCCAGCATCGCCCATGAATCAAGCAGCCAGGCTTTTTTTTCTTCTTCTGTATTATTAACCAGCGCATTTATTTCGGCTATCCATTCGGTAAGTGTTTTGCTGCTGCTGGTGGCAGTTTCGGGCATTAGCAGCGCCATGGTTTCGGCCAGATCGCCTACTACCTGGTAACTTTCCTCGAATAGCCATTGGGGTATATGCGATGATTCAATGGCCCAGTTCCTGACGAGTGTTGAGTTGATCTGTCGTTTAGGTTTGCGGCCCGAAAATAATGCCAGCATGTGCATTTTATCAGTATCGGGTACGCTGTTAAAATAGTCCTTTAATACTTTAATTTTCTCGTTGGTTTTATTGGTTTCGTCCAGTGCGAGGAAGAGTTGGGCAAAGGCCTTCATATGGCAGGCCCTCCATCTTCATCTAAATCAGTTCCCGGTAAACCTGCTTTGGATGTTTCTATTCTTTGTTGTCCTGCGTCTTCAAATTCAGGCGCCTCGGGCATGCCGGGGTCTTCATCGTCCCCGTAAAGGGTATGAACCTCGCGGGCGTTGTAACCGATCTCATTTAAATACCGGGTAAAGGTTGCAGTATAGCCGTGAGTAAGATACACACATTCGCACCCGGTGGCGTCGATAGCTGTGATCAGTCCATCCCAGTCGGCATGGTCGGAAAGGACAAAGCCGCGATCAGCGGCACGCCGCCGTTTGGCGCCGCGGATAGCCATCCACCCGGAGCAATAACCAAAACTATAGGGTTGAAACTTGCGCATCCAGGTTGAGCCGACGGATGAGGGCGGGGCAATAATTATCCCTTTCCGAACCTCTTCTTTTGACGAATCCGGCGTGATCCTTTCGGTTGGATTGAGTATGATGCCGTTTCGCCGCAGCGCTTCGTTCGTATTTTCGATAACCCCGTGGGTATACACTTTTCCGAGCGAAAGATCGAGATTTTGCAATATACGCTGGGCTTTGCCCAGCGAGTACCCAACCAAAACGGTAGCTACGCCGTTTTGTAAATTAGTGCGCCACCAATTATTGATGTCATTAAAAACCTGTTTCTGTGGTTTCCATTTGTAAACCGGCATCCCAAAAGTACATTCAGATATAAAGTGATGGCACCGAACCGGTTCAAATGGCGTGGATATACCATCGTCCTCTACTTTGTAGTCGCCCGATACTACCCAAATTTCGCCTTTGTACTCGATCCGTATTTGGGCCGAGCCTATAACATGGCCTGCTGGATGTAATGAAATGGCGACACCATTTTTTATCACTGTTTCGCCGTATGCAACGGTTTGCAGTTGAATGGGCCCCAGCCGGTAAAGCAAAACTTCCTTTGAAAATTGGTGTGCCAGGTAATGTTTATTGCCCGGATAGGCATGGTCGGCATGCGCATGGGTTATCACAGCGTCGTCAACCGGTTTCCACGGGTCGACGTAAAACTTACCCTGGTTACAATAAATTCCCCTGTCGGTAAATTCAAGCAGCGGTTTTTTTGCCATATGATAAATAACCCCAATGTGTAAAATAGGTTTTAAACAACAAATCCCGGACTGGCCGGGATTTGTTATAGATTATTTGGTTTTATTTTAGTTCGACATGATCCGGTTACCGGTAAATTTATTGTCAAGCGTGATGTAATCGGTTAACACCTGGCCGGCTTCGCGTTTTAAGAAATCAAGGTCTTCATTTTTAGGCTTCTTTTCGGCCTTTTTTAAAGGCTGAAGGCCCATCGCCACGCGACGAAGATTATTATCTTCAAGTGCTTTCTTTTCTTCGGCGTCGCGCTCTTTCTTTAACTGCTGCTCATTTAGCGTAACACTTTTGTCGGCATCATGCTTTTTAAAATCAGCTATATCCTCTAACAGGTATTTGTAGCTGGCGCTGGTCTCCATACGCTGATCGTGAAGCCGTTTTAATTGTGGTATTACCGTGCTAAAATCACCCACTTTGGTATAATTGGTGCGGGCAATAACATCAAATGGCATAGCCGATGGCTCAGTGTCTTCGCCATACTTATCCAGCGGGATAACCGACGGGAACTGAATATCCGGTGTTACCCCTTTGTGTTGCGTTGAGTTTCCGCTGATGCGATAAAACTTCGCAATTGTTAAGTTAAGCTGACCGAAAACGCTCTGGCTCCCGGTTGATACTGCCTTTTTGTTTTTACCGATCAATGCCGCGGTACGCTCAAGTAATGATGGAGAGATAACCCTATCCAGGTCGATCGCGTTTTGTACCGAGCCCTTGCCATAGGTTTGTGTGCCGATGATCAAGCCGCGTCCGTAATCCTGTATAGCGCCCGAAAATATTTCGGTGGCCGAAGCGCTGAAACGGTCAACCAACACAGCCAGCGGGCCCGAATAAGATATAGCCGGATCTTCATCTTTATCAACTTCTATCTGGTCTTCCGAATTTCTGACTTGTACAACCGGCCCGGTTTTAATAAATAAACCGGTAAGCTCAATTGCTTCCATTAACGAACCACCGCCATTCTGGCGAAGATCCATTACTATGCCGTCTACATTTTCGCGTTTCAGCGAATCAATGATCAGCTTAACATCGTGGGTGGTGCTTTTATAATTCGGGTTGCCCGATTTATAATCGTTAAAATCAATGTAAAATGCCGGTACTGAAATGATGCCAATTTTGACTTGCTTGCCGTTGCTATTGTAAGTGCGTATTTCTTTTTTTGCCGATTCGTCCTTCAGGATGATTTTTTCCCGGGTCATTTCAACAATTTTAGGTTTAGCACCTGCACTTAACCCCTTTGGTAATATCTCAAGCCTTACAATGGTCCCCTTTTTGCCGCGGATTAATGCTATGGCGTTTTCTATGCGCCAGCCAATTACATTCTGAAATTCGCCGTCTGTGCCCTGCGCTACGCCTATAATGCGGTCGTCGATATTTATCTGGCGACTTTTATCCGCCGGGCCGCCGTGTACTATCGATTTAATGGTGACAAACTCGTTTTCGGTATTCAACGATGCACCGATCCCTTCCAATTGCCTCGACATATCAATATTGAAATTGGCCGCGTTAGAGGGATTAAAATAATTGGTATGCGGGTCGATAGCCTCGGTAAAAGCATCCATAAAAACCTGGAAAACGTCCTGGTTATTCAGCTTGTTAACCTGCGACAAAAGATTTTCGTACCGTTTCTTAAGCGTTTCCTTATTTTTAGCCATATCGCTATTGGCTAATTTGAGACTTAGCAAGTCGTATTTTACGCGCATGCCCCATATTTTGTCCATTTCACTTTGCGACGCCACCCAGGGCATTTTTTCGCGGTTAAAGGTGAAGGTTTCGTTTGTTGTAAAATCAAAATTGTTGTTCAGCTGGCTGATAGAGTATTGAACATGCTCGATATACCTTTTCTGGTATACATTGAATATGTAAAATACATCGTTCAGATTGCCGGCTTTAACATCGTCATCCAAAACAGTTTTGTATTTGGCAAAATCGGCAATATCCGACGCCAGGAAATAGTTATGGCTTTCGTCGAGCAGCTTGATGTAACGGTTGTAAATTACTTCCGATATCGAGTCGTTAAGCACTACCTTTTTATAATTATAATTGGAGATAAACTTTGCTATGGTTTGGCAAACGATAGATTGTTTTTCGTCGGGCTGAATATCGTTTGAGCCGGTAACCTTAATGTGCTTTGCCGGGGCGGCATGGCATGCAAGTGCAGCACCAAGCGCAAGCATTAAATATAATTTCTTGAACATATCTTTTACAGTCTTTAAGTCGGAATTTAAATGGAACATCAATACTTGTGCCTAATAGTTTGCTAAAGTAAATAAAAAAGAGACCGCCGATGCCGTCTCCTAATTATGAATAACAATTATACAATAATGTTTTATTTCTTTTGATAAACGTATTGCAGTTTATGATATTGTTACGTTGTAATATTGTCGTTGATTAAGCTGCCGCTAAATAACGTTAACTACTCACCAATTTACTCCCCTTTGGTAGTTGTCATGGCTGCGTCGGCGTAACGTAATTCAGGCTTCGGGTTTGGCGACTTGTTTTCTTTGATATGCAGCATCTTTTTCTCGATTTGTATCATATCATCCCTGAAGCCCCTGTTCATGGCCATGTCGTGCGCTTCAGTGAGGTCCTGCTGGGCTTGTATGTAATCGCCCAATGCAGCTTTTATAGTGGCAAGTTCAATCAAATTTGAAATCGTATGTTTATCGTCGTTTTGGCCGCGCGAGATCATGTTACTTTGAAGCAAATACCATTTGGCTTCCGAAAACCTGTTTTGCTGCAAGTACAAGCTTGCCAGCTCACTAAAATTGTAGCTTGCATCATTATATATCCTGAAACGCATATTATGCTGGGCAGTTTTCATAACCGCCGCTTCGGCAGCCTCAAGGCTATAATCGCTTCGCTCTAAATGTGGTAACTGAATCTTAGGGTTACTTGGAATCCCAACAGGAATGCGGGCTATTGAATGATTGGTCGCCTGTGTTATTAGCGGTAAACGTTCGTGCTTTTTTAATTTTAAATCTACGCGGTACCATTGCGCCGAGGCTGAAAGACCAAATATGCAACAGATGAAGATGAGGAGGGTTACTCTCATTAATTTCCTAATAGTTAAATTAATTAATACGTAAAGGTAGTGATATAAGTTCAATATCTGAAGGTGAATTTTTATATATGATTTGCCGATGGCAATTGTGGCGTTATTTTAACATATCGGCTTGTAAATTAACACTTTTTAACATTTCTGTTCATTATATTTGATCATGTAAATGAAAAGATAAACCTGTAAGGCCTAATCAATTTTTTATGAAAAAAATATTTTTCCTGGTGGTATTGTCCGGTGGCTTTTGCCGGTTGCAGGCGCAGCAAAAGCTACCCGTTAAGCCCGCGGACAGTTTACTAAATGGCCTCAATAAAAGCTTTAATCTAAAACAAGGGAACACTTTTAACCCGTTTGAACCGCAGACAAACAACACCGCTTATTTAAATGCACTGATCACCTCCGGCTTTACGAGCAAAACAGACCATATGCCCGTAGTGGCTTTGGAAGGCAACTCAAAAATGCCGGTAAAAAAGATAGGCGGATACTATACGATGCCGGTAAAGCGGATTGGCAGCGAGGACCTGATGCCTGTTGGCAGAAATACCCTGCCGGGAATGCCTACTTTAAAAACGCCTTAAGGTTGTTCGTTTAAATCTTTCCCGGTTAATGTACACATCAAATTTCTTAAATTCTGCGTTTTGGTGACGACAGGTAAAAATGCCAAAGCAGCATGGTGGCAATCGTGCGGTACGGCTGCCACTTTTCGGAAATTTCCAGAACTTGTTCTTTTGTTATGCCGGGCGGCACTTTTTTGACCCGTTTTAAAGCATTTACCGCAGCCAGGTCGCCCGCAGGGAAAATATCAGGGTGCTGCAGCACAAACATCAGGAAAACATCGGCGGTCCAGTTCCCAATACCTTTTAGTGCAACAAGCTTCGCGCGGACTTCATCACCTGATATGTTTTCCAACTCGTTTAAATTTAGCTGCCCGCTTACCATTGCTTCTGCCAGGTATTTAATATAACCGGTTTTTTGCCGGCTGCAATAGCAGGCCTTCATTTCTTCGTCGGTGAGCAAAAGTATGCGGGCGGGGGTGATTTCTTGTAGACGTTCCCTCAACTTATTCAACGCCGACAATGCCGATGCCAGCGAAACTTGTTGCTCCAGGATGATATGTACCAGCGTTTCAAACGTATTTGGCCGCGACCAAAAGGGTGGGTAGCCATAGGTGTCTATAATAATTTGCAGGTCGCTATCCGCAGCAGCCAATTCGTCGCAAATAGAGTGGTAGTTGGTTTTGGTAAATTTATTGATCATTTCCTGGTTTTAAACGTACTAATTTTTTTAGGATTTAGCATTTACTTTTCTGATTTTTACCTTATGAATAACCTGCCCCCATTAGCCGAGCGTATGCGCCCGAAAAACCTGGATGATTATGTCGGGCAAAAGCATTTGGTAGGGCCGGGGGCCGTTTTGCGCAAGGCGATTGAATCGGGCGCTTTGCCTTCTATGATCTTTTGGGGGCCGCCGGGTGTGGGGAAAACTACGCTGGCCTACATTATTTCGCAAGCGCTCGACAGGCCGTTTTTTTCGCTTAGCGCGATAAACTCCGGCGTTAAGGACGTGCGGGAGGTTATTGAAAAGGCCTCGATTTTGAAAGACGAGGGCCAGACTTTACCCATTTTATTTATAGACGAAATTCACCGGTTCTCCAAATCGCAGCAGGATTCGCTGCTGGGTGCAGTCGAGCGGGGGACGGTAACGTTGATTGGTGCCACTACGGAAAACCCATCTTTCGAAGTCATCTCCGCTTTGCTTTCGCGATGCCAGGTGTACATCCTTCAGCCCCTTGAAGAAGGTGACCTCGTGAACTTGCTTGATAAGTCAAAAAAGGAGGATGAAATTCTTCGCAAAAAAAACATCACGATCAAGGAAAATGAGGCTCTGCTGCGGTTGTCTGGCGGCGATGCACGCAAGCTGCTGAATATTTTTGAACTGCTGGTAAACGCGTTCAACAGTAAAAAAATAATTATCACGAATGATGAAGTATTGCAGCACGTACAGCAAAACATGGCGCTGTACGACAAGGCAGGCGAACAACATTATGATATTATTTCAGCATTCATCAAATCCATGCGTGGAAGCGACCCGAATGGAGCAGTCTATTGGCTTGCGCGGATGATAACCGGCGGCGAAGACCCTAAATTTATTGCCCGCCGGATGTTGATACTGGCTTCGGAAGATATCGGCAATGCCAACCCTAACGCGCTGCTGCTGGCGCAAAGCTGCTTTGCAGCGGTAAACGTGATCGGCATGCCCGAGTCGCAGCTTATTTTATCGCAGACAGTTATTTACCTGGCTACATCTCCAAAAAGTAATTCGGCAACAACCGCCATCGGCGCGGCAATGGAGCTTGTGCGCCAAACCGGAGATTTGCCCGTACCGCTTCATCTGCGTAATGCGCCAACCAAGCTGATGAAAAACCTTGGCTACGGTAAAGATTATAAATATGCACACAGCTACCAGGGCAATTTTACCGACCTGGATTTCCTGCCTGCCGAAATCAAAGGCACTAAAATTTATGATCCGGGTAATAATGCCCGGGAAAATGAAGCGCGTGAAAAGCTGAAGAAACTATGGGCCGACCGGTATAAATATTAATACTAAAAATCTTTATTTAACAGTTTTTCCAACTCGGCAAAGCTGATGTGCATTTTTACACGGCCCTGTTTAGCATAAGAAATTTCGCCTGTTTCCTCTGAGATGATTATAGCGGTAGCGTCGTTTGTTTCGGTTACCCCGATGCCCGCCCGGTGCCGTAATCCGAATTGAGCGGGCAGGTCGGTTTTCTCGGTAAGCGGTAAAATGCAGCTCGCCGATTTAATCATATTCTCGGAGATAACTACTGCACCATCGTGCAGTGGGCTGTTTTTTTGAAAAATGCTTTCCAGCAGCCGTTTGGATATCTTTGCTTCTAATACTTCGCAGCTATTCTGGTAAAACTGTTCGTCATAATACTTTGCGAATACGATTAACGCCCCCGTTCGGGTTTGTTTCATACTTTTACAGGCATCCAATATCGGTTTAATACGTGCATAATTATTTTTTTCGGCTTCGGCTTTACCAAAAAAATACTGCCACCAGGCTTTATTCCGCTGCAGCGACGCGTTTTTTCCAACAAGTAGTAAAAAACGCCTTACTTCCTGTTGAAAAACGATGATAATGGCTATAATCCCAACGTTGGCAAACTGCGCCAGTATGCCGGTCAACAGGCGCATATGCAATACTTTTACGCCGAAATAAAGACCGAATATGATAGCCAGACCTATGACAATATTAGCCGCGATGGTGCCTCTTATCAAATTATATAACTGGTAAGCAAGAAATGCAACCAGCACAACATCCAGGATATCGAAAAAAGTAAATTTGAACAGGCTGAAATCGAAATAATGCATTTACTAAGGTAGTTTTTTAGTCGGGAAGTTCGAAAGATAGATTATTGCGGTGAATAATCTTAATCAATCTGCATTCTATGCGCTATTTTCTTTCTTCGGAAAAAGAAGCGACGCTCCAATACTCAATGCCAGTATTCCGAGTATAACAAGCAGGGAGTTTCCCGTTGTTAGCCCAATCCGGTCGACGTAATTGGCGGCCAGCATTTTTAAACCAATAAAAGCTAACAGCGCCGCAAGGCCAATTTTCAGGTAATGAAATTTATCAATGATATTAACCAGCAAAAAGAACATGGAACGCAGGCCGAGGATGGCAAAAATGTTTGAGAAAAAAACAATGTAAGGGTCCTTTGTGATCGAGAAAATGGCCGGTATGGAGTCAACTGCAAAAACAAGGTCGGTAACCTCGATGATGAGCAGTACCAGAAAAAGCGGCGTAACGAGTTTCTTATGATTGATCTTTACAAAAAACCGGTTCCCTTCAAATTTCGGATGAACCGCGAAATGTTTGGATGCAAACTTTACGACGGAATGGTTTTCCGGGTCTATTTCATCTTCTTGGTTTCGGTTCAGGAACATCGTAATTCCGGTGTAAACCAGAAAGGCTCCGAAGATGTAGAGTACCCAATGAAAATGAGTGATCAGCGCCGAACCCACGAAAATAAAAGCGAAGCGCATAACGATCGCACCGATAATACCCCAGAACAGCACTTTGTGATAATGCCGTTTATCCACCGCGAAGGCCGTAAAAATAAGCACCATCACAAAAATATTATCTACCGACAGTGCGTATTCAACCACATACCCGGTGATGAATTCAAGGGCCAGGTTTTTTCGGTACAGGCTTAAATTTCCCGGGAGGTCATTCGGGTTGAGGTTAAGATGATGGAAATTTTTAACGTTGATTTCCTGCAGGGCCGCATTCGTTTCAACATGGTGCAACAGGTGACCGTACTGAAAGATCAGTGCGTAAAAAATAAGCGCAAGTGTGATCCAAACTGCACTCATAACAGCAGCGCGCTTTATACTTACCGGCTTATCGGGTTTTGCAAACAGTCCAAGGTCAATCGCCAGCATCGCCAGGATAAAAACAATAAAACCCGACATGAAGATCAGCTCGCTATCCATTATTTATCGCGTTCGGTGGTAAATCGCACCAGTTGCTCCAGTCCTGTTTTTGCTTCGCCTTCCGGAAAAGTATCCAGTATCGCGAAAGCTTCGTCCTGGTACTTTTTCATTTGCGTTTCAGCATATTGCAGACCGCCGGTTTCTTTAACGAATTTGATGATCCGCCCGATCTTCTCCGGGTCGTCGTTATGATTTTTCACCAAATTGATCATCTCCCGTTTTACAGCAGGCTTGCTGTTGTTAAGCGAATAGATCAGCGGCAGCGTAACCTTCTTTTCCTTAATATCAATCCCAAGCGGCTTGCCGACGTCATCAGTGCCAAAATCAAACATGTCATCCTTGATCTGGAAGGCGATGCCTACCTTTTCGCCGAACAATCGCATTTTTTCGATACAAGCATCGTCGGCACCGGCCGAGGCTGCCCCGCACTCACAGCAGGAGGCTATCAGCGAAGCAGTTTTCTGCCGTATCACCTCGTAATAAACAGGTTCCTCGATATCCATCTTCCGCACTTTTTCAACCTGCAGCAGTTCACCCTCGATCATTTGTTCCATGGCTTCAGAAACGATTTTTAAAAACCGGAAATCGTCGTGTTTGATCGATAGCAGCAGCCCTCTCGACAATAAATAATCGCCCACCAAAACAGCGATCTTATTTTTCCATAAAGCATTTATCGAAAAAAAGCTGCGGCGGCGGTTAGCGTTGTCCACCACATCGTCGTGGATCAGCGTAGCAGTATGCAATAGTTCAACGAGGGCGGCGCCGCGGTGCGTTGATTCGTTAATGCCTCCGCAAATGCTTGCCGAAAAAAATACGAACATCGGCCGTATCTGTTTCCCTTTGCGTTTTACGATGTAATGGGTAATGCGGTCGAGCAGTGGTACCGAGCTTTGCATGGAAGCTTTAAACTTCCCTTCAAAAACATCAATATCAGCGGCAATAGGTTTTTTGATCTCGTTGATGCCCGGCATTTAAACAAACAAAATTGAAGTGTCAATTTATGCCCGGGCGTACGCCCGGACTATCTGAAGCAAACATAATGTAAAAAATTTTATCTGCATTAATTTAAGTGCATCCGCTTATCCCTGTTCAGGGTGTATCTGTGAGGGAGATACACCCTGATACAGCTGAGACACTACCGAACATTTACCACCCACCCACAACTAAATTTAACAACCAGTTAAACTATCGGCCCGTTTTGTGCTCTATTACTATAACAAACTTTAAAATTGAAATTATGAAAATCAAAATATTCGGAGGTTTACTGGTAGCTGCACTGGCTGTCACCTCTATTGCAAGCGCACAAACCCGTACACCTGTTATTACCGAGAGGCAGCACATGCAAGATCGCCGTATTAACCAAGGTGTTCGCAGTGGCGAATTAACCCGTGGCGAAACCCGCCATTTGCGTGCAGACGAAAGAAGCATAAGCCGTGAAAAGCGCAGGGCAAAAGCCGACGGCTATGTATCCCGTTCAGAGCGCAGGCATTTGCGCCATAGGGAAAACCGGGTTAGCCGCGCCATTTATCGCGATAAGCACAATGGCCGCGTAAGAAATTAATTTTTGATGTGAGTTGAGTTTTCATGGAGCGTCCCGGTTTACCGGGGCGCTTTTTTTGTGGGGAGCGAATATCCAACACCGAACTCTGAATAATGAAGTAAAAAACTTCGAAATTGGACATTCGATATTCAGTGTTGGACATTGCATCTTCAACTAGTCTTAGTTCTTGCTTCTTTCTCAGCCCTTCAGCGATGCCATATCGATCACAAAGCGGTACCGCACATCACTCTTCAGCATGCGTTCGTATGCTTCGTTGATGTCCTGCATTTTGATCATCTCTATTTCCGAAACGATATTATGTTCGCCGCAAAAATCAAGCATCTCCTGTGTTTCGGCGATACCGCCTATTACCGAGCCGGCTACAGATTTTCGACCCAGTATCATTGGCACTGAGTTGAGCATGGGATCGAGCGGCCCTAAATAGCCCACCAGCACTATAGTGCCATTTATAGATAAACTTGGGATGTAATGGTTAACATCATGAATATAAGGAACAGTATCAATAATCAGGTCGAACTTCCCGGTAACGGACGACATTTGGCTTTTATCGGTCGAGATGATTACCTGGTCGGCGCCCAGGTCAAGCGCATCCTGTTCTTTGCCCGGCGACCGCGAAAAAAGCGTGACATGCGCACCCAGCGCTTTGGCCAGCTTGATAGCCATGTGGCCTAAGCCTCCTAAACCTACAACCGCTACTTTGCTGTCCTTGCCAACGTTCCAGTGCTTCAACGGCGACCAGGTAGTAATGCCCGCGCAAAGCAATGGGGCGGTAGCCGCAAGATCAAGGTTGGCGGGAACCTTTAATACAAAGTGCTCGTCAACAACAACCTTTTCCGAGTAACCGCCAAAAGTTTGCGTCCCCAAATGTTTGTCCTTACCGTTGTAGGTGCCGGTGAAACCCGGGATACAGTATTGCTCCAGGTCGCGTTTGCAACTTGAACACTCACGGCACGAATCCACCAGGCAGCCCACGGCAGCAATATCGCCCACTTTAAATTTGGTTACCTCGCTGCCTACGGCGGTAACCCTGCCCACGATCTCGTGCCCCGGAACGGCGGGGTATATTGTACCACCCCAATCGTTCCGCGCCGTGTGCAGGTCCGAGTGGCATACGCCGCAATACAAAATATCTATTTCTACATCTTTAGGGGTTACAGCCCTGCGGTCGATGTGTAATTGTTTTAACGGTGCCTCGGCAGCTTGTGTGCCGAATGCTTTCACTTCAAATTTTTCCATAGGTTTTGTGTTATGATTTTATTTTTTAACTCCCACTTCGATATTCAATATTGAGTGTTCGATATTACTTATTTCAGTTCCGCAGGGTCTCTTGAAGAGGACCCTGCGCGGTAGCAGTTACATAGTTCGATATTCAATATTCGATGTTCAGTGTTCGATATTACTTTTTTTCAACTTTTGTCCTGGCTCTTGCTATCTTGATTCTTGGCCCTCGCTTCTTGCCTCACTACTTCCCAACCCGTTTTTGTAAAGCTTCCGGGTACCGCGCCCCTTCAATGGTGATCTGGGAAGCCGCTTCCTCAATTTCCTTTAGATCCTTATCCGTTAGCTTAACATTCATTGCACCCAGATTTTCTTCTAACCGGTGCAGTTTCGTTGTGCCCGGTATCGGAACGATCCACGGCTTTTGCGCCAGCAGCCAGGCTAATGCGATCTGCGCGGGAGTGGCCTTCTTTTCAGCGGCGATCCTGCCCAGCAGATCAACCATACCCTGGTTTGCTTTGCGGGCATCTGCGGTAAAGCGGGGTACAATATTGCGGAAATCGGTTTTGTCAAACGTCGTATTCTCGTTGATGGCGCCGGTCAAAAATCCTTTACCAAGCGGACTGAACGGCACAAACCCAATGCCCAGTTCTTCCAGCGTCGGTATAATTTCATTTTCCGGTTCGCGCCACCATAACGAATATTCACTTTGCAAAGCGGCAACCGGTTGTACGGCGTGCGCCTTGCGGATGCTTTGTACCCCGGCTTCCGACATGCCGAAATGTTTTACTTTACCTTCATGTATCAGGTCTTTAACCGTGCCGGCTACATCTTCCATGGGCACATTCGGGTCAACGCGGTGCTGGTAAAATAAGTCGATGCGGTCGGTCCGCAGCCTTTTTAACGATGCTTCGGCAACTTGCCTTATGCGCTCCGGGCGGCTGTCGAGGCCTGCCTTTGCGTCGCCGTTCAAAAAGCCGAACTTGGTTGCGATAACCAGCTTGTCGCGATAAGGCGCAAGCGCTTCGCCCAGCAGTTCCTCATTCGCAAACGGGCCGTAAGCTTCTGCCGTATCAAAAAAAGTTACGCCGCGCTCAACCGCCGCGTGTAGTAGTTTGGTGGCGTCCCCTTTGTCCGCCGCCGGACCGTAGCCAAAGCTCAATCCCATGCAGCCCAGCCCCAGGGCCGAAACTTCCAGCCCGCTTTTTCCTAATTTTCTTTTTTCCATTGTTTCTTTTACTTTATTGATCTATAACGTTCAACTTTCTGGTGTCCGACTATGTTTATTCAATTTCGACTTGAGACTCAGGACTCCAGACTTAAAACTTTCTTCACAAATAATCCTCATCACTAACCTGCTCCATCCAGTCAACCGGCGAGCCGTTGAGCTTTTCCTGTACGGCGATATGGCTCATGGCCGTGGTGGCAGTAGCCCCGTGCCAGTGTTTTTCGTTAGGTGCAAAATACACCACATCGCCGGGATGAATCTCTTCTTTTTCGCCCCCCTCACGTCGCACCCAGCCCGCGCCTGCAGTAACGATCAGGGTTTGCCCGAACGGGTGCGTATGCCAAGCGGTGCGTGCTCCGGGTTCAAAGGTGACAAGCGCCATCGCCACCCGCGCCGGTTCAGGTGGTTCGTTCAATGGGTCGATGCGTACTTGTCCTGTAAAATATGCCTCCGGGCCTTTCCCCGACGGCCGTGAGCCGATTCTTTTTATTTCCATGATAGTATTTTATCTTTTCTTGCTTCTTGGTTTTTGAATATCCAACATCGAATATTGAAATAACTTTGAAATTCGACATTCAGCATTCAGTATTCGATATTTCTTGCTTCTCTTTGTCCAGTGTTCTGATCCCTGACTTAAAGACAACACCAATCGTGCACCGGAGTTTCAATTAACGGTACTGATGGTAATTATTATTGTTTGGCCATTTTAACTGGCCTCAACAGCGTCGAGAAGGTGAGCGAACCCAATTTCCATTGCCCATTCTCCTTAAGATATACCTCTGTCACCATAAAAGCATGGGTGACTTCGTTTCCGCCGACTACTGCCAGTAGGTCGATGTCGTTTAACAGGATGGCCGTATTACCAAAAATATTCACCGAAGCGCCGTATACCTCAGCTTTCTTATACCATATCATGCCGCCTTTAATGGTATTCAGTTCCTGGGTTTTCCCCCAGCTTCCGCCCATATGAACAAATACGCACTTTTCAGCAAATAGCCCGTTCAATGATTCTACATTTTTGTCGGCCATCCATGCCCATTTGGTACTGGAAAGATCAAGCAACTCCTGTTCTTCTTTCGTAACGGTTATGGTCGCTGAGCTAGGCAGTTTAGCCTGGGCATGTGATAGCTGCATACCGGCTATGCACAATACCATCGCGATAATTACTTTGTTCATTGTTTTTTAAATTTTTGTTTAACAACACAAAGGTCAATCCTTTTATCCACCCCGGGATTATACAGATTACTGAATTATTTACCATTATTACTGATTAGTGAAGTGTTAACAGTGTGGGGATGAATAAAGTGATAACTTTGAGTAAATAAATTCAATGGAGATGGATAAGCTGGTAAAATTCAATACGATAAGCGAGTACAACGCATTCAATAATAACGTAACCAGGCATCCGCTGGTGAGCGTGGTTGATTTCTCAAAGGCAGACCCGAGAGCCGGCTCCCGCATGTATTTTGGCTTTTACACCATATTTTTGAAAGACGTAAAATGCGGCGACCTGGTATATGGCAGAAACACATACGACTACCAGGAAGGTACGCTGGTTTTTATTGCACCGGGGCAGGTTGCAGGCATTAACAGCAACGGCGAAACTTTTCAGCCAAAAGGTTACGGATTGGTATTTCACCCCGACCTGGTACATGGCACCCCGCTTGGAAGGCACATACAGGATTATACCTTTTTTCGATACCAGTCAAACGAGGCACTCCATTTATCTGAGCGGGAGAGGGCCATTGTTTTAGATTGTTTTTCGAAGATTGATTATGAGCTGGAGCACGCCATCGACAAGCACAGTAAGCGGCTCATCGTATCCAACATCGAATTATTTCTTGATTATTGCACCCGTTTTTACGACCGTCAGTTCATTACCCGCGATACCGTGCATAGCGGGATATTGGAGCGGTTTGAGAACCTGTTGAACGATTACTTCCAATCCGAAAAACCGCAAACCATCGGGTTGCCGTCTGTTGCCTGGTGTGCCGATGCATTAAACCTGTCTTCAAACTATTTTGGCGACCTGGTAAAAAAAGAAACCGGCAAAACCGCCCAGGAATATATCCAATCTGCATTGATCGATATGGGTAAGGAAAAGATATTTGATGCCAATAAAACCGTTAGCCAGGTTGCTTATGAACTGGGTTTCAAATACCCTCAGCATTTTGTCCGGCTATTTAAGCAAAGGGTAGGGCATACGCCGCATGAATACCGGATGTTGAATTGAACTAATCCGACGATATCCATTTAAAACACTATTCAAGTAGCCACTGTAGGACCAACCAGGAAGTTTATCCCTTACCGGTTATCATGCCTTCCAGGTTTTCCAATAGCTGTCTCCAGCCGTCTTCAACCAGTTCCGGTTCAACGCCCGTGTGGGTAAAATTCAGCTCGCAGCCGGTTTTGGTAGGCTGAAGATCTACGGTTACCAGCGACACACCCCGGAAACATGCAGGCGCCTCCAGCGAGAATAGCAATAAATTCGGGCGCTCCAGTTGCTGGATAGAACCGCCATAGGAAATGATCTTTCCGGTGTTCGCGCGCATTGTAATCAGGAAATCGCCGTCAACTTTCGGGTCAATTTTTACATCAGTAACATCAATGCCAATGCTTTTAACCAGCCATTTTTTGATCAGTTCCGGTTTCAGCCAGGCATCAAATACTTTTTCGATTGGAGCGTGAAAAAGATGGTTAATATAAACAATTCGGAAATCAACCAGGTTCATAGCGCAAATGTTTAGTGGTGAGAAAACAAGATACGACTCCAATGTTAAGCCTGTGTTAAATTTGAAAATTTCTCAGCGCGTCCATTAACGTATGGCCTCAAATAAAAAATACCGCCCAGGGGCGGTATTTTTTATTTGAGGTAACCCTGCTTCGCGAGTTACCGTCAAAGCCCGTTTTGGCGAGCGATGGCGGAGAGGGAGGGATTCGAACCCTCGATACACTTTTGGCGTATACACACTTTCCAGGCGTGCTCTTTCGACCACTCAGACACCTCTCCTGGTTTTGCTGCAAATGTAATATAAAATTTTAGAGCGGCGAATACCGGCACACATGAGCTTTACGCTACACACGAGTAACCCGGGTTAAGTGCTGTAAATTCTAAGTTACAACCCGTGATAACCCGGTATTTTCAATTGCCCTTAGTAAGAACTTTTCTTTTTAGCCACGTTCTTACAGGCTCATCATAAAGTTTGAGAGAGGCATAAGCCAGCAGTATAAAAAACACAAACAAGCCGCAGGCTACAGGCACAATTTGCATAGGTGCCGGTTTTTTAAGCGCTACCCAACTGGTATAAATGTAGATGAACGGGTAGTGCAGAATATATATAGGATATGAGATCGCGCCCGAAAATTTACATAAGCCTGCCCATCTGTCACTTATTTTACTGCCTGCTCCGGCCGCAACAATTAGCGGGAATGCGATGATAATACAGGCGGCCTCATAAATGCCATTGAATTTAAATGTTGGTATAAAAAACAGCACGATGAGCAGGAGTGAGCAGAGCACGTATGCAGAGGGCACATGTATCAACTTGCCGGTGCGGAATAGCAGCAGCCCCGCAAAAAAGGGAAACATCATACGCACCATTGCGATCCAGAAACTATCATACCCCCAGCCTGTGGCTACATCTTTATGCCAAATGGCAACGATTGTGAGTACAATACCAGCGATGACGACGATTATCCACAACACAATTTTACTCATTTTTTGCCCGAACAGAGCGTAAATAATATTAGCAATGTATTCCTGCAATAACGACCAGCATGGCCCGTCGAGGGAGTGGGTTTCGCCCCAGCCCCTCACATCCGGCGAGGGCAGGAGGGTAAAACCGATAAGCATTGTTATAGTCACTTTCATCAGGCTGACATGCTGCGCCCCATTTGTATATGGATCAAACCAAAAAGCTATCGCGCCTATAAAAACGCCAAGAATAACCAGCGGGTGCAGGCGGACAAGCCTTATTTTGAAAAACTCCAACATGCTCATTCTTTCCCACCGGTCATCATAAGCATAGCCTACCACAAAACCCGATAGCAAATAAAAAAAATCGACCGCCAGGTAACCATGGTGCATGGGATGGTTGGCGGGTACCGGGTAATAGGCTTCAAAAAGATGATAAGTAACTACCAAAAGGGCCGCGGTACCGCGCAGTCCGTCGAGAATGGGATAATGTGGCTTCAATAGTTTGTGGGATAGTTGAATTCCCTAATGTAATAATTTATACTTATTTACAGTATGCGAAATTAAATAAGGTTTATAAGCATAAGATTGGCGCGACCGTAGGTATTGGAAAACAATATCCGGCCGGAGGGCGAAGATACCCACGACGGAATATAATCTCATGCAAGTGATTTATTGACGATGTATTCCGGTAATAAAAGAGGCGGCATTGCGGTTGTCGTCAGGTTCAGCGCGGCAATCGCTGACGCAAATCCTGAATAACGTCAGAATATATTAAACAGGATGAGCCAGTCGGGAACACCGGGCAGATCTTTAAAAAGTACCGGGCTCGTGATTGATACCTATAGGGGATTTATTAACCCGGCCATGTGAATGGTCCGAAAATTTATGGTCACGGTAAAGTTTTTGAATCGAAACATGGCGGATATGCTCCTCTGGTTTAGTCGTTTCAGCGTTAACAGGCTGATTGACTAAAGCTGCTTTTTTTGTCATGGCACTTTTCTCCTTTCTTATTGGTTACAGCAAGCGTAGTATTTACTAAGTTAAATAGAAAATTAACCATTTCAAACATTTGTCAATGCCAGCAAATTAGCATGAGCAGAAATAGATACGTGGTGTCCCGATTCAATGCAGGATAAAAAAAGCCCGCAATTAAAAACTGCAGGCCGTTACCGCTAAAGCACGGAATTATCTTGAAACTGTATTATTCCTCGTGATGTACGATGGCCTCCAGGTCCTTTAAGTCGGTTCTTTGTTTTCGTTTTAAACCGTGTTCCTGCATATAAGCAGGCACCTCATGAGGTTGCTCTTCCTGTTTTTTATTCCATGTCCAAAAAGCAAAGCTTCGTTTTGTTAAATATATAAAGGCCGCCGCACCAGCCACAACGGTGCCGGCAACACCGGCGGCTATCCAGGCGCCGGTGTGGTTATTTTTTTTTATAAATGGGATATCCATGATGATTGCGTTTTTTACCAATTAACATGCTGTCCAGCGTTTTGGTTTCGTTATTTTTAAATTAATTTCATGTAAAGAAATTAAACCATCAAAGTTTATCTGCCCTTTATGATGCACAGCATATGCAACATTACGTTAATTTGGTTTAATGGGGCCTTTTAAAATCCGGTTTTTAAGCAGGTGTTAAAGTTTTCTTCGTAAATTTACCCCGTCTTTGAACGTAAACTTTAAAAATAATATTTCGTACAAAGGTTATCGCTGTTGCCTATGCGTTCGTTTACGTTCTACAAAAAGCTTTTAATCGGTTTCATTATCGCGCTCGTCATCCTCATTACAGTTATGGTTGAGGGTGTCAGATTTATTAAGAAATTAAACACCTCGGATGCCTGGGTTGATCATACCTACGAGGTAATTGATTTGACCAATACTATTTCCGACAACTTTCGCAATATAGAGGTTGAGCAAAGCTTGCTTTATCAAACGAGAGACCAGCAAATTTTAAGTTCCTTAAAAATCAATTCCGAACGGCTAACAGCGCAACTTAAAAAGTTAAGAGCTCTTACGATAGATAATCACTCGCAAACCAAACGCATTGATTTGCTGACCGCCTGTTTGCTTAATCAACCTCCTGGCTATGCAGGCGCCGGGCAAGCGCATTTTGATAGAAGCGGTGTGGCTGCCCAGTTGAGAGAGACAATTAGAGCATCCGAGGACTGTAAAGTCATACTAACCGATATCAGTAATACTGCAAAGACGCTGCTTAAGCAGCGTAAACACTCAAGCAGTAATAACAGCAAGATCGCTTTCGAAATTATTTTTTTTAGTTCGGTTCTGGACATCGTTTTCCTGGGAGGGCTATACTTTTTTATTAAAAAAACCTTTAAGGAAAAGCAGCTAATAACCGACCGATTGGAATTAAGTGAAGCGAAATTTTCGAAAGCCTTTAACGATTCAGCTTCGGGCATGGCTATTGTTTCGCTTGCCGGCGAGTGGATGGAAGTAAATAATTATTTGGAACGGATGCTGGGTTATACTAAGGAGGAATTGTACAAAACCACGTTTATGGCAATCACCCATGCTGATGATATTCAACCAAATGCCGTGTTGTTAGAAAAAGCTCAAACCGGGGAGCTAACCCAATATCAGATAGAAAAAAGACTGATCCATAAAAATGGTACACCTATTTGGGTACTGGTTAATGTTTCGATAATTAATAATGTAATAGGAAAATCTTTTGCTGTTTCCCAGGTTATCGATATTTCTGCCATGAAGGAATTGCTGGGGAAAATGGAGCTGAAAAATACCGAACTTTCACATACCTCCAGCCAGCTCACCGAAAAGCTTACCCAGCTCGAAGATTTTAATAATATCGTGGCTCATAATTTACGGGGCCCTGTGAAAACAATCGAATATATTTTACAGCTGATTGCTGAAGAAGAATCGGAAGACGAAAAGCAGCAATATATGGTTATGCTTTCTGAAATCAGTCAAACATTGAATTGTACCCTCGATGATTTACTAAAAGTTTTGGAAATAAAACTCGACAAGACAATCAATTCAGATAGTTGTGTATTGCAGGAGGTAACCGACAATATTTCGCTTTTGCTGAAAGGAGATATATTAAAGGCAAATGCCGTATTGACGACCAACTTTGCTGTTAGGGATATAAATTTTCCGAGGATATACCTCGATAGTATCTTCTATAACCTGGTAAGCAATAGTTTGAAGTACCGGCGCGAGGATGTTGCAGTGGAGATTAAAATTTCGTCAGTGAAAGACGACGGAAGAACAATGCTCATTTTTGAAGATAACGGTATCGGAATAGATTTGAAAAGGCACGGAAAAGATATTTTCAAACTTAATAAAGTATTCCACTCAGGTTTTGACAGCAAGGGTGTTGGCCTTTTCATTACAAAAAACCAGATTGAAGCTTACGGGGGAACTATACAGGTGGATAGCACGCCCGGACACGGGACAAAATTTACCATTGCATTGGTGCAGGACAGCCTGCATCACGTTGAAGAATTAACCGCCAGTTAGTAGTTAAAAATGCGTTCGGTGATTATGTTTGCCCGCAGCCCTGCATTTAATTTCAAACTGTCGTTGCTTACAGGCTTGGCCAATCTGAGTTGCTGCAGGGCTTTGTTGGTTTTTTCGATGTTTACCCTGTCAGATTTTGGCCGTCTTATACTTTCAGCTGCCGCCGGATTTCGATAATAATGCAGAATGTTCTCCTTTAATGCATAGGTAAGTTGGTCGAAATGCGTATTAGCCAGCTTGATTACCATGTCGCTGTAAGTTTTATCGGCGAGGCCATACTCGCCGGGAGCCGTAAGCTTGCCGGTATCGAAATCAATATCTGCGAATTTGGCCTTTTGCTCATGGAGTTTGTTCAGTGCAGCTTCGTATTCCGAAACCGAGGTGTCAAATCCTTTTATAAATAGCTTCTCTCCCTCAGGGCCCGGGTCTTTGAATTTCAAAGACTTTAGCGGCCCTATTTTGGGTGCTACGCGTATGATGAACGATAGCACCACCGCTGTAATGCCCGGCCGCTCGCGGTCTTTACCATAGTCGGCTTCATATTCTTTTCTCTTCATCTGGTAATGGAACTTTTTCTCCGTCATGCCCGGGTTGGTTTTTATCAGGTTTTGACCTTTAATCGCCCAGCCGGTGCGGGTTAAGGCGGGCAGCAAACTTTTTACCGACCATCTGAACGTGGCTACCGCCAGCGGAAAATTTACAAATACAGTAGTGATTTTTTGCCCGTAAGTTTTTAAAAATGCCCTTTCAAGTACCGGTTGTGCTACCTGGAAGCCAATAAAGTTGTGATATGATTGCGGCAGGTAATTGCCCCTTGCCGTTTGAAGTACATCAAACGCAAATTCCATGCGCTTATGCGAGGTATGGTCTTCATCATAAGTTGCAACGCTGCCGAATTTTTGCATTTTCGGATAAACGATGGGTACAGCTACATTGGTGCCGAGTGAATGGCCGTATTTATCGGTCATATAGTGTGCTAAAGCCCCCAGGGCAAAAGCATATTCGTATAAATTTTGTGATTCTGATAAAAGAGCGGACACGAAATCGCCGCTGCGAACGTAATGCACGAGGTTGGTAAAATAAGGATTGCCCAACGGAAAATATCCCATATCTGCGATAAGCGAACCGCCGTAAGCGTATGAGCGTGCCTTTTTTAAAGAATCAGGCGGCGAGTCGGGATATTTTGACTTTAATAACGGTAAAATGGATTTGTCCCAGCTTGCGTCGATAACGGCCTCGTGTGCCAGCACCGAATAGGCTTTTGACGCCGCAGGATCTATTGCTAATAATATGGCAGCCAGCAGTAAGCATCTGCATAGTTTAAAAAAGTACATTCATTACAGGTTTATATGGTTAAAATGTGAAAAAGGTGAAATTTGTTTTGAATTGATGCTAAATAAATTACTCAACTGGCTGGTTTAATTGCCGTTATATTTTTGCATTGGCTTTCAGCTGGCGCTTTTTGATTAGTTCCCACGCTCACTATGTCAATCCATTGCAGAATCTTTTTAAATATGTAATTTTTTTATCTTTATAGGAATTTAACCAAAAAGCATGGATAATTCAACCCGCGACAATGAGCGCCGGCTGGAAGCATTACTGGAATGTGGAAATGACCTGATAGCAATTATTAATGCTGTTGGCATTTATGAATACGTAGGCCCGTCTGTTAAAAGGGTACTGAATGTTGAGCCGCAGACGTTTGTTGGGAAAAGCCTGTTTGATTATATCCACCCTGAAGATTGCAAACGTATCGTTGAAAACCTGGCTATCATTTTGACAAGTAACGAGCCCGTTTATATTCAACCCTTTCGTTTTTCTGGTGCAGACGGTAACTGGCATTGGGTTGAGACTTATGCCACTAATAAATTAGATGATCCGGCCGTAGGCGGGATCATTATCAACTCAAGGGATATAACCTCAAAAATAGACCAGCAGCAGGAAAAACAATTTGTTTTGGAAAAACTGCGGTTGATTAATGAACGCTACGACCTTGCCATTGAAGCTACCCGTGACATAATTTGGGACCTTGATATAATCACAAATGAAGTTAGAAGAGGACAGACGTTTGAAAAACGCTACAATGGCAAATCAATACCCAGGCCATGGGAAAATCAAATTCATCCGGATGACAGGGAGCGGGTATTAAAAAGTGTGAAGGCAGCAACCTTAGATCCCGAAGTGAAGTTTTGGAATGAAGAATACAAGTTTATTAATCCCGACGGATCTATTTCTTATATTACTGACCGGGGATATATTGTAAGGGATGCCAATGAAAGAGCAATCCGGATGGTGGGCGCCATGCACGACAATACCGAATTAAAAGAAAGGGAACTTCGGATTTTAAAACAGAACGAGCAACTTCGGGAAATTGCAGCAATCAATTCGCATGAAATCAGGCGTCCGCTTGCCAGTATCTTAGGCTTATTAAATATTCTTGATAAAACGTCTATCAGGGATGGGGAAAACGCCAGGATACTTCAATATATGGAGATATCCGTTCGGGAATTGGACGATGTGATCACGCGCATTGTTAAAACGGCTATCGAATAATTTTTGTATTGACAACGCCACCCCAAGCGGGATTCAAAACCTACATCTTTCATGTTTAAATCACATGCATTTTCTATATTTGCACGGTTTAAAAAGGACCTTGATACACAGATACGGAGAGATGTCAGAGCGGTTCAATGT
>JACXTT010001693.1_pt1 | contig 36227 bp, 35 predicted proteins | sample 9270951 | NCBI WGS metagenome assembly JACXTT01 (sample SAMN15532306, study PRJNA645909) | rock metagenome | isolation source: weathered quartz diorite | place: Puerto Rico | collected 2017-06-21 | reverse complement strand
CACTCTGGGGCGCTTGCGCCCCACGCACCAGCCATCAACCGATCAAGCGTCCCGGTTGCCGTGAAGCGGTAGCCGGGCTTCCCTTCCTCTAGGACAGGTTCACATAGAATATGCCCATCTAAGAGCTTCCTGAGCATCTGGGGGGCCATCGGCACGTGTCGGCCAAAGAGGGCAGGGAGATCGTTCCATTTGCTCTGCACGGCCTTCGCGAAGTGATAGATCCGTGCCCGAATCAGCGAGAACTCGCGCTCCAAGACGGTCCGCCAATCGAGGAACTTGGCATCGCCGCCATAACATTCACGTAGCGAATCCGCGGGCTTCACGGTGAGAGAGGGCACACATTTATGAAAAACTCTTCACGGTTTCATCATAAAGGTTTCATCTTGGAGGTGTATAACCACGTAAACGACAAAAGGGGGAACGCATCATGACATCCTTCATGGAAGTGTACATCCTGGTTGCTATCTTCGGAACACTCTACGGCATGTTGCAGCTCGCCAGTCGGTAACGAGCTCGGCTCCCAAGGACGGCAGCGAGCAACAGTCCCGTGAGTATCGGGGAGCCTTAGGCGTCTGATCCGACCGTCCTTGCACATGTGAGTGAAAGATTTTCCCCTGTGCCTCTGATTGAGCGGGCTGCTCCAACACGGTTAAGTCATCCTCCATCCAACGACCAACGCCGGCAGAAACTTGCCGAGGATTCAAACTGACCGCTATACCCCAACCGCATCCTCTTGCAATTCAAATCGAAAGACTGGTACCAACGATAGTGGGTATCCGTCGCCTTCACCAAACGTTGCTTGCGCGTGCCGGCGGCCCGTCCCTCATTGGTGCCGCCGGAAACAGTCGTCAACCCATAGGTGTTTCTTTCTTCGGTTGACCCGCTGGCCTCTTTATTGCCTTACTGTCATTGAGGCCGGGGGAAGGAGTCTATAACCCACTGGTGGGCATCAGCGCCCCACGCGCCGATCAACAGTCGGTCAAACGTCGGTGCCACACTGGGCGGAGAAGGAGAAGAAGGGAGGGCTGCCGAAAAGCGGGCAGCAGCGATGATGAAAGGAGTAATCTACAAAGGATATACTATTCAACCCGCGCCTCGGCATCTCGTGGATACCGGCCAGTGGGAGTTGAATGTCTTCATTTCCTGGACAACAGAGGACGAGGAGGACAGTCGTCATTTCGTGTCGACGGGTCGGTATGCGACGGAGGACGAAGCCACGGCCCAGTGCATCGCCTATGGCGAACGGATCGTTGATGGCCAGATTCCCGGCTCATCGGTTCGATAATCCTCAAAATGTGCGGAGACGCTTACCATGGGAGGAGTCATGAGTGGCGAATCTCTTGCGAGCCTTGTCTGGTGCTTGACTCGTCTCCAACTTCAGTGTGAGGCCGTGATTGAGGCGCTCGAGAAGAAAGAACCAGGTTTTCGCAATCTTGTTTCCGAGGAAATGAAGCAGCTTCGTGAACAGGGGAGAATTCTACAGATTGCCGCCGAAACCAAGCACGAGATCGACCAAGTTTCTGATTGGAGTTGGTTGAAATCACACGGGATAGATCCCAATTCACCAAAAGCTTGATGTGTGAACAGCCTCGATAGGTTGCCGAAAGCCAAATCAATCCCGTCGAATCTCTTTTTAACTCACCTTGACCGCACTTCAGGTGTTGGTGCATAATCCGCCGCCATATCCTTTCCTAGTCACCCAATGCCCAACAAACGAACGACATTCGATCGTGGCTTGATTCCAGGACTGTCTGATACCGTTCAAAAAACCATCGCCGCTCGGGAAGACACCGCAGAATCACAATTCAAATTGTGGTGCGAACGGCTCGGCACCGAATGGTCCAACCGTCATCATGCCCTTTCCCTTGAGGCCGCGGTGTCCGTGATGAATGCAGACCGCGCCAACCTTCAGTTCGCTCACGGTGAGCGGTTAATCCTGAAAAGCCATCGTGGTTTCAGCAAAGCGTTCCTCGACTATTTCAAGGTCGTTGATCACGAGAAGACCTGCTGCCTGACAGCCTGGAAAACGCGGCGTGCCATCCATGTCCAGGACGTCACGACCAGCCCGCACTTTTCCCAACCTGCCATAGACGTCCTGCTCAAGGACGGTATTCGGGCTGTGTCTTCTGCGCCGTTGCTGACCGACGAAGGTCGGATGATCGGAGTGCTGTCCGTGCACTACTGTCAGCCCTATGCTATGTATGGGAAGGACCTAGCCCGTTTTCGGCGGCTTGCCAGATACATCGCCGAGTTACTCGATCAACGCGCGAGCCGTCATCGTTCCGAATGAGCTTTCTCCGTGGTTCTTGGGCTACTGCTTCGTATTTCGTGTTCCAGAGACTCATCCCTCACTGACACCGCCGGAAGAAGTCTTCAACCCGCTCTGGTTGGGAGCCTCTGCCCCATGCGTCGGGCAGTCCAGCCGAGTAACACCCCCACTGTGAACCCTGTCAGGTCCACCCCTGCCATCGCCCATTGCCCCCTTGGCATGGTTATCAACAGATGGCTGTTCGTTGTGAGCCCGCTGAGCAGGGGCAAGCATCCCAAGAGAAACGCCGACACGTACAATTGATCTCTCCAGGCCAGGATGGAACCTTTTCGCAACAGACTATGGGCAAGACAGAGGCCCCAGACGACAAAGAAGCAACGGATCTCCCAGAGCGACCGCTCGCTCAAGGGCAGTGGCAAGAGTCGATTGGCCCAGAAGAACGCGGCAACGGCTACGGGTAACCCAGCGACGGTTGCCACATTGAGGATCTCAACGAGCCGATAGCCAATTTCGCCTGAGCGGCCTGCTTGGGATTTGTGCCGCTTAATGGTCCACAAGACGAGTCCTGTCGCAATCATGACTGTGGCCGCCAACCCCATGATGAAATAGAGCCAGCGCATCGGACTGCCCCCGAACTGTGCGAAGTGCAGTAGCGATAGCAACGACAGGATGCCCTCGCTCTCGCGGAGAAGCGGGATCTCCACAGGCATATAAATCGACCAAAAAATCGCGAGGCCGGTGACGGCAATCATCAGATGAAACGGGATCACCAGGATGCCGGTCAGGTTGTGCGCATCCAGCCAGGCGCGTGGATGAGAAGGCCGGAGGCGAACCGTGATGACGTCCTTGAACACCCATCGATGACTACACACCCCGGTGACGAGGGTGATGAGCAGCATGATCGCCGCGGCGCCGACCAACCATGCGCCGGGCCACCCGAAAAGCAGTCCATAATGGAAATGGTAGAAGAAGTCGCCTCCCTGAGTATCGCGGAAGGTCACCATGCGGCCCGTCACTGGATCAACCGTTTGTCCGGAGAATGTCCGCTTCTCCTGTAGTTTGACCATACGGAGAAGGGGGGTATCGGGGGAAACGTTCACATGCTCGAGGACAAGCCGCGGGGTCAGCGGCGCAGGCCAAGGCAGAGATCCATCAATCTGACCTGTATCCGATGTGATCTCGAGCAACTCCGGTTGCATCCAAGTTGTGATCTCCGTGTCGAAGACTGTCAAGGTCCCGGTAAGAAACACCGCAAACAAGAGCCATCCAAAGAGAAGACCGATCCATGTATGCAGCCAATTCATCAATTGTGCGAGGCGATTCTTCATGGCAAAGCCGCTCCCACTCTATCAAGGAGGCGGTAACATGCGCCACAGGCGCAATCGTCCATTCGGAGGGTTCGGTCCATCGGAATGGCTTCTGCCGAGCCGAGCATGGTATTGTTCATCCATATTTATGGACGACGATACGATGCACCGGCAGGACACTCCGGCGACGAATTGGAATCTGGATCAGATCGTTGCGGAGCTGCGCGCCTCACGTGAACTCGCCCACAACATCAGGCATCAGGGACGGATTCATAAATTGCCGTCGCGGAAAGCCTTGCTCGGCATTGTGGAAGGCCTGTGTGCCGCGCTGTTTCCGACGCACTATGGCCGAGCGGATTTGAATGAGACCAACGTCGATTATTTTGTCGGGCACACCTTGAATCAGACCTTGCCGCTCTTGCAGGATCAAGTCCGCAGAGGATTGGTGTTCGCGTCCCACGCAGACGAACAGGACGACCGCTCGCTCACTGACCAAGCGAGCAGAATTACGAGTCAATTTGCAGACCAGCTCCCGACCATCCGGGCGCTACTCTTCACCGATTTACAGGCAGCGTTCCGAGGAGATCCTGCGGCCACCAGTACCTCAGAGATTCTTCTCTGCTATCCCGGCATGACGGCCGTCATTTACTATCGGATCGCCCATGCCCTGCATCGATTGGGTACGCCATTGATCGCTCGGTTGATTTCGGATATCGCGCATTCATCCACCGGTATCGATATTCACCCGGCCGCCGAGATCGGCAGCCACTTCTTTATCGATCACGGGACCGGTGTCGTCATCGGTGAAACCACTGTCATCGGAAAGCATGTCCGTCTCTATCAAGCCGTGACGCTTGGCGCCAAACGGTTCGCAGAAGGCGAGCAGGGTGTTCTGATCAAAGGGGAGCCTCGCCATCCGATTGTGGAGGATGACGTGGTCATCTACGCGGGTGCCACGATCTTGGGACGTGTCACCATCGGCCGGGCGTCCGTCATTGGCGGAAATGTGTGGCTGACCCAAAGCGTGCCGGCACGAAGTCATGTCGTCCAGGCGCAAATGCGCACCTCAGCGACCATTCACCCGAAACCGATCGATGGCCAGTCCAGAGACCAGGGGACATAGCGGTCACCTGGCTTGAATCCTTCTTGTTTGCCAGCCGTGATCCGTCGGTCTCTGGACCGATCGGCACACCGAAGCATTCGCGATGAGATGGATTCCGTCGGAAGATCGATCGCGCGGCACTACTCAAGAAGGGTCTCGATGGACAAATCGGTCCTCAACCCGTTGGCCCCTAGCCATTCCGGGTTGAAGATCCTCGATTGATACTTCGCACCGGAGTCGCACAGGATTGTCACGATGGTCTGGCCCGGTCCGCGCTCAAGAGCCATCCGAACCGCGCCGGCGACGTTGATGCCGGAGGATAAGCCGAGAAACAACCCCTCTTCGCGCAGAAGCTGGTACAAAATGGTGAGCGCGTCCTGGTCGGGAATGCGCCAGGCGGTATCAACCGCAATACCCTCGAGATTCTTGGTCACGCGGCCTTGGCCGATGCCTTCGGCAAAAGAATCGCCGTCGTTCGTCTCCGTATTGCCGTTGGTAAACCACGACCACATCGCCGCGCCATAGGGGTCGGCGCAGCCGATCGTGATGTTTGGATTGCGTTCCTTAAGATACAGAGTCGTTCCCGCCAGCGTCCCGCCGGTCCCGACGGCGGATACAAATCCGCTGACCGCCCCGGTGGTCTGCTCCCAAATTTCCGGGGCAGTGGTGCGGTAGTGCATGAGACGGTTGGCGGTGTTGTCGAACTGGTTGGCCCAGAACCAGCCCTTTTCCTCCGCCATCCGCCGGGCGACATGATTGTAGTTGCCCGGATTGGAGTAGGGTTTTTCCGGCACGGGGAGCACCTCCGCGCCCAGCGTACGCAGCAGGTCGATTTTTTCATGCGACTGAGTTTCAGGAATCACGATGACGGAATGGTAGCCCCTGGCGTGGCCAACGATCGTGAGGCCGATACCCGTATTTCCCGCCGTCCCTTCGACGATGGTACCGCCCGGCTTGAGGAGCCCTTTGACCTCGGCATCCTGGATGATTCCCAGCGCGGCGCGGTCCTTCACTGATCCGCCGGGGTTCATGAATTCCGCCTTGCCGAGGATCTCGCAGCGAGTCAGCTCTGAAAGGCGGCGTAGGCGGATGAGCGGAGTATTGCCGACGTGGCGATCGACCCCATGGTATCGTGACATATTCATCTAATTAATTTGCAGTTCCATCCCGGCACTCTTCGCGGTCCTCCTGGATACTGCTTTACGGCACAAAACGCAAGGGGGATCTAATGACAAGGCCGGACAGCGATCATGCGCTTCTTGAACGTGTGGAGGTTGCAGCCGACCGATTTGGTGCTAGAGCACGTCACTCCAGGGCGGACTGACGGCAAACGCGGCATTGATCAAGCCGACGTGCGAATAGGCCTGTGGGAAATTACCGAGCTGGACGCCGGTTTCCGGCACGAAGTGTTCGGCGAAGAGCCCGACGTCGTTGGCTCCGGTGAGAATCTGCTTCATGATCTGCTTCGCTTCGGCCTGGCGACCGAGTTTGGCCAATGCTTGCACAACCCAGAATGAGCAAATAACAAAGCTCGATTGCGGCTTACCGAAGTCATCCTGTCTTAGGTAACGGAAGAAGAAACCGGTCTCCTTCCCGTCTCGGCGTACGGCCAGGGCCTGTTTGATCTGTGTGATCGTCGTGTCGCACACCTCTCGATCCGGAAATCCAAGGATGGCCAATTGCGCCAAGGATGCGTCGTAACTGTCGTCGGTCGGCCCGTTCCGCAACGCCTTGTCTTTCGTCGCGTAAAGCAAGGAGTTCGCTGCCCTGGTCCGCGCCGCCTCAAGGTCGGTGGCCGAATCACGGAGAAAACCCGCTCGCTGCATGCGGTAGGCTCGATCGAGGCCGGCCCAACACATCAGGTTGGTGAACGAATGCTCCTTCCAGCCGTTCCGAATCTCCCATGGTCCGGCGTCCGGTTGGGAGATACTTCGCTCACAGAGGCGGGCCAGGTTCGCAACCAACGCTTCGTGGTCTTTGGTCCGTAGGTCAAAAAATCGGTTATCGAAGAAGATTGGAGCCAGGGTGAGAATCATCTCGCCATAGACATCGTTTTGTACATGTTCGGCGGCCTGATTGTGGCTCCGTACGGGTCGGCTGCCGAGAAAGCCCTGCCACCCGGCATGTTCGGTTTCCGGGATCGGCAGATCTTGGCTGAGCGTGTAGACCGGCGCCAAACGATCGTGCGATTGCTCATAGGCATATCCGATGTTGAGCAGAAACTTCAGGAAGCCTTCCATTTCTTCGAAGTGGCCCAGGTTGTAAAACGCAGAGAGCGAGAAGTGCGCATCGCGGAGCCAGCAGTAACGATAGTCCCAGTTTCGAGGACCGCCTGGTTCTTCGGGCAGGCTCGTGGTCAAGGCGGCAAGAATCGCGCCGGTGTCTTCATAACAGTGAAGTTTAAGTGCGAGGGCCGAGCGGATGACTTCCTCTTGATACACGACGGGAATCGAACAATGTTTCACCCAGGTTCGCCAGTACTTGGTCGTTTGGTCCAGAAATTCGTGGCTGACTCTCACCAGATCGTCTTCAATCCCGATGCCCCACGTTAACGCGAAGTACATCTTGGAGGTCAGCGCGACCGGGGTTTCCTCGCAGAGGTATGTGAGCGGCATGTTGGTGAGCAGCCGCAAGTATTCGCCCCGGATTTCATAGCGCAGGTGGCTGCTGCCGCGGACGAAACGGACCGGCGTCTTGTCCCAGCCGGAGACCGGCTTACAGCGGACTCGAATGGATGGCGATCCGCTCAGCGGCTCCACGATTCGAAACAAGGCGGCCGGGCGGTAGACGCGACCGTATTGCAGGAAGCGAGGACAAAAGTCGGTGATCTGATATGCGTCTCCGTTGGGAAGCGAGACGGTGGTGACCAGGATATTGGTGTTCGGGAGGTATCGTTGGGTCGTGGTCGTTTCAGATTGCGGAACGGACGGGGAGATGGAAAACCGGCCGCCGTCTTGATCCAAAATTCCGCCGAAAATCGGAGGGCTGTCCGGCCGTGGGAGACACAACCAGTCGACCGCCCCTTCGTTACTGATCAACGCGGAAATCTGGCAGTTTCCGATGAGACCATGCGGATACACACTATGACCATATTTGATTTATCCTCGAAAGTAAACTAACTTGTTCCTATGAGACTCTTGAGACTCTCGCTCCGGTTCGTGCTCCCGTTGGGGATCGTGTTGGGAGTGATTGCCTTTGGAGTGATCCCGCTTGTCGACTCGCTGGAGTTGAAATGGTTCGTCCGGGACCTCGACATGCGGTCCAACCTCATGGTCAATACCATGGAGGGGCCCCTTGCGGACCTTCTGGTCTCCAACTCAAAGGGCAAGATCCACGCATATTTTACCCGAATTATTCAGGATGAACGATTGTACGCCTTGGGATTTTGTGATCTCGACAACCGCCTTCTTTATGAGACTCAGGCATATCCGCACGATGTCACCTGTCAGGATACACTTGGCCTTGCTCCCGACTCCTCCACTGTGAGGTCATTCAGTAGGGGACCTATCCATATCACTTCGGCCTCCATTGAATCAAACGGACGCTCGCTCGGACGACTCCTGCTTCTTCACGATATGAGTTTCATCCTGCAGCGCAGCAGCGATACGAAGTGGTATGTTTTTTATCTGTTCGCGGGCCTCGCGGCGGTCGTCTCGCTGGTCACCGTATTGGTCGCACACTTCAGTTTGAAGGGGTGGGTGGCCGGGGTGCGAGCCATGCTGAAGGGAGAACGGCTGCTGACTCCTCTCAAGCATGAAGAGCATGCGCCTGAACTCCAGCCCTTGGCGAAGGACTTGCGTTCGTTGGTACAGGCTCTCGAGACCGATCGCCGCATGCGCGATGAGAGTCAGATTTCATGGACACCGACAAGTCTCAAGAAGATTCTTCATGAGCAGCTGGCCGGCGACCAGGTGCTGATTGTCTCCAATCGGCAGCCGTATGCCCACTATTGGCAAGATAAGAACATCGTGGTGCAAGTGCCGGCGAGTGGGCTCGTTTCGGCCCTGGAGCCAGTGATGCGTGCCTGTTCAGGAACTTGGGTCGCACATGGCAACGGATCGGCGGACCGGGAAGTCGTGGACGAACGGAGCCATGTCGGTGTGCCTCCGTCGCATCCCACCTATGAAATCCGTCGCGTCTGGCTGACCGCAGAGGAAGAGGCGGGGTATTATTACGGGTTTGCCAATGAGGGGCTGTGGCCGCTCTGCCATATCGCCCATGTCCGTCCCACGTTCCGGTCATCGGATTGGAAACATTACGTGGCCGTCAACGAACGGTTTGCCCAGGCGGTGTACGAGGAGGCCAAGACCGACAATCCGGTCGTGCTCGTTCAGGATTACCACTTCGCGCTGCTGCCGAAGTTGATTCGAGATAAATTGCCGACCGCCACGATCATCATGTTCTGGCACATTCCATGGCCGAACGCGGAAAGCTTCGGGATTTGTCCTTGGCGCGAAGAAATTCTGGAAGGGCTGCTTGGGAGCAGTATTCTGGGATTCCACACCAGAGTTCATTGCAACAATTTCATCGATAGTATCGATCGGCTGCTTGAGGCGCGCATCGATCGAAACAGCTCCACGGTTTCCTATGGGGGCAAGATGACGGCGGTTAACCCCTATCCGATTTCCATCGAGTGGCCGCTGCAATGGCTCGGCCACCAGCGACCGGTTCAGGAATGCCGCATCAAGCTCCGGGAGATGTATGGGATGCCGACGGACCGCCTCATCGGTCTTGGTGTTGAGCGCCTCGACTACACCAAGGGCATACTGGAGCGCTTCATGGCCGTGGAACGGTTGCTGGAACTGCAGCCGGAATGGATCGGAAAATTCACGTTTGTTCAGATCGCGGCCCCCAGCCGTTCAGTGATCGAGCAGTACCACCATTTTACCGGGCAGGTCTCGGCCTTGGCGGAGCAGATCAACAAGCGGTTTGGGCAGGACGGCTATGAGCCGATTTGCCTGCGGATTCAACATCATGCGCCGGCGCAGGTCTATGAATGTTATCGTGGCGCGGACGTGTGCGTGGTGAGCAGTCTCCATGACGGCATGAATTTGGTCGCCAAAGAGTTCGTCGGCGCGCGTGACGACGAGCAAGGCGTTTTGATCTTGAGTCAGTTTGCGGGAGCCTCCCGAGAGCTGACGGAAGCGCTCGTGATCAATCCGTACGACATCGATCAGTTTGCCGCCGCGCTCCATCTCGCCCTCACCATGCCGAAGGTCGAGCAGCGGGCCAGGATGCAGAGCATGCGCGGGCTGATCCAGGAGTTCAATGTCTATCGGTGGGCTGGTCGTATGCTGATGGATGCCGCTCGAATGCGACAAAAGGAACGAGTGATGAGACAAGTTGGGCGTCCGAGTTTGTAGAGTGGATGGAATGACCATGGACTATCTATTGATGGACAAAGGCCGACGCGACCTCGAGGCGCTCATGAAGGTCCGCTCCCTTTATGCGTTTGATTTTGACGGGACCTTGGCGAAGATCGTCCGCGATCACCGTTCCGCCCAGCTGGGACGCCCCATTCGCTTCTGGCTGGGAGAACTCGCCAAGCGCGCTCCCACCGCCATCATCTCCGGGCGGTCAGTGGAAGATCTGCGATCACGTGTGGGCACTGCCGTGCCTTACTTGATCGGCAACCATGGGTCCGAAGGACCTCATACGGCACAGGAGGTTATCCAGCAAATCCGGGAGATCTGTCATGGATGGCTGCAATTCGTCAACGAACGATTCCATGCCGAGTTGACTCGATGCGGCGCATCAGTCGAGAGTAAATCCTTCTCGCTTTCATTTCATTATCGAAATGCCGATCAGAAAGAAGAAGCCCGGACGCTCATCTTCCGTATCCTGGACGAATTGTCTCCTCGTCCTCGCATTGTTCTTGGAAAATCTGTCGTCAATGTCATGCCGTTGGGAGCGTCGCACAAAGGCGAGGCATTATTGGAGTGTATGCGCCAATTCAACTGTGCGGCGGCTCTGTATGTGGGTGACGACGACACCGATGAAGATGTCTTCGCGTTGGGGGATCAGCGCATTCTCACCGTGAGAATCGGTAAGAAGAACACCTCATCGGCCCGTTTTTTTCTGAAACGACAGACAGAGATTACGGAAGTGCTAAGACTATTGGTGGAAGTTGCCGATCGAAGTATTCATACCTGAAGCGGCCGCCACTCCGTCTTGTCCGCCTTATTCCCTCAATTGAGATCGTTCTCGCCCAAGCAAAAGGTCATAGGGGGCATAGTCATCGCTCAGGATGACGCCGGGGGGCCAGGGTTCGGCCCGGCGGGTGCTCAGCAGCGTGATGGCTTCAAGTGGGACTCGCTGATTCGTCGCCATCTCGGTGATCTTTGTCGCGAGGTGGTCTGCCGATTCGCGCTCGATGAAACGGCCTCCAAAGAAGATGAGATTCTTCGCCGGGGTCATTCCGGTTTTCCATGGGCCTTCGACCGCGAAGGTCTCGATGACGGGGAAGGCCTGTTTCATGGTCTGGACCACCGCCGCAGCCCGAGCAAGATCTCCTTCTTTGCCGGACGACGCCAAATTGACCGCGACGATCCCTTCCGGGTTCAGATGGGCCCGTACCAGAGAGTAAAACTCTGCCGTGGTGAGATGAAAGGGGATCATGTCTCGCGCAAACGCGTCGATCCACATGACATCGTAGGTGTGCTCCGTGGCGTTGAGAAAGGTTCGACCATCCTTCACAAAGACATGGTGATTGGTCGGTGCGTGATAATCAAAATACTCCTCTGCCATACGGACGACGACCGGGTCGAATTCCACGATGTCCAACTCCAGAGCCGGCCAGTACCGCGCCAACCACTTCGCCAATGAACCGCCTCCATGGCCGATAATGAGGCCTCGCTTCGGTTCGGAGACCAGTGCCAGGGAAGACACCATCATTTGGCTGTAGGGGAGGAAGAGAGCAATAGGCTCGACCTTCCACATGGTGGCATGGAACGTTCGATCCAACACCAGATAGCGGAAGAGATCGTCTTCTCGAATGCGAACCTGCTGATAGGGACTTTCCTCTTGATAGATGGGGACCTTCAGTCGTTGGAGCGGATGGAGGGCTATGGCTCCCAGGAGGGTGCTACAACCGAGCACGAGCAGCAGGGCGAACCGGCCGGTCGAGGTGCCTTTGACGAGCCACAAGACCCCAAGCCCAACCTGAATGCCGCCCAACCAGGCGACGAGGGATTGACTCCCAATCCAGGATAAGAGGAAAAACGCGGTCCCCCAGGTTCCCACCAAGCTGCCCACGGTCGACAGGGCGATCATGCGGCCGGTCTGTCGTCCGAGATGGTCCATGTCTGCCACGGCCAAACGTAACATGGCCGGTAAGACACCACTGAGTCCGAACGCGGGGGGCGCGAGAAGGACGGTCGCTGCGAGACAGGGGCCCCAGCGAGGGTCCTGCACTATCTTTTCGATTTCAAAAAGAATTGGTTGGTTTGCCCAGGCGACAAGAAACGTCCAACCTCCGGAAAAAAGCAACAGGGCGGCCAATACGCGCCCGTCGGTATATCGATCTGAGACCCAACCGCCGAACGCGTACCCGCTGCTCATGGCCGCCAAAATCACACCGATCAAGGCGCCCCAGACAAACAGAGAGCTGCCGAAGACAGGCGCCAGCAGCCGACTGCCTAAAATCTCCAAAGCCATGACCACCCCGCCGGTGACGAGGGCGGTAAACAGCAAGAACCATCTGGGAATTCGTGGCGTATGAGGGGCCATTGATTGAACGAAGGGGAGGGCTCCTTGTCAGGTCTGAAACGGCGTCGAATTGTACTCAACGCATTTTCTGAGAGTCAACGAAGCTTGGGTCTCCATGGGGACTAACAAGACCGAAGGATCATAGAATTCATTGCTCGTTGAGAGCATGGTTGCTATACTTTCAGTCGAATTGCTTGTGGCAAGAAGGAGGGGCGCATGCATATCAGTGTGATTGGGAGCGGCTACGTCGGACTCGTTACCGGAGCATGTTTCGCCGAGTTCGGCGTTCATGTGACCTGTATGGACAGCGATAGCCGAAGAATTGAGAAACTCGAAAAAGGCGAAATTCCGTTTTATGAACCGGGGCTCGCAGAACTTGTTGCCAAAGGGGTCAAAGAGGGCAGATTGAGCTTTACCACGGACATCGCTCAGGCCGTCGACAAGGCGCTCGTTATCTTTATTGCTGTGGGAACACCCCCGAGCGCGGATGGCAGTGCCGACTTATCATTTGTCAAAGAGGTGGGAAAAGGCATTGCCCGCCATATGAACAGCTACAAGGTCATCGTGACCAAATCGACTGTACCGGTGGGGACTGGGGAAACCATTCGAGAGGTGGTCAAAAAGACGCAGAAAGATGCGATCCGGTTCGATATGGTTTCGAACCCGGAATTTCTCCGAGAAGGGTCGGCTATTGAAGATTTCATGCGGCCAAATCGCGTGGTGATCGGCGCGGACAGCGATCAAGCCGTTGCTATCATGAGGGATCTCTATCGTCCTCTCTATCTGATCGAAACACCGATCGTCGTGACCGATGTTCCGACAGCCGAGCTCATCAAGTATGCCTCCAATGCTTTCCTGGCGACAAAAATTTCGTTTATCAATGAGATCGCCAATCTTTGTGAGAAGGTCGGAGCCAATGTTCAGATGGTGGCGAAAGGCATGGGGCTGGACCATCGAATCGGGTCAAAGTTTCTTCATGCAGGTCCGGGCTTCGGGGGGTCTTGCTTTCCCAAAGACCTCGCCGCGCTCATTCAGACCGGAGAACGCAACGGCTATCCCATGCAGATAGCCTCCGCGGCGTCACGCGTGAACGACATTCAGCGTGAGCGGATGATCGAAAAGATACGGGACGCGGTCGGAGGATTGAAGGGGAAGACGTTGGCGATGCTCGGCCTTTCCTTTAAACCGAACACCAACGACCTGCGCGAAGCCCCGGCCTTGGCGATCGGGCAGGAACTTCTGGCAGAAGGTGCAAACATCCGTGCCTACGACCCGGAGGCTCTAGCCGAAGCCTGCCAGATGATGCCCCACCTGCAGCCCTGCCGAGACACCTACCATGCGGCTGAAGGGGCTGACGCCCTGGTCATTATGACTGAGTGGAATGTGTTTCGAAATCTAGACTTTGAAAAGCTGAAGTCGGTCATGCGAGTTCCCATCGTGCTTGACCTTCGGAACGTCTACGATCCGGAACGTGTAACAGCCGCTGGATTCAAGCATGTATCAGTGGGGCGAGCGGCACAGAATCCCTGACAGGCTGTTGAAAAAGTCCGCCAGCGGCGTTCTCGCGGCGCTTAGAGGCTCAACGTACCGCTCAAAGTACGCTTCGCCTGCTCGCTTGCTGCGGCCTTGCTGGACGGACTTTTTGACCAGCCTGTGGGTCCGTGTGAAATGGCTTGGTCGGTATCTTGCTAAGCTTTGTTAGGTCAGCCGAGGTAACTCGGTCTTCACCTGGTCCTTGGTTTTGGGCTTGTACCCCATTCGATCGAGGACCTTCATGATGCGTGTCTTCAACCGGTCATCGGCTTCGACCAGCGCAGTTGCCAGCGGTTCCACGGCCGGCTTGCCGATCTTCCGAAGAATTTCGGTGGCCGATTGACGCATCTCGTCTTCTTCGGACACCAGTAATGGAATCAGCGAGGCCACGGACGGGCCACCAAGCTTGATTAACGAATCATAGGCTCGTTGCCGCACGTCCCCGACCTCATCGCTCAATGCCGCAACCAGCGGATCGACGGCGCGAGGATCCTTCAGGTCGCCCAATACTTCCGCCGCATACTTCCGGTTCAACCAATGCGAATCTCTCAGGTCGAGCAACATGGCATCGGCCCTGGCCGCATTGGGATCTTTGGGACGGATCCTGAAGCTTTTCGCGACGCGTTTCCCGTCTTCCTCTATGACCCGGATGGTCGCGCCATCCCCGGCTTTGAGCTTCGTGAGGTCTTCAAGGGCCTCCTCGGCCACATCCAGGACGACGGTTTTGCCGTCGTAGGCCAGGAGCTCGACCTCGATCTGTCGACTTTCCGGGTTGACTGCCACGACCCGTTCCGTCACCAGGTTGAACCCGTCCTTCTTGTCTCCACCTTTGGGAGCGATCTGAATCAGCTTTGGAGTTTCATCCGCCATGGGTAGTGATCCTCTGTTGGAATGAGTTATTGCGGTGTCGGTTTCCAGCCGAGACTGGCCAGCACGGCCTCGACCGTTTCCTGCACCATCGTATTGTCGTCCTCGAGCAGTGCCACCAAGGGCTGAATAGCTTCCTTCGCGCCCAGCCGAGCGAGCGATTCGGCGGCATTTCGCCGGACCAGCCAATCTTCATCCTGCAACGACGTGATCAATGGAGGAATTCCTCGTTGATCGCCGATTTTTCCCAACGCTTCCGCCGCATGACGTCGGACCATCCAATTAGAGCCCAGGAGCCCGTCGATGAGCGCGTCGACCGCCCGCACATCGCCGATCTTTTTCAGCACCCGGGCCGCATCCTCCCGCAGCGTACTGTCCATGAGCGCCTCGATCAGCCCGGGCACCGCATGTGAATCGCCGATGCGTTCCAATGCCCACACGGCCGCCGTGCGCACAGCACCGTCTCGGTCTTTGATCGCTCTGACTAGAGGATCCACGGCTCGCCTGTCGCGCAACTTTCCGAGGGCTGATGCTGCCTGTTCCCTGATAGCCCATGAGTCGTCCTGTAACGCGTCGATCATCGGTTCCACGACGGATGGCCCCATCCGAACGACCGCACTGGCTGCGGCCTCCCGGATCACCGCATCTTCATCGGCCATCAGGTCGATCAACCGGGGAAGCGCCTCCGGGCCGCTTTGACCGAGGCTTGCGATGGCGTGGTCGCGCAAGGCCTCGTTGTCGTCATGGAGGGCTCGTATCAGCTGCTCGATTCGATCGGATGCACCCTGTTCAGTCATGCTTCGTGTCCTCTTCATGGGCCTGATGTTCCATGGCGGTGAGGGCTTCCAGCTTGTCGGCAATCAGGCCGGCATTGTAGGCCACGAGGCCGTCACGATCGGTCCTGAGTCGATCAAAAAGTTCCTTGTGCGGGCGCAAGACTTCCACCTCCTTGACCTTGGCCAAGGCCTCCATGGCGTACACACGCAGTGGGCGGATGGGAATGGCCTCAAGATAGAGCGGAGTCGGGCGCGCATCACCGATCAATCCAAGGGCCTTGATGGCCAGCTCTTTGACGCCGGTATCCTTGTCGTGTTCCAGCCGCCGCATCAATGGTTCAACGGACCGCACGTCCCCGATTTTCCCCAGTAAGTCAGCCGCCGCCTCGCGCACCAGCCAGTCCTCGTCTTCGAGATATTCGATCAAAATTTCCACGCTCGGCCGCCCGATCCCGAGTAAGTCAATGACCGTCGCCATTCTGGCCTCTTCGCGCTCGCTCGCTCCCTCGACCTCCCGCAACGCATTGAATGTCTCGTCGATCCGCTCTCGGATCGCGCCCAATTTCTTCAAGGTGCCGACGGCGATGTCCCGGACGACCGGCCGCCCCATCGCATCGATGAATGCATCGACGGAACGTGGATCCAATAATTGATCAAGCATCAATGCGGCCGCGAGTTGCGCGTCCTGGTCCGGATGGTTGAGCATCTCGCATAACGGAAGGACAGCGGTCGGAATCGCTCCGATCAGGTGGGTCAGCACCTGTCTGGCCTCGCCTTCCGGAGTTTTCGGCAATAAAGAAACCAACGCGCGGGCGGTGTTCGTATCGAGTACCCCCGCCATCTGTTCAAGGGCCGTCGCGCCGGCCTTTCGGACGACCTCCTCATCATGTTCGAGGAGTTCGACCAGTGCCACTCCGGCATGTGGGTCCTTGAGTCGAGCTAGCATTGCCGCCGCTTCTTTTTTCAGCTCCGTAGGCCCGGATCGTAAAGCCTCGATGAGCGCCTGGACCGACCGAGGACCACCGGCCACACAGGCCGCCGTCGCCCGCATACGGCGCCAATCTTCTTCATGGATGAGTTCGGAGACCAGCGTCTCAATCGTTTCTTTCGACATGGCATTCAGTAGAAGAATGGTCTACATCCGCTTGGGTTTCCATCCCGCTAATGTCAAGGCCTCACGGATATGAAACAGGAGATTTTCATCGCGCGAACTATTCAACAGCGGAATCAGGAGTGGGACGACTTTCGATCCGAATGTGGCCAAGGCCGCAGCTGCCTCCGCCCGGGTAAACGTTGGTTCCAGCGCCGCGATGAGCGAAGGGATGGCCCGGTCGTCGCCGATCACGCCCAACGCCCGCACTGCCGCACCTTGAGTGATGAGTTCTTCATTCCACTGATCCCCGCAACCGGCCACTGTCCTTGTCGCTTCCGGAGGGCTGGTTCCTGTGAGGACGTCGACCAGCGCCGGAACCGCGCGTGGGTCACCGATCCGACCCAGCGTTTCGACCGCCAATGTCCGCAATCCGGGCTCACGCATCGCTGTGATCAAATGCTCGACTGCCCGTGGATCTCCGATCTCGCCTAAGGCCCGCACTGCATCCTCGCGAACCGCCGAATCCCGATCGTTGAACATCACCGACAACAGCGGCTCCACGGCCTGTCGCGATCTGGTTTTGCCCAGCGATTCCACCGCATGAAGCCGAACGAGCCAGGTTTCATGCTGCAAGGCGTCCACCAACGACGGAATCGCCGCGTCACCGATCGCGGCCAGCGCAGCGGTTGTTTCCTCGCGCACCGCCTTGACCTTGTCCTGCAGCAATGGAATGAGCGGTTCGACGGTGCCGGCGTGCTGGATCCGACTCAACGACTTAGCCGCGTGCATCCGAACAATCCAGTCGCTGCTGCGTAGCGCCTGTACGAGGGGGGCCAGCACGCGTTCATCGGCGATCGTCGCTAAGATCGCCGCCGCGGCTTCTTGAACTGAGAGGTCGGTCTCGTCCAGACAAGCACCCAGCACCTCGACCGCCGGTGCCCCAATCACACGCAGCGCTTCGATCGCCGCCTCGCGGACGGAGCGGTCACGATCTCGGAGGAGAGAAACCAGGGGAATGACGGCCCGCGGGTCCTTGAAGGTACCAAGCAGGCCGGCCGCCTCTTCGCGGATCGCCCAATCCTGGTCCTTGAGAGCCGCGATCTGTTCCGTCACCGCATCGCTCATGCTGTTATCCAGCGCTACGAAGGATAGTGATTCGCTAGGGCGCAGAACCCATTGTCGCAACCGACGCATAATGCATGAGCATGTGCTCGTGGTGGCGCGATCACGCGATATCGCCGGATGGGCCAAAGCGCCCGGTCTGTCCCAGAGGGCGGTCGACGCGCAGATTGTCGGCCTGGCTTGAGCTGATTTCCACTTCTTCATCAGAAGGCGACCATCCGAGCTTTTCCAACGTCTCGAGAGTAATCTGCTTCAAGGCATCCTTTGCTGTCAGCCGAACGGACGCGTAAGAAAGCACACGTTCCTTTTCAGCCTCGACTTCAGAGGCCTTCGGGTCATAGAGGAAGGCGATCAAAGGCTCGATGGCCGCATCACCGATCACCGCCAGAGCTGCTGCTGCCTTTTCGCGCAACACCCCATCTTTGAGCAACATGATAAGGTCCGGGATGACCCGAGGGTCACGAAACTGACCAAGAGCGGTCGCCGCAGCTTCCTTGATGAATGCATCTTCGCTCACAATACACCCCGGCGTGGGTGTGCCTTCCTGCTTGATGCCCTTCCCTTTCAAGGCATCAAGGACGGCCGGGAGAGCGCGGGCGTCGCCGATCATGCCGAGGGAAGCAATGGCATGCCGCTTGACGGCTCCGTCTTTCATGGCTTCCACTAGTGCATCAATAGCACGGGAGTCACCGATCATGCCCAATGCAATTGTCGCATCTTCACGAACGGCTCGATCAGGATCTTTTAAAGCGGCAATTAAGGCATCCACCACTTTGGCGTCTCGCACCCAGGTCCTGCCGATCTGATAATCGGTGGTCATTCCACCCAAGGCTCGAGCCGCATGACACCGCACCACAAAGTCTTTGTCCTTCAAGCTGTCAATCAGTGGATCGACCGACGGATGTCCGATATAGACGAGTGCGGTCCCTGCTGTTTCCCGCACAATCTTCGAAGAATCCCGGAACAGCTTGATCAAGGTGGGAGTGGCGTTGGGATCGGCGATTCTGCCCAGGGCTTCCGCCGCTGCGCTCTTGACGGCTCCGTCGCGATCGCGACACGCGACGATCAAGGCATCGACCGATCGGGAATCCTTGAGTTTGCCGGCGGCCTTTGCGGCGTGCTCGCGTACCCGCCAGCGCTCGTCCTTCAAGGCAGCAATCAGACGATCAAGCACGCTCGGGCCCATCTTTGCCGCAGCGTCGACCGCTTGGTCCCGAACCTCCATGATGGAATCATTGAAAAGGCCGATCAACGCCTCGTGAGCCCTCGGACCACCGATTTTGGCGACACCGCAGCCGGCATGTGCCCGAACAGACCAGAAGTCATCGCTGCAGGCGCCAATCAGTGCATCCAAGGTAGAGGGGTCCCCCAGATCGGCCAGGGTCTTCGCCGCCTCTTCACGGGTGGCGTCATCCACATCCTCAAGCGCTTCCAAGAGATTTTCTAGTACGTCAGCCATTGTTGGGTTTCTGGTCGTAATAAGGGTCGCGTTGCCCGCCATAGGGATACATACGCTTGCACAGCACGACCAAGGTTTGCGTTCCGCGGCCTCCGACACACTGATCCAAGGATTTGGAAAAATCGAGGGTGCCGTTCAGATCGACCGTAAAAGGAAAATCGAAGGTGAAGCTGATGAATTTGTACTTACCCGGCCGTAGCTGCAATTCTCGAAGTTCCGATGTTTTGGGGGCATCGAGCGAGTCGGGGTCGGAATTCCAGATGGAGGGGGTTATGCCCGGCACCTGCCACCATGACGCAGGAACCAGCTTCGTGGCATCGATGGTGATTCGGTGTTCTTTGAGATGAGCCGCCGGTGGTTCTCCAGCGTATCCCCCTTCGTTCGATGCTATCGTCAGCAGTCCCATGAGGGCCCAACTACATGCGAGTGACCAGCGTCGTACCATCATATGCTTGCTCATGGATCGTTAGCGCTTCTTGGCGCGCGACACGGTAGGAGTTGCCGCGGAAGCTTGAAAAATTTCCTCGACAGCCTTGCTGTCCCATTCCGTGTGAGTTTGGAGGCCCAGGATTCGCATCACCGTCGCTCCCGTATCGATGATTGATACCGGCTGACGGATGATTTTACCTTGCTTGATTCCAGCGCCGGAAACAAGCCACGGAACAACCGGTGAATCGGTTGCCGGAACTTCGGCGCCTGGGTCGGTTCCTTTTCCGCTCAGGGCAGTGACGAGGACGGCCGTGCGGTCCATAATCGAGTATTCCTTGAATAGGTCCAGGACGGATTTCATCGCGCTGTCGACTGTCCGCAAGGCCTCACGATACTCTTTAGAAGTCCAGCCGTGCGTCACTCCGGCCCTGCCTGCTTCCGGAAGGTGAACCACCAACAAATGAGGTAATGAGAGGATCGCATGGCCGTAGCCGTGCCCGCTGGTCGCCTTCTGAAGATACTGCTGGATGTAGGAAACGAGCTTCTGGGAGCCGCACTCGGGACGCAATGCTCCGCAGAGTTGATAGTCGGTGTATGGTTCAGGCTTTGCCAGCTGATACAACGACTCATCCATATAAAAGATGGCACTGTCGCGACCGCCACTCAAATCCAGATAGTCGAACATACTCGGCGAGCGAGGGTAGCCCCGGCTGAATTCGAAGAAGTTCCAAGTGATCCCATGTTTCTCCACCGGCACGCCGGTAATCAATGATGCCATCGTCGGCAACCGCAGTGCCGGTTTCACCCCCCTCGCGGACCAGGTGACCGAGCCCTCCTTGACGAGCTTGCTCAAGGTCGGCATGGTGCCGCCCTGGACCGACTCTTGGCCGAACCCCTCCAGCACGAAAAGGACGACATGTTCCGTCAAAGCAGTTGACGGGGCGGTTCCCTTACCTTGTGAGGGAGCCGCATCGACAAGCCCATGGATTCCGGTTTCAAACAAAACAGTCAGGAAACCGACGATAATAAGGAGAAAGGGCCGTAAAGGTTGTCTCATGACAAAATATCACCCGCGTGTGTCCTAAAAGTAAAGGTGCTACCCTAACATGCAAATTTTCAGGAAGGCAAGGTGGGGTAAAGCTCCAGCCGAATGCTGGCGAAACCCATGCTTGGGTGCTATGCTGAACGTAGTACCCGTTTTACCCATGCTGACGAAGTAGAAGGGGAGGCGATGTTCAGTCGATCTCACCAAGCGCCTCTTCCGGTGTGTCAGCTTTCGACCAGCCCCTCCCGTTTTCCGGCCTTTTGTCTCGCGCTCGCCGCGGTCATCGCCGCGGTCCCGGCGCTCGCTGACATCCGTGTCGTCAACGCGCAAGGCGAGCATCGAATGGGAGACCGCGACACCCGCGAGGATGCGATCAGACTTGCCGCTGAGGCAGCCAAACGGAACGCGCTCGAACAAGTTGCGACCTACCTTGAAAGTGTCACCGTCGTCAGCGACATGGATGTGACAAAAGACGAAATCCGCACGTATACCGCCGGGTTGGTGATCGTACTCAATCAACAGGTCTCCACGTCTCTGGATGGTGACGTCGTGGTCGTGAAAGTGGATCTGCTCGCGCAAATGGATACGGAAGCCGTGGCACAGGCGATCACAGCGCTTCGAGAAAATGAAGATGCCCGTGTGCAGCTGGCGGCGTTGAAACAAGAGAATGAACAACTTCAGCGAGAGCTGGGCACGGTGAATCAGGACCTGGGCAACGCGGCCACGCCGGATCAAGTTCAGCACGCAGCGCAAAAGCGGGAGGAAATTCTCAATCGAGTGCAATCCAATGCCATGGTGTCGCAAGCCTGGACCAATTGGGTCCTCGTCTCGCCGGTCGGCCTGCCACAGGCTCTTCTGAACAGCGCCAGCGGTCTCTATCCAGGCAGTCCGCACATCGCGCTTGCGCAACAGATCATCATGAATCGGCAGCCGCCCATGCCTGGCAGGACCAGGCCCCGGATGCCGAGCCATGAGCTTGTTCCACCCCCCGGCGCGTCGGGTGAGTCTAGGACATTGAACGAGATCATTTATAGAACCCCGAGAGCGCAGCCGCAGAGCCACGCGCAACCGATGACCCAAGGATTCTCTCAGTCTCAACCGTCGGTCTGGCCGCCTCGACTCCACGAGCCAGGCCCGCATGCTCCATCAGCACCGACTTTGAAAAGACCCGGGGCAGGCTCTGGAGCGGGAGGAGGGAAGCCTTGACGCGCGGAATCGAAATCGTCATCGCGGTGGGTCTCTGCCTTGTCGAGGGACTCGTTCTCACGACGGCACAAGCAGCGGAAACAGACGAGGTAAGGAAGCACGCCGAGCAATCCTTCGACCGATTTCAACGCCAGCTGAACGGCAAGGCTATGGACACGTCCTCCATGATCAGACGAGCAGCCGAAGTCGGAGACGGCGGTTATTCTTCAGATCAGTACTGGATCGGCAAGGGTCAGGGTGACTTAACCAAAGGCAAGGCCGTCTGCCAGCGTGTGTCGGAGCTTTCCGCCCGCACTGATTTAGCCAAGCAAATTCGCGTATTGGTGAAGGAACATATGATCGATCGAGTCCGCGAACGGTCGGGACGTGAAAGCGAGCAGGACATTGAACTGACTCGCGAAGAAATCGTTCAAGAATATCTTCAGGACGTGAAGATCGTCGACCGTCGGATCGATGAAGACAATAAGGTTTGTACAGCCACAGCCATTATGCCGAGGAGCCGTGTTCAGTTGAAGCCCGCCACAGACCCGGAATCCAGCCCGACTCCTGTCCATTGACCGTCCCAATGCTGTTGTTGCAGCCGCGAACCCATATCGGCTATGTAGTCCTTCATGCCGGTCGAGAATAATTTTCAGCACGATGAGTTGTCCCGGAAGAATCCTGGTGAGCGGGTGCGTGTTGCCGACTTGATCGATGTTGTGTCTCCGGAATCACCGGTCTGGGCGGAAAGCATGGCCAAGTGTGGGAAGAGTCTTTCTCATGCCGGTGTCTCCAGCGTGGTCTTTGTCCATGGTTCCATCCACGGCTCTGACATCTTCGGCATGCAGCGTCTGGATGAGGGGGGAGGCCTCAAACGGGGCTACTCACGGGGTGTATCCGGGCTCGATGCCTTGCTCGCTGCCATGCGCGAAGAAAGTAGTGGGATTCCTTTGTTGCCGGGTGGGTGCACGCCTCCACTCCCAAATGATGACGTGGTGAAAACCCTTTTAGATGAGCAGGTCGGCGATGCTGGGAACTTCACCGACGCCAACGTTCAATCATTTAGGCAGGCCATCAACACGTATCTGGCTCGGCCGATCGCTTGCACCAGGCTCCTCTGGTCATCCGAGCATCATCATCTTGGACGGGCATTGGCCGCAGTCTCACTGCTGGATGAGCTGCACCAAGTCTGCAAAAGTCAGAACTTGGGCAAGGGAGACCGAATTCTGGTGCTCGCACATGGGCAAGCCGGGCTGGTCCTGGCCCTTGCCTCGAACCTTCTCTGCCCGATTCCGATGACCGGACGTCAAAAATTGCTCGAGATTCTTTTGGGGTATGCTGAACAGACAAGTCAGGCTCACCTCGCCGGTACGATCAGACACGTCCACTCATCACTCGTGGCAGGGGCACTTCTCTTTGGAGTCTCGCTCGATCTGGCGACCTTCGGGACGCCGGTTCGCTATGGGTGGGATCCCTCCGGCATCGGGAAGCTGTTGCACGTCGTGAATCACCGGAATTTGCGGACGGACGGAAAGAGCTGGTTGGCGAAGATGGAACTCCCGCAAATCACGATGGAGATGCCGATCGCCTGGGGTGGGGACTATGTTCAGGAACTGGCGGTCGCCGGCAGCGATGCTGTCCCTCCAACGGAATCGGCCAAGGCGGCCAACAGGGCCGTCTGGGACATGGTCGAGCCGTACGATGGATTCGAACGGTGGCTGGAATGCGCCAGACGCGCCGTGCGCTGTCCCAGTGAAGGGCAGTGTCTTCTTGTCGACTACAAGGACAGCACCGGCTCGACAAACCCCCGCGACCATTACTATGGCCACGCCGTCTATACGCGTCGTCACGTCCTCCTGTTCAACACCACGCAGGTAATTCGTGCCTTCTATGAATCCTAGGCCTCTCCTGTGCTGGAAGTCGTCACCGGTTCGTGGCCGGCGGACGCGTACTGTGAGTCTGGATTGAAGGCCGCCGGTAAGACGTCTTCTATCCGTTCCGCCAAGACAAAGGTCAGCTCGTCGCGCACTTCCAGGGGGACATCCTTGAGATCTTTCTCATTGGCCTTCGGCAGAATGATTCGCTTGATTCCCGCGCGATGCGCTGCCAGCACCTTTTCTTTGATGCCGCCCACCGGCAACACAAGTCCACTCAAACTGATTTCACCCGTCATGGCCGTGTCGCTCCGTACGGCTTTGCCCACGTAAACGGAAGCCAACGCCGTCGCCATGGTGATACCGGCCGATGGGCCGTCCTTCGGAATGGCTCCGGACGGCACGTGGATATGGATCCCGTTGCGCTTAAAACGGGAGATGTCCAACCCCATGCTCTCGGCATGCGACCAGAGATAGCTCCGAGCCGCACGCGCGGACTCTTGCATCACGTCGCCTAACTGTCCCGTAAGGGTCAACTCGTGACCGCCTGGGAGCAAGGTGGTCTCAATGTAGAGCACATCCCCTCCGGTCGGGGTCCATGCAAGGCCGGTCGCCACGCCGGGCGGGAGATTCTTCCGAGCCTCCTCCGGCATGAATCGTTCAGAGCCCAACCACTCGCCGAGCATATCGGTTTCGATCGCGACAGGTTGTCGCTCCCTGCCCTCCGGGAGGTCCGCAAACGTCAGGGCCACCTTTCTGGTCAACCGTCCCAGCATTTGCTCAAGCTGGCGTACACCGGCCTCACGCGTGTAACGCGAGATGACGAGATTCAATACTTCGTCCGTGAGCACCACTTGAGTCCCCTCGATGCCGGCCTCCTTGAGCCGTCGCGGCCAAAGATAGCGCCGGGCAATCTCGGCTTTTTCGCGCTCGCTGTACCCCTGAAGTCGAATGACTTCCATTCGGTCCAACAGCGGTTGGCTGATCGTATCCAGAGTATTGGCCGTGGTGATAAAGAACACTTTCGACAGATCGAACGGTAAATCCAAGTAATGATCACGGAACGTATGGTTCTGCGCCGGGTCGAGAATTTCCAACAGTGCGGCCGCCGGATCGCCGCGGAAATCGCGCCCCATCTTGTCGACTTCGTCGAGCATCAGCACCGGGTTGTTGACACCCGCCCGGCGGATGGCCTGAATGATACGGCCCGGGAGCGATCCCACATAGGTGCGGCGATGGCCACGAAGCTCGGCTTCATCATGGACACCGCCGAGGCTGAATCGTTCAAACGTCCGGCCCATCGCCCTCGCGATTGACTGCCCCAAGCTTGTCTTGCCGACTCCGGGAGGACCGACCAGACAGAGAATCGGAGCTTTGGCAGTCGGGTTGAGCTTCAGAACCGCCAGATGCTCGACGATCCGCTCTTTTACCTCCTTGATCCCGTAGTGATCTTCTTCCAGCACCTGCCGAACCGTCGAGAGATCGAGGTGTTCCTTGGATGCCTTCTTCCAGGGAAGTTCGAGAACCAGCTCGAGGTAGGTTCGGAGCACCTGGTGGTCCGGTGACGTCGGTGGCACTTTTCCCAGCCTGGTGACTTCGCGCTCGACTTCTTTGCGAATATGATCGGGCAGGTCGGCCTCCTCGATCTGCTTTTTCAGGCGGGCGATCTCATTTTCTTCCTCCTCGCCTTCGCCCAACTCTTGCTGGATGGCTTTCAGTTGTTCGCGCAAGATGTATTCCCGTTGGTTTTTGCCGATTTTAGTCTGCGCATCCTTGGCGATCTTTTCTCGCAACTGCAGTATTTGGATTTCCTTGGATAGTGCGGCATAGAGGCTACGAAGGAGGTCCAGCGTCGAGGAACATTCCAGTAATCGTTGTTCTTCCACCACGTTGAGATTGACGAGCGAAGCGATGCGATAGGCCAAGGCGACGGAGTCACCCTCATTGCTCAACACCGCACCGACTTCTTGGATGCCCGGAGCGTCGATCAGTCTGGGCAAATCCGACACCAGCTCTTGAATGGCTCGGTGAAGCGCCTGGACTTCCGTGCCGTTATCCGAGGGGCGCCCGAGAGAGCGGACACGTACCATGGGGTAGGGGGTGATCTGTTCTTCTTTCAAGAGGACGACGCGCTCAAGTCCCTGCACCAGTGCGTGGATCACTCCCTCCGACGTCTGGCCGATTTGCTTGACGATCGCCTTCGTTCCGATGGAGTACAGATCAGCCAAGCCCGGTTCCTCGGTCTGAGGATCTCGTTGCGCGACGACGACGATCATCTTCTCTTCCGTCTTCATGGCTGCGTTGACCGCGGCCACGGACCGTTCTCGTCCGACCGTCAAAGGCATCATCACCCCTGGGAACAAGACCGTCCGTTTGACCGGAAGTATCGGTAACGTCGACAATAAATTGTTCTCCATGGCATCCATCCTTGCTGAGAGTTCACACTATTATATCAACCTGATAGGTCTTCCAGCTCGGAAGTCAAGTGGAAGGGACTGCGGATTGGGGGCCACTAATAGACCTCCGCAAGCCCCATCATCGCATCGCGATCCGTGCGATGCGATTCACCAGGCCAGAGAACACAAATGCGTCTTACTGACCCCGGATCCTCTGATTGCTCAATATTTGGTTCGTGTGCTGGTAAGAGGCTCTTCTGCAGTTACGACCAATCATCTTCTTGCGTGGGTAGATCTCATGTCTGCGTTGACGGTGTGAGGCGCCGCCTTGCTCCACCGCGGACGATCACGAACTCATAGAGCCGGCATTCCAACGCCCCGTTGAAGAGGGGAATGCGTTTGGATGGTGTCAGGCCAATCAGCTTCGGCATGCGGGCATCACCGGTCAGCGCGTAGACACGCCATCCGGTGAAGCGCTGCTTCAGCCAATCGCCCAACTTGGGGTAAAGCGCTTCCAGCTCGTCCGATCGGCTGAGGCGGACTCCATAGGGCGGATTGATGACCATCACGCCTTTGTCCGCCGGCGCTTCCAGATCCAGAATATTGCTTTGCTTCAGCCGGATATCAATCGACACTCCGGCGTCTTGAAACGTCCGTTGCGCAATCTTCACCATCGCGGGATTCTGGTCGGACGCATAGATGGCAGACGGTACCTGAGCCACTTGTTTCGCCCGTGCCGCTTCACGGAGATCGCCCCATCGTTGTGGATCGTGGACGAGCAGCCGCTCGAAGGCGAAGTTTCGCGAGATGCCCGGTGGAATCTTCCGGGCCATTAAGGCGGCTTCGAGAGGAATCGTCCCGCCGCCGCACATGGGATCGACCAGCACGTCTTTCACGGTCCACCCAACAAGCCGTAGCATTCCCGCCGCCAGGTTTTCTCTGAGCGGTGCTTCGACCGAGCCCATCCGATGGCCACGTTTGAACAGCGGCTCTCCCGATGTATCCACATAAAATGTGACGGTGCTCTGGTCCAGAAAGGCGTCGAGCCTGATGTTCGGTCGTTCCGTATCGACGCTGGGTCGCCGCTTCGTGGAAGCGACGAACTTATCGCAGACGGCGTCTTTGATACGGAGGGTCAGGAAGTCCAGGCTGGGGAGGGGGCAGCGACGCGCGCTCACCTTCACCTTGATCGTCTGAGCGGGTGTGAACCATTCGGGCCAGGCGAGCGCATGGGCAGCCCTATAGACATCCTGTTCTGTTTTGTAGACGCTTCGCCCGACTTCCCACAAGACGCGGCTGGCGATGTGTGATTGGAGATTGATCCAGTACATGGTCGACCAGGGAGCGCTGAAGCCGACGCCGCCTTCTGTCTTGCTCGTCGTCGGCACGCCAAGGCTATGGAGCTCTCCTTCGAGCATGCCTTCAAGCCCACGAGGGCAAGGTGCAAAGAATCGACGTTTTGTGCTATCCATTTCGCTCGCCGATGATTGCCGATGAAGAGGCCACGTGATGAATTTTTGCAGCGTCTGCGGAAAGTCAGTGATACAAAAGGTTCCGCCCGGCGACAACCTGCCCCGGTTCGTGTGCGAAACCTGCCAGGCTATTCATTACCATAATCCCAAGATCGTCGCCGGCTGCATTCCAGAGTGGGAGGATCAAATCCTCTTGTGTCGGCGGGCCATCGAGCCGAAATCTGGACTCTGGACCTATCCAGCCGGTTTCATGGAACTCGGCGAAGGCACCGAACAGGCGGCGATGCGGGAGACGCTCGAGGAGGCGCAGGCGCAGGTGACGATCACGCGGCTCCATTCTGTGTTGAGTCTGCCCCGCATTGGGCAGGTCTATATGACCTTCATCGGCCGTCTGCAGACCAGGCAGTTCAGCGCAGGATTCGAAAGTCTGGACGTGCGGCTCTTTCCACGCGACGCGATTCCGTGGGAGGAGATTGCCTTTCCCGTGGTGAAGGAGGCCTTACGGCACTACATCGAGGACGCGGTGCGGGGGACGTTTCAGCTGCATGTCGCCAACGTTCTGGGAGCCATCAAGTAACCGCGGTCCGATCGGAGTGCATTAGAAGCGAAGCTCGCTCTGCCGCAGGATGGCGTGAATGTCGACGAGTTGTTCGGTGCGGTCGATGGCATAGAAAATCCGCCATTCCCCCACGGCATACTTGCAGAGTCCCGGAAGGTCATCCGCAATGGGTTCATGTCGCAAGTTGTCGACATTGGAGGCCAACCACTTGGACTTGTCGAGGAGCCGTTGGGCCATGGGCTGGTCGATCATGGCGAGGTCCTGCGCGGTACCGGGTCGGAAGGTGAGACGGTACCAGGGCATGGGGGCCTACCACCGAAGCCCAAGTCGCTCGGCCACTTCTTCACCGGACAGTCGCTCGCCGCTCGCCAATGACTGCTTGAGACGGGCTCTGAGCGAATCGCCTAGCTGGAGACCGAGTTCGGGATCTCCGATCAGCTCGCGAATCCGATCGTCCACGAACCCCTTTACCAGTTCCTTCAATTGTTCCGTTGACAACGACGAGAGGTCCATGGAAGAAGAATACGGTTCAGGATGGATAGAATGCAACGGGTCGGACTCGTTCGGAAATGGAAGTAGTTCACGCCTTCGGCAACTCGCCTTTGGGAAAGACCAATGCCTGTCCTGCCTGAACCGAGAGTTGTTCGACCACACGCTTGAGCCGTTCTTCGTCAGCAGGGGCCATTGTCAGAAATTCGACGCCCAAGCCTTGTGACCCCGACCATCGGACGGTCGCATTGCTGATGTGGATCGGTGTGGCCTCGCCGGGAAGTTCAAGAAGGAGTTCCACCATCATCCCAGTGAAGGGGCGAATGGTGCTCTCCAGCCGACAACCCTTCACAGAGAGGTCCTTCACGGAGGCTTTGTAACGAAGTTTGTCCCTTTGTACCAACGTGCTCGGCATTGTGAATGGAAACCGCGGGAACTTACGAACAACCATCGTGCATCCTCTTGTCCGTCAGCAGATTTCCGCCCCGCTTGCTGTATATGCAGCCAGCAAGCCGGTCGACATTGTACTGATAGCGTTCTACTAAGCAAGCTATTTGTCGGAAGCGATCTTGTCAATGAAAAGCCCGATCCAAGCAGCAGGAAAGGTGAGCAGGCAGTCAGTGGGTGTGCTGTGAATCAAATCTATCTCAGCTCTCACCAGCGATAACCCCAATACCCATAATGTCGAGGACCCCAAAACGGACGATAATACGGGCCGTAATAGGGTGATGTATAGATCCCAGAATTGCCAAAGGTCAGTCCGAACCCAAGTCCCATGCCGAAGGGGTAGCCGAAGGAGTAGGGATATGAGTAAGGGACTGGAACGACGCTGGTGGTAGGCCGCTCCACAAGTTGGTGTTGTAGATCGGCTGTTGCGGTTGCTTGCCGATCGAGCTGGCTTTTGAGTTGGCCGACGGTCCCCTCTTGGGCTTGGAGCTTTCCTTCAAGTTCAGCGATTTTTTTCTGCTGCGCTTCCATAAAGGCGTTGACACAACGGACCTGCGCGTCGCCAGCGTAGTTGGAACACTCCCATGGCACTTGGAGGGTTTCCGCTGCGGACGAAAACGGGGGGAGGGCACAGAGCAAACTTCCGGATATAACCAAGACTGTGACCAACCGATCTCGGAGGGTTTCCACGTTCATCGCCCCCGCCTGTATGCTTATCTACAGGCTACCACGAGAATTTTGCTTTGAACAGATTGTCTGTAGAGCTTACAAAACGGTCTCAAAGCCGTGAGTCAGGCGACACGTTTGATTTTTAGGGAAAGGGACTTCTACAATGCCGTCGGTCAAGCGGTGGTCACAATTAAGGCTCGGTCCATGCCTGCGCGGCGTCCTTCCAACAAGAAAAAACCCGGCAAGTCTGTTCTTCCGGATCTTTCCGCTAAGCGTCGATTTCAGCGGCGACTCCTGAAGTGGTATGGGGAACATGGTCGGGATTTACCCTGGCGGAAAACCTCAGACCCCTATCGCATTCTCGTCTCCGAGGTGATGCTTCAGCAGACGCAAGTCGATCGAGTCGTCCCCAAGTATCATGAGTTTTTGGAGCGGTATCCGAGTTTTGAAGATCTGGCGGAGGCGCAGGTTGCCGACGTGAAAAAGACTTGGTATCCACTGGGATACAACATTCGTCCGGAACGATTGCACGGGATCGCTTGCGAAACGGTGGAGCGGTATGGCGGGAAATTACCCAGCGCCGCCGAGGAGCTACTCTCGTTCAAAGGCATCGGGCGTTATACGGCCGGGGCGATTCGCTCATTCGCGTTCAATGAAGATGCGCCGATCCTGGATACGAACGTGATTCGAGTCCTCCATAGGATCTTCGTCGCCGAGGGTGACCCTAAAGCACAGAAGGCAATGTTATGGGAATTGTCGGCAGTCTTGATCCCGACAGGAAAGGGCTATGACTTCAACCAGGCCATCATGGACTTTGGAGCGATGGTTTGTACGGCTCGTGACCCCTATTGTCTCCTATGCCCGATGAAGTCCTTCTGTAAGACTTACCCGTTCACTCCGGCGACGCGTGAAAGGTAGCAGGCTAATCGTGCAAGTCATTGAAGTGGCGGCTGGGCTCATCCATCGGGACGGTCGTTACTTGATCGCTCGACGAAAGCATGGTGTTCACCTGGCCGGTTTCTGGGAGTTTCCCGGTGGAAAAAGGGAACGCGGTGAATCGCTCACGGAGTGTTTGCAGCGGGAATTGTTCGAAGAGCTTCATATTCGCATCGACCTCCCCATCCCGTATCAGATCGTTCGGCATGACTATCTGGATAAGATCGTGGAGCTGCATTTTTTTCGCTGCGCGATCGAACAAGGTGAGCCCGTTCCCCTCGGCTGCGAAGAAATCCGATGGGTGCACCCCGAAGAGCTCACGCAATTCAAGTTCCCGTCGGCGGACTACACGGTTATCGAAGCCTTGCAGCGCGATGCGCTAGGAGCTTCCCAATGAAGGTCGTCCTCGACATCGAAACCGTTCAGGCGACGCGCAATGAATGGGCGCGTCTCTCGGGTAAACTGCCGGCAAGTGACGGGTCTCCACCGGCGGAAGCGGCCTACGATCTCTTTGCAGCAGGAGTGGCCGAAGAACAGCGCCGTGCGGAAGACGAATCGTATGCCAAATCAGCGTTCGATGGGACATTCAGCCGCATCGTTTGCATCGGTCTGCTGGAATTTTCCGATCAGATGGAGGCCCGGAGTGCCGTTGCCTGGTTTGGAGCTGATGAACGTGAGCTGCTCCGGCAATTTTGGGCGAGACTGGCTCATGACCGTCCGACCTTGTTCATCACGCATAACGGGCTTGGTTTTGATCTCCCCTTCATCAAGAAGCGGTCAATCATCAATCAAGTGAAACCCAGCCTTGATATCAATCTTGCGAAATTCCGCGCCGAACCGGTCTATGACACGATGGCGATCTGGAGTAATTGGGATACGAGAGGGTGGATCAAGCTCGATGTCTTGGCCCGAGCGCTGCAGGTGGAAACAAAGTCGGGCAGTGGAGAGCAGGTCGCCGAAATGTGGCAGAAGGGGCAGGGGCCTGAGCTTGCGGCGTACTGTCTGCAGGACACCTATGTGACGTATGCCTGCTACTGTCGCATGAACTTTCGCCAGCCTCTGTCCAGGGAAGTCGTCCTGCTGCAACCTGAGCTTTACAACGTCGGGTGAATCGATGGGCCATCAGCGGATCGGGTGCGCTTCCGCCGATTTCCTTTTCGGGGTCGAGCGGCTGGATGTCTTGTTTGCCTTCATGGCTTTGATCTCTTGCGTCCGTTGACGAAGCTCTTGCTTCATCCACGTGACTTCTTTCTTCAACATCCCGATCTCGGAATCCTTCGCTTTGTTGACCTCGCGCGCTTCGCGGAGCTCATCCAATTTCCTGTTCAGCAGCTCATCGGTGGTCAATTGAGGAGTTCCCGTATCAACAGGACTGTTCATCGAAAGATCCTGGGAGTCGATAGGCGCTTCCTGCGGCGGTGTTGCTTTCATCGTCGGAGCATTTGGCACCGGCAGAGTGGCTGCTACGGAAAAGGAGCCCGGCATCGGTGACTTGCCGAGAGCCTGGTGATCGATCACCATCGTCATGGCTCCGCTCCCCATCGCGACAAAAGAAGGAGCCTTTTCAAGACGAGCGACAGAGCTTGGCACGAAGCCCGAGGGCTTCCTATTCTGAGAAGGAGTAAGAGTCATGTAGATCGAGCCTTTATGCACATAGAGGGTGCCCGCCGTGGGTTCAGTGCCTGACCCTGCCGATGGAGACACCTTGAAACCGACAATCTGCTCCGGTTTGGCTTGTGACAAGCCTTGGGCTAGCAGGGGAGCAAGAAACTCGGCGTCTTCATCGCTGAACACTCTCATCGGCTTGCTGCCACTGGCGGGCGCGTTGGTTGACGTTTTCAGGGCGTCGTCGGCCATGACGCCTTTGACGACTTTCAGCATGGTCATCTGATCGATCGTGACCGGATGGCTGGCTTCAAACGACCAATCAGCGATTTCCTTGAGATAGACCGATCCTTTCGCGTTTTTCTGAATCTTCGTGTCTCCGGAAACCATCGAGCATCCGGCCACTATCAAGCTCAAGGACATCAAAGCGCCGACACATTGGGAGCCGTGGATGTTGAAGTGTGCACGCATATGGGGATCTCCTGATGTGTAGTCTTAATCCTAGACGGCTCATCCTGAAATTTGATGGAAGCTTCTGAATCTTCCAGTGCCTCAGGCGAGCTACCAGATACCGAGGCCCATGAGTATCATCCCTATCGCCAACCAGCCGATGACCCCGACTGAAATGATCGTTTCGAGTGTGATGCGGGAATCAGAAGAGCTGGGAGTAGGCTTTGAATTGGAATCCGCGGGCTTCATAACGGACGGCAAGTTTCCTAGATATCAAATCGATGGACATCAAAGCCTCAGCAAGGTCCATGCCTTCTGTGTTTGGATAATGGAAGCCGGATTGATGTCCAGTAGGGGCAGGTTCTTTCTCAGTATCATATGACCGGGCGATTGAAAGGGTTGATAAAGTTCCACACAGAAGGCACTTTGATAATCATAGAGTTAGCGGCGAGTGATTGATTTCCCGGTGATGCAACGGCTTGATCGAAAGGGCAGGAAGAAGTCCATCTCTAATCACGATTGCGTCGAAGCCGGATGAAAATGATTGGTGGGCAAGCGTCAGAAGATAGTCAGGGAGACTGTCAGAAAATGTTCATTCCGACCGTTGCGCGTCCAGAATTGTCCCAGAAGGTACAGCCACACGTTTCAGCTGGATAGCCGTATGGGGAGCGATAGCCGTCATTTCCCATAGAGTGTCGCGGCGGATGCATCAAAGATATGTTTTGTCGTGAGAGTACCGGGTTGAAAATGACCGGTACTTTTGTCCCATACGACCGTGATATTCCCATCGGTCTTTCCCATGCCCTGCGTGGAAGAACGGGTTGCGTCACCCTCGACCAAAATCTCCAGAGCCGTGCCGATGTATTGCCGGTTGCGTTCCAAGGTGATGCGGCGTTGAATTTCTACCAGCTGTGCAACGCGCCCGCCCTTGACGTGGTCGGGGATATCATCGGGGTATTTCCTCGCCGCAATCGTGTGTTTCCGCTCGGAATATTTGAAGATATAGGCCGAATCGAACTGGACTTGTTCCACCATGCGAGACGTGGCTTGGTAGTCCTCGTCCGACTCTGAGCAGTACCCGCAAATGATATCAGTGGTCAGCACGACATCGGGGATGGCGCTTCGAATGCGATCGACCAGCGTCAGGTACTCGGTTCCTGTATAGGTCCGTCCCATTCGTTCAAGTATGCGATCGCTCCCTGCCTGAAGCGGCAGGTGAATGTGCTTGCAGACCTTTGGATGTGTGGCGATGGCCTCGATCAGCCCCGGAGGAAAATCTTTCGGGTGAGGAGAGGTAAATCGCACTCGCTCAATGCCCGGCGTGTCCGCCACGGCGAAGATAAGTTTGGCAAAGTCCCACCCCCCGTGACGGTAGGAATTCACGTTCTGACCGAGCAGCGTGATTTGCGTGAACCCTCTGACGGCCGCGTCACGCGCTTCAAGCAGCACGGACTCCGGATCTCGTGAGCGTTCACGTCCTCTGGTATAGGGAACGACACAGAAGGAGCAAAAATTATCGCAGCCTCGCATTACGGTGACCCAGGCGTTCACCCCGTTGTTGCGGTCCGGCATGATCCCTTCATAGGTTTCATATTCCGACAGCTCGAGGGCGAACCCTTTCCGAGACAGCCCCTCCTCTTGCGCGGCGAGCGCCGTCGTCAGCAGCGATGGAAGTTGCCGGTAGGCGTCCGGGCCGGCCAACACATCGATGAGGGGTTCCTTCTCAGCCAGGGCAGCCTTGAGGTTTTGGGCCATGCACCCGAGGACACCGACAACAAGCGGTCGGTGTTTCTTTAATGCCTTCAACTCGGAAAGATGGGCGTAGATCTTGTTGTGAGCGTTCTCGCGAATGGCGCAGGTATTGACCAGCACCACGTCGGCCAGTTCACGGTCTTCGGTAAACACGAAGCCTTCTCGCTTGAGCATCGAGCGAACCAGTTCGCTGTCGGATTCGTTCATCTGGCAGCCGAAGGTTTCGATGTGTACTTGGGGGAGGGCTTTCACAATCATAGTACCGCCAGAGTAGTGTTCGCCGGTTGAGTATGGACGACATGGCCAAATGTACAGCGGTCTGTCGCGGCGGAAATCGTGACGGGCATGATCCGATTCTGACGATCCTCAGAATCCATGACCGCGACCTTCGTAAAGTTCGGGGTTGTTCCGACGCGATACGACTCTCGTGTGCCCGCTTCAAATAAAACCGAAACCGTCTTTCCGATTTGTCTGTTGTGAAAAGCGAGCCGTTTGGCGCAATTCAGATCCAGGAGAATATCTGTTCGCTTCTTTACGATGGCCGACGGCACTTGTTGTTTCATGCGCACCGCGGCCGTGCCCGGCCGCAGTGAATACGGGAAGACATGAACATAGGAGAAGGGAAGATCTGTTGCGACGGCCAACGTATTCCGAAACGCCGCGTCGGTTTCTCCGGGGAACCCGACCATGAGATCGGTGCCGAGGCCCAGGTCCGGAATCATCGCGAGGGCCGTTTCGATCAGTTTGCTGTAGGTCTTGATCGTATGGCGTCGATTCATAGCCTGCAAGATCTGGTCGTCTCCACTTTGCAAAGGAATATGCAGGTATGGGCAGAGCTTCTTCGATGACGCGAGGAGATCGAGTAATTCTTCGCTGACAGTTGTGGGTTCAATCGACGAGATGCGGATGCGTTCGAGGCCGGCCACTTGATCGAGTCGCCGCAGTAACGCCCAAAAGTCCAAGCCATTGTGCGAGTACTCGCCGATATTCACTCCGGTGAGCACGATCTCCCGGTATCCTCTGGCCGTTAAGGACTCGACCTCGCGGAGGATGTCATCGAATGTGCGACTGCGTTCGTGCCCCCGCGCAAACGGAATAATGCAGAAGCTGCACATGGCGTTGCAGCCGTCCTGTATCTTGAGCAGCGCGCGGGTGGAGTCAGGTTCTGCAAAGTGTGGGAGGTCGAAGCTTCCGCGCGAAATCGTTGTAGTATGATGGACCTCCATGTCGGATCGTTTCCGTAGTTCGTCGGCCGGAGGAAGGTAGGTCGGTAGGTCGAGTTTGAATTGGTTGCCTACGATAAGATCGATCCCTGCTTGCCGTTTGAGGGTGTCCATTCCCGTTTGAGCGTAACAGCCCGTCACGGCGATGAAGGCATGGGGAGAGTGCTTCAGCGTCTTGCGAATCAGATATCGTGAGGTCCGTTCGGCATCTTCCGTCACGGCACAGGTATTGAGCACGAGGAGGTCGGTTGGTTGACCGAACTCCACGAGCTGAAAACCCTTATGCCGCAGACCTTCGCCTAGGATCGATGTTTCGGCTTGATTCAAGCGGCAACCGAGCGTATGAAGTGATGCACGGATGCTCATAGATGGACAGCATTATAGGGAGGTCATGTGTATTCCGGCAAGATTGCATGTCGACATGGTAGCCCAGTCCGTCGTCATTAATTGCCGGACGTACG
>JACXTT010001692.1_pt1 | contig 36236 bp, 39 predicted proteins | sample 9270951 | NCBI WGS metagenome assembly JACXTT01 (sample SAMN15532306, study PRJNA645909) | rock metagenome | isolation source: weathered quartz diorite | place: Puerto Rico | collected 2017-06-21 | reverse complement strand
GACTACATGGTGTGGGGCCTTCGAATCGGATTCGAAGAGCAGAGCATCGTCCAGCCGAAGCCGATCGACGCGAAGATCCCGTCGATGCAGATGCACGAGAAGTTCTTCGAGGCGGAGCCAGCGCTCCGGACTTACACCGCGATCTCGCGGTTCGAAAGCATCGAGGGATCGGTCCGCGGGAGGACGCAGATCGACTTGTCGCATGCAGCTGGGCTTCGCGATGCGATCGGCGTCGGCGGGTACAACGACACGCCATCGCCCCCGGTTGTCGAGCCCGGCGGACCGATCCCCGATGAAACACGGGCGGCCAGCGCCGCCACGATCGCGCCTTCGCGCGTGGAGCGGACAGCCAGATCGACCGATGGGGCGCAGAACGTGGCCAGCAAGCTCGCGGACGATCTCGACCGGTTCTCGGCCGATGAGACGTTGGAAGCAGGGGACGTCGTCAGCCTCTCGCCGACCGTTCCGGGATCGGTCGTGCGCAGCGCGGGACCCGACGACGCCCTGGTCGTCGGCTGCGTGCAGGCGGACGAGACGCGGGTGATGCCGGCCGGCCTAGTCGCAGTCGCGACGAGTCACGTCGCTCTCTGCCGCGTGACGGCGGAGTTCGGAGCCGTCGCGATCGGCGATCGATTGGTTCCGTCGTCGACGTTGGGAACGGCGATGAAGCTGGATCCCAAGTCTTCGAGCGCGGCGATCCTGGGCCGCGCGATCGAGCCGCTTCAATCCGGCGCGTCGCTCCTGCGCGTGCTCCTGGGGGCGCGATGAGCAAGACATCGAGTCCGAGTCTGCGGTCCGCGGTGAGCGCTCTCGCCGTCGGCGTTCTCTCAGTCGCTCCTGCGGGCGCTCAGACGAGCGCCAGCTTCAAGCTGACCGAGGCGACGATCAACGACGGCGGGAATCCCAACGGCGCTTCGAGCCTCGCATCGGCCCACTTCCACATCAAGCTCGACGCGATCGGCGACGCGGTCGTCGGGCGGGGACTGTCGAGCGCGTCCTATCACTCGGACGAAGGATTCGTCGGCGACTATCCGCCGCCCGGCCAGGTCACAGGCCTCCGGTTCGGCGGCAAGACGACGCTCGTCTGGGACCCGCTCTGGTCGGCTGTGAAGTACGAGGTGTACCGCGGGCCTAACTCGACGCTATCGGCGGGGACCTACGGCACCTGCTTCGCATCCACTCTGACCGTCGAGACAGCGACCGACGCGTCGACGCCCTCGGTCGGACAGGGGAACTTCTACCTGGTGACCGCGCGCAACCGGCTGCGCGAGGAAGGGCCGAAGGGGTATCGGTCGAACGGGACGGTGGAGGGGAATCCGGCGCCGTGTCCGTGACCCTCGAGGAACTTACGTCCCCCCGAGTCTCTTGATCGCCGCCTTCGCTTCCTTCGCGCGCTCGTCATCGGGGAATCGGCGCGCGAACTCTTCGTAGTCCTTGCGTGCGGCGTCCTTCTGGCCGAGCTGCTCGCGGCAGACGGCGGCACCCCAGCGCGAGCCGCGGGCGGCGTCGTACTTCGCGAGGATCTGGTCGTAGCGGGAAAGGGCCTCCGCGCAGTTGCCGAGCGCGCGCTTGACCTCGCCGTCCAAGAACAACGCGGTGAGGTCGTCGGCGCGGGCCGCTTTGAGATAACGGGCGACGACCGGGGCCGCCGCCTGCGCATCCTTCTTCTTGTTCAGCAACATATAGGCGTTCGAGCGCATCGCGGCGACAGGATCGGCGCCCTCGCCGCCGGCGATCTCCGCGGTGGTGAATTGCCGCGACATCTCGTCCCACTTCTCTTCCTTCACGGCGATGCTGGCCAACAACATCCGCCCTTGGAACTCGCCGCGCTTCTCCGGGAGAGCCAGGAGCGTGTTGGCTTCCGCTTTCGTCTTCTCGATGCTGCCGCCAGCAATCGCGGGCGCATCGAGGTAGAAGTGCGCGAGCCCGAGATGTCCGGCGACGTGGTTCGGGTCCAGGGCGATCGCTTTCTCGAATGCCTTGCGCCCCTGCGATGCGAGCGACATCTGCGAGAGCATGCCGACGTCGTCGACATGGTCGAACGCCGCGTTCCCGATCCAGAACTGGTTGTCGGCGTCCTTCGGCTGAAGCTCGGCGGCGTGCTGGAACCGCTCCAGCGCTTCCTTCCTCTTGGCTTTTTGCTCGTCGCCCTTGGCCTGTTCGGCCTCGGCATTGGCGACGTGCGCAAGGGCGTAGGCCCAGCGCGCCGATTTCGGATCCCGCGTCGCTTGCGGCTCCAGCGCCTTGCGAGCCGCCGTCAGCTCCTCGGGCTTGGGGAACGGGTCGCGCGACAGCGGCGACCGGACGACGAGAGCGTAGGCGGCGTCAGGGGTGAGGTCCGCGGCGGCCGCCGGCGCCCGCCCTGCGAGGGGGATCACAAGGACGAGCGCCGAGGCGAACCGCCGGGGATTCATCGGAGGAGCTTACGAAAGGGCGGGGGACTGGGTTCTCGCCGATTCCAGCCACACGATCAATGCAGGCGACAGCAGCAGCACGAGCTGTCCCACTTCCCGTGCTGGGCCCTGCAATTCCTCAGCATCTGGAACGTGGGATCGCAGGGGTTGTCGACCGCCTTGACCGGCGTGCTGAGCAGGGCAGTGATCCCGAGCCCGATCGAACCGACGAAGGCCAACGTCGCGACGAGACGGACGACTTTCTTCATGGGAGTCTCCTCCATTCCAAAGGGTTTCCGAGCATACGTCAGAAGCCCTGGGAGAATTTTCCTGCGGATTGTTGTTTTTGTGTACACCATACATTTGTATGGTATATTGATCCCACGCACGGGTTCTTGAAGGAGGGCAGGCATGGGACGCACACCCGCCGGCCAGACGCGCGAAAAAGTCTTTCGCTACGTCCGCGACCGCCTCGCCGGGGGGCGGCCCCCGACGGTGCGCGAGGTCATGGAAGCCTTCGGCTTCCGTTCCCCGCAGACGGCACGGGAACACTTGGACGGCCTGGTCGAAGAGGGGCGCTTGAAGAAAGACCCTGGCATCGCCCGGGGGTTCAGGTTGCCCGGCCGGGGCGAGGCGCCGACGGTGATGGTGCCGCTCTTGGGCCGCGTCCCCGCGGGTCCGCTCGATCTGGCGGTCGAAGATCTCGAAGGGCACCTCCCCGTGCAGACGCGCCGCCAACCCGGCGAGCTGTTCAGCCTGCGCGTCCGCGGCGACAGCATGAAAGACGCCGGCATCCTCGAAGGGGACGTCGTGATCGTGCGCCGCCAGCCGACCGCGTCGTCCGGCGACATCGTCGTCGCGATGGTGGGGGACGAAGCGACGATCAAGCGCCTCCACCTGAAGCGCGGCCGCGTCGAGCTTCACCCCGAAAACGACGCCTACCAACCGATCGTTCCTCAGCCCTCCGACGTCAAGGTGTTGGGCAGAGTCGTGGAAGTGCGGAGGTCACTGGAATGAGGGGGCATTCTTTGGAGAGGGTCGAGAGGGAACATTCCCCTTTTTCGTCGCAAAGCGGTATCCGGGGAGCTTTGCAAGAAAAAGGGGAATGTTCCCTCTCTGGTCTCATCGAGATATCCGCCTCGGTCGCGGGGGCTCCGTTGACGCTCGCGTTCCGATGGGTCATCGATGCGCAGCGCCGCGGGGAGCCTGCGGCGTGGATCGGGCGCAGGGATGCGCCGTTCTATCCCCCCGATGCCGCGGACGCTGGCGCCGATCTCACGGCGCTCCCCGTCGTGTGGGCGAAGGATGCGATCACGGCGGCGAAGGCGGCGGATCTTCTCGTTCGCTCGGGGGCGTTCGGCCTCGTCGTGCTCGACCTGGGCGCCGACGCGCGCCTCCCCATGCACGCCACCTCGCGCCTGGCGATGCTGGCGCGGCAGCACGCCGCGGCGATCGTCTGCCTGACCGACAAGGACGCCGCGCGGCCGTCCTTGGGCCCGCTCGTGACGCTGCGCGCGCACACCGCTTCGCGCGTGCGCGGCGATGGGGGCCGCTTCAGCTGCGCGGCCGTCGCGCTGAAGGACAAGCGCGGGGGGAAAACCTGGAGCATCACGGAGGTGTGTCGTGGACCGGACGGCCTGCATTGACCTTCCCGCGTTCCCGCTCCAGCTCCTGCTGCGGAAGCATCCGGACTGGCGCGAGCATCCCGCCGCCGTCGTCGCGGCCGACACGCCCCAGGGGACGATCCTCTGGATCAACGAGGCGGCTCGAGCGGCCGGGATCTCGACCGGCATGCGCTACGCCGCCGGGCTCTCGCTCGCAGCCGGCTTGCGTGCCGGCGTCGTCACACAGAGCGATCTCGACGGCGAGATCGCGCAGCTGACCGAGCTGCTCCGCCGCTTCACGCCGTTCGTCGAGCCCGGCCGGGACGAGCCCGGCGTCTTCTGGCTCGACGCCAAGGGGCTCGAGCGTTTGTTCGGCTCGCTCACCGAGTGGGCATCTTCGCTGCATGCTGAGGTCGTCCGCGCGGGCTTCACCACATCCCTCGTCGTGGGCTTTGATCGCTTTGCCGTATATGTCGTCGCCAAGGGAATAGGGGACACTTCCCTTTTTCGCAGCAAAGCGGTATCCGGGGAGCTTTGCAAGAAAAAGGGGAGTGTCCCCTATTCCGTCGTCTTCGACACACCCGAAATCGAGCGTGCAGCGGCGAGAGAAGTCCGCCTCGACCGGCTCGCGCTTCCCACGCAAGCGCGCGACACGCTCTTGAAGCTGGGCATCACGACCGTCGGTCTATTCGTCGATCTCCCGCTGGACGGCGTGAGCGTCCGCTTTGGTCCCGACGTCCGCCGCCTCCATCGTTTGGCATCGGGAGCGCTGACGGAGCCGCTCGTCCCCGAGCATCCCGTCATCCCCGCGACGCGGCGCCTGATCCTCGACGATCCCGAGCTCGACGCGCTGCGCATCGTCGCGCGCATCGAAGAGGCGCTCGGCCCGATGCTCGACGAGATCGCGGCGAAGGGGCGTGCCCTCGCCGAGCTGCAGATCGCCTTCCGCTTCGAGCGGCTGGGCGAGCACCTCGAATCGATCCAGCCTGCGGCCCCCACCCTCGTCCCCAAGATCCTGCTCGAGCTGATCCGCCTGCGTCTCCAGGCGGTGCGGAAGCTCCCCGACGGCGTGATGGAGATCGTCCTCGTTGCACGCGAGGTGGCGGCCGTCGAAAAGCAGCACCAGCTCTTCGGCGTGAAGAAGCGCCGCGATCTCGAAGCCGGCGCGCGGGCGCTGGCGCGCGTGAAGGCGGCGTTGGGAGACGACGCCGTCGTGCGCGCCGAACCGCGCGACGCGCACCTCCCCGAAGCGCGCTTCGCCTGGGCGCCGGTGACCTCGCTCCCCGAAGCCAAGCCTCGCACCGTCGACGAGCCGCGCCTGATCCGCCGCCTCTTCACGACGCCGGTGCCGCTCCCGCCGCGCGAGCGGCACGAGCCCGACGGCTGGCTGCTGCGCGGTCTGGCGCAGGGGCCGGTCGTGAAGGTGAACGGGCCTTACATCGTGTCGGGTCATTGGTGGAGGCAGCCGATCTTCCGGGATTACCACTTCGCCGAGACGAAGAACGGCCAGAACTTGTGGGTGTTCTTCGATCGGGGGAAGAATCGGTGGTACCTGCAAGGAGAGGTGGGGTGAGAGACTCATGTACGCCCCGCTCTTCTGCAAGTCATCCTTTTCTTTTCTCGAGGGTGCGTCTCAACCCGAAGAAACGATAAACGCCGCAGCGGCCCACGGCCTCGCCTCGATCGCGCTGACCGATCGCGACGGCGTGTACGGGATCGTCGAGGCGCACGTCGCGGCCAAGGAAACCGGCGTCAAGCTGATCGTCGGCTCCGAGATCTCGATCGACGACGGCTCGACGATCGTGCTCCTCGCGATCGACCGAAGCGGCTACGCCAACCTCTGCCGGCTGATCACGCTCGGGCGCCGCCGCTCGGAGAAGGGCACGAGCGTCGTCGGGTGGCGCGAGGTGTACGAGCACGCGCCCGGCCTGATCGCTCTGTGGGGAGGGGAGCGCAGCTTGCTCGTCAAGGAGCCCGATCCGTTCTTCGTCGGCGCCGGCTTGAAGGAGGCGTTCGGCGACCGGCTCTATGCGATGGTGGCCCGCCATCGCCGGATCGAAGAGCCGCGGCAAGAGGCGCGCTTGAGGCGCCGCGCGGCGAAGCTCGCCATCTCGATCGCGGCGGCGCACGAGGTGCTCTACCACACGAAGGCGCGGCAGCCGCTCCAGGACGTCTTCACCGCGCTCCGCTACAAGGTGAAGCTGTCGGAAGCGGGGCGCCTCCTGAAGCCGAACGACGAGCACGCCTTGAAAACGCCGATCGCGTTTGCGCGGCTGTTCGAGGACGACGCCGCGGCGATCGCGCGCACCGAGGATGTCGCCGCGCGCTGCCGGTTCTCGCTCGACCAGCTCCGCTACCGCTACCCCGCCGAGAAGCTCCCCGACGGGACGACGTCATCGGAGTGGCTGCGCACCCTCGCCTTCCGCGGCGCGGCGGAGCGCTACCCCACAGGCATCCCGCTGCCGCTGATCGAGCAGGTCAACAAAGAGCTCGCGCTGATCGAGGACCTCGATTACGGCGGCTACTTCCTGACGATGTGGGAGATCGTCCGCTTCTGCCGCGAGGCCGGCATCCTCTGCCAGGGGCGCGGCTCCGCGGCGAATTCGGCGGTTTGTTACGTGCTCGGGATCACCGCGGTCGATCCGGTGGCGATGGGACTGCTCTTCGAGCGGTTCCTCTCGAAGGAGCGCGCCGAGCCGCCCGACATCGACCTGGACATCGAGCATGACCGGCGCGAAGAGGTCATCCAGCACGTCTACGCGAAGTACGGCCGCACGCACGCCGCGATGGTCGCGAACGTCATCCGTTATCGCGTGCGCTCGGCGGTGCGCGAGGTCGGAAAGGTCCTCGGCGTGCCGGAGACCTCCCTCGACCGCGTATCGAAGATCCTGCCGATGTACGGCGACGTCGATCCGACAGCATTTGCAGCGGCGGGACTCGACCCGGAGCACCCGACGCATCAACATCTCATCCGTCTCGTCTCCGAGCTGCTCGACTTCCCGCGGCATCTTTCGATCCATCCCGGAGGGTTCCTGCTCGGGCACGAGCCGGTCGCGACGATCGTTCCGATCGAGAACGGCTCGATGCCCGACCGCACGGTGATCCAGTGGGACAAGGACATGATCGAGGAGCTGGGGTTGTTCAAGGTCGATCTCCTGGGGCTCGGCGCGCTGAACCAGCTCCACAAGGGGTTCGATCTCCTGCGCGAGCACAAAGGGCTCGATCGGTCGCTCGCGACGATCCCCAAGGAGGACCCGGCGACCTACGAGATGATCTGCGCGGCCGACACCGTGGGCGTCTTCCAGATCGAGAGCCGCGCGCAGATGGCGATGCTGCCGCGCCTGCGCCCACGCAACTACTACGACCTCGTCATCGAGGTGTCGATCGTCCGCCCTGGACCGATCACCGGCGGCATGGTCCATCCCTATTTGAAGCGGCGCGCGGGGGAGGAGAAAGTGGTCTACCCGCATGCCTGTCTCGAGCCGGTGCTCGCGAAGACGCTCGGCGTGCCGCTCTTCCAGGAGCAGGTGATCCGCCTCGCGGTCGTCGCCGCCGACTACGCGCCCGGAGAAGCCGACCAGCTCCGCCGCGACATGGCCGCGTGGCGCAAGACCGGGCGGATCGAGCGCCACCGCGAGCGACTCGTCTCGCGCATGACCGCGAAAGGGATCGAAGAGGAGTTCGCGCTGCGCGTCTTCGAGCAGATTCGCGGCTTCGGCGAGTACGGTTTCCCCGAGAGCCACGCGGCGAGCTTCGCGCTGATCGCCTACGCGACCGCGTGGATGCGCCGCCACCACCTCGACGTGTTCACCTGCTCGCTGTTGAACGCGCAGCCGATGGGTTTCTACTCGGCGTCCACGATCATCGAGGATGCCAAACGCAGGGGCCTCATCGTGTCGCCCGTCGACGTGGCCGTCAGCCAATGGGACTGCACATTGGAAAAGGGGACACTCCCCTTTTTTTCGCAAAGCTCCCCGGATACCGCTTTGCGAAAAAATAGGGGAGTGTCCCCTTTTCCATTTTCAGTTCGAATTGGTCTCCGGTACGTCAAGGGGTTGCCCGAAGCAACGGCGCGAAGAATCCTGGAGGCGCGCAAGGAGAAAGCCTTTGCATCCATCGACGACGTCGTCAAGCGCGCGAAGCTCGACGATGGGGCGACGTCGCGGCTCGCGGAAGCGGGAGCGTTCGGCGCGTTCGACAAGAGCCGGCGCGGGGCGCTGTGGGCGGGGAAGAGAAGCGCGGGTGTGCCGCCGTCCGATGGAATGCCTCTCCGCAGCGACGAATCCCCAGCGGCCTTTGCGGATCTCGACGTCTTCGAGTCGATCGGCTGGGACTACGCGACGATGAACCTCTCCGCGCAGGGGCACCCGCTCGAGCCGCTGCGCGCGGCCCTGCGCGCGAAGCGCCTCCCCGATGCGGGGGAGGTGCGCGCGATGCCCGACGGCTGCCGCGTGCGTTATGCCGGTCTCGTCATCTGCCGGCAGCGCCCCGGAACGGCGTCCGGGGTCGTGTTCCTCACGCTCGAGGACGAAACCGGATTCGTCAACGTCGTCATCTGGTCCAAGGTGTACGATCAATTCCGCGTGCTCGTGAAGACGGCGTCGTTCCTCGGTGTCACGGGGAGGCTCCAGGTGCAGGACGGAGTCACGCACCTGATCGCCGACGGCTTCTGGCGGCCGCAAATCGAGAGCCGCCCGGTCGAGGTTGGGAGCCGGGACTTCCACTGAGCGGCGCTATACTGATCGATCCCGCTCGGAGGCTCGCCATGATCGACGTCGATCTCAACGAAGCCGCGATACGCCGCATCGTCCGCGAAGAGATCGAAGCCGCGCTGAAGAAAGACCCGGCTGCGAAGCGGGCCGCGATCATCGCCTCGAAGGGAACGCTCGATTGGGCCTACCCACCGCTGATCCTGGGAAGCGCCGCCGCGGCCGCCGGGATGGAAACCTCGATCTTTTTCACGTTCTACGGCCTCAACGTCATCCACAAGGATTTCGAGTCGAGGCTCAGGGTGTCGCCCGTCGCCAATCCGGGCATGCCGATGCCCATGCCGATCCCCGAGCTCGTCAACGCGCTTCCGGGCATGCAGAGCATGGCGACCATGATGATGAAATCGATGTTCGCGAAGAAGAACGTCGCGCCGATTCACGAGCTGCACGACGCCGTACGCGAATCCGGCGTGCAGATGATCGCCTGTCAGATGACCATGGACGTGTTCGGCTTCACCCAGGACGACTTCATCCCGGGCGTAGAATTCGGCGGCGCCGCCGCTTTCCTCTCTTATGCGCGGCGCGCGCACGTGACGCTGTTCATTTAAGGGGCGCTCCCAATTCGGGACATTCTGCTTTTTCCTACAAAAAATCAGAACGGGACAGGCTCCGTTTTCCGAACGCTTTCACGCACCATCACGCACCCGCAGGAGAAGGGCCTAACAGAATGTCCCGGAGGAGACGGGCATGGACGTCAAAGAGGATCGCGTCGTCGATGCGTCGGGGCTGATGTGCCCGATGCCGGTCGTGAAGGCGGCGAAAGAGATGAAGACGCTCCAGCCGGGGCAGGTTCTCAAGATCATCTCGACGGACAAGGGATCGCTCGCGGATATTCCGGCGTGGGCTGACGACACGGGAAACGACCTGGTGAGCTCGCACACCGACGGAGGCAAGTTCGTCTTCCTCGTGCGGAAGGCAGCGGCCTAGCGGCCCTCCGCCGGGAATCGGCGGATCCAACCGGCGAATGCCGCCATGAATTCCACCAGCCGATGGCGAGTGACGGCGTCGGTCAGCCGACCGTCGTCGTCGAACGCATCCCGAGAGTAGGGGACGATCACCTCGGGCTTCGGCATCACATACATCTCGACCGACTGCAGCACGACGCGCAATTCCATTTGCATGCGCATCGTGCCGCTGCGCCCCGCGCTCGCCCCCATGATCGCGGCGGGCTTGCGTTCGAGCGGCGAGCGGCCGGGCGGCCGCGAGATCCAGTCAATCGCATTCTTGAGAACGCCCGGAATGCCGTAGTTGTACTCCGGGCTCGCGATCAAGAGGGCGGCGGAATCGCGCACGGCAGCGCGTAGCTCCGCCACGGAAGCAGGCTCGCCCGAGGCCAGCACGTCCGCGTTGAACACGGGGATCGCGGCGAGGCCGAACGGCAGGATCGTGAGACCGGCAGGCGCCGCCTCGGCCGCGGCACGGAGGAGAAAACCGTTGTGCGAGGCCGCGCGCAGACTTCCGACCAGGCCGAGGACGCGCTCCGTCGGCATCAGTGCCTGCCGAGATTGCTCAGCGCCGCCGTGACCTCCGCGGGCGCGGCGACGTCGCGCCCTCCTTCGCCGACGTCCTTCCGTTCGCCGCGGACGAACAGGATTACCTCGATCGTGTCCGATCCCGCGTCGGCCAAGAAAATCGCGCCGTCCGAGCCCCCCTGGTGAGGCTTGTTCCCCATCGTGTAGTAGACGTCGTTGTCCTTCGTCAACGGGCTCTCGACCTTCATGTTCTCGAGGAAATCCGGCAGCTGTGCGCCGAGCAGCGCCTCGAGCCTCCTGTGGATCGTCGGCTCGCTCCAGAGGCGCGCCCGCGACGGGTAGCATCCCGCGTAACGGCTCAGCTCGTCGAGCGCCGCGCTGCCGAATTCGCCGTGAGGAACGCCGGGCGCAGCGCACCCCTCGAGCTTCCGGCCGTCGAGCTTCGCGTGCGCTGCGAAACCCCGAATCTCGCCGAACATCGAATCGACGCATCGCCCGGGCTCGAGCGCGATCTCGAGCGTCGACACGGCCGGGCTCGTGATCTTGGTCGCATAGACCACCGATCCGGTCTCCGTGCGCGTGAACGCGTACGGGTACGTGCGACCGGTGGGAACCGTTGGATCGCTGTAGATGATGCCGTCCTGGCGAATCTCGACCGACCAGAACGGCTCGTTTCCGCTCGCGCGGTACTCGCCGTCGAAGACCGGCACGTCGCACCCTGTGGGCTCCTTCGGATCGCGCGCACGCAACAGCGTCGGCGCGGCGAGCGACGATCCGTCGGAGCTGAGCTCGCCGTTCAACTCCGCGTAGACCCCGCGCGCCGCGTCGGATGCGAGCCCGGCCATAGCGGTCGCCAGCGATCCCGAGGGATCTGCGACCGTCAGGGCGCGTCCCGAGGGGGCTCCGCATTCGCGCAGCAAGCCGCCGCCCACGCCGAGCGTCAGAACGCCGCGCACGAAATCTCTCGAGGACGACGGATCGGCAGGAGGCATCGTCGCAGCCGGCGGGGGGGTGCTCGTTCCGCCGCACCCGGCCAGAAGTGAGGCTAGGGCTCCCATCGCGAGCGGCCGTCGAATGCGCTTCACGGTGACAGATTCCCTCATAATGCCGCCCGATGCCAGAGCGGTCGTTTTCGAACGTGCGCGCCTTCCTCGACCAGCTCAAGAGAGACGGCGATCTTGCGGTCGTCGAGACACCCGTGTCGGCCAATCTCGAGGTCGCGGAGATCCACCGGCGGGTGATCGCCGCGGGCGGGCCCGCGCTGTTGTTCACGAAGGTCGACGGGTCCTCGTTCCCGCTCGCGACGAACCTGTTCGGAACGCGCCGGCGCGCGGAGCTGGCGTTCGGCGAGCGGCCGGAGCGGCTCGTACGACGACTCGCCGCGCTCGCCGAGACGATCATGCCGCCGACTCTGGGCAAGCTCTGGGGCGCGCGCGACCTCGCTCTCGAGGCGCTGTCGCTCGGGACGAAGAGGAGATCGCGAGGGGCGGTGACCGAGGTCGTCACGACCGACGTCCGCCTGGACCGGCTCCCCGTGCTGACCACCTGGCCCGAGGACGGGGGTCCGTTCATCACGCTGCCGCTCGTATTCACGCGACACCCGGAGACGAACGGCTCGAATCTCGCCGTCTACCGTCTGCAGGTGCACGACACGCGCACGACGGGGATGCACTGGCAGATCGGCAAGGGAGGCGGCTTCCACTACGCAATCGCCGAGGGGAGGAGCGAGGCCCTTCCCGTCACGGTCTTCCTGGGCGGGCCGCCAGCGCTCATTCTGGCCGCCGTCGCGCCGCTTCCCGAAAACGTTCCTGAGCTGATGCTGGCGTCGCTGATCGAGGGCGGGCGGCTCGCGCTTTGCCCCGGCCCCGGGGTGCACGATCTGGCCGCGGAGGCGGAATTCGCGCTGATCGGCGCCGTGCCGCCGAAGACGCGCAAACCCGAAGGGCCGTTCGGCGATCACTACGGCTACTACTCTCTTCGTCACGACTACCCGGTTTTCGAGATCTCGCACGTCGCCCATCGAAAGGACGCGATCTTCCCCGCGACCGTCGTGGGCAAGCCCCGCCAAGAAGACTTCTTTATCGGCGATCTGCTCCAGGAGCTGCTTTCCCCCCTGTTCCCGCTGGTGATGCCCGCGGTGAAGAGTCTCTGGTCGTACGGAGAGACCGGCTATCACTCGCTCGCCGCGGCGATCGTGAAACAGCGGTACCGGCGGGAGGGGATGATGTCCGCGTTTCGGATCTTGGGCGAGGGGCAGCTCTCGCTGACGAAGTTCCTGATCGTGCTGGACCGTGATGTCGATCTCAAGGACTTCAAGTCGGTGCTCACGCATCTCCTCGAGAGGACGCAGCCGGAGATCGACCTGTTCGTCTTCTCGAACGTCTCGATGGACACGCTCGATTACACGGGACCGACGGTCAACGAGGGGTCGAAGGGGGTCTGGCTCGGCGTCGGTGACCCGGTGCGCGCTCTTCCTCGCGAGTTTCGCCCCACCGTCGAGCCTCCCGCCGACCTTCGGGATCCCAGAGTTTTCTGTCCGGGGTGTCTCGTCGTGGGCGCGCCGCCCTTCGCGGACGACGCCAACGCCGCGGAGCGGTTCGCCGAGCACCCGGCCTTCAAGGAGTGGCCGCTCGTCGTCGTTACGGATGAGCCGGCGCGAGCCGCGGCCTCGACGATCAACTTTCTCTGGACGACCTTTACGCGCTTCGAGCCCGGAGCGGACATTCACGCGGCCGCCAAGCGGATCGTCCGCAATCACGTCACGCTGACGCCGCCGGTCGTTTTCGACGCCCGACTCGCCCCCGGCTTTCCCAGGGAGCTTTTCGCCGACGAAAGGACGGCGTCGACCGTCGAAAAGCGATGGAAGGAGTACTTCCCTGCAAGCGTTCCGATGGGGGACGCCGAGAAAGGTCACTTGGATTGACCGATGATCGCCGCCGGGCACGCAGTCGCGGCCCGGCACGCGTGGCCCACCGCGAGCGGACTGGGCGGTGCGACGTCCTAGCCGCCGTCGTCCGGCAGGCGCGCCGCGTAGACGCGGAGGTCGTAGACCATCGGAACCGTGCCATCGCGCTGTTGGGCGTCGAACAGCTCGTCCAGCGCCGCGAGCATCGGCTCGCACCGGGGATGGCCCGCCGCCGGCACGTAGGACGACGAGAGCAACCGGGCACGGAGTCCCGCGCGATCGAGAATTTGTACGTTCTCGAAGAATCGCTGCTCGTAAGGTCCTGCGAAGAACGAGGCGAGGTCCTCGTCGGTGACGTTCTCGTGCCGGACCGTCGTGTAATCCGTGCCGAACGTGCGAAGGAGCTTCTCGTACTCGGCGGCAAACGGGGAGTCCTCGAGGCGCCGGACGTTCCAAAAAAGCGCGACGAAGCCGTCCGGCTTGAGGATGCGCCGACACTCCACGCGGAACGCCTTGCGGTCGAACCAATGGAACGCCTGCGCGGCGATCACGGCGTCGAAGCCCTCCGCCGGAAGCGTGGTCGCCTCCGCGGTGCCCGCGGCCGCGCGGAACCGCGGATGGGAGCCCAGGCGTGCCGTCATCGCGTGGCGCATCGCCTCGTTGGGCTCGACCGCGCTGACGTGGAACCCGCGGTCGAGGAAGACCGCCGCGGAGATCCCGGTCCCGGCTCCGACGTCGGCGATCGCCGCCGGCGGCGCCAGCCCGAACGTGCCGGCGAGCCAGTCGATCGCGGCTCCGGGGTAGCCCGGACGTGCGCGCACGTAGTCGTCGACGCGGTTCGAGAACCGTTGCTCGGGAATCATCGAGGCCAAGTCTAGTAGCCGTGGATGGCGACGTCGCTGATGAGGATCGCTCGATCGTCCTTGAACGCGAACGTGCCAGACGCCGAGCCCCAGCAGTAACCCGCGGTGACCGAGAGTCTTCCGTCGCCCATCGGCACCGAGTGGAAGAACGCCCGCTGCTCCGGACCGATGCTCCCGGCGATGATCTGCTTCGACGCGTCGGCCGCTTCCTCCGCCGACAGGGGTGACGCATGGTGCGACGCGACGTCGTACTTCCAATTGCACGCCGCGTGCTGCGCCTCGGCGGAGAGCTGCCACGCCACGTACACCGTGGCAGGCGGATGCTGGGGATCGAGCTTTCCGCCGCAGTTCCGGTGCGGAAGGGCAGGGGAGGCCTTCGGCGGATCGGACGGGAGTTCTCGTCCTTCGACGGCCCATTGCAGGAAACTCTCGATCACCGATCCGATGCGAGCGGGCGGCGTCGTCTTCGAGGTCGCCGCGACGGCCAACGCTCCCGTGAGCCCGGTCGCGAGCACGATCGCTACCACGCGGCGGGCGCGCCGCGAGTGCATCCAACCCGCCCACAGGTGGTACGAGCCTCCGAGCGCCGCCGCCGCGAGCGGCCACCAGGACAGCAGGGGCATCACGACCTCCTCATCGCGTTCGCCGCTTACGGCTTGTTCCAGTAGCCGGGGTCCGGTTCGTGGCACGTGCCGTCGAGGTCCATGACGGCGTCCTGAATCTTCGCCTGCGCGTCCGCGACGGCGCGGTTGTAGATGCTCGGCCCGACCTCCTTGAGCACGAACTCGAGCAGCAGTGAAGCCTTCAGATCGCCGATGTCGTCATCGAGCCTCTCGCGAAAGTAGCGCTTGATCGACGCAAGGCACCGCGCTTCTACATTCGACTCGAGCTTGATCGTCACGACGTGCAGGCCAACACGGCCGCCACGTGGCACGCCGTGCCGGCGACGACGAAAAGGTGCCAAACGAAATGGCCGTACCGCAACCTCCGCGCGGCGTAGAACGCGACACCGGCGGTATACGCGAGACCGCCGACGGCAAGCCACACGATCGAAAACGCCGGGAGCACGCTCCCCAGCGGGCGCACCGCGATCAACGCCAGCCATCCCATGAGGACGTACAGCCCCGTCGAGACGATCGGATGCCAAGCCCGACCGGTGGACTTCATCACGATGCCGAGAATGCCGAGCCCCCAGACGATGCCGAACAGGGTCCACCCCCACGCACCCCGGAGGACCCCCAAAGTGAACGGCGAGTACGTCCCAGCGATCAGCAGGTAGATCGAGCCGTGATCGAGAACGCGAAAGACGCGCTTCGCGCGGTTATCTGCCAGCGCGTGGTAGAGGGTCGACGAGACGTACATCACAACGATCGTGGCCGCGAAGATGCAGGCGCCGACCATGAACGCCGCGTCACCCCGTCGAGCTGCCGCGACGATCAGGACGGGCGCCGCCGTCAGGGCCGCGAGGGCGCCGACGCCGTGGCTCACGCTGTTGGCGATCTCCTCGCCCAGGCTCTGGCGTCGCTTCGGGAGGGCGATCCTGGCGCTCATGCGGAACATCGTAGCTGGGCCTGGCGTCTCGCGCTTGGGGTGGTAGCGTTTGCGGATGGACGGCGTCATCGTCAGGTCGGGGGCCGTCGGCGACCTCGCCGCCATCACCGACATTTACAACCATTACGTCAGGACCAGCCCGGCCACGTTCGACCTCGAGCCTGTCTCGCTCGAGAACCGCCGGGAGTGGATGAGCCACTACGGGAGCTCGGGACGGCATCGCCTGCTCGTCGCCGCAGAAGGAAGCACGATCACCGGCTACGCGAACTGCGGCAGGGTGAGAGAGAAGCCGGGGTACCTCACCTCGGTCGAGTTCACGGTCTACGTTCATCCGGATCATCAGGGGCGCGGAATCGGCACGCGACTCTACGCCGGTCTCTTCGACGCGCTGGCCGGCGAGGACGTGCACCGCGCTTATGCGGCGATCGTGATCCCGAACCCGGCGTCGATCGCGCTTCACGAGCGATTCGGGTTCAGGCCGGCCGGGCTGTATCGGGAGATCGGACGAAAGTTCGGGAAGTATTGGGACGTCCAGTGGTTCGAGAGGGCCCTCCCTTGAGCGTCGTCGGCCCGGTGCGCCTGACGGTCGCCGATCTTCCCAAGCTCGTCGCCTACTACACCGAGCGCCTCGGGATGATCGTTCACTCGAACGACGGATCGACCGCGCGGCTCGGCGCACCGGGAGTCGATCTCCTCGAGCTGGTCGAGCACAAGGGCGCACGCCCCGCGCACGGAGCGACCGGACTCTTCCACTTTGCCGTCCTTCTTCCGTCCCGCGAATCCCTCGCGCGCGCGCTCGTCCATCTCGCCGAGACCCGGACTCCGCTCCAGGGAGCGGCCGACCATCTCGTCAGCGAGGCGCTCTACCTCGCCGACCCGGAAGGGAACGGCATCGAGCTGTACCGCGACCGCCCGCGCGAAGAATGGGCTTGGCAGGGAGGCGAACTGCGCATGACGACCGACCCTCTCGATCTCGACGATCTCTTCGAGGCGTCCGAGGGCGATCGGTCGCCCTGGCACGGCCTTCCCGACGGGACGACCATGGGCCATATCCACTTGAGGGTGGCTCACATCTCCCCGGCGGAGCAGTTCTACTGCGAGCTTCTCGGATTCGAGCGCACGACCCGGTACGGACCCACGGCATCGTTCGTCTCGATCGGCGGCTACCACCACCACATCGCGTTCAACACGTGGGGAGGCGTGGGCGCGCCACCTCCTCCGCCGGGTGCGGTGGGGCTCCGGGAGTTCGTCCTTCGCTATCCCGATCTCGATCAGCTCGGCCGCGCGCTGTCCCGCCTGGCCGGAGCTCGAGTGCCGGTCGGGGAGGGTCGGCTCGTTCGCGATCCTTCTGGAAACGCGGTTAGACTTGCGGCCGGCAAAGGAGACTTTCCATGAAGACCAGAACAGGGGTGACGGGGGTTCTCATCGTCGCGCTCGCGTCGGCCGGACCGCTCCTCGCGGCTCCCGATGGCAAGAAGCTGTACGAGTCGAAGTGCGCCATGTGCCACGGCATGGACGGCGTCGCCAAGAAAATGGCCGCCGGGTCGAAGAACTTCAACGACCCGGACTGGAAGAAGACCGCCACCGCCGAGGGGATCGTCAAAGACATCCATGAGGGCAAAGGGAAGATGAAGGGGCTCGGCGACAAGGTCAGCGCCGAGGACGCCAAGGCGATCGCGGACTACGTCCTGACGCTTGGGAAGTAACTTCGGCCTTGCGGGCGGCGCGCCCTCAGAACTCGAATCCGACGACGACAGGAACGAAATCGGCCCGGGGATTGGTCTGGTACGAGACGTAGCTCGCTTCGAGATAAAAGCCGTGTTTGCGTTTGAACGAGAATCCGATCCCTCCGGTCCAGCACCAATCGTAGTAGGAATCGCGGACCGATGAGCCCGGCGTCGGGCCGGACGACGTGAAGGTCAGCTTTCCGTATCCCGCTCCGGCGAAGGCGTAGCCGAACGTATCGGGGCTGCCGACCTTCGCCAGGACGTCGAAATCGAATCCGTAGACACGGCCGCCGCCCGCGCCGTTCGATCCCGCCGTGTCCCCGTAGTAGGCCGCCGCGCGCCCGCCGATGATCTTCTCCACGTAGAGCGACCGGCTCTGAAGGAAATAACCCGGGTCGTTGAAATCGCCGAACTCCCCTTGAGGAAGCGTGGCGCCGACGCCGACACCCGTCCGAGCGCCGGTCCCCCGGCCGCCGCGATTCGACGCCGAGCTGGCCGCGCGCGCCGGCAGCGTCGCGAAGTGGAGGGCGAGAAGCGAGACGCAGAGGATGAGGTGTCGTGAGCGCATGGGCCTCCTCTAGCCGGTGCCGCCGGATCCTTCGGTCTCGGGGCGTCGCGTGACCGACGCGAACAGGTGATCCCGGTTCATCCTCGCGATCGTCTCGAGCGAGATCCCCTTCGGGCACGCGACCTCGCACTCTCCGTGGTTCGTGCACGATCCGAACATCTCGGCGTCCATTCGGGCCACCATGCCGAGCGCGCGCGCGTCGCGCTCCGCCTGTCCCTGTGGGAGCAGGCCCAAGTGGCTGATCTTCGCCGCGACGAACAGCGCGGCCGACGCGTTGGGGCACGAGGCGACGCAGGCGCCGCAGCCGATGCAGGCGGCGGCATCCATCGCGCGTTCGGCGTCGTCCTTCGGCACCGGGATCGCGTTGCCGTCCGGCGCGCTCCCCGTCGGCACCGAGACGAAGCCGCCCGCCTGGATGATCCGGTCGAAAGCGCTCCGGTCGACGACGAGGTCGCGCACGACCGGAAACGCGGCGGCGCGCCACGGCTCCACCGTGATCGAAGCGCCGTTTTCGAAGGACCGCATGTGGAGCTGGCAGGTCGTCGTCAGCTTTCGAGGCCCGTGCGGCCTGCCGTTGATCACCATCCCGCATGTTCCGCAGATCCCCTCTCGACAGTCGTGGTCGAACGCGATCGGCTCCTCGCCCTTCTCGATCAGGCGCTCGTTGACGACGTCCAGCATCTCGAGGAACGACATGTCGGGGCTGATGCCCGTAGCGGGGTAGGTGACGAAGCTCCCCGGATCGGTCGCCGAAGCTTGCCGCCAAACGTGAAGGGTGACATTCACGGCTACTTGTAGCTCCGCATCGCGAGGTGGACGTTCTCGAACGCCAGGGGCTCGACGTGGCGCAGCGGATCGTTGTTCGGGCCCCGGTGCTCCCACGCGGCGACGTGACAGAAATCCCGATCGTCGCGAAGGGCTTCGCCGTCTTCGGTCTGGTACTCTTCGCGGAAGTGTCCGCCGCATGACTCGCGCCTCTCGAGCGCATCGCGGCACATCAGCTCGGCCAGCTCGAGAAAATCGGCCACGCGCCCGGCGTGTTCGAGCGACGGGTTGAGCTCGGCGCCGTCCCCGACGACCCGCGCGTTCGTCCAGAATTCCTCGCGGAGCCTCGGGATCTCGGCGAGCGCGACCGTCAGCCCCCTCTCGTTTCTCGCCATGCCGCAGTGCTCCCACATGAGCTTCCCGAGCTCGCGGTGGAACGACGACGTCGTCCGTTTCCCGCCGATGGCGAGGAGCCGTCCGATCCGGCCGGACACCTCGATTTCGGTCCGCTTGACCTCGGCGTGGTCGGCACCGATCTTCTCGAGCTTCGCGCCGGCCAGGTAGGCTCCGATCGTGTACGGAATGACGAAGTAGCCGTCGGCCAACCCTTGCATCAGCGCCGACGCGCCCAAGCGATTCGCCCCGTGATCGGAGAAATTGGCCTCGCCGATGACGTGGAGCCCGGGAAGCGTCGCCATCAGGTTGTAGTCGACCCACAAGCCGCCCATCGTGTAGTGCACGGCAGGGAAGATGCGCATCGGCACCCGATAGGGATTCTCGTCTGTGATCCGCTCGTACATGTCGAACAGGTTCCCGTACCGCTCGCGAATCGCGGCCTCGCCCAGCCGCTTGATGGCGTCGGCGAAATCGAGGTAGACGCCCAGGCCGCCGGGACCTACGCCACGCCCCTCGTCGCACACCTCCTTCGCGGCGCGCGAGGAGATGTCGCGTGGCGAGAGGTTGCCGAAGCTCGGGTATTTCCGCTCGAGATAGTAGTCGCGCTGGTGTTCCGGAATCTCGGAGGCCGTCCGGGTGTCCCCCTTTTGCTTCGGAACCCAGATGCGCCCGTCATTCCGCAGCGACTCGGACATCAGCGTCAGCTTCGCCTGGTGGTCGCCGCTGACGGGGATGCAGGTCGGGTGGATCTGCGTGTAACAAGGATTGCCGAATGCCGCGCCGCGCTTGTAGGCGCGCCAGATCGCGGTCGCGTTGCAGCCGGTGGCGTTCGTCGACAGGTAGAAGACGTTTCCGTAGCCGCCGGTTGCGAGCACGACGGCGTCCCCGAGATGCGATTCGATCTCGCCCGTGACCATGTCGCGCACGACGATCCCGCGGGCGCGGCCGTCGACGACGATCAGGTCCTGCATCTCGTGCCGCGCGTGCATCGTGATCTTGCCCAGGCCTATCTGCCGCTCCATCGCCTGATAGGCGCCGAGGAGGAGTTGCTGGCCGGTCTGGCCTCGGGCGTAGAACGTGCGCGAGACCTGCGCACCGCCGAACGAGCGGTTGGCCAGCACGCCACCGTATTCGCGCGCGAACGGCACGCCCTGCGCGACGCACTGGTCGATGATGTTGACGGACAGCTCGGCGAGCCGATAAACGTTGGCCTCGCGCGCGCGAAAATCGCCCCCTTTGATCGTGTCGTAAAAGAGGCGCCAGACGGAGTCGCCGTCGTTCTGGTAGTTCTTCGCGGCGTTGATTCCACCCTGAGCGGCGATCGAGTGGGCCCGGCGCGGCGAATCCTGATAGCAGAACGCCTTGACGTTATAGCCGAGCTCGGCCATCGACGCGGCGGCCGCTCCCCCGGCCAGCCCCGTGCCGACGACGATCACGGTGTATTTCCGCTTGTTCGCCGGGTTGACCAGCTTCATCTCGAAGCGGTGCCGGGTCCACTTGGTGTCGATCGGCCCGTCCGGGACGTTGGAACGGAGCTCCATGGCGCGCCCTACTTCAGGATGCCGACGACGACCGCCAGCGGAACGGAGATGAATCCGGCGACCACGATCAGCGTGAAGGCGGTCGCCGCACTCTTGCGGAGGCCGTTCCACCTGGGATGCGACACGCCGAGCGACTGCAACATGCTCCACGCGCCATGTTGAAGGTGAAGGCCGAGGGCCAGCATCGCGACGATGTAGGAGACCGCCACCGGCCAGGACGAAAAGCCGACGATGACGTTCCGGTAGACGTTTCCTTCGACGAAGTCTGGATGGACGGTGCCGACGGTGAAATGGAGAAGGTGGTAGACGATGAAGAGCAGGAGGATGGGTCCGCTCCAGCGCATCGTCCGCGAGGCATACGTCGAGGCATCTGGGGTCACGATCTTGTAAGGAACTGGGCGCGCCCTCCAGCTCGTCCGGCTGAGCGACCACGCCGCGCCGATGTGAAGTCCGACGGCGCCGAGGAGCGTCGCACGGGCGACCCAGATCCCGGCGCCGTGAAGCGCCTCTCGCAGGAACCGGCCGTAGTGATTGATCGCCTCGTGATCGGGCAGGAACACTTGCAGGTTCCCGATCATGTGGACGAGGACGAAGCCGAACAGGATGAGCCCGGTGACGGCCATCACGGCCTTGCGGGCGATCGTGGATACCGCTGTGTTCGCCCCGGCCATGCCGTCGGAGAATAGCACCGACGGAAATCGGATCCCTTACTTGGCGGCACCGCCGGAGAGTGCGGCTTTCCTCTTGGCCTCGAACTCGTCTCCGGGGAACCACGCGGGAAGCCCGCCGCCCTGCGCGATCGACCAGCCGACCCGGTACGCGAGCACATCGTCGTCTACCATGCCGTCCAAGTTCCACTCCGGCGTGACGACGTCGCTCGGCTGGTGGTAGCGGGTCTTCCGGTATTCGGCCTCCTTCTCCTTCCCCCAGCCCGCGGGACGGCCGACGTAGGTCTGCCCCGACTTGAAATAAAGGGCGGGGACGCCGACGCGCGCGAAGCTGAGCTGATCGGAGCGGTAGTAGTAACCCTTGTCGGGCTCCGGCTCGTCGACGACTTCGCGGTGCTGCCCGTTGGCAGCGGCCGCGAGCCTCATCTCGAGATCGGATTTCCCCTTCCCGACGATCGCGACGTCGGTCGTGCGGCCGAAGATGTTGCCGCCGTCGATGTTGAGGTTGGCTGCCATCTTCGCGATCGGGATCGTGGGATGCGCGACGAAATACTGAGAGCCGAGCAATCCCTGCTCCTCGCCGCCGACGAACACGGCCATCACGCTCCGTCTCCCGCGCGGCTCGGTCGCCGCGAACGCCTCGGCGATCGCCAGGACCTGCGCGCAGCCGGACGCGTTGTCGAGCGCCCCGTTGTAGATCTTGTCACCCGTCGCGTCGGGCGCGCCGATCCCGAGGTGATCGTGGTGCGCGGTGTAAATCATCGCTTCGCCGCGATACTCCGGGTCGGACCCCTCGAGAACGCCGATCACGTTGGCGGTTTCGGTGTCCTCGAGCTTTACGTCGAAGGAGATCGAGGTGGTGATCCCCAGCGAAACCGGCTTGAAGTCGCGGCTCCGCGCCGCGGCGACGAGGGCGTCGAGACTCTTTCCCGACATCTTCACGAGCCGCCGGGCGGAGGCTTCGGTCATCCAGCTCCGCAGCTTGACGCGCGGCTCGCCCTGGCTCTTGAGCTCGAACGCCGTACCCGACCAGGACGTCTGGACGACGTTCCAGCCGTACCCGGCGGACGGCTCGGTGTGGATGATGATCGCGCCGGCCGCCCCGTGCTTCGCGGCGCTCGCGTACTTGTAGTCCCAGCGTCCGTAGTACAGCCGTTTCTTCCCGCCGAATAGATTGGGGTCCCAATCGGGATCGTTGTTCAAGACGAGCAGGATCTTCCCCGCGACATCCGCGCCCTTGAAGTCGTCCCACTTGAACTCGGGGGCCTCGATCGCATACCCCGCGAACACGACCTCGGCGTTCTCGATCGACACCTTGGCCGCCTGCACCCCGGAATTCCCGATGAAGTCGTCCCACCAGCGGAACGGAACCTGCTTGCCGGACGCGGCGCGGAACGTCCACGATGCCGGATGCTCCATCGTCATGCCGATGATGGGAAACGGCTGCTCCCAGCCCCCTCCGGGGCCGCCGGGCGCGAAGCCGATCTCCTTGAGGCGGTTCGCAATGTAGGTGCGCGCCATCTTGTCGCCGGCGCTTCCCGGACCGCGCCCGCCCATCGCGTCGTCCGACAGCGCCTTGATGTCGCGCATCAAACCGGTAGCGGTGATCTTCGAGGTGGGAGGGTCCACCGCGACGGCGGGGGCGAGAGCCACGGCCACCAAGCTGAATGCGAGCGGAAGCCGGCGCATGACGGACTCCTTCCTACGATTTGGCCTTCACGATGTCGCCGCTGGTGACGAACGCCCCCGCGGACAGATGATGCAGCGTACGGTCGGCGTCGGTCGCGAACCGCCACACGCCCTCGACGAAGGAGGCATCGTCCGCCCAAGCGGCGACGACGTCCGCCACATAGAGATCGTACTTCTCCCGAATCTCGGGCTCGGGAATCACCCTGCATTCGAGCCAAGCTGCGCACCCCTCGAGGAGCGGCGCCCTGACGATCGACGCCGGAGACGTCACGAGCGCGTGCTCGTCGAACTTGTCGGTCTCTTCGCCGGAGACCTGCCCGATCGCGTACACGGCGTCGAGCAGCTTGACGGTCGGAACGTTCACGACGAACTCCCCGGACTCGTCGACGAGCTTCCGCGTCAGCGTGTCGGCCGCGATCACGGCGACCAGCCGGGCGGGATCGTAGTCGATCGCCATCACCCAAGCCGCGGTCATGACGTTGCGCCGGCCGGACGCTTCCGACGTGATCAGCGTCGTCGGACCGTGATTGATCAGCTTGTAAGCGCGGCGCAGCGGAACGGAAACGCGCATTCGCTCTCTCCTACGGGTTGGCGCGCTGCAGGCGATCGAGATTCTGCCGGGCGCCGGCGAAGCCGGGGTCGATGGTCAGGGCCCGCTCCCAGGAACGGCGCGCCTCCTCCATGCGTCCGGCGCGGGCATAGGCGACGCCCAAGCGGTTCAGGGTTTCCTTGTCGGACGGGTCGATCGCGATCGCGCGCTCGAGCGCGGCCAAGGCGCCCGCGGTGTCACCCGAGCGGAGCAGCGCGACGGCGAGCTGCTGCAAGGCCGGCGTGGAGCGCGCGTCGATCGCCAGGGCCTTGCGGCAAAGGCGAATCGACTCGGCGGAGTCGCCGCGCTGGGAGGCGATGACGGCGAGCGCCGTCATCGCGGGGACCGAGGCGGGAGCCAGTTCGAGGGAGCGGCTGAACGCACCTCGCGCCTCGTCGACGCGTCCGGCCTCGAGAAGAACTTGCCCGAGGTTGTACTGAACCGATGCGTTCGCGGGGGCGTCGGCGGACAGCCGCTGATAGGCGGCCGCCGCATCCTGCGGCGAAAGCCGGCCGAGCCCGATCGAGAGCGCGACGGCGTCGAGCTGCAGCTCCGCGTTGTCGGGCACGTGAGCGACGCCATCTTGAAATGCGCGCAACGCATCCTCTTTCCGCCCCTCCCGCGCGTGCCAATTCCCGAGCAGCAAGTACCCGATCGACGCCCTGGGCTCGACGGCGATCGTAGCAGCCCCGAGCGTACCGTCGTCGTGCCAGTCGGCGCAACGCGCGAACGTGCGCGCTCCGGCGGCGACGGCGAGAACGCCGACGAAGGCGGGAAGCACCCGGCGCGGAGCTGTCTCGAGGCGCCTCGACAGGAGCGCCCCGAGGCCGCCGGCGGTCAGCCAGCAGAAACCTGCGACACCGAGATACGCATAGCGCTCGGCCCAGGAATCGCGGCCGAGGGCGGGCAAATAGAGCGCGGGGAGAATCGGCAGAACGGCGACCGCGGCCGCGAAGGCGAGGTCGGGTCGACGCCTCCGCAGGACGAGCGCGCCGGCGATGCCGGCGAGGACGACGATGGCGCCGACGAGAAACCTGGGATCCGCGACGGACGTCGCGAGCGGCACGAGATGCTCGACGAGCAGCGTGAACGGGAAGAGCATCGACTTGACGTAGCGCAGAAGGAGCCAGGGCGCGTTCAGCGCCGCGTCGAACGGAGTCTTCGTCGGGTGGAATCCGCGAGGAACGAATCCCCCGAGGACGGAGCTCCGAACGATCATGAACATGACGAACGCCACGACGTACGGAACGGCGCTTCCCAGGGCGGAAAGCCACCGCCGGCGCACGTCCGTCGAACGGGCGGGTCGCACCCACAGCTCCAGCAATCCGATGAGTGGGATGAGCGCGACCGCCGACTCCTTGCACGCGCAAGCGAGCCCGAAAGCGAAGCCCGCACCCAGCAGCCACCCTCTCGCCGCCCAGCCCTCGCGCGTCCAGGAGATCACACGCATCAGGAGAACGGCGAGACCGAGAGCGGCGTACGTCAGCTCGGGGAGACAGCTCGGCCAGGCCACGACTTCGGTCGTGAGCGGATGCACCGCGAAGAGGATCGCCGAGCCCTCCGCAATCCGGGCCGTGTCCCCGGTCACGCGCCGAACGAGCTGGAGCAGGAGCGTCGCGTTGATCATGTGGAGCGCGACGTTGAGGAGATGAAACGCGAACGGGCGTCCACCTCCGATCCTCCAAGTCACGTTGTAGAGACCGAGCACGACGGGCCGGTAGTAGTTCGTGGCGCCTGCTGGGGGCGCGGGCAGAAGCGGTTTCAGGAGAATCTGCGGCAGCGCACCAGCATCGTGAACCCAGCGGTTCTGTTTGATGATCAGCTCGTCGTCGTACAGGAAGGCTCCGCGCAGCGTGACCCCGTACACGATCATCGCGGCAAGAGCGGGAGCGGCAGTCCAGAAAGCCCGGGGGAGCGTGGCATGGCTCACGGCGGCCCATTCTAGTGGGCGCTCCCAAGGGTGCGAACGCTACACTTCCTTCTCCCATGAGAGATCCCTTTCATCGCGGCGAGAAAGCCGTCCAGGAGAAGGCCGGCGTCCGGGAGCGAGCGATGCGGGTCGGACGGATCGTGGCGACCCGGATCGATTCGGATGCGGCGGAGTTCATCGAGGAGCAGCCGTTCCTCGTCGTCGCGTCGATCGACGATCGTGGAAGACCCTGGGCCTCACCCGTGTCGGGCCCACCCGGACTCGCTCGAGTCCAGGACGACGTCACGCTCCTGCTCACAGGAGGCTTCGACGCGAGCGATCCGATCCACGAGAACCTGCGGCGGCCCGGTCCGATGGCCCTACTCGCGATCGACCTTTCGACCCGATCGCGCTACCGCGTCAACGGCGTTGGGGAGACGATCGGGCTCGGACGATTCCGCTTGCGCGTGCACGAGGCGTTCGGGAACTGCCGGAAGTACATCCAGGTCAGGCACCTCGAGCCAATCGCCCGAAGCCCCGCGGCCCGTCTGTCGGACTCCGAGACCTTGACCCATGACCAGCGCGGCTTCATCGAATCCGCCGACACCTTCTTCATGGCGACCGTCTCCGAAGGCGGCGCGGACGCATCGCACCGCGGGGGTAGGCCGGGGTTCGTCCGCATCGAGAGGGACGGGACTCTCGTCATTCCCGACTACACCGGCAACAACATGTTCCAGTCGCTGGGCAATATCGAGATCACGCCCCTCGCGGGACTGCTCTTCCTCGATTTCGAGTCGGGCCGTGTCGTCCAGCTCACGGGAGCGGCTTCCATCGACTGGGATGAATCGCACGCGACGGCGTCCGCCGGCGCTCTCCGCCTGATCCGTGTCACGCCCGCGCGCGTACTCGAATCCCGCGACGCCCTCGGTGTCCGAGGGGCGCTGGTCGAAAGCTCCCCGTTCAATCCGTAGGGGCGTGTCCCCTACCGCTTGAGAGAGGTGTAGAGCATCTCGACCCAGCGGTCGACGGTCACGAAGTCGGTTGCGAAAGGCTTGTACTGGTCGGGAAGCCCGGCTTTCTTCGCATCTTCCAGCGACAGTCCTTTCGCGACCTCCGACCTGACGATGTCGGTGGTGGCCGCGAGCATCGCGTGGAACTTCTTGAGATCCTCGAGCGTGCCGAGCGGGCCGTGGCCGGGGATGATCTTCGCGTCGGCCGGGATCTTGGCGATCATGTCCGCGACATTCTTGACGTAGCCGGCAGCGTCACCCCCCGACGCGACGTCGATGAACGGGAACATCCCATTGAAGAACTGGTCACCCATGTGAACGACGTTCGAGCCCTTGAAGAAGATGATCGCGTCCCCGTCGGTGTGGCCGTGGGGCAGGTGGAGCACTTGGATCTCCTCGCCGTTGAACCAAATCGTCACGCCGTCATCGAACGTGACGACGGGCAGCGCTTCCTTCGGCGACGCATCGATCGGCTTGCCGTTCCGCTCCTGCGGGACCGACAGGCGCTTCCGGACGTTGCTTTGCGCGATGATCGTCGCCTCTTTTCCGAAGACGCGATTGCCGCCGGTATGATCGCCGTGCCAGTGCGTGTTGACGACGAATGCGAGCTTGCCGTCGGGTGAGATCCCTTTCAAGGCGACTTTGATCTTGTCGGCCAGCGGAAGGAACTGATCGTCGACGATCAGCAGTCCGTCGGGGCCGGAGGAGACGCCGATGTTCCCTCCCGCTCCTTGGAGCATCCAGACGGAGCCGGCGACCTTCGTCGGTTTGATCTCGACCTTGGCGAAGTCGTCCCCCTGGGCGCGCGCGGCCGCCGGGGCGAGTGCGAAGGAGACGATCGCTGCGGGGACGAGCAACGAGTTCTTCATGGGCGTTCTCCGTGGATCAACAAGGTAGCGAGGAGTTCTATCATGGCCGCCGCATGCATGGAATCCCCCTGACGCTTCTCGCGGCCGGCGCCCATCGCGACCCGGTCGCGACGGTGGTGCTGGCGGTCGCGCTGATCCTCGTGGCCGCCAAGCTCGGCGGGGAGGTCGCGAGCCGCCTCGGCCAGCCATCGGTTCTGGGCGAGCTGATCGCCGGCGTGGCGCTGGGAAACCTCGGCCTCGTGGGGGTCCATGGGCTCGACGCGATCAAGCACGACGCGTCGATCGACATGCTCGCGCGGATCGGCGTCCTGATCCTCCTGTTCGAGGTCGGGCTCGAATCGACGGTCCGGCAGATGATGAGCGTGGGCGCCTCGTCGCTCGTCGTTGCAACGCTCGGGGTGGCTGCGCCGTTCCTTCTCGGTTGGGGCGTCTCGGCGTGGCTCTTGCCGCAATCGTCCGTCTATCTCCACGTGTTCATGGGGGCGACGCTGTGCGCAACGAGCGTCGGGATCACCGCGCGCGTCTTCAAGGACTTGGGGCGGCTGCAGAGCAAGGAGGCCCGGGTCATCTTGGGCGCCGCCGTGATCGACGACGTTCTCGGCCTCGTCATTCTCTCTGCCGTCATCGGGATGGTCGTCAGCGCGGATCATGGCGATCCGTTCTCGTGGGGAGAGATCGGCCGGCCGCTCGTCAAGGCGATCGCCTTCATCTGCGGCTCGCTGGCCCTGGGCGCGCTCTTGGTTCCCCGCGTCTTCGCGCTCGCCTCGCGCTTCCGCTCCACCGGCGTCCTTCCGGCGCTCGGATTGGGCCTCTGTTTTTCCCTCGCATGGCTCGCGAACGCGATTCAGCTCGCGCCGATCGTCGGCGCCTTCGTCGCGGGACTGATCATCGAACCCCGCCATACCGCGGAATGCGTACGGCGAGGGGCCCAGCCTCTCGAAGAGTCGATGCGCCCCATCTCGTCGTTCCTCGTGCCGATCTTCTTCGTCCAGATGGGCATGTTGACCGACCTGCGATCATTCGCCGAGCCCGGGATGCTCGGTCTCGCGGGCTGCCTCACGATCGCCGCCGTCGTCGGCAAGCAGGCCTGCTCGCTCGGCGTGATCGGCCAAGGGGTTGATCGAGTGACGGTCGGTCTCGGCATGATCCCGCGCGGCGAAGTCGGCCTCATCTTTGCGAACATCGGCCTCGGGCTCACCGTCGCGAACGAGCGGATCGTCGACCCTGCCATCTTCTCGGCCACCGTCATCATGGTGATCGTGACGACCTTTTTGACGCCGCCGGCGCTCAAGTGGAGTCTCGGACGCCTTCCGAAGGAATCCTGACGTGCACGTCGGCAATCAGGTCGGCTCGGAGGACATCCGCCGCTCCGCTTCCGCCCAAGAGCACCTATCTGACCTCGCAGATCCTCGTTCTGGTGTAACTCTTCGCGATCTCGGTCTTCGTCGCCCGCCGGGAATGGCTGAGCGTTTTTCCCGCGGAATGGCCGGCACCGAGAATGCTCGCCCTCGGTGCCGCCGTGGTGGCCGGGCTCGTCACGCTGATGCGCCCGATGTGGCGTCGGAGAGTCGAAGATGCTCTTCATGCCGCGTTTCAGCTATGGAGCGCTCGGCAAAAAACTGGGTTACCCCATGGAGCCGATGCCGCCCGCGCCCTGACTTGATATCGTTCGGCGGCGATGACGGACTGGCTCGATTACGAGGACGTCTACGAGGGAGGCTCGGGGCGCGTCGCGGGCACCGTCAAGGTGCTCCGCGGCGTCAAGAGCGCCGAGCTCAGCAACAGCCGCGAGATCCTCGTGTATTTGCCTCCGTCCTATCCGACGGCCAACCAGACCTTTCCCACCCTCTACATGCACGACGGCCAGAACCTCTTCGATGCGGCCACGAGCTACGCAGGGGAGTGGCGCGTCGACGAAGCGCTGGAGGCGCTGGCGAAGGAAGGGCTCGAAGCGATCGTCGTCGGGTTGCCCAACGCCGGCGTGGACCGGCTGTCGGAGTACAGCCCGTTCCACGACGCGCGTCTCGGGGGCGGCCGCGCGGCGGACTACCTGAAGTTCATCGTCGACACGGTCAAGCCGCTGGTAGACGACGCGTTCCGCACGACCGGGCAACCCGAAGCGACCGCGACGATCGGCTCTTCGATGGGCGGGCTGATCAGCCTCTACGCGTTCTTCGAGCGTCCCGACGTCTTCGGCGCCGTCGGAGCGGTCTCGCCGTCGATCGGCTTCGCGCAAGGCGCCATGATCGAGTACCTCGAGCGGGCGAAGTTCGTCGGCGGACGGATCTACGTTGACGTCGGTACCAAAGAAGGGCGCCCGAAGAGCGGGTACGTGCAGAAGGTCCGCCATGCGCGCGACATCCTCGTGCGCAAGGGGTACCGCGAGGGCCCCGACCTACGGTACATCGAGGTCAAGGGCGGCCTCCACAACGAGGCCGCCTGGGCCGGCCGCTTCCCGGAGCTCGTTCGATTCCTGCTGGGATAGAAATCCGGGACATTCTGCTTTTTTGTTACAAAACTTCACACGACGAAGCTTTGGTCCCGCTACACACGCGAGGCAATCGCGTCGAGCGCCAGCTTGAGGCCGGTCTCGAAAACGCCGGGAAGCGGGAGCAAGCTGACGACGAAGAACCCCTCCACCGCGAAATCGAAGAAATAGCCGGGGTGCACGGCGACGCCGTGGGTTTCGAGCAGCTCGACCGCCAGCCGCTCCTCTGAGAGGACGCGCGGGAACCTCACGACGGCGCTCCAGCCACCGCCGGGCTCGAGGAGTTCGACTCCCGGGTAGGTGCGCGTCAGCGCACGCGCCTGGGCCAGATTCTCGGTGCATCGCGCGAGGATGGCGTCGCGGACGGGCTCCGCGCGGTGGAGGATCTCCGGCAGCGCTGCCAAGATCGGCGTCCCGACCGAGAGGTAGCTGTCCGCGACGAATTCCAGCGCGTCGACCATCGGTCCCACCTCGGCGTCTGGCCCGCTGGCGACGATCCACGACAACTTGAGCTGCGGCAGCCCGCGGCTCTTCGACAAGCCTCCGAGCGTGAACGTCAGCCCCGATTCACGCGCCGCGTAAGTCTGGGCCAGAGGGCTCGCTGAAAGCGGGTAGTCGAGGAACACTTCGTCGACAATCAAGGGGATCGACAAGGCGCCAGGGCGCTCGACCAATCGCTCGCCGAACACCGGATCGACCCAAGAGCCCGTCGGGTTGTTCGGGTGGACGACGATCGCCGCCCGCGCGCTCGACACCGCGCGGATCTCGAGGAACGCCGGTTGCCAGCCGTTGGCGGGATCGAGCGCGAACCGCGAGACGCGCACGCCGTCGAGCGCCGCCAAGTGCTCGAACAACGGGTAGGACGGCGTCGGAACCAGGACGTACTCGCCCGGCTCGCACAGCACCTTGAACAAGAACGAGTACGACTCGCTCGACGACGCGGTCACAACGATCCGCTCCGGATCGGCATCGACGCCGCGCGCGCCATACTCCCGCGCGATGGCCTCTCTCGCGCTGCGCAACCCCTTGGGATCCGGCCGGTAGTGGAGCCCAGACGGGTCGCGGAGAGGGTCGAGCAAGCCGTGCGGATACGTGAAGCCGCACATCGTCGGATTGCTCACGGTCAGGTCGTACGGCACCTCCCCGCGCGCCGCACGGGCCCGCGCCCACGCCGTCGGTCTCAGATCCTTCGGGACCCGCACAAGGGGACACTCCCCTTTTTCTTCAAAGAATGCAATGCCCGTGTACTCTCGTAGGAGAGGAACCACCGGAGGCCGCCATGGACGCTCGCCGTTGGGCCGTGGTCTTGGTCGCGCTACCGCTGGCGGGCTGCCTCGAGCCCCCCGTATCCGAATCGCTCGAGATTCGAATCCTGCGCGGCGGTGCGTCGATGATTTCGATCGGGACGGTGCTCCGCGATCCCACGGATTACGACAAAGCCCCGCGCGTCCAGCAGCGCCTCGAATCGGAGGCGAGAGCCCTCGAATCGGGCAGCGATGCTTGGAGCGCGCGCGTGCGCGCCGTCGACCCAGAACGCCAGCAGGACATCGTCGACCGCGATCGCGGCAACCTGCGGCGCGTCCGGCGCCGCGCACTCCTCGGGACTCCCGCCGACTTGCGTGAGTTCTTCCGCGACATCGGCGTCGGGGTCACCTACGCCGACGGAAAGGATTGGGGGGAGCTGACCCTCGCCCCATCACGCGCGATGCGCGCCACGGCGGCCCAGCGTCAGAAGATGGACGCCGAGCTCGGGACGTTCAGCGCGAAGATCGCCGCCTACGCCGCCGCGACGAGCAAGCTCTACGACTACCTCGCCTCGCACCCCGACCGCGCGCGCTCCTGCATCGGCGCCATCGTCGACGTCAAAACGGAAGGGGACCCGCCGAGCGGCGAGGAAGACGGACTCATCGATGCCGTCAGCGACGCGATCAGCGCTGTCGGCGCCGTTCTCGATCCGGCGCCCGGCGAGCCCTACACGCTCGACGAGATCTCGCGCCTCGTCTACGACCCCTTCCCCGCCCCGATGCGCATCGCCGTCACGGGCGAGATCCTGGAGCGTGAAGGTTTCCCCGGGGAGCTGGCAGCACCCCTCGAGGTCCCCGTCTTCTCGCTCTGGTCGGCGTTCGAGCGGCTGGAAGGACGCTGGTTCTCGCCGGATCCCGCGCTCGCCTTGTGGCGCGACGACGTCGCCAAAAGCGGGAAGCCGTTCGATCTGGAGGCTTTTCTCGCGATCCCGCGACGCGCCGGCGTCCGCCCGACGGCGAGCGAGGTGCAAGGCGCGATCGAGGGCCAGCTCAGACCTGCGGCCGTGTACCGGGTGAAGTGGAAACCGGCCGAGGACGAGGCGAAGGAGCCATGGGATTGAGCGGCCCAGGGAAGCTCGAGCGTGTCGATCTCACCGAAAAACACTCGCCGCGCCAGCCGCCGAGGATGCCTCCCCTCCGCAAGGGTTGGCATCCCGGGCGACAGCCCTCTCCACCAGCTCCGACTCCGTCTCGAGCTCCGGCCCCCGCCAAGCGTGAGGACGATGCGGAGAAGCGACCCTCGGACGATGACTCCATGGAGGGCTCGCCGGAGAGCTTGGAAAAACCCTGATGGGCGATCGAGGCGCTTCGGCCGAGCTCGAGCTCAGGCATCTGGCCGTCGTCGAAGGCGCGTTGGTCGCCCTCGCGGCTGTGGTCATTTTCGCGCGTCACACCGGCGATCAAGTCGCGTTCGTTCGATCGACGCCCGGCCAGGCTCTCTCGGGATTGCCGCTCGGCGCGCTCGTCGGATCGCTGGCCGGATTCGCCGTGCTGCGATCGCCAGCACGCGGATCGGTGATTCACGGCGTCGCACCGCTGAGGCCCATCGTTCGGGCGTGGTGGTCCATCGTTGCCGCCTCCCTCCTCGCAGGATTCTCCGAGGAGCTGTTGTTCCGCGGCGCGCTCCAACCGTGGATCGGAATCTGGCTCACGTCGCTCTTGTTCGCGGCGGCGCACGGTGGGACCGCTCATCTCAACGAGGGCGTTTCCGCGCGGAAGCTCGCCTATCTGGCGACAACCGCGACGGCCGGGTTCTTACTCGGCCGCCTCTACCAGTCCATGGGGCTCCAGTGTGCGATGTGCGCCCATGCAGCGTGCGACTGGGGAATCCTGAGCGTGCTCGCCCCGGCGATCCGCTCTACGGCTCCTTCGACACCGGCACCACCGCCTTGATCGCTGAAAGCGGCGGTTCGCCCGCGTACATCACGCGCTCGAGGTAGAGGCCCGCGGAGGGCGCGGTCCACGCGGCGGTCGAAAGGCCCTTCACCGGACCCCGAAGCAGCGCCTCGAAGTCCCGCTCCGCAAGCTCTCCCGCGCCGACCTTGACCAGTGCCCCGACGAGGCGCCGGACCATCTTCCACAGGAAGTGCGACGCCGCGATGCGCACCAGGATCAAGGCGCCGTCCGTCGCGATCTCCGCGCGCTCGACGAGAACACGGGTGGATTCTTGATCCTGAGGGCGTTCGCAGAAGCTGCTGAAATCGTGCATCCCGGGCACCTTGCCGGCAACCCGCTCCATCGAGGCGGCATCGAGAGGGCGCTTGATCCACCAGACGCTCCGCTTCGCCAAGGCTGTGCGTCGGCGCGAGACTTGGTAGAGATACGAGCGAAGCACCGCGTCGTGACGTGCGTGAAACCGGTCCGGCGCCTGCTTCATCGCCAGGAGGTGGATGTCGTGGGGAAGCGCGTCGTTGACCGCCAGGCGGAAGCGTCGCGGGTCGACCGACTCGCGCAGCCTGAGGTGAGCGACTTGGTGCAGCGCGTGAACGCCGGCGTCGGTGCGGCCGGCACCGCCGAGGTCGACGATCTCGCCTCCCGCCTCGGCGACGGCACGCTTCAGCTCGCCGGCGATCGAGCGGGCGTTTTGCTGCTCCTGCCAGCCGCGGTAGCGGCTTCCTTCGTACTCGAGATCGAGGCGGTAGGTGGGCACGGCTCCGTCACTTCGCCGCGTTCAGGCTCCAATCGTATTCGGCGAAGTCGAGCTTCGTCTTGCCGGCGGCGATCGCGTCGACGGCGGCCTGAGGCCCGTACTTCACGAGGAATCCGAGCGCGCCGCCGGTAACTTTGAAGTCGTCGGCGTACCAATCGAAGATCTTCACCGTCGTGATCTTCGCCCGGCCGCCTTCCGTGGTCACCTCGACCGATCCGGGACGAGCGAGGTACGAGCGGGTCGCATCGTCGAGCTGGACGTCGAGCGTCTCGGCGGCGTAGGGTTCCGCTCGGATCGGTGGGCAGGATTTGGACGCGCAATTGACCGCGAAATGGGTGCGCGGGTCCTTGAACTCGTCCCGCAGCTTCTTCTCGAGATCGTTCAAGCTCAGGGTCTTTCCGTCGAACGCGAACGCGTCCCGGCTGAAGATCTCGAAAGCTCGTGGTCCCTTCGACAACTCCGTGATCGAGTTTCGGGGATGCGAGAGAAGGACGAGCTCCAAGACCTTCGCGTTGTACAGATTGATGTAGAGAGCTTTCTTCTCGTTGGGGGACAAGGGTCTGGTGTCGGTGTTGCGGTAGAGCGAGACGACCTCCGAGATCGTCTTCAGGTCCACGCCCGAGGCGCGCCAGGCGTCGTACTTGACCCCTCGGGGGGTGACGTACGTCGAGAGCAGCCTTCCGTACGCCTTCGTCGCGGCCGCGAAATCGGCCGACGCCACCGAGGGAGCGAGTGCGAGGAGAGCGATCGCCGTCGCGAAGCGCGTGAGAGAGAGCGTCATCCGCACATCAGTCCTCGTCGGCTTCGAGATGGAATCGGTGAAGGAAGCGGTGGATGACCGGAGCGAACATGACGCCCGCGATCACCAGCACCGCCAGGCCGCTGTAGAGCGCGTAGATCCCGGCGAACAGCTTGCCGCCGATCGTCACCGGCTGGAACAGCGGGCCCATGCCGGACAGGAGCATCGAAGCATTGACGAAGGAGTCGATCCACGGCAGCCCCTCGAATCCGTGATAGCCGACCATCCCCACCGCGAGCGATGCGGCCACGAGGCCGCACCCTGCCGCGACGCTCGCGATCAATCGGCGAACGAAGACTTCGGTCGGAAGGAGCGGCTTCATGCGTGAAGCCTACGTCACTTGTGCAGCATCTTGAAAGCATGGTCGACGGATCTCATCACGTGATGCCGGTCTGCCTGGCTAACTCCCGTCCCCGAAGGGACCCCCGCGGCCCATCCGAACGACCGCCGCGAGCGGAAAGAGGAGCCAGGGAAGGTTGGCGGCGACCACCGCGACCGGCGCCGTCGTCGGGCTCTTCCCCCACAGCTCCTCGAACAGAATGATCATAACGATCGCGAGCATCATCCCCGCCCAGACGATGCAGGGGATGCGGATCCAGCTCCGCCCCTTCCAGAACGCGTAGATCGCGGCGAGGTAGAACGGGCCGAATATGAGCGAGTCGATCCAGATCGTCGCTCGATACCAGGGCTCGCGCGCCCATACGACGGGATCGAACCCACGCGCCCACCAGTGGATCGCGTCGACCGCGAAGCGCGGCGGCCACACCGGGTACACGAAGTGCGCCGGATCGGGGATGACGAGCTGCTCGAGGTCGATCATGTACGTGATGAAACAGAAATTGATCGCCCAGAAGCCGATGAAGACTATGTCGACCGGCCGCCTCGCAAGGGGTTGCGCCTGCGCGCTCACGCGTTCCCCGCGAGCTGTTTGAACATGACGTAGTGCGGGCCCGTCATCGGGACGAAGAACTCGTCGCCGACGGAGACGAACCCGAGCTTCTCGTAGAAGCCGCGCGCGGTCGTCCTCGCGTGAAACCACATCACGACGGCGCCAGCGTCGATCGCCGCGCGCATCCCTTCTTCGAGCAACATGCATCCGGCGCCGCGCCCCCGCATCTCGGGCAGCGTCGCCATGCCTCGAAGCCGCCAAGCCGCAAGACCCGGCCGGTCCGGATACATCTCTGGAAAGTAGGTGGCGACGCCGACCAAACGGCCGTCCTCGTACGCCCCGAGGTGGAGCGTCTCGGGATCGTCGTCGTGCGGAAGGATCGCCGTCTCGAACGGCAAGCCTGCGCGAAGAACCGGGTGGCGCACGTCGCGCGCTGCCGCGGCCGTGATGCGGCGGATCTCCATCCTAGAGAGGTCGGTCCTTCGGCAGAATTGCGCTCACGGGCACGAATGATTCGATCGCGTGATTCCCCAATCGCGAGATTCGGCCGGGAATTGCTCGGGATACCCACTGCCGAAGCTGCCGGGAACCCCGCAGCTCCCCGCGGCGACGAACGCGAGGAACAGGACCACCGCCGCGGCGACGAGCGATCGAGCCGAGCAGGAGAACGATGTCATGGCCGCCCCCCTTGCCGCCGGAGCCGGAATCAGCGCTCCAGCTTGGCGTCCAGCGTGATCGGACCCTTCAAGGCCTTCGAGACCGGGCACCCCTCCTTGGCGGCCGTCGCAGCTTTCTGGAACGCCTCCGGATCGGCGCCC
>JACXTT010001691.1_pt1 | contig 36236 bp, 34 predicted proteins | sample 9270951 | NCBI WGS metagenome assembly JACXTT01 (sample SAMN15532306, study PRJNA645909) | rock metagenome | isolation source: weathered quartz diorite | place: Puerto Rico | collected 2017-06-21 | reverse complement strand
CCGATGTCAAGAATAGGATTGCTTTGCGATGTCGGCGGCAGTTCGCGCAACTATGGGTCTCACCTTCCAGCGCATGTAAGCCACGGTCGCAAGAATCACGGACAGAATCGCCGTCGTGACCGCACTTTGCGTTTCACCCCTTGCCGAATGATAAAACGTGGCGCTCGCGGTGACAATCGTCAGGCCCACCGCGGCGAGAGGGGTTAGCCACGGCAAAACCCGTATTGCTGCCGGGAGAATGAGGCCGAACGCGGCGAGCACTTCGGCCGTTCCGAGAAAAAGGCGGAACCAGAGCGCATATTGTGCTTTCATGATTTCCACCAGCTCCACAGGTGGTAAAAGAAACAGCATACCATGCCACAGAAAAAAAGCAGCCAGCAAAATCTGCATAACCCAGAGAACGAATTTCATACGCAACCCCCTTTCGGTGTCGCCCGGAGGCGTCGGATGCTCCGACAGACAAGGATCCGGTCGTGGAAAAAAATCTCTTCCACTCTATAGTCGTTTACTGAACGGCTAGATCGACAGGTAAGAGCTCCCTTCCGGTGCGTTTTTTGGTGATTTTGCCCGCGTCATTTTCCCCTGATCAAGGGCTCGTAACAAAGCAGGACGTTCCCGTTCCCGAAGGCTCGGGTCCGCGTGAGTTTCAGGGAAAGCTTCTCTTTCATCCCCTCAAACATTGACTTTCCGCTGCCGAGGAGGACGGGGTTCACGACAAGCTGATACTCATCGATGAGTCCGGCTTGCTCCAGTTGCGAAATGATGCTGGCGCTCCCGAAGATTACCATGTCCTTCCCCGCGCGGCTCTTCATCGTGCGCACTTCTTCGGCGATGTCGCTCTTCACGAGGGTGGTATTGTGCCATGTTGCTTTCTCCATGGATCTGGAGAAAACAACTTTTGGGAGATCGTTCATCTGTTTCGCGACGACAGGGTCATTCTGCGCCGCCATCGGGGTTGGCCAGTAGCTTGCCATCATATCGTATGTCACCCTGCCGAACAGTAGTTCTCCGCCGCCGCTTGCGTTGCCCCGCACAAAATCATTCCACTCAGGGTCGCTCCGGTGAGCCCACCTCATATCTCCCTTCGCATCGGCGATGAATCCGTCTAGCGACACCATGTTGAACACGATGAGTTTGCGCACGAGTTTATCCTCTTTCAGTTTTGGGAGGCTAAGCTAATGTAGGGCTTTTATATTTTGAAAGTCTACCGGGTGTGGTACCATGAGAGCCCGACCACACCAACGCCTTATTTTCCCTCAGTTTTTCAGAAGGATGCGAACTGCGACCTCAAAGACCGCTTTTTGATTTTCAGTCCTCTTTTGAGTAATTTGATGAAAGCTTTTCCGTAATGCCCGGGAGTCTCTTCCCCCGCCCCGGCAACGTGATTAAACAGAAAGGTCTGATATGCCCCCAAAACCAGGAGAGAAGGCGCCTGAATTCACACTTCCGGATACCGAGAAGAAAGAGCGGTCCCTGAAGGAGTTTTTTGGAAAAAAAACCGTTCTCGCGTTCTATCCTGGTGCATTCACCGGCGTCTGCACGAAGGAAATGTGCCGGTTCCGGGATGCCCTCTCGGCGTTGAACGGCATGGACGCTCAGGTGGTGGGAGTAAGCGTCGACGCTCCATTCTCGAACAAAGCCTTCGCGGCCGCCCATGGCCTTGGCTTTCCCCTCCTCAGCGACTATAACCGAACGGCATCGCTTGCCTACGGAGGCGTCCACGAGGATTTTTCGGGTCTCAAGGGATACACCGCGTCAAAGAGGGCCGTCTTTGTGCTCGATTCAGGGGGGGTGGTCCGCTACTCCTGGGTTACCGAGACCCCAGGGGTGGAACCTTCCTATGACGAAATCAATAGAATCCTCACTCAGTTGTGACATCGAATGGCCAGCCTCAAAATCGGCGATCGCGCCCCGGATTTCACTCTCCCCTCGAATGCCGGAGGGAATGTGTCGCTCAGGGATTTCCGTGGGAAGAAGGTGGTTCTCTACTTCTATCCCAAGGACGATACGTCGGGGTGCACGAAGGAGGCCTGCTCGTTCAGGGATAATCTCGCCCGGGTGAAGCGAAAAGGAGCGGAGATTTTCGGGGTGAGCGCCGACTCCGTCGGATCTCACAACAAGTTTTCCGAAAAATATGAGCTGAATTTCCCGCTGCTCTCCGATGAGACGAAATCAGTTGTGAAGGCATATGGCGTCTGGAAGGAAAAATCGATGTACGGGAGGAAATTCATGGGCATCGAACGGACGACGTTTATCATTGACGGAGAGGGGAGGATCGCGCGCATTTTCCCGAAGGTGAAAGTGGAGGGACACACCGAGGAAGTTCTGGCCGCCCTGTAGCCCATGGTCTATCTCACCCGAAAAGAACATTTCTGCGCCTCGCACCGTCTCTTCAACCCTGAGTTTTCAGACGAGCTGAATCTCCAGACGTATGGAAAATGTTCCTATCCTAACGGGCACGGTCACAATTACGAGATCGAAGTGACGGTCTCCGGGGAGCCCGACCCGAGGACCGGGATGATCCTCGATCTTAAGAAACTTTCCGATATCATCGAGGAAGAGATCCTGCGCAAGGTTGACCACCGGCACCTGAACGTCGATGTGGATTTTCTGAAAAACATCATCCCGACCGCCGAAAATCTCGCGATCGCCTTCTGGAAGAAACTTTCCCCCAGGATCGCGCCCGGCATCCTGCATTCTCTCCGCGTTTATGAGACCCCCAATAATTTTGCCGAATACCGGGGATGACGAGGAATAACGATCCCATCACTCTCGAGCGTGCCATCAAGGAGATCCTCCGCCGGGTCGGGGAGGACCCCGACCGCGAAGGGTTGCGCCGAACCCCGGACAGGGTCGCGAAGGCTTACGCATTTCTCACCCAGGGCTACAATCAGGATATCCGCAAAATCCTCAACGGGGCGGTTTTCACCGAAGCATACGATGAAATGGTGATCGTCAAGGACATCGATTTTTTCAGCCTCTGCGAACACCACATGCTCCCTTTCTACGGGAGGGCACATATCGCGTATCTCCCCCACGGCAAAATTGTCGGGCTGAGTAAGATGCCCCGGATCGTCGAGGTGTTCGCGCGCAGGCTGCAGGTGCAGGAGCGGATGACGAAGCAAATCGCGGAAACGCTGTTCGATGTGCTGCAGCCCGACGGGGTCGGCGTCGTCATCGAGGCGCGTCATCTTTGCATGATGATGCGCGGCGTGGAAAGGCAGAACTCGCTCGCAACTACAAGCTCAATGCTCGGCTCCTTCCGCGAGGACCAACGGACGAGGAATGAGTTTTTGAAACTGATCAACAGCAGCCTCTCCTGAAATGCCCGCGGAGATCACCTTCGCCCGCCCCGTGGTCTGGGTCGTGGGCGCCTCCCGGGGAATCGGCAGGGAAATCGCCCGGGAATTCGCCGCCGCCGGATGCGAGGTCTGCCTGTCGAGCAGGAATTCCGGGGAGCTCCTCGCCGCATCGCGGGAAATAGCCCGCCTCGGCGGCCGGGCGAGTTCCTTTCCGTGCGACCTTCTCAAGATCCCTTCTGTTCGAAGGGCCGCTGCGGCCATCGTGCGAAAATTCGATCACGTGGATGTTTTGGTCAACAACGGCGGGATCACCGTCTTCAAGTCGTTCGCCGGCACATCGATGCGGGAATTGGACGCCATCGTCCATACCAACCTGATCGGTCCTGCGGCATGCATCAAGGCGGTCCTTCCCCACATGATGCGGCGGCGCAGCGGCTGCATAATCAATGTCCTTTCGACCGCCGCCGTCAAGATTTTTACCGGCTCGTCCGCCTATACGGCGTCGAAGGCCGGGCTCTACGGGCTTTCCAATGTTTTGAGAGAGGAACTCAGGCCACGGAATATCCGGGTGCTCAACGTCCTGCCCGGAGCAACTGCCACCGACATGTGGGGCTCCGCATCAAGGAGGAGGCATGGATCGCGGATGATGCGCCCCCGGAGCGTTGCCGAGGCCGTTGTCGCCGCATACGAATTGCCGCCTGACGTGGTTGCCGAAGAGATTCTGATGAGACCCATTGGAGGAGATATCGGATGACATCCCCGCTCGCGGATCGGACCGCCATCGTCACCGGGGCCGGTCGAGGGATTGGGAAGGCGATCGCTCTCGGCCTCGCACGCGAGGGGGCTCGGGTGGCGCTCGCCGCACGCACGCTGTCTGAGCTCGAGTCCCTGGCCCGGGAAATCGAGCGGCTCGGGAGCCGCGCGATCCCGGTTGCGACGGACGTCTCCCGCGAAAGGGACGTAGCACGCCTCGCCGAAAGGACTCTCGCTGAGTTCGGGAAAATAGATATTCTCGTGAACAACGCCGGGATTGGAGCTTTTGCCCGCATCTCCGAGCTTTCGCCCGAGGATTTCGACGCGATGTGGGGCACCAATGTCCGGGGGGCCTTTCTCTGCACCCGGGCCGTCCTTCCTTCGATGACCGCACACAGGCTCGGAGACATCATCAATATCGCATCGCTTGCAGGGCGGAATGCCTTCATCGGCGGAGGGGGGTATGCCGCGACAAAATGGGCCCTCATCGGCCTCGCCCGCTGTCTGATGCTCGAGGTACGCGAGCAGAATATCCGCGTGATCACGCTCTGCCCCGGCTCCGTCGATACCTCGTTCAATCATTCGGGGCCGAAGAATACCTCCGCCATACCGAAATCGGAGGATATCGCCCGCGTCGTTCTCGATACCCTTCTGATGCCGCGGTCGGTCATGGTGAGCGAAGTCGATATCCGGCCGACAAACCCCAAAGGGTGAGCAGCGGAAATCCATGGCCGAGAAAAAAACCGGAACCGTCACTTTTCGACAGACGCTCTCCCCTCTGCTGGAGATTTTCCGGGTCATGCCCGAGCAGGGATCGGCCTTTCCGGATTATAAGGCCGGTCAGTATGTTGCTCTCTCGCGGGATAATTGCAAACTGACCAGGAAGATCAACGGGCCGGATGGAAGCATGTCATATGTCCCCGACCTCGACGAGGCGGGCAAGATCCGCCGCGGCACCGTGACCCATTCATATTCGATCTCCTCCGCGCCCGCCGAGACGAGGGAGAAGGGCTTCCTCGAATTCTACGTGGTGCTGGAGATGATCAAGCTGGAGACGCCAGGCAGGCTGTCGGAATCTCTATTCCATATCGACCCGGAGTCGGACAACCGCATTTTCTACATGAACAAGATCGCCGGGGATTTCACACTGGAAAAACGCGCCGCCGGATTCCAGAACGTGGTCATGATCGGCACCGGCACCGGCCTCGCTCCCTTCGCTTCGATGCTGAAGCAACTCGCCCACGACGCACTCGCAGGGGCGAGAAGCCCCGCGAGCTATACGCTTTTCCACGCTAATCGCACGTTCGGGGAGCTGGGTTACCACGAAGAGCTCCGCTCGATCGAGGCCGGGAAACTCCTTGATTTCGTCTACGTGCCCTCCGTGAGCCGGCCCACCGCCCGGGACCTTGCCGACCCGAGCATCGGCATCGGCCGGGCAAATAACGTTCTCCGATTCATCCTCGGGATGCCCCTCAGGGAACAAGAGGACCTGGAAAACGCCGCCGATGGAAGCTCCGATGCGGAACGGAAAAGCCTAGCCTCTGCCGTCCGCCCCCGATTGCCGGGACATCGTGGAAAAGAGTTTTTCGCTGAGCGGCTGAACCCCGACAACTCTGTGATCCTCACGTGCGGGAATCCGGGGGTGATGTCCGACATCCGGTCGATCGCCGACCGGAACCGGATCCGGTTTGAGATGGAGGAGTGGTAGCTAGTTTTTCATCCCGAGATCGCTCCAGAGACCGAGGACGCAGCCGCGGCAGAAATACATGAGCTTGTGATCGCCGACCTGTCTGACGAGCAGCTCTTCCTTCCCGAAAGGCTGACGACAGACCGAGCACCGCGTTTTTTCCGCCGCCTCCGGACCCTTGTCGCCCAGGACTTTGTACCCGAATACCGCCAGGAGGGAGAGAAGAAGGAGGAACACGAAGGCCAGTCCTGTGAGGATCATCGGCTACAGCTTGATGCTTATCGAGACTCCGTCGCGCAAGGGGATGATTGTGGTGAATAAGTCCTTCGACGCGTAGATGAGCCGGTTGTACGTGAGTATCCCGGCCGTGTCAGCGTCAGGTTTGTGAGCAACCACTTTGCCGCCCCAGAGGACGTTGTCGCTGATGAGCATTCCCCCCTTCCTCAACCGCGGCACCGCCCGGCGGAACGCCTTCGGATACTGGTGCTTGTCGATATCGTTGAAGATGATGTCGAACTGACCGTCGGTGTCATCGATGAGTTTCAGCGCATCGCCCACCCGAAAATCAATTTTCTGCGAAATCTTGGCCCTATGAAAGTATTCCTGCGCATGTTCCGCGTTTTCACGGCTCCCCTCGGTACAGATGACCTTGCCGTCTTTTCCCAGCGCCTTTGCAAACCAGTACGCGGAATAGCCGAATCCGGAGCCGAGCTCCAGGATTCTACGCGCCTCCGCTGCCTTGGCGAGGACATAAAGCAGCCGCCCGACCAGAGGGCCAATGATGGGAAAATTTCTGTTCAGCGCGTATTGCTCCATGTCTTCGAGAATCTCATCCCTCTCGGGAGTGACATTGAGGAGGTAGTCGACGATGTGGGCGTGGACGATATCCATGCTGACAATATACCAAGATTCGGCCAATAATCAATCTTGCATTTTACGCACGAAATTCTGATTTTCAAGGAAGTCTTATTCGAAATCCTTCATGAACCGAACTGAAGCCTTCGCCCTCGTCACCGAGTTCACGAAAAGCGACGCGCTCATCAAGCACATGCTCGCCGTGGAGGCAGCCATGCGCGCCTACGCGCGGAAGTTCAATGAGGACGAAGAGCTCTGGGGAATGGCCGGGCTACTCCACGATTTCGACTATGAAACCTTTCCGACCGCCCCCGATCACCCGCTCAAAGGATCCGAAATCCTGAAGGAAAGAGGTTACCCGGATAATCTACGGACGGCAATCCTCTCTCATGCCTCATACACGGGGGTGCCCCGCGATACCAAACTGGCAAAAGCATTGTTTGCCTGCGATGAATTGTGCGGTTTCATCACGGCCTGCGCCGTCATCCGACCGAATAAGATCGCAGACCTGGAAGTTCCGTCCGTGAAGAAGAAGCTCAAGGACCGGGCATTTGCGCGCAATGTGAGCCGGGACGATATTTCTGAAGGGTGCGCCGAAATGGGCCTGCCCATGGATGAGCATATCCAGTTCGTCATCACGGCTATGAAATCAATCTCCTCGGATCTGGGGCTCTAAAAGTCGACCGCGAATCCCCCCCCAGGGTCGAAATGCCCTCGTTGTAATACTCGCCCAGATAACTCCTCCCGGAATAATAAGCAAGGAAGAGGTTGACCCCCTTCCCGGACCATTTTACAAATTTGATCCCTCCCTGGATATGATGCGACGCGTCATATTGAGGCATTCCTTCCAGGTTGAGATGGTGGCGTAGGCGCTGTCGGGAGATCCGCCCTCCCCGCCGAGCAGCCAGCTCAACTCCCCGCCCCCCAGGTAAGCCACCCTCCGGATCTCGTCGGGCCGGACAAGCGAAGCATAGGAGACTCCCCCCAGTAATACCGCAGGGAACCGAAGGACTCTTCGACGAATCGGGCGACCGTCAGCTCGCCCGGATCCTGAGAGAATGGCAACGGCCCCCGAGCCACTGCTGATTCTTGCTCGAATAGTGCCCTTCGACGACATGAGAGCTCCCGTGATAAATCCTTAGCCTCCACTGGAGTATCCCGCGGTCCTCGGTCCGTGAGATCGATACATTTCCCCCGAAAATTCCATCCAGAGCATCAATCTGAAGCCTCAAACCGTCACTCCCTGTCGCAAGGGCATAAGCCGTGAAATCAATCCCCGCGGTGATTCTTGTCCCTTCGTCCAGGATCCCATACCCGATGAGGTCGATGCTATTACCGGTGTCTAATTTCAGGTTCCCTGCATCCAGGAATTTGAACACTCCTATCCTCGTTTCCCTCATGTTCGCCCGGAGCGGCGGAAAATTCAATCCGGGAGGCAAGAAGACAAACTGAGAGCTTCCTCCGCTCGATAGGAACGTCGTCAGAATCGCCACAAGAGCTACTCTTGCTGTGCGCAGCATTTTCCCAACCCCCGAAAAAGTTTCGATTTGACCAGTGTACGAAACTTTCTATATTAAAAATTGGAGAAGCAATTCCAAGACCATGAATCAGAGTTTTTTCTGTTGTTCGTTGGTCCGCTCTCCATTCCGGTGAACATTTGTTATCCCGTTTAATCACCCTTCACCGGAAACTGATGAAGGGTTGAGGAACTTCTTCCGGAAATCTCGCCAGAAACCGATCATAATTATCGCTGCCCGCTTTTGAGCCCCGGGGGTCGGCCGTGTGCCCGGGACTTGCACGTAAAATGGATTCTGTCTTCATTGTAACTATGTTCCCGGATGGAAAATACCCCGGCAAGCCGCTCTGGAAAGAGAGGGGATCGTGATAATAATCCCGGAAAAAATCGCCCGCCAGATTTCGTCCCATGGCGAACGGACATATCCGGAAGAATGCTGCGGCGCCCTGATCGGAACGGAATCTGACGGGGTCAGGGAGGTGACAGTTATCGGCGAACTTCCCAACAGCGGCACGTCGGACCGGAAGCGGAGATTCCTGGTGTCGTCCGACGATTACCGGAACGCAGAAAACCTTGCGCAGAAGAATGGCCTGCTTCTGCTAGGTTTTTATCACTCGCACCCCGACCGTACTCCGGCCCCCTCGCAGTACGATCTTGAGCATGCGTTTCCCTGGTTTTCCTACGTGATCCAGTCGGTCACATCGGGACGCAGAGGAATGATGACGGCCTGGGTGCTGGACGAAAGCCGGCTGCGCTTTGACCGGCAGATCATTGCATGAGAGAAGAAGGAGTTTTATGAGAGTGATCATTCCGACGCCGCTCAGAGGCTTCGTCGGCAACAGAAATTATCTCGATGTCGAGGGAGATTCCGTTGCCGAGGTTTTGAGTAATCTTACGCGCCAGTACTCGCAGCTCTCCCCACACCTTTTCACGCAGGAGGGGACGCTTCGGAGTCATGTGAATATCTGCGTGAACGACGAGGAAGTCCGGTATCCCGCAAACGGCAAAACCGCTCTTCGCGATTCGGATGTCATCAGCATTGTGCCATCGATCGCCGGCGGCGGGTCGCCGTCAGATTTCTCGCGGGAGGAGATGCTCCGCTACGGCCGGCACCTGGTCATGCCCGAGGTGGGCATCAGGGGACAGAAGAAACTGAAGGAATCGCGCGTGCTTATGATCGGCGCAGGGGGGCTCGGCTCGCCGCTTGGCCTGTATCTGGCCGCGGCCGGCGTGGGCACGATCGGCATCGTGGATTTCGACGTGGTCGATCTCTCTAATCTCCAGAGACAATTGCTCCATTCGACGGCCGACGTCGGACGGCCGAAGCTCGACTCTGCCCGCGAACGGCTGCTCGAAATCAACCCGCATTGCCGCGTCAATCTTCATCCGACGAAGCTGAGCTCGGAAAACGCCATGGAGATTCTGCAGGATTACGACATCATCGTCGACGGTACGGATAACTTTCCCACGCGCTACCTGGTGAACGATGCCTGCGTCCTCCTCGGAAAGCCGAACGTGTACGGCAGCATTTTCAGATTTGACGGCCAGGTGAGCGTTTTCGATGCCCGCCGGGGACCCTGCTACCGTTGTCTCTATCCCTCTCCCCCGCCCCCGGGACTGGTTCCCAGCTGCGCAGAAGGAGGTGTGCTCGGCGTTCTTCCAGGGATCGTCGGATCTCTCCAGGCGCTGGAAACGATAAAACTGATCATCGGGGAGGGGGATTCGCTCGTGGGGAGACTCCTGCTGTTCGACGGTTTAGGCCTGAAATTCCGCGAGCTGAAGCTCCGGAAAAATCCCGACTGCCCCGCCTGCGGCGCGTCCCCAACCATCACCGGGCTGATCGATTACGACGATTTCTGCGGAATGCGGTCCGAGCAAGCCGGGGAAGAATTCGACATTTCGCCCGAAGAGCTCAAATCCCGGCTTGACCGTGGCGATAAGATTTTTATTCTCGATGTGCGAGAACCGAACGAGTACGCGATCAATAATCTCGGGGGATCGCTCATCCCGCTGAACGACCTTCCTCAACGGGTGGGAGAAGTGGATTCTTCAATGGAAATCGTCGTCCACTGCAAGACGGGAGGCAGGAGCGCGCGGGCGGCAGAGTTTCTGAGAGGCGCCGGGTTCCGGAAAGTGAAAAATCTCGCCGGCGGCATCGACGCATGGGCAGACCGGATTGATGCATCGATGGCGCGCTATTGACCGGGATGAGTCCCGGCATACGCTTTAGGTTTATTCTCGGAAATCCCCCGAAGGATCCTCCCCGTTCGATTCCCCCGGCCGTGCCTGTGACGCGGCGAGGGCTCGCGTAGTGTTTCTTTGCAGCTGCATCGGTCGGCGATTCACAGACCATTCCCGGATCTTGCACTGGCGTCATTCGTGCGGCCCGAGCATCCCGTCCCGCCGGTCGCGTTATTGTAACTCTTGAATTATTTTCCTAAATTCACCGAATCTTTCGGTCCATATCACGCGGAGAAAACCCCATGCGCCAGTTCATCGTTGCATCCATGCTCATCCTGAGCGTCATCCCCGCCCTCGCACAGGAAGAGGAAGAGGAGCCGCTTCCTCCTCCCCGGCGGCACGCCCAGGCAAAAATCGGTGGCGGGATCGGGTTTACTCAACATCTTCTCTTCATCGACCTCGATCCCATTAATGAGGTTCTCCGCAAGAGCAACGCCGCGGAGTTCGACAACGGCCCCATATTAATGGTGGGAGGACAGGGATATGGTTACATACTCCTGCTTCCGAACGTGCGCGTCGGCGGCCTCGGCGCAAGCGGGACCATCCGGTCTAAGTCCCTTCAGGGTCAGGTTCGCCGCGACGTCGATCTTTCAGTTGGATTCGGAGGCGTTAACATCGATTATGTCTTCCCCGTCGTTCCTCGCCTCGATGTGGCCGTCGGCATCGTTCTTGGGGGAGGGGGAATGAGCATGAAACTCACCCGGGACCAGGGTTTTGCCAAGACGTGGGACGGGGCCTGGGACCAATTCAACACAGGAGTCCCCCCGAACGGCCAGCCGTTCGAGTACTCAACGACGCTCGCCGGCTCCTTTTTCGTCTACCAGCCCACGGTGAATGTTGAAGTCGCCCTTCTCCGCTGGCTCGGCCTTCGTGCCGGCCTTTCCTATAACGGCATGTCGGGGAACAGCTGGAAGGTTGACGACAAGTATGACCTGGCCGGGGTCCCCTCCGGCGTGAGTGGCAAGGGGTGGATGCTCAATGGGGGGATATTCATCGGGACTTTCCTCTTTTGAAGCGGCTGTGAGCTTGCCCCGGCTCCTTAGCCGGTGCGCGGTTTTTCCGTGAATTGCTCCCCCTTCCATTGCGCGAAGAGAGGCTTTAGTTTGTTGCGCTGGTACTTTCCCGTCGATGTCACCGGTATGTCGTCCCCGAAGACCACCACCTTCGGGCACTTTGGAAAAGGAAAGAATTTCCTGCAGTAGTCGATGACATCTCCCTCCGTGACGGCGATGCCCTCCCGCGCCTGGACATACGCACCGACCTCCTCGCCGTACCAGTCGTTCTCAAATCCGACCGCTAACCCCGCCTTGATGCCTGGCATGTTCATCAGGACTTCGTCAATCTCAAAGGGCGATATGTTGGTCCCTCCCCGGATGATCAATTCCTTGATGCGTCCTGTGATGAAGAAGAATTTCCTTCCCCGCTCATCTCTTTTGTAGAAACCCTCATCGCCGCTCCGGAACCAGCCGTGGGCGAACGTTTTCAGGTTTTCCTCAGGGTTGGCATAATACTCCTTCATGACATTGTGCCCCCGGATGACGATCTCGCCCCGTGCCTCTTCGCCCAGTTCATTGCCGCTTCCGTCATGAATCGCCATCTCGTTGGGAGGGACCGGCACACCGATCGAGGGGAAGCCGTACGAACCGAGCCACCGCGTGTGCTCCTCGGGGGAAAGATCGAGCGGGAGGAAACAGGAATAACAGGTCGTCTCCGACAGCCCGTAGCCGTGAATGATCGGGAGGTTGTACGTTTTCTCGAAATTAAGCGCCAGCTCTACCGTGAGCGGCCCCGCGCCGCAGATGAGGTGGCGAAAGCACGAGAGGTCGTACCGCGAGAGCGACAAGCGTTCGTGCAGGAGGAACTGGAGCAAGGTGGGGACTACGCTCACAACGTGGACCCGCTCATCCGCCAGCCGCTGGAAAAAAGTTGCCGTGTGAAATTTCTGGTTAAGCACGACGCTCCCTCCGTAATACAGGGGGGTCATCAGCGTGACGACGGTCCCGTTCACATGATGGATGGGAAGGACGCACATCATTCGCTGCCCCTTCTCCAGGCCGTGCCATTCCGAAATGGCCTTTGCATCCACCAGAAGATTGTACTGGGTAAGCACAACACCCTTGGGCAAGCCTGTCGTCCCCGACGTGTAGACGATCAAAGCCTCATCATCGAGGCCGACATGCTGTCGGGCGATCTCTATCCCTTTCAGGCCGGGAGTCGATTGTTCAAATTCGACATAGTTTGCCGGGAGCGATTTTCCCCGTGGGGAGAGCCTGGATCCGACCCCGACGACCGTGCCGACGCTCGGCTCGTCGCCCAGAATCTTTGCGACCCTCCCGATGAATTGGTCCCGCACGAACGCTAGTTTGCACCCGGAGTTTTTCAGTATGAAGCCGATGCGCCTGTCGTCCTCGCCCAGATTGATCGGCACGACGACGGCCCCGATCATGAAAGCCGCGAAGTACTGGATGACGGTGTCCGAGTGGTTGAAGGAGATGGTGGCGACGCGGTCGCCGCGTGATATCCCGTGGTCAAGGAGAAACGTCGCGGCTCCCCGCACGTCGTCGCTGAACCGGCGGTAGGTGAAGGAACGTCTCCGCGGGTCATCGTCGGAGCAATAGATCAGCCACTCGTCATCCCCCTGATCACGCACGCGGGCGGAGATCAGATCCCCTATATTACTGTAGGGGACGGTGTGGTCACAGGAAGAGCCCTCGGCGCAGGTGCGCGCCTTCATGATATTGGAGTGGATGTCTATAGCCATCTTTCCGCGCCCGGACGGTTCAATCACGGGTCAACCGGCCCCCCGAATTCAATCCCGCCGGGGTTTCTCGCCGTCTTTCAACTCCCCGGCCTGCGGGCGCACGAGGTCGAACCTGTCCCGTGTCCGCGTGTAGGTCGGGCCTCCCATCCGCCCGATTGCACGGAGCTTTTCCTGATCGATGCGAAAGCTGTCGAAATGATCGTCCCGGATGTGAAAGCGCAGAATCTCTCCGATGACCACCCGCCCGGAGCCCGGCCCTTCGCCCACCCTCACGATTTGGTTCAGCCTGCATTCCATTGAGATGTGCGATTCTCCCACTCTGGGAGGGGCGACAAGATCGCTTCCGACGGGAGTCAGGCCCGAGACCCTGAACTCGTCGACGTCCGGGGGGAAATCAGTCGAACAGATGTTCATCTGCTCGGCGAATTCTTCGGAAACGATGTTGACGACGAATTCACCGCTCTCCGCAACGTTCCTCAATGTGTCCTTTTCCTGGCCGTCCTTGCGGACCGTTGTGCAGAAGAGGAGGGAGGGGGGATTCGAACAGATTCCGTTGAAAAAGCTGAAGGGAGCCAGATTCCTCGTCCCGTCCCTGCCGAGGCTTGAGACGAACGCTATCGGCCTCGGGACGATCGAACCGATGATGAGTTTGTAGATGCTGGGGTAATCGTACTTCTTCGGATCGATGATCACCGTAAACCCCCGGCGACAGGGCGGGCGGTCATTTCTTCTCCATCCAGCTCTGCCAATAATCCTTCCATTCCACCGCTTCGCCGGCAGGAAGGACGTGGATCGGATTCAGACCGTCGAGCATCACGGCATACTCATCGGTGTGCGTTTTTTCAGCCTGGCCCCGCAAGGCCTTCGGGTGGGGGCCATGATGGATCCCCCGGGGATGGAGCGTGACCATCCCGGCGCGGATATTGTCGCGGCTGAAGAAATTGCCGTCATGGTAAAAGATGAATTCGTCGTAGTCGGTGTTCCGGTGGAAAAAAGGCACCTTGAGGGCCTCCGGATCCTCCTCGAGCGGCCGGGGGAGAAAGCTGCAGATTGCCGCCCCGCGGGTGACGAAGGTGGTGTGCGCGCTCGGAGGGAGATGCGCCCTCGGGCTCATGACGGGGCGGATGTCCCGCATGTTCAGCTTCCACGCCGTGAGGTCCCCCTTCCAACCGACGACGTCGATCGGATTGAAAGGATAGAAGACCGATGAAAACTCATTATCGACCTTGATGCGGACTTCCCATTCACGCCGGTCGTCGAGCTTGGGAGCGGGTTCCGGCGTCACGATGACCGCAGGATCGTACAGCGCGTGCTGCCCGATGAGCCCCTTGTCCGGCTGCTCGAATTCGGTCTTCGACTGGACGATGAGGAAGAAATTGTCCTTCGAGTTCGGCACCACCCGGTATGTCACCGCGCGGGGGATGATGATGTAGTCCCCCTTCTCAAAAGACAGCGGCCCGAAATCGGTCTCGATCACTCCCTCTCCCCGGTGCACGAAGTAGAGTTCATCTCCGTCCGCGTTGCGGAAGTAAAAAGGCATCGGGTCGCTCCGGCGGGAGACATACAGCGCCACGTCGTCGTTTCCGAGAAATGCCACCGGCATCCCTCCCGGATCTTTCCCGTCCGACGGCTCCAGCTTGTTACAGTCGATGCAATGGGGCCGAAGCTTCCCCTCGAACCGGATCCACCCCGTCGGCGGGTTTGCATGGTAAAGGTGCGCGGACTTGCCGAAAAAACCCTTCCGGCCATGCTCCTCCTCAAATGTCCCCTGGGGGAGCCCCACATGGGCCTGCTTTGCCGTCTTGCCTTTCTGCAGTGGATACATAGAATCCCTCTATTTGGTTGTCGTCTTACTCAGAAATCACTTTTTCACTACCCTGTTCCGCAACGTCCCGATCTTTTCGATTTCAAGTTCCATCAGGTCGCCGGGTTTAACCCACCGGTCAAGCTCCAGGCCACAGCCGCCCCCCACGGTCCCCGACCCGATGAGATCCCCCGGGTAAAGGGTTTCGTCCATCGAGGCGAAGGCGATCATTTTTTCGAAGCTATGCGTTATGCTTCCCGAATTCCCTTCAGACCAAATCTCGCCGTTGATGCGGGCCTTCATCGCCAGATCATACGGATCCCCGATCTCGTCGGCGGTGACCAGGACAGGTCCGATCGCCGTTGCGAAATCCTTTCCCTTCGCGGGGCCGAGCCGGACCTTCATCTCGCGGCGCTGGATGTCCCGCGCGCTGAAATCGTTCATCACCGTGAACCCGGCAATGTAGCTGCTGGCGTCCTTCTCCGGAATATTCTTTCCCTGGCGGCCGATCACAGCCGCCAGCTCCAGTTCGTAATCGAATTTTTCGGTGTACGACGGCCAGAGGACATCCTCATCGGTCCCGATGATGCTCCAGTGAGCACCCTTGTAGTAGACAGGCATTTCGTACCACTCCTCCGGCATCGGTTCGCCCCGCTTCTCGAATCCCTTCTTCACATGCTTTTCGAAGGCATAAAAGTCTCTCATGGAGGCGGGGCGCGGGAGCGGAGCCCTCAGCTTCACATCCCCGGCTCGGAATATCAGGGTCTCTCCGTTCGGGCCCGCGGGGACATTCTTCTGCGCCAGAAGATCGCTCACCGCCGATCGCGCAACCTGCATCGAGGTGAGCTCTCCCTGCAGAAATGACAGCATGGTCGGCGGAACGAGGGCTCCCGCCAGCCGGTAGGGTTGCGCCTCCCCTTTCGTGAACAGATGCCAGGCGCAGGCCGAGTGGAGATCTATTATCCTCCCGGCGGTCTCGGCGCCCAGACGCTGGTGCCGCCCGAGGGGGGTCGTGATTTCAAAAGTGCAGAGACGCACTAAAGATTTCCCCGCCGCTGCTGTTCCCTCTCGATCGCCTCGAAGAGTGCCTTGAAATTTCCCTTGCCGAAACTCCTGCTTCCCTTCCGCTGGATGCACTCGAAGAACAGGGTCGGCCGGTCCTCCACGGGTTTCGTGAAAATCTGGAGCATGTATCCCTCGTCATCGCGGTCAACGAGGATTCCAAGACGCTTCAGATCGTCGAGGGGCTCGTCGATCTTGCCCACCCTCCCTTCCAGCTCGTCGTAATACGTTGAGGGGACCCTCAGGAATTCGATTCCCTGCGCGGTCAATCTCCGCACGGTCTCGATGATGTCGTCGGTGGCCATGGCGATGTGCTGCACGCCCGGCGTGAGATAATACTCAAGGTATTCCTCGATCTGCGACTTTCGCAATCCGGCGGCCGGCTCATTGATCGGAAACTTGATCCGGTCGTTTCCGTTCGCCATGACCTTTGACATCAGGGCCGAGTATTCCGTCGAAATGTCCTTGTCATCGAAATGCTGGTAGAGCCTGAATCCCATCACGTCCATGTAGAATCGGACCCACTTGTTCATCCCTCCCAGCTCGACATTTCCCACGCAGTGGTCGATGTACTTCAGGCCGACGGGGCGCGCGATCGGATCGGGCGAGGGAGAAGGCCTATAGCCCGGCATGAAAATCCCCTTGTAGTTCTTTCTCTCGACGAAGGTGTGGATCGTGTCCCCGTAGATCTGGATCGCAGATTTCCTGATCTCGCCATGCTCGTCCCGGAATACGGTCGGCTCCATGACCCCGCGCGCTCCCCTCGTCGTGGTCTCCCTGTATGCGGATTCCGCATCATCCACCCACAGCGCGAGATCCCTCACGCCGTCGCCGTGCAGCTTCGTGTGATCGGAGATCGGATGGTCGGGCTGAAGCGGGGTCGTGAGGACGAATCTCACCTTTCCCTGCTCGAGCACGTACGACGCCCTGTCGCGCACTCCCGTCTCCAGCCCCGCGTAGGCGACCAGGCTGAATCCGAAACCCGCCCGGTAGTAGTAGGAGCTCTGCTTGGCGTTGCCGACGTAGAATTCCACGTAGTCGGTGCCGTTGATCGGCAGGAAATCTTTTTCTGTCGTCGGTCGTGTTTGGGTCGTGGTTCTCATAAATCTCCTGTGAAAAATGCCGCAGTGCGATCGGCTATGCCAGCGTCCGCGCGAGAACGGTCTTAAACTTTTCGATGAAGAATGCGTTCTCCTCGTCCCGTCCGACCGATATCCTGAGGCAGGAGGGAAGGCCGAACGCGCCGAGAGGCCTCACGATCACCCCGAACGTCAGCAGTTTCTCGAATACGCGGCGGGCGTCCTCCTCGCTCTCGCGCACGACCATGAGGAAATTGGCGTCGGAGGGAACGAACCGGACGTCGAGCCGGCGGAACGACTGGCTCAAAAAGCTCAGTCCCCTCGAATTCAGCTCGAGCGAGCGGTGCAGGAACTCCTTGTCCCGGAGGGCGCCGATCCCGGCGGCCTGGGCCGGCGTGCTCGGTTCGAACGGGAGCTTAACCTTCATCAGATTCCGAATCAGCTCCTCGTGCGCGAAACCGTATCCGATCCTGACGCCGGCAAGCCCGTAAATCTTTGAAAACGTCCGCAGCGTGATCACGTTGTCATACCGGTAATGCATGGAATCGGGGTAGACGGGGTTGTCGCGCGCGTACTCGAAATACGCCTCGTCGAGGATGATCAGGACCCTCTCCGGGACATTCTTGTAAAACTCATCGAACTCGCGTTTGGTGAAGATTGTGCCGGTGGGATTGTTCGGATTGGCCAGATAGATGATCTTCGTGCGATCGTTGATCGCTTCGCTCAGCGCGGGAAGGTCATAATGCCAGTCACGGTATGGCACGGTCCGGTAGGTGACCCCCCGGGACCGGGCCAGGACCTGAAAACCGATGAACGCCGATTCGGTGGTCAGGATCTCGTCGTCGTCGCAGAGGAAGGGGCGGATGATGTTTGACATGATCCCTTCGGATCCGCTCCCGACGATGACGTTGTCGACTTTGAGATTGTAAAGGGCCGCGAGGACGGACCGCAAATCCTGGCCGCCGTTCGGGTAGAAGTGAAGCTCGCCCATGTGCCTGGTCATCTCCTCGATCGCCATCGCCGAGGACCCGAGCGGGTTTTCATTAGAGGCGAGCTTGATCACACGCGCGAGGCCGTGCTCACGCATCACTTCGCCGATCGGCTTTCCCGGCTCGTACGGACGGAGTGAACCAATATAGCTCGGGACGAGAGGCATGGAGAGAATTAAGTGTGTGCAAGATAGCAAACGGGCCCCTGAAAATCAAAAATTGTATGTCAAGGGATTTTTCAGTACACTATCGGATATCACCCTCCGCGCGATCGATGGTTCAATTCACCTGAGTCCCCAGTGTCACCACCCTCTGAACCGACCAGGGGTGCGCGCCGCAGATGCAGAAAACTTTTCCCGTTGTGAATGCGATCGATCTGCCTCCTCATCCCGCTGTCCCTTATCGCCGCGCTGCCGGCGCCGGCTCAACAGAATGATTCCCTCCACATCGGGCCCTTCCACCACGCGGAATTTTCCGTCCGGAGGACGGGAGATACATCGTTCGTCCTGCCGCATGCCTTCATCATCGCCGGAAGCGAGCGGATCTCGATCGACTCCGTCTCCCTCGACTCGGCCGACTATTCGCTCGACGCGCGCTTCGGCCTGTTGACGGTCCGCCCCGATGCCTTCCGGCGCGTCATCCCCGACACGCTTCTTCATCCGCTTCGGATGACATACAGGTCGCTTCCCTTCAGCTTCAAGCCCGGGTATGAGCTTCATACCGTCAGGCCGGATACGCTGGGGGGAAAACCGGTCAGCCTCGCGCGCCCCTCCCGCAGCTTCTCGTTCGACGATCTGTTCGGCTCGAACCTGCAGAAAAACGGGAGCATCGTCCGGGGCTTCTCCGTAGGATCCAACCGGGATCTCTCCCTCACGTCCGGGTTCCGGATGCAGATGTCCGGCAATTTGACCCGCGATCTTGAGCTCATCGCCGCGCTCACCGATGAGAATTCTCCCATCCAGCCGGAAGGGACTACCCAGACTCTTCAGGAAGTGGACAAGGTTTTCGTCGAACTGAGGGCCCCCAAAGCGCGCGCCACCCTCGGGGACTTCACCTTCGGCCTCTCCGGGTCCGAGTTCGCCCCCCTTTCCCGGAAGCTTCAGGGCGCGACCGGCTCGGCCAGCTACGGAGACGGAACCGGCGAAATCATCGCCGCCGGAGCATCGACCCGCGGCAAATTTACCACGAACGCGTTCCCCGGCTCGGACGGCGTGCAGGGTCCCTATCTCCTCGCCGACCCGAATAACGACCACTCGATCATCGTCATCGCCGGGACGGAACGGGTCTATGTCAACGGCGAGCGGATGACCCGCGGAGAAACGAACGACTATACGATCGATTACGGGAACGCCGAGCTCACCTTTACAACCCGGCGGCTGATCTCCCGCAGCTCACGCATAACCGTTGACTTTGAATACAGCGACCGGCGCTTCAACCGAACTTTTCTCGCCGGGCGATCAGTCACCCGGCTGAAAGGATTCGACTTCACGGCGTCGGCCATACGCGAGAGCGACAACGAATCGTCTCCCGTCGGCGCGACGCTGAACCAGGACGATCTGGACACCCTGCGCCTCGCCGGCGACGACCAGCAGAAAGCGTCGCGCTCGGGCGTCCAGTTCGTCGGGGCGGGACGAGGCCAGTATCTCCTTGCCGGCGCGTTTCACGATCCGCGCTCGGGCCGGGATATCCCCGTCTATTCGTTCAAACCTGTCGATACGTCCCGCGCGGTCTATGCGATCACGTTCAGCAACGTCGGCGAGGGGAACGGCTTTTACAGGAAAATCTCGACCGGACACTTCGAGTTCGACAGCGTGGGCCGCGGCAGCTACGAACCGGTGCGCTTTCTCCCGATGCCGCAATCTCACTCCCTGCTCGACTTCGCGGCCGCCGCCCGCCCCGCCGATCGCGTGACGATCACCGCAGAATACGCGCTGTCGAGCTTCGATCCGAACAAATTCTCCCCGATCGGGGATGACCAGCACAACGGTCCCGCCCTTAATGTCGGATTCCGGCTCGACAGCCAGAGGGTGCGCCTGGGATCCCTCGATGCCGGCTCGCTGGATCTCCTTTTGAAGGAGCGGTACGTGGACCGGCGGTTCATTTCTCTCGATCGGACGAACGAAGTCGAATTCTCGAGAAAGTGGAACGTCCAGGATTCGCTGAGGGGGGACGAGGAATTGCACGAGGGGCTGCTCGGCTACAGGCCGGTCTCCCCGCTGCTTCTGTCGACGGGGTTCGGACGGATCCGGAGGGGGGATGTATCCTCCGACAGGGCGAATTTCTCGGGCAATTTTGACGGCGCGGGCGCGCCCTTCGCCGGTTATGACATCGAGTATATCCGGACGACAAACGGAGAGCGTCAGGGGAGATGGACGCGTCAGAAGGGTTCTACCCGGTACGATCTGGGGCTCTTCGTTCCGCGGCTGACATTGTCCAATGAAATTCTGTCGAACTCAAGCTCCGATTCCCTCATCGGAGGGTCGTTTCGCACGAACGAAATCTCTCCGGGGATTTTCTTCGGGAAGGAGAATGCGGCGGCCGTGGATGCGTCCGTCGGATGGTCCTGGGATGACTCGCTCTCGTCCGGGTCTTTTTCACGGGCCTCCCAGGCGTTTTTCCAGAGATATGGGGCGCGCCTCGCGGGGTGGAGATCGCTTGCCACGTCTCTCGATGTGACGATCGCGCAGAAGAACTTCCGCGGGGTCTTCAGGCGGAACGCAGACGTCCAGACGCTTCTCCTCCGCTCGCAGACTCGGTACACTCCGGTCGAGAACGGGATCGAGTCCGACTGGTTCTACGAGGTGGCCACGGAACGGGCGCCCAAATCGGAGAGAATTTTCCAAAAGGTTCCTCCCGGGACGGGGAATTACATTTACCTCGGGGACGTCAACGGCAACCATGTTGTCGACGCGGGGGACTTCCAGCTGAGCCGGTTCGATGGAGACTTCATCGCCCTCACCCTTCCGACAGGGGAGTTGACCCCCGTCATCGACGTCAAGGCGAGCACACGCATACGGTTCTACCCGAAAAAGATCTTCTCCGGACCCCTCGCGCGGAGCCTCGGGCTTCTGTCGGGGGAGAGCTATTTTCGCGTCGAAGAGAAGAGCACCGAGACCGATCTGAAGCAGATCTATTTGTTGCGTTTCAGCAGGTTTTTGCGTGATGAGACCACTCTCCTCGGCTCCAACATTTTTACGCAGGATCTTTATCTTCTCGAAAATGACCCCCAGCTGAATTTCCGGTTTCGGTACTCGCAGCGCCGAGGCCTGGCGCAATTCGCAACACTCGGCGAACGGACCTATTCCCGCGAGCAATCGGTGCGCCTGAGGTGGCAGTTTGTCAGGGAACTGGCAAATCAGATCGACTATATCGTAAAAAAGGACGCTCTCTCGTCGACGGAGTTCAGTAACCGCGTGCGCGACGTCTCATCGAATACTCTTCAGCTGGACTGGGCTTACCGGCCCGAGCAACAGATCGAGGTCGGGTTCCGCATCGGCGTTTCGGAGGCCAGCGACTTTGATACGACCTCGGTAAGCACCAACGATCAATCGCTCCGCATAATTTACGCATTTGCCGGAAAAGGGCAGATGCGGGGGGAACTTACTCGGGAAGAGGTGACATTTGACCACGCCCCCGCAATTGTCCCCTTTGAACTCACAGACGGTAAGTTTGCCGGGAAGTCATGGCTCTGGAAGGCGAGTTTCGATTACGAGATAACGAGCTCACTGCAGTTGAGCGCTGGCTACGACGGTCGCTCGGAAGGTGGGCGCGCGCCGGTTCATACGGCGCGGGCGGAAGTTAGAGCACTGTTTTAACATTTTTCTTTGCGCGAACCCTGATCCCTCGGCGTGTCGGTGTGTTCCACGCGGTTTCACGCTACGTCGCCGCATCGTTCTCCGCACGCGCACACGCGCGTGGAGAGCCGAGGGAATCTCCTGCGCCGGAGCTCGACGACGTCCGGGCGGGGGAGCGCGCGCGCGAGCGGTTCTTGATCGCGCGTATCTCTCGCACGCGGTTCCGAGCGTCCGTGCCGTCACAAAAAATTTTTCTTCGCGATGATTTTCTTCTTGCTTTTTTGTTTGGAACTTTTTATAATGAGTCGCGTGAATTTCACTTCACGCGTTCAGCAGTTCTCACCGAACGAAATTTCACCGGCAACATTCGAAAAGGGACACATGAGGGGGAAACTTGTCGTCTCGTGTCATGTGAGTTCGTCAATCCACGATTTTCCATTTCCGAATGAGTCAATTGGTACTCTATGCCTGAAGAAGTTGCAACTCCCGAGGTCGCTCGAGTTGCAAACGCGAACCGAAAGTATGTAACCGCTGATGGAGAAAAGGAGGGAGGCTCCGATGCAAAAGCCCAACCAGGTAAGAAAGTTTATTGCACATCGTTTGATTCGCGAATTGGGCGGATCTATGTTGCGTCGACGGAAGTAGGCGTCTGTAAAATCAGCGTCCCTCGGGAGTCCCGTAAGGATTTTTTCGAGTGGCTCAAGGGGCACTTCGACCCCGATTCGGTGTCCGATAACCGGGCCCACAACCGGGAGGCGATCGACCAGCTGGTCCGCTATTTTAACGGAAAGCTGGCGAAATTCACCTGCCCCATTGACCTGCTGGGAACCCCGTTCCAGGTACGCGTGTGGAAGGAATTGTGCAAGATCCCGTATGGTTCAACCGTGACATATAAGAGTCTGGCTCGACGCGTGCACGCGCCGAAATCGTTCAAGGCCGTCAGGAGGGCGAATGTCGCTAATCCGCTTCCTATCGTCGTCCCCTGCCACCGGATTCTCGGTTCGAACGGCGCGCTTGTCAGCTACTCCTGCGGGATTAAAACTAAAGAATTCCTCCTGAGGCTCGAAGGCGCTATCATCGTCTGACCCTGGCAGCGCCGGGTCAGGTTTTTTTTGGCGGAGCAAGCGCGTGCGTGCGCGAACGGATATCCCCCCGCGCGCGCATGCGCCAGCCCCGCAATCGGACTCTTCGTGCATAACCCCCACGCCTCCCTCCCACGGAAGGAATGTTGATGCCGTTTCTCGACCAGCTTAACCCGAAGCAACAGGAAGCCATCACGAGCGTCCAGGGCCCGGTCATGGTGGTCGCGGGACCGGGGAGCGGGAAAACTCGCGTCCTCACCTACCGTATCGCCCACCTGGTCTCGATCGGCGTTCCCTCCTACCAGATCCTCGCCCTCACCTTCACGAACAAGGCGGCAAATGAGATGCGAAACCGCATCGTCAGTCTCGTCGGTGACAAGAGCCGATCGCTCTGGATGGGTACGTTTCATTCAATTCTTGCGCGGGTGCTCCGGGCCGAATGCGCCTCCATAGGCTATACAAGAAGTTTTTCAATCTATGACTCTCAGGATAGCCTGGCCCTTATCCGATCCGTCATGAAAGACCTCGCCATCTCCCCCCAACAATTTAATCCCCAGGCGATCCGCTCGAGAATAAGCGGGGCAAAGAACCAGCTCGTCCTCCCGCCGGATTTCGCTGCATCAGATCTCTTTGAAGAGAAAACCGCCCTCGTCTACTCCGAATACCAGAACCGGCTCGAGGCCAGCGATGCAATGGATTTCGACGATTTGCTGCTGAAACCGATCGAAGCGTTCCGGTTACAGAAAAAGTTGCTTGAAAAATATCAAGAACGATTCCGCTTCATCCTGATCGACGAGTACCAGGATACGAACCACGCCCAGTACGTGCTCATCAAGCTCCTGGCCCAAAAATACCGCAACGTCTGCGTCGTCGGGGATGATGCCCAGAGCATCTATGCCTTCCGCGGCGCCGATATCCGGAATATCCTCGACTTTCAGCGGGACTACCCCGACTCGACCATCATACGGCTCGAGCAGAATTACCGCTCGACGAAGACCATCCTCGCCGCCGCAGACCAGGTTATCAAACATAATTCGGAACAAATCGCCAAAAACCTCTGGACCGAAAACTCCGAAGGGGAGAAGATCACCCTTCTTTCGTGCAGGGACGACCGGGATGAAGGCATGGCCATCGTTGCCCGGATTCATGCGGAATCCCGCCGGCTCAAGCTTGACCTCCGGGATTTTGCGGTGATGTACCGGATGAACTCTCAGTCCCGGTCGCTCGAGGATGCCCTCAACCAGAACAATATCCGGTATATCATGGTGGGAGGCGTCCGCTTTTATGAGAGAAAGGAAATCAAGGATGTGATGGCCTATCTCCGCCTTCTTGTGAATCCGAAGGATGATGAGAGTTTTCGGCGGATCGTGAACTACCCGGCCCGCGGCTTGGGTGAGACAGCGGTCGCCCGGCTGAGCGATTTCGCGTCATCGAACTCGGTTTCTCTCCTCCATGCCGCGGCCCGTGCGCCGGAAATCCCAAAAATCTCGGGAAAAGCCCGGGATGCCCTGTCCCGCCTCGCGGCAATGCTCCTTAAATACCAGAGTCTCGTCGGACAAATGTCCCCGAGCGAGATTTCCCGGGCGCTCATCGAGGAAATCGGCATCCTTCATCTATTTAAGGAGGAGGCGACCGAGGAAGCCATGGCCCGGTGGGAGAACGTCCAGGAAATTCTCTCCGCCATAACCGCATTCACGGCCGAGCAACCCGGCGCTCCCCTTGAGGATTTTTTGCAGGAAAAGTCCCTTCTGTCCGATGCCGACGAATGGGACGACAAGAAAAACGCCGTGACCCTTCTGACCCTCCATAGCGCAAAGGGGCTGGAGTTCCCGGTCGTCTTTATTACCGGCCTCGAGGAGGGTCTGTTGCCATTTTCCCGCTCACACACCCCCGATGCCGCCGACCTTGAGGAAGAACGAAGGCTCTATTACGTCGGCCTCACCCGGGCCATGCGAAAGCTCTATCTGAGCTATGCCCGCAGCCGCTACCGGTTCTCCGAGGTTTCGCATCAGTCCCCCTCCCGATTCATCACGGAGATTGACGACAGCCTGCTTGAGAGTGAGGATCGGCAGACGTCGCCGACCGGGTTCCCCCCAACGGCCAGGATGGCGCGGATGCGCCGGCGGCCCGCAGAAGTTTTTTCCGATCCCATGCCCGACTATGATTATGATTCCGAAGAAGCGCTCAGGGTCGGACGCCAGGTTCTCCACGAGGTTTTTGGAGAGGGAAAAATTGTCCAGCTTTCCGGGAAGGGAGAGTCCCTCAAAGCCGTCGTCGAGTTCTCAACGGCAGGGAAGAAGAATCTCATGCTGAAATACGCCCACCTCAAGCTCCTCTGAGCCCCCGTTAGCGCCAGAGGCCCCCTCCTCGTGCGCCTGCGCGGGACAGTTCCTCAATGAAACCGGTTCTGACCGTCGGATCACGAATACCAGTGCAAAACCAGCTTGCCCGCCTATGAAATGACCCGCCCAGGACAGCGCTTCCCTTGAGGTGTGAGCCGTCATGAATTACATAGAAAACCCCCATTTTTCGGTGTGATTCCTGCCACAGGTTGGCTGTAATTCTTTTCCTGAGTGATTATTTTAAGGGAACTGAAATTCAGCATGTAAGAGAGGGGGATTTTTCTCCTCCGGAAGTAAGGGGATTGATGGGGACGTGCCTATGAATATCGTTCAGCACTCTGTGCGTCGGCCGACGGCTTTAGTGACCCCCGCGGTCGCCGTGAGCCGGACTGCGCCCCGCCCGGGACACTCGCCGTGCAAAGTTTTACCGGGACCGGCCGGGATTCCCGCCCGGAGTTCAAACATCACTATCGCGATTCCGACCTTATGACTCGATCGAAAGAGCCCTCCTCTCCGGAAGCCGGAAAGGAAAAACTCACATCAGCAGACCCCGATGCTGCCCAGTCCTCGGGTAAAGACCACGCGCCAGATAAGAAATCGTCCGCCGGTCCCGATCGGATCAACCAGTGGCTCCCCTCGGCCTTCCAGCGCCGCCAGGTTTCCCCGGAAATAAGGGAGGCAACTACCGGCGTCTCCGGCTTCGTCGACCATCTGCTTCACAAGAACATCGTCACGAGGAAGATGGTGCACGATGCCCTGGAGATCAAGAAAGCCCAGAATAATGCCGACAAGCGGCAGCTCTTCCAGATCCTCATCGAAGAGCTGGACGTCGACAGGGAATTGGTGTACGCCGAATTCGCCCATTACTATTCGTTCAAGACCATCGATCTCGGCTCGGTCCAGGTAGATGCCGATCGGTTTGCATTCATGAGCAAAACGCTGGAGCTGGTCCCGTCGAAAATCCGGGATCTCATGCTGGCGAACAAGATACTCCCGTTCCAGCTCGCGGAGAACGACCCGGCAAAACTGCAGTTCGTGACCCCCGATCCGACCAATGCGGAAATCTCGACCATCACCCGCGCGTTCCCGTACGCCAAACACGAGATCTGCTACGTCAGCCTCCTGAGTTTTGAGGAACTGTCCCGGGAACTTCTGGTCGATACACAGAACAAACCCTCCGTCCAGTCGGTCGATTTCATCGACGACGACCAGGGTTCGGCCCTGGACGACCTCGACGAGGAAATCCGCAAGGGCCACCTGAATGAGCTGGTGGATAACATCCTCGGCGATGCCGTGAGGGTGAACGCCAGCGATATCCACGTCATCCCGCGCGGACCCCGTATCACGGCAATCTATTTCCGCCTCGACGGAAAGCTCTCGCTCTGGCAGACGATCGACGACCTTCGGGCGGATGCCGTTGCCGCCGTGATCAAGGATCTTGCCAAGGGGGCCGACCGGTTCGAGCGCAATACGGCCCAGGACGGGTTTGCTCAGAAGATGATCGACAACCGTATCATCCGCTTCAGGGTCTCGACGATCCCGCTCGTGGGCCGCGAGCTGAAGGTGAAACTCGAATCGATCGTCATGAGGGTCCTCCGCGACCCCGAGGCGAGCATCACGGTCGAGAATATCGGCTTCCAGGCGTTCGCGATGGAGCAGTTCCGGAAGGCGATTGAAAAGCCTCATGGGATCGTGATCCTCACCGGGCCGACGGGGAGCGGAAAGAGTACGACCCTCCTCGCCGCGTTGAGGGCCGTCATGGATCCCAGCCTCAATGTCATCACGGTCGAGGATCCGGTCGAGTATCTGATCGACGGCGCACGCCAGGTGAAGCTGAGCCCGAAGCTCGGATTTGAGGAGGCTCTGCGGGCCATCCTGCGCCATGACCCCGATATCGTCATGGTCGGCGAAATACGCGACCGGCAGACAGCCGATCTGGCCATCAAGCTCGCCAATACCGGTCACCTCACGTTTTCCACGGTGCATACGAACGACGCCCCCAGCGTGGTCGCGCGGTTCTATAAGATGGGCGTCGAGCCGTTCCTGCTCGCGTACGCCGTCAATATCATCGTCGCGCAGCGTCTCGTCAGAAAACTCTGCGAGCGGTGTAAAATCCGCGATGAGGAGATCTCACCCAAAACCTTGGAACGGCTCGGCATTCCCGTGGAGGTTCTGGAGTCGGCAACGTTCTACAAACCGGTCGGATGCCTCCACTGCCTCCAGGGCTACAAGGGGCGAGTCGCCATCCACGAGGTTCTTTACTTTACGCGGGAGATCCGGGACCTGATCATGGAATCGGCTTCCTCCATCAACGAGCACGCGATCCGAAAAACGGCAATCTCGCAGGGGATGCAGACGCTGCGGGAGGCTGGGATCGAGCTCGTGAAGAAGGGTGTCACCTCCCTCGAGGAGATCGCCAGCTCAACGATCAGCGATTGACTCTTTCGCGGGGAATTCCTACCTTTGCATCGAAAGGAGCTTCGCGATGAAGGAGGGACGCTTCGTCTCCGTCGCCACGTACCCGAGCGAGGTCGAGGCCGAACTCGCTCAGGCCTCCCTCGCAGCTGCGGGAATCGAATCATTTCTGAAGTTTGAAGACTCCGCCGGCGTGCTTCCCGTCCTCCAGTGGACGGAAGGCGTGAGAATATTGGTGGAGGAGAAAAACGAGCTCGAAGCGCGGGCCGTGCTGGAAGACGAGTCTCAGGAAGAGGAATGAGAAATCCCCCGGAACGCCCAATGAACAACCGCTGACGGTTCCGTGCTCAGACAGCTGTTCCGCACGAAGAACCTCGACGCCATTCTGCATGAGGGGGAGGAACCGTCCCATCAACTCAAGCGCGCCCTGGGGGCATTCGATGTCGTCATGCTCGGCATCGGTGCCATCATCGGGGCGGGTATTTTTGCCACCATCGGCACCGCCGCCGCCGGCGATATCGCCCGCCCGGGCGCCGGCCCGTCCCTCATCATCTCTTTCGTCGTCACCGGAATAGCCTGCGGATTCGCCGCCCTCTGCTATGCCGAGTTCGCCGCCATGGTGCCCATCTCAGGCAGCGCCTACACCTATTCCTATGCCACGCTCGGCGAGCTCGTCGCCTGGATCATCGGGTGGGACCTCATCATCGAGTATGCCGTCGGCAATGTTGCCGTCGCCATCAGCTGGGGAAATTATTTCAAGACGCTCGTCGCCGGATTCGGCATAATTATCCCGGACTGGCTCTCCACCGATTACCGCACGGCGGCCCATATCCCCGGGCTCTTCGAGAGCGCGCCGCATATCTTCGGCATCCCCGTGATTTTCAATATCCTCGCCTTCGGCATCGTCGCCCTCATCACGATCGTCCTCGTCATAGGGATCCGCGAAAGTGCCTCGATGAATACCGGCATGGTCATGTTAAAGCTTCTCGTCCTGGGGTTCTTCGTCTTCGTCGGCTGGAAATACGTCCGGACGGAAAACTGGCACCCGTTTGCACCCAACGGGTGGGCCGGCATACAGGCGGGCGCGGCGATTGTCTTTTTCGCCTATATCGGCTTCGACGCCGTCTCCACGGTCGCCGAAGAAGTGCGGAATCCGAAGAGAGATCTCCCGATAGGGATCATCGGATCGCTCATCGTCTGCACGATCATTTATGTGATCGTCGCCGCCGTCTTCACGGGGATCATTCCCTACGACGCGCTCGTCAGGAAGCTTTCAACCGAACAGGCCGAGCCTCTGACGATGGCCCTCCAGTACGCGCATATTGAGAAATGGGGAGAAATTTTCGTCGGGATCGTCGCCTTCGGATCCGTCGTCGCCCATACGGCCGTCCTCCTGGTCTTTCAGCTCGGGCAACCGAGGATTTTCTTCTCCATGGCCCGCGACGGTCTGCTTCCCCAGAATTTTGCAAAGGTGCACCCCCGCTTCCGTACCCCCCACGTGACGACGATCCTGACGGGCGTCGCCGTGGGAATTTGCTCGATGTTCACCTCCATCGATGAGATGGTGGATCTCACCAATATCGGGACGCTTTTCGCCTTCGTCCTCGTGTGCGCCGGGATTATCATTCTCCGGAAACGTGACCCTTCACGCCCACGGTCGTTTCGCCTCCCCTGGATACCCCTGACCCCCGCATGGCTCTTTGCAATCTATGAGCTCAATGCGACCGAGGGGATCCCTCTCTGGCTCCGCGCCAGCCTTACTCTCCTTTGCCTGGGGGGCATAGGGATCAATGTGGCCGCGTTCCGGCATAAGCGGAAAAGCGGCTCGGTCCCGGAATGGCTCAAGACGGACCTTGCGCTTGCCGGCATCGGCTCCTGTGTCTACCTCATGGATGGCCTCCCTTTCACGACATGGATAAGATTCTTCGGCTGGCTCGCCCTCGGGATGGTGATCTACTTCTCCTACGGACACCGTAAGAGCAAGCTGCGGCTCTCGCAAAGAGGATGAGGTTATCCAGGCCCCTGGGTCAGAGAGATCCCCGGAGGTGGAAGTAGAGAAGCCCCGTCCCGAGGATAATCCGGTACGCGATGAAGAGATAGGTCGAATGGGTTTTCAGGAATTTCAGAAGGAAGGCGATCGTGGAGTACCCGACGATGCCGGCGACGACGGTGCCCGCAAGGAGAGGCGCAATTCCGATCTGACCGAGATGCCCCCTGACGCTGTACAACTCCAGAAGCCCGCTCGCCACGACCGCAGGGATGCTCAGGAGAAAGGAAAAACGGGCGGCCGATTCCCGCGTCAGTCCGGCGAATAGACCCGCCGTGATCGTCGTGCCGGATCGTGACGCGCCCGGGATCAGGGCTATCGCCTGCGCGAACCCGACGAAGAGCGCATCCTTCCATGTCGCTTCAGTGCGCGTCCTCGCTCCCGCCGCCTCGGCCCACCAGAGTATCAGGGCGAGGACGACGAGGCTGGTCGCAATGAGTCCGATGTTTTTGGTCAACGTCCCTTCGATCACTTTCTTGAGGCCCAGCCCGATGACGACCACCGGGAGCGTGCCGATTGCGACCTTCCCCGCCAGGCGGGAGGGCGCTCCCCACCCGGTCCTTCCCGACACATCGGCCAGAAGTCCCGCTGCCATTTCTCCCAGATCCTTGAAAAAATAGATGATGACGGCGGCAACCGTGCCGAGCTGAAGTATGGCAATGAATGCGGTCCAGTCTTCGGGCCGCGCCGGGTCGATCAATCCCATAAGATTGCCGGCGAGCGTCAGGTGGGCCGTGCTGCTGATCGGCAGAAACTCGGTAAGACCTTGAATGACGCCGAGGACGATCGCATGAACAAAACTCATCCTGAAACTCCCGCCGCAGGCGCGGCGAATTCCCCCTCGGACCGGGCGATGACCGCGCTTGCCAGACAATTCCCCACGACGTTCAACGTCGTCCGCCCCATGTCCAGGATCTCGTCCACGCCGAGCACGACCGCGACCCCTTCCAGGGGGAGCCCGAACGAACTCACGGTCCCGGCAAGGATGACCAGGGATGCCCGCGGCACGCCCGCCACGCCTTTGCTCGTCAGCATGAGAGTGACCATCATGAGGATTTGCTGGCCCGCCGTCAGCCCGATTCCCGCCGCCTGCGCCACGAAGATCGAGGCAAGGGAGAGGTAAAGTGTCGTTCCGTCCATATTGAAGCTGTAGCCCGTCGGGATGACGAAGGACACTATCCTGCGGGGAACTCCGAGCGATTCCATTGCCTGCATGGCCTTGGGAAGCGCCGCCTCCGAGCTCGTCGTGGAAAATGCGATGAGCGCCGGCTCCTTGATCGCCTTCAAAAACTCCCTGATCGGGACCTTCCAGAAATAAGCGACGCTGCCAAGAACGACGACCACGAAGATTATCAGCGCAGCATAGAGGGTGATGATGAGGAGCCCCAGATTGATCAGGACAGAGAGTCCCTTGCTGCCGACCGTGACGGCTATTGCCGCCCCGACGCCGATGGGGGCATACCGCATGACGATCCCTGTGAACTTGAACATGGTCTCGGCCAGCGAATCACAGAAGGTGAGTATCACCGACCGCTTTTCCGCGGGGACCATAGCCAGGGCGAAACTGAAAATGAGCGCAAAGACGACGACCTGCAAGACTTCGTTCTCGGCCGCCGCCTGGACGACGCTTTGAGGGAATATATGGGTGATGACCTCGGCCAGAGTCTGCTTCTTTGCAACGACGTCCGCCGCATGACTGTCGGCCGTAAGCTGAACTCCTACCCCCGGCCTCACGATATTGACGGCCGCGAGCCCGATCAGCAGCGCAAGCGTGGTTATCACCTCGAAATAGATGATCGATTTCAGCCCCATCCTCCCGACCTGCCGGAGATTACCATGGCCGGCCACGCCCACAACGAGCGTGGCGAAGATGAGAGGAGCGATGATCGATTTGATGAGTCTCAGGAAGATGGTGCTGAGCGGCCTTAGCCCCACGGCGGCGTCCGGAAAAAGCCACCCGGTGCAGAGTCCGATTGCCATCCCGATGAATATCCAGGCCGTGAGCGAGGGTCTGGTGAGCTTCATGCCCTAGGGAATTCGGCGTCCGGTATCATGTCAGCACCCGCGGTGAGCGGCAGAACCCCGGGGGATGTGAACCGGTCCGCTATGCCTCCTCCGGACGGAATGCCCCGGCCGTGCCGGACGCTTGTTTCGCCCGCAGCTTTGCCATGACGCTGTGCCTCCGGCCGTATCCGAAGTAGATGATGAATCCCAGAACCAGCCAGATGATCAGCCGCCACCAGTTTTCCGCCGGGAGCGAGAACATGAGGAGGAGACAGGATAGAATTCCCATGATCGGGACAAACGGCACGAGCGGCGCCCGGAAGGGCCTTTCGGCCTCGGGATGGGTGCGCCGCATGATGAGCACCGCGGAACAGACGATGACGAACGCAAGGAGCGTGCCGATGTTCGTCAGCTCGGCGAGGATTCTTAACGGGAGGAATGCCGCCATTATTGAAACGAAGATGCCGGTGAGAATTGTCGCCTTCCAGGGCGTCCGGAACTTTTCGTGCACCGCGCCAAAGAACGAGGTGGGGACCAGGCCGTCCCTCGCCATGGCGAGAAGGACGCGGGGCTGGCTCAACATCATGACCAGCAAGACCGAGGTTATTCCGGTGATCGCCCCGATATCGATCAGCCTCTGCGCCCAGGGCAATCCCTTCTGGCGAAAAGCGTCGGCCACGGGGGCGTTGATATTGATCTGATCGTAACGGACCATCCCGGTCAGTATCGCGGAAACGGCGATATAGAGAACCGTGCAGATGATAAGGGAGGCGATGATGCCTATGGGGACGTCCCGCTGGGGCCTTTTCGCCTCCTCGGCATGCGTTGACACGGAGTCGAACCCGATGTAGGCGAAGAAAATGATGGCCGCTCCCGCCAGGACCCCCAGCGGCGCACCCCCGATTCCGCTCTGGCCCAGGAGCGTGTGACCGAAGAAGCTCAGGCCGGTATACCCGAAGGGTGCGAAGGGCTGCCAGTTTGCCGGGTCGATGTAGAAAAGACCCGCAATGATGACGAAGACGACGATCGCCAATTTCACGATCACCATCCCCGCGTTGAACCCGGCGCTCTCCCGTATGCCGATCACCAGGATCGTCGTGATGATCGCGGTGATGAGGATGGCGGCGACGTCAAAATAGGCCCCCGTGGCGAAGAATTGCCCGGTGGAGGGATCGAAGTCGAATGGCGCGTTTCCAAAACTGAACGGTATGTGAATCCCGAAACTCGACAAGAGGTCCTGAAAGTGCGCCGACCATCCGTGCGCGACCGTCGAAGAACCTACCGCATATTCCAGCACCAGGTCCCATCCAATGATCCAGGCAAACAGCTCGCCGAGCGTGGCATAGGCATATGTGTACGCCGATCCGGCAACCGGGGCCATGGAGGCGAATTCCGCATAGCAGAGAGCGGCAAAGATGCAGGCCACGCCGGCAAAGACGAATGAGAGAATGAGTCCCGGCCCGGCCTTGTCGTGCGCCGCGACGCCGGTGAGGACGAATATGCCGGTGCCGATGATCGCCCCGACGCCGAGGCTCGTCAGCGTCACAGGGCCGAGAACCCGCCGCAGCCTGTTTTCTCCCTTCATCTCCTCCAGGAGAAGGCTCAGCGGCTTGCGCGCAAAAAGTGGATTGCCCATAAAATCTCCGTTGTGGTTGTTTTTGATCCGTCCCCGCTCAACGCCCGCCTAAGATAAGCATTCCCGAGATCAGACTCAATAACCCCTTTTCAGGGCCATTTGCCCGAGTGCCCCCGGAGCCGGGGGGGATCGGCCTATTCGCCGAGGTATGCCTTTCGAACCTCTTCGTTGGTGGCGATGTCCGCTGCATTCCCGTCAATGACAATGCGACCTGTCTCCATGACATAGGCGCGGTGCGCAATTTTCAGGGCAAGGTGGGCATTCTGCTCCACGAGCAGGATGGTCATTCCGAGCGCGCGGTTGATCTCGACTATTTTCTCGAAGATGGTCTTGACGAGGATGGGGGCGATGCCAAGAGACGGCTCGTCGAGCATCAAAAGCCTGGGCCGGGCCATGAGAGCCCGGCTGATGGCGAGCATCTGCTGCTCCCCCCCGGAGAGCGTCCCGCCCGGCTGCCTGACCCGCTCCTTGAGGCGGGGGAAAATGTCAAAAACGTATTCCATGTCCCTGGAAATCTCAGCGCGATCCCTCCGCAGGTACGCTCCCATCTCCAGGTTTTCCTTCACCGTCAAATTGGAAAAAATCATCCTCCCCTCGGGCGACTGAACGATCCCGAGCCCGACGATGTGGTGGGAGGGCCGGTTGGTGATGTCTTCCCCGCCGAAGCCGATTCTCCCGCCCGACGCTTTGACGATCCCAGAGATCGCGCGAAGGGTCGTGCTTTTTCCCGCGCCGTTCGTGCCGAGGAGTGTGACGATTTTCCCCTCGTCCACGCTGAGGGAAATTCCCCGGAGCGCGGCGATCGCCCCGTAGCGGACCGACAGATCCTTGACCTCTAACACCTCATCCCTCCCCCAGATATGCCTCGATCACCCTCGGATTCTTCTGAATTTGGTCCGGCGTCCCTTCGGCGATCTTGACTCCATAGTCCAGCACGAGGATTCTCTCGCAGATTCCCATGACAACCTTCATGTCGTGCTCGATCAGCAGGATCGCTATTTTGAACCGTTCCTTCACCGATTTGATGAGGCGCATCAATTCCGCTTTTTCCGTCGGATTCATCCCCGCCGCCGGTTCATCCAGCAGGAGGAGTTTCGGAGCCGTGGCGAGCGCACGGACGATCTCGACCCGGCGCTGATCCCCGTACGGGAGGGACGTCGCCATCTCGTCCCGGAACCGGTCCAGCCCGAAAATCTCCAAAAATTCCATGATGGCGCGGTTGACCGACCGCTCCTCTTCCCTGAAATTCTTCAGCTGCGCGATGGAGTGCGAAAACCCGTGCCGGATGCTTTTGGTAAGCGATACCTGCACGTTCTCGAAGACGCTGAGATTCTGAAAGAGCCTGATGTTCTGAAACGTCCGGGCGATGCCCCTCGACACGATCTCGTGCGGCTTCAGGCCCGTAATGTCGGCGCCGGCAAACTTTACCCTGCCCGATGTGGGGCGGTAGACCCCGGTGATCATGTTGAAGACGGTTGTTTTGCCGGCCCCGTTGGGCCCGATCATCCCGACCAGATCCTCCGTCCCGATGCCTGCGTCAAGGTCGGTGCAGGCCGAAAGCCCGCCGAATTTCATGCAGCACTTTTCGAGCGCCAGGACAGTCATCTCGCAGCCAGTTTCCGCCCGAATTTGAAGATTTTTTTCCCGAACAGGCCCTGCGGCCGCGAGATCATGATGACGACCAGGAGAAGAGAGTAGAGCACCATGCGGTATTCGGCCACGCCTCGCAAAGCCTCAGGAAGCACCGTGAGGATCACCGCCGCAAGGGTCACTCCGACGATGCTCCCCATTCCGCCGACGATGACCATGACGACGATCTCGATCGACTTGATGAAACTGAACTGCTGGGGATTGATGTAGGAAACGAAATTGGCATAAAGCCCCCCGGCAATGCCGGCAAAGAACGCCCCCGTCACGAAGGCCACGACCTTGTACTTCGTCGTGTTGATCCCCATCGCCTGGGCGGCGACCTCGTCGTCGCGGACCGCCAGAAACCCCTTCCCGTACGTGGAATTGACGAGGTTGGAGACGACAAAGATGACGACGGCAACCGTCCCGTAAACCCAGAAGAAATTGACGAGCTTGGGGATCCCGACAAAGCCGCGCGCTCCCCCCAGGAACTCCAGGTTCTGTATCACGACGCGGATGATTTCGCCGAAGCCGAGCGTGGTGATCGCCAGATAATCTCCCCGGAGACGGAGGCTCGGGATGCCGACGAGAAGCCCGGCGGCGGCCGCAATGCAGCCTCCCGCCAGCAGGGCCCCCGGCAGTATCACGAATCTCGACATGTCGTGCGGCGCCACGCGGAGCGCCGTCGTGATGACCGCCGCCGAATATGCCCCGAGGGCCATGAACCCCGCATGCCCGAGGGAAAACTGCCCGGCGTACCCGTTGATGAGGTTGAGACTTGTGGCCAGCACGATATTGATACCGATATACATGATGACCTGGAAATAGTAGGGGTTGATCGAATCTTGGAACCAGGCAACCGCGAGGCTGGCAAGGATTCCGGCGAACAGCAAGATTCTTTTCCGGTCCATCAGACCTTCTCCGCCTGATGCTTTCCCAGGATCCCGGCGGGCCGGAAGAGGAGAATCAGGATCAGGATCGTGAATGAGATCGCATCGCGGAAGGTGGGGGAGAGGTATCCGGTCACGAAGGTTTCCACGATGCCGATGATGAATCCCCCGAGCGCCGCCCCAGGGATATTCCCGATTCCTCCGAGCACGGCGGAGATGAACGCCTTAAGCCCCGGGAAAATCCCCATCAGAGGATTGATGCTCGGATACAGGCTGCCGTAGAGTATGCCCCCGGCCGCGGCGAGGCTCGAGCCGAGAACGAAGGTGAACGAGATGACGGTGTCGATA
>JACXTT010001690.1_pt1 | contig 36245 bp, 44 predicted proteins | sample 9270951 | NCBI WGS metagenome assembly JACXTT01 (sample SAMN15532306, study PRJNA645909) | rock metagenome | isolation source: weathered quartz diorite | place: Puerto Rico | collected 2017-06-21 | reverse complement strand
GATGTATCCGCAAGCGGAAACGAGCGACGGACGCCTCGACTGTCTTGATGCAGAGAGCTTCAAATACGAGATCACCTCGAAAGAGATCACCTCAACGAAAGATTGACCAAAGAAGCCGCGACGAGTTAGAAGACACGCTGGTCGAACCATGCAGCGCAGGGCGTCTTCCTGCCGCTCGTACTTTCATATCTTGCTTCGGATCGAATGCGATATCAGACGGTCAAACGCAAGGCTTTCCTGATCGCGCTGGTAGCTGCTGTAATGGTGATCTAGCTGGGATATATTGCCTGGACTTTCGACCTCGGTGCTCCTCAGAAACCCCGCAGAGCAGAGACTTCCTTGCTACGAAGCGAAGCGTAGAAATCATGACGGGCTATGACCGATCCGAAGTCATCAGGCCAGAAGTGACAAAGAGGCGAGAAAAATTCGCTTGTAAATAGTTGATGGAGAAGGAGAATTGGCTCCCCGGGCTAGATTCGAACTAGCAACCCTTCGGTTAACAGCCGAATGCTCTACCATTGAGCTACCGGGGAACCGAGCGTGCAGACTCTTAATTTACAACACGTTGCGCCGACGCGCCACTCTCCTCTCTCGCCGCTTGAGTCCAATTCGAGTCCAATTCAAGTAGCGGCTTGACCTTGGACATCTCCGAAGAGTGATACTCCCACATCTTTTTCGTGTAGAGGTCAACCAGCTTGTCGCTGCCGTGGCCCGCCCAATCACGGATGACCTGACGACCGACGCCGCTGTACACCCATTCGGAGATTCGCCCTCTGCGAAAGGCGTGCATACCCGTCTGAGGTATCCCCAGTTCATCCAAGATGGGATGGAGCGAATCCTCCAGCACATTGCTGAGACGAAGAGGAGTTCCGTTCCGAGTCTGAAAAACATAACCGGTCGTTCGCCCCGCCAAGTGCTTGTCGATTTCCGCCATCACGGAGGCATCGACCGGAGTGAACCGTCCTTTGTCGGACTTGGTTGTGTTCTCCCGTCCATCGAACACCGAGCGCCGAACCCAAACGATACCCGTTCCGTTCGGTTGTCTCAAAATGTCCTCAACATGAAGGGCGAGCGCTTCTCCTCCACGTGCAGCGATTGCATAATCCGTCGCGTACAAAGCCCTGTACTTTTGATTCTGCGCTTTGTTCACGATGGCTGATGCGACTGAGGGTGAAAAATGTGGCTGCTCCTCTTCGATGGGTTTTGGCGGTGCAACTCTCTTCCATTTGACGAACCACTCCCCGATTCTGGGTTTGCCCTTCTGAGCCGTTTCGTCTCGATAGAAGTTGTGGACCGCCCGAACGTGACCAAAAAGGTTTTTGATGTATTTGTAGGAATAGCCGATTTCTCCGTCCTCACGCTCGGCTTCTTGCCATGTTGCGATCAGTTCTCTGATTAGAGAGTAGTCGTTCACCTCCTCCAGTGGAATTTCACAAAGCAAGGGAAGAACGTGTTTCCGAAGCTCACACCCCATGCTGCTTTGTGACGATGGTTTGCCGCAAGCGATGAGTTGGCGCTGTCGCCATAACTCAGCCGCATCCCCAAACGTAACGGCGGATGACTGCGACCGAGCCAGATGAGCCTCGCTGTTGACACCCTGCTCTTCAATGAAGTTCGACAGCCAGCGTTGAGCTTCCGAACGTGTCATTTCGTGAATGCTGCCAATTTCCACTGCTTTCCTGACCCTCTTCGTGCTGCCGGGTACGTCGGCCCAATAGCGACCGACATATTTTTCAGCAACAATTCTGACACTTCCTCTTTGCCCTCGTCTGCGAGACATTGATCTCCTGTCCCGCTGACTCGGTACCGTAACCGAGCACAGATTAGGCCGTTTTGCGATTGGGGGCAATGTCTCGAAGGCGAGAGGCTCTAGCCTGCTGAGGCTGTGCTCGGACGGTGTCCCTGACGCGGACACCGTGTGGGCGTCCTCACCGACGCGGAACGAGAACAGGATCACGCCCGCATCAGGCGCGGGCATCGAGCCGGAGAATTGAAGACATTGTTCCAAGAGGTCTGCCCTTCAATGGTGGGCTGCGTTTGATCATCAGAAGACCCACGTAGCGGTACACGACTTAAATACCGCTCTAGAAGGAAAAACTGAGGTATGGCTGGCGTCACCGCAGCGATCCCGCGCAACCGAACCTCAGAAAGCCTCAAACTAGCTGCCCAGTCCGAATGCCGCGCCCGGCGACAGCATCTACGACCCGTTCGTGCGGCTACTCTGGCAGGCTGCTCGGAGATGGAGTTGCCCGAAGGTCGCACGTTGCATCGGGTGCGATTCAGGGCTACCCAGACGTTCACCGGGCTGAGCGCCACGGCGAAAGAGCGCCCCGACCAAAGCGCGAGGTGCAGCAGATGGTCGAGGCGATCTGGGCTGACCGATAGGGCACGAGGCGCTTCGGCGGCGTGGCCCGCGTCCGATAATCTCGGGCGAGAATCAAGGCATGGCGAGAATGAAGAACGAAGCTGACCGTGACACCGGACCAAGGCTCCCGATCAGCGTTTGCATAAGCTTCGAGGGCAACAAACCTACAGCCGTCAGGGTTTCGCCCGAAGCCGCTGCGAAGATTTCCAGAGTAAGAGGTTTTCCGCACTACGCCCTTAGCCGAGAGGAGAAGAAAGACAAACTTCGCAAGCTGATCGACTATGACTATTCCTGCCTAATCCGGCGCGGGGTTGTCAAGCAGGTGACACAGTTTAACCCGCTTGCCTCGTGCTATTTCCCCCACATGTCCGGTGTGCGGGCGGGAGGCAAGCGCACGCAGGATGAGCTTTTCGCCGACAACAATGATTTCCCAAAAGCGATGGGGAAACACAACAAACTGCGCGACAGAAGCCAGCGGGAACTCCATGAGGAGATGAACCTGCCGAACCTCTTCGGGCACTACTTGCCACCAGCAGTTCTTACGCGATCCGGCGTCCGGAAGGCCCTTCGCACCTTTTCGGGCACTCAAGGCGTCAGCAATTTCAGCCCGGCCGCTGCTGCCGCGATCTACTACCGCTTGCTGCCAAAGCAAGGCGGCGTTGTATTCGATCCATCATGCGGCTGGGGCGGCAGATTGGCAGGTGCCATCGCCTGCGACCGAGTACGGAAGTACATCGGTTGCGACCCATCCACCGAGACATTCAAAAGTCTGGAACGGATGCGTGCCGAACTCGTGCCGCTTGCGCGGGCGATGGGCCGCGATCTGGAGATCGAACTGCATAAGCTGGGCAGCGAGACGAAAAAGATGCGTGCCGCGCTACCGAAGGGCGGGGTTGATGCGATTTTCAGCAGTCCTCCTTATTTTGGGCAAGAGGAGTACAGCCGCGAGCCTAGCCAGTCCTACATGCAGTTTCGGACGCCAGATGCTTGGCTAAATGGATTCATGCGCATGACGCTGGATAACTGCGCCTACTGCCTCAAGCTGGACGGTACCCTTGCGATTAACATAGCTGACGTGAGCGGCTATCCGGGTAATCTTGAAGAAGATTTCCTTGCGCTCGCAGAGAACCGAGGCTGGAAGCTGGTCAAGACAATGAAGCTCGCGCTCAGTGTCATGCCCGGAACTCGCCGCAAACAAAAAGGAACGCACAAGTACGAACCAATTTTTGTCTTCAAGAAGAAGCCGTGAAGCACGCTAGTCTCTCCGATCTCAAGGAAATCTACGGGTATTTCCAGAAGCGGAAGGACGTGTTCCCACATGTCCGGCAGGACAAGCTCCGGCGCATGATCGAGGCGGACCAAGTCGTCTGGCAGGGCGGCGTCATCGTCACCTATCAGAAGTACAAGAAGCGCACCCAAGTGGGCGAGGTGGACATCCCGGCTGGCGCGATCATGCTTCATCAAATTCTCAACAGCCAGCAATTCAGCGGCAAGGGCGGCGAGGTGTTCGAACGGTTCGTCGAGGAGATTGTCAAGCCTTCGGGCGGCGACCTATACCTCTCCGTCCGTGAAGAAAACGGCGTTGCCCGCTCCTTCTACGAGCGCCACGGCATGAAGGTTGTGGGGAGATTGTCTTGGTCTGGCGGCACCATTCCCGGTCTGGTGTACATGCGGGCCAATAAGGGGTAATCAGCCCGAACTGGGGAGAACCGAGTATTAACAGTTGAAAGACAAATTCATTCGAGGAGAGAAATGTATGCGAGGGCCGATGAAAACAAAGCAGGCGAAAATCGTCAGCCGCAGGGCGCTGATCTTGGACTTGCAGCGGGTGCTCAAGGTATTCCCCACGGCGCAGCCTGATCGTGACTTTTACCGCGTCCACGGCAAGTACAGCGACGCTGCGGTCAAGGTGCATTTTTCGCGCTTCAAGGACCTCGCGGCAGCCGCCGTGCCGGAGATGACGCCGGATGTAGCGTTCAAGCAGGCGGTGCGGAGCCTTGACCGGGCAATCGACCTGATCCAGAAATGGCACGTGGACGCGGAATACGGTGAGGGCTGGGTCGAGCACCAGACCGACGCGGTCAACGCCCGCGTCCACCAACTGGACGAACTTTTCTGGATGTGGCGCTTCGTCAAAGAAAATGACGATGAGGTAAAGGAACAGGCTGAGCCGCTCCAGACTGTGGTGCTGCCTGACCCGGAGTTTTTCGAGGAGAAACAATGAGCATAGAACACGCAATTACGGTAGCTGAGCACATGCTGCTGGTGCTCAAGCGGATGAAGGACGACCCGCAGGGCAGCGAAGGCGGTCTCTACGCCACAGCCGAGGACGCGCTGCATGTCCGCTGGCAGGCTGTGGTGGGCGACTTGCACTCGATAGTCGATGAACTGAACGAGGCACTTCCGAAAGGCCCGAAACTCATCTTCGACACCGAGGAGTTTGCTGACATGGAAGTCGAGGGGTTGATCCAATGAGCGACGTCTTTTGCAAGCAGTGCGGCGTGACCGACGACCAGCAGGCGAAGTGCGATGACGGCTGCGGGGCAACCTCTCGGGTGAGCAGACGCCTCAGGCTATTCTTCAGCGAGCATATACGTGCGCTGGACAGTGATCATGCCTTCCGTCTCCAATTCCTCAGCGGCGATGTTGATGTCTATCTGGCACAGCCCGGTCAGCTTGCGAACTTGAGCGTCGGTCAAAGGCCCCAGAGCTAGGTTCTTCCCCGTTGTCTTAATTTTCCTCGTACTTCCCAAGCATCAGCGAGAGGTCGGCGTAGATGAGCGCCTCATACAGCTTGCGGATACAGATGTCGCGTTCCTCGTTCGGCGGGCACAATTGGAGAATGTCGTAGCCGAAGTAGTGTAGCGTCTTGGCGAACGCCTTCATCTTGGCTATCCGTTCGTCCGGCTCTCCGTCGATGGAGTCTTCCGGCGTGTAAGGCGTGTGGCTGTTCCAGAACAGCCTAGCCAGTCCTTCTCTCTCGATCATCGGTTTGTTCTCCTCCAACTTGCGGACTCAACTGTTAGGTGTCACCGCCTACACAGGAAGTCCGTAGCGGCAATTCCGAGAGCAACAATCAGTGCAGATTTCACCAATATTGAAATCTTGGGCATGAAGTCAGATGCGATACGGCAGTTGTTCTGCGAGCGCTACTTGGCTGGGGTTCCGTACAGGGGCATCTGCCGCGAGCTTGGAATCAGTAAGCGCACGGCTTGCAACTGGGCGCGGGGAATGGGGCTGCCTCACCGAAGGGGCGGACCTCGCGGTGACAGGTGGATGCCGGACAAAAAGCCGGAAATCCGCTGACTTTCAGTATCTCTTAGTGCTGGGTCTTTGGTCGCGGATCAGAGATCAACCGGGGAGCTTGGTTGCCGTCAACCTCGCCAAGCTCCCGAATCGGTTCCCAGCCGCCTTCAGCAAGCGACATAGGGGTTGAATGAAGCAGGTTGATATGAACGAGACACCAAACAATGCAGCACGTTTAGCCGCGATTCCCGAAGCGGGCAACGCGACCGCGCTAGCCAATTCCGCCCCCAGCACTACGCCAAAGAAAAAATGGGAAATGTACCCGCAGGGCTACTGCATCCGCTGCCGGAAGAAGGCTCAGGACGGTTCGCGGTGGTGCTACGAGTGCGGCGTCAACGCGCCGAGGTGCAGGCAGTGCAACGAGTACCCTGCTGGGTTCTTCGGCAACACACGCTCACCAAAGTGCCTCAACTGCGTAGACGAAGCGAACAAGAAGCCGAGCAAAGCGAAGCTGGACGAAATCCGCGAACAGAAGCGCGTAGAGATGATCGAGCGCGGCGAGCTTTGCTACCGCTGCGGTCGCGGCACACCTGACCCCGGTCACAAGCTTTGCTACGGCTGCGAACAGGCGACAGCAAAACGGCCCGCGAAGAAGTCGCTCGGTCGCATGCCGGAAAGCTGCATGTATGGATGGCTCGGGGAGTTCGCACGAAAGCTGGACTCGCCGCTCGACGCCGCGTATCCCGTGGCGCTCGCCGTAGCTGCTGGTTACGGCGTGCCGGACTACAAGCGCCTACGCCCGAACCTCTACGTGAACATCATCGGCGGCGCTGGCGACGGCAAGAGCCGCGTCATCGACCGGACGCTGGAATCGTGGCAGCCGCCGACCAAAATGCAAGTGGTGCGTAAGTATCCCGGCTCGGAAGTCGGACTTGTTCAACTGCTGGGCGGCAAAAAAGCCAAGGAGATGCGAGCCGAGGATCACTACGCCACGCCGTACCTGCTGGCGCAGGACGAGATGCGCATCACGTTCAACAAGATGGACATTCAAGGCTCGTCTCTGCCGAACATGCTCAACGAGATGTTCTACAAGGACGACTTCGGCTCCGCGACGGCAAAGAACGGGCAGTGGCAGTGCGTTGCCAAGCTCAGCTTAGTCGGCGGTCTAACATGCGACGGGCCGGATCAGTTCGCCGAAATCTACGGCGCAGCAACCACGCACGGCACCTTCGACCGCACTCTGTTCGGCATCATGCCGGACGACTGGGAGTTCGACGACATGTGGGAGCCGCCTATCGAGTCGCCGGGCACAGACATCACTGACAACCTTCCAATCCAACGCAGGGCGCGTGCAAGCGGGATACCCGCGTGGGCCTTCGACAAGGTCAAAGAATGGCGGCGCGGCGACTTTGCAAACCGCAAGCGTCTCGGGGAACTGGCGCTGCGCGTGGCGCTCGTGACCTCCAGCTTGAACCACGACCCGGAGGTGACGGAAGATTGCCTCCGCGCTGCGCTGGAGTTCGCCGAGTGGCAGGAACAGATCAGGAAAGAGTTTGCGCCGTCCGAGACCGACGACCTAGACGGCAGGGCGGAGCAGGCGATCATCCGGGCGCTGGAAAAACAGACCGACTGGGTCGAGTGGCGCACGCTCTGCCAAAGGTACAACCTGCACCGCGCTGCGAAGAGCAGGGTGCGGCTCAACCGGGTAAAGAAAGCGTTGATCTGGGAAGAAATCATCGAGGAAGAGTACGAGACGCAGGCTGACGGCAAGGACAGCAAGGAGCGCACCGGGCGCGTGAGGTTGAAGCCGTGAGCGTCGGCGACTGTGGGGTGACTACAACTGACTACACGAGAGCGGAAAGACCGGGAAACACAATTTGTAGTCAGTTTTCAGAGAGTAAGAGAGAGAGAGAGGGGATTTTTTATAATAAGAAAGGGCTTAGGCGAATTTGTAGTCATCTGCAGTCACCTTGTAGTCAACGGTTTTTGACTACGGATTCTCGCTACCCTTGAACCCCTGAGTGAAAACTGACTACAGGGCGGTTTGCTTACCTGCAACGTTGACTAAGAAACAGAACTTGGATTTCTTTTCTTCGCAATGCAGCCGGGCAATCACCTGTACGATGTTCATCGCCCCGCCCTTGAGGTCCTTTGCCGCACCACTCAGGACTAATTCCACGACTTTCAAATTCATTCGGTGAAGCAGCATTTCGGCGGGTTGGGCAGGGTTAGTCATTCGCTCCGACGCTCGAAATTTCCATATTCGCTGCAAAAACTGGCTCCCGAGTCCTATCGCGAAAAGCGCTGGACGGGAGTTTTGTCGGAGGAAAATCGAATTGCACGCACGACCGCAAATCCGCGAGCATCTGCTCGCAAGAAAGATGAAACGGTGGGCGCTGATCGGGCGATACCCGTCCATGTACCCCAACATTTCGCCTGCGAGGGCGCGGCGAAATTTCGCGACGCTGCTTGGCAGGTATCCGCAGATCGCTGAACGCCTCGGGCTAACGGTGCTTTCGGCTTACCCTCCACTTTGAATGCTTGGGACTTCGAACCAATGGCATACCCGGAGATGCACGAAATGCTCTGGTTCAGCGGGCGCTGGTGGTGGTTCCCCGGCGCACAGATCGGCGCGGAGTCGGTTTTCGAATGGCGAGACAACCGGGTCTACCTGCTGAGACCTGATGGCAGCGCCGTCGAGGGCATCGTCTTCGTGGGCGAGGTCTCGCCCGATTGACGGACAAAATATGTTGACGACAGCCACCCTAGAAAAGACTCTCAGCCTGCTTGATGCGGGCCATACCTTCGCTTCTATCATGGAGGAAACCGGGATCGCGCTTGAGGACGTCGAAATCGTTCACGTTGCTTGGTTCAGAGGAACGACCGAACAGTTGTTCCGCGAATTGCAGTTGGCTGGCGTGCTGGAGCTTGTGGCGGCGAAGCTGCGCTCCGGTCAGGGCCTTGACAAGAACACCGAGGGCGACGTGCTGCGCGAGGTTCTGCACGCCTATCGAGAACCCGTGAAGAAGTCGAACGTAAACATGCGCCGCGTTAGGCCCTTTGACCTCCAACCTGCCCCGGTGTTCGTCGATGTTTTCCTCCACGGGCTTCAACCCTTCACTCTCGAAATGCTACGGGAGGCAACGGGGCTAGGACTGAAGCCCTTCGGCTTGGATTTCGCCGGGGATGACGACTCTATCGTAATTCTCAGGTTCAGCCGCAAACTCTTCCATGAACTGAGGAACGAAAAGTCGTAAACTGAGTGTCCCCCTTCCTCTTACCTCGATTTCCTCTCCAGAGAAAGCCATGACAGATGCACGCGATTGTGTCGTGAAACTCGTTGACGACCACGGTGTCGAGCACAGCGTTCGAGTCCGGGCGGAATCTGTCTACGAAGCAGCACTGAGGGGATTGCAGAAGCTAGAACGAGTCGGGTGGGAGAGTTCCGGCGAGCAGATCGGATGGGTTACCGTCGAAGTTTGGGAGGAACCGACTCAACATCGGGTTCACGTCGGGAAAATGCTCGGATGGGTAAAATCAAGCGGAAGAACGCCGCGAGACGAAACGCGGAAGGCGAAATTAAGGGCACTGCTAAAATAGGACTTGACCCCGTACCATAGTCCGGGGTTTAGACTAACCTCGTATGAAGGGAAAGTCGCTCACCATTGGTCGTCTCGCCAAAGAGGCGGGAGTGAATCTGGAAACCGTCCGTTACTATGAGCGTCGGGGCCTTTTGCAGAGACCGCCCCGTAGTGCATCGGGTTATCGCCTGTTTCCCTCGGATGCAGCGCGAAGGCTAAAGTTCATCCGCCGCTCTCAAGAACTTGGCTTTTCGCTTGCCGAGATTCGGGAACTGCTGTCGCTTCGCGTGTCGCCGAACGCCAAGAGTGCAGATGTCCGAAGGCGAGCAGAAGCTAAGATTGCTGACATAGACGCAAAGATTAGGAGCCTCGATTCCATGAAGGCAACGCTGCGAAGACTGACAAAGGTCTGCGCGGGTTGCGGCCCAATCGCCGAGTGCCCAATACTCGAAAGTCTTGACAGAGAGGAACCGTGAACGGTACTTGGAAGCGCGGTCTAATGGCGTTGCCCGGCGTCGGCATCTCGATGCTTCCTAAGCTCGCGTGCCCTGCCTGTTGGCCCGCCTATGCTGGTCTGCTTTCTTCAATCGGTCTGGGATTTCTCATATCCGCAGCCTACCTTCTGCCTCTCACGCTTGCATTCCTGATTCTCGCTTTGGGTGCCCTTGCATTCAGAGCGAATAAACGCAATGGGTACCGACCATTTCTTGTTGGACTGTTCGGCGCACTCGGCACAGTGCTGGGCAAGTTTGTGTGGGAGTCCAAGTACATCTTGTACGGTGCAGTCGGGCTACTGGTCATCGCGTCCCTGTGGAACGCGTACCCGCCTCACACTCGCAGCGAGAAAACAGGCTGCCCCGACTGCGGAGCAAAACCTATTTGACTCAGAGTGTAGTTCAAAAAAGGGTTTAAGGAGGGCAGCATGGCAACAAAAAAGAAAATCGAAGTATTCAGTGCGGGTTGTTCGACATGCAAGGACACAATCGAACTCGTGAAGCGGTTGGCTGGCTCATCGCATGAGGTTGTAATCCACGATATGCACAAATCCGAGATGGCATCCAAAGCCAAGCAATACGGCGTTCGGAGTGTGCCAGCCGTGGTGATTGACGGTAAGCTCGCGGGATGCTGCGCGGGTCGTGGCCCGGATGAGCACGTGTTGCGAACCGCGCTTGAATAAAATGCCTCGCACGAATCGCTTACAAACAGTGCTAAGGCAATGCTATCAATAGACCGCCGCTTATGCCGAGCGATTGCTCATGCCCCCGTCCAAAGTTGTACTCGTAGCCCGGCTCGACGTACCAGCCTAGTCTACGTTTCTTCGAGCGCCAAAACATAACATCAATGATGGCTTCACCACTGACTGAGTTCGGCGACTTGCCGAATTCGTTTGTGTGAAGCCACGCAGGCCCCACACCGACCATGAACTCCACCTTCGGCGAAAGAGTCCACGGTTTCTTAAACAGAAGGTCGGTATCCCATTCTGTGTGATGGCGGCTAAAAAGTGGCGTGACTCCCGCCTCAAGCTCAAGCCATTTCTCTATAGGCGTAATTTCAACCGCCACGGTGGGGCCAAAGCTCGACCCGCCGCCTTTGAAGTTCCAACTCGTGGCTCCCCCCAGTTCGATGACCGCCGCAGACTCTTTCTCTTGCTTATCGACGGACTGCGCGAACGCATTTCCACACGAGAGAAACAACGCCGCTGTCAGCACGGATTTAGTCGCGCTCACTCGATGATCCTTACGGGACAAGAAGTAGAACTGTTAAGAGAATACGGTAGGATGCTTGCCAGCCCAAATCGAACGAGATTCGTCAAACTCAGGCTACGTCGCAGCACGGCTTGCCCTTCATCGCCTCTCTTCCTTCGCGCACAATTAGTGGGAGCAAAGCCAACGCAGCGACCGGGTCTGCCCAGCGCGCATGCCAAATCGCATTGACGACCAGACCCGCCAAGGCGATTAGAGCGAGATAGCCGCAGACGGCAGATTCAGCAGCATCGGCTCTCAATGCCCCGCTGCCCGTAGTTGCTGAGAGTCGCCGTTTTTGGCTTGCGAGCCACGGCATTGCAACGGCAGCAACGACTAGCACAGCTATCCCTACAGCGGTGGGTTGGGGTTCAGCATGCCCTAGCAAGGACAGGGCAGATGCAAGAACCACAAATGCAGCGAGAATAAAGAGCAAGGCTCCCGCGATTTTGGCTGCCTTCTCCTCACCATGCTCCTGCTGAGATGCAAAGTAAAAACGCCGAAGCACAATTGTGGCTGAGAGGAGTTCAACTGCGCTGTCGCCGCCGAAGCCAAGAAGGGCTGGACTACGAGCCACCCAAGCCGCACCCAACGAGACCGAGGCTTCTACGGTCATCCAGATAAGCGTTAGAACCTGAATCCGAATGACGTGACGAGTGATTTCTGGCGGCAACGAATTCAGACGAGACGCCATGGCATCATCTTAACCTCAGATATTCCTTGCCTCGCGTACTATAGATAGTTTTCTTCCCCGCTAACGTTTATTCCTAATAGCGGTCTCACGGCTGCGCCCCGTCCTGATTACTCTTGCCGTGGAGTTTCTCTCCCAATAGTGACATCACGAGTTTCAAAAGCAGCCCCAAGCTGCTTGGTGGGAGGGACAGTATACTCGGTGGATATGGCTCGCGTTAATCGTCTGGTGGAACTTCCGAAGAGAAAAGCCGAGTTCATCGAGCCGATGGAATGTGCCCCGGTCACGAAGCTGCTCGATGGGCCGGGATGGGTCTACGAAATCAAACTCGACGGCTACCGCGCTATCGCCGTCAAATCTGATCGCGTCGTCAATCTATTCTCTCGTCGGCACAAATCCTTCAATCATCAGTACCCCCACCTCGTCGAAGCCCTTGCTGACCTTCCCGAGGGAACCGTCGTGGATGGCGAGGTCGTGGCTCTGGATGATTCGGGTCGTCCAAACTTCAATCTTCTAGCGCAGTGCCGCAGCGAAGCATCCCGTATCCACTACTTCATTTTCGACCTTCTTATCTGCAACGACCGCGACCTGACCAAACTGCCTTTGAACGAGCGTCGTGAGACGATGAAATCCGTTCTAAAACTGCGCTCTCCGAGAATCCGTATCGCTGAGCAGTTCGAGGTCACGGCGGGCGACATGCTTGCCGCGGTCCGGCAACAACAACTGGAAGGCGTCATCGCTAAACGCAAAGATAGCCTGTACGAGGCTGGGAAACGAAGCGGAGCTTGGGTCAAATGCCGGGCGAACCGTGGACAAGAGTTTGTCATCGGCGGATACATTCCGGGCACACACGGATTCGATTCGCTCATCGTCGGCTATTACCAAGGCAAAGATTTGATGTACGTCGCTCGCGTGCGAAACGGCTTTGTCCCCGTGTCACGTCGGCAGGTCTTTGAGAGAATCCGCAATCTCACCTCACCCACGATGCCATTCGCCAATCTGCCCGACACGCACAAGTCACGATGGGGCGATGAATTGACGGCTGAGAAGATGAAGACGTGCGTTTGGTTGCGTCCCGAGGCTGTGGTTCAGGTGGAGTTCTTGGAGTGGACGGGAGCCGATAGGCTTCGTCATTCCAAGTTTGTGGCGCTGCGTGAAGACAAAAATCCGCGAACCATCGTTAAGGAAACGTAGAGCCAAACACTGTTTCGTCAGCCCATCTTTATAGTTGCGCCCCTTTCTTCGATTGCGGCTTTTCCGACCCGCGCCACGCAGACCTGCTGCGCCGGATCGGACTGCCGCAGTGAGACGTTGATACGCGAAAAATTCTTACCCACAAAATTACCCACAGAGAACGGTTCCTACAGTCCCTTTCAGCGACTTGGCAGCCCCCGCAGAGAACGTAAGTCGCTGATAAGACGTGTATGCCTAGACTGTCACGGCAGCGGTCGCGAGTTCGAGTCTCGTCGTCCGCGCCATTCTTTCCAAAACAAGCAAGACTCTGCATATCAAGGCGTCTGACAGGTGAAACTTCCGGCATCGTCTGTGTCGCCCTTCCCTTTGTATTTCGCTACCTTCGGAAATGGGCACAAAGGTCGCGTGCGAACTTGCTTGCCTTTCTCGGAATGAGTACCAATTACACGATCAGGTGCCTCGTTCAGTTCGACCCATCTGATCATTGCCGTCATGGCATCGAACTCGCTTAGGCCTACCCCTCCTCCGCAATGAAACATGCCCGGCACCATAAACAAGCGGAAGAAATCCGTTGTTGCCGAACCCACATGTGCCGAGACCTGTTCGTAGTAACTGACACCCATCTTGGGGTTCAAAGCAGGATCGCCCCATCCCCAATACATCAGTAACTTGCCGCCGTGCTCTTTGAAACGTGACAGGTCGGCACTCGTAGCGTCCATCAGTTGGCGAACGGAAGCCATGCGGATGGGGTCTTTGTCGAAATCGAACTGTGAGAGTTCATACTTGGGACTTGAATCCGCCAATGCAAAAGTCCGAAAGAACGCTTGCGTAAACATCGTCGCCCAACTGGTTCCCTCGTCGTTGATCAGCATTGGTACCCAACCTGAATTATGTCCCGTCTTGCTAAACCAATTAGGCCCGTCGATCTCGCCTCCCAGAGGCCAACCGGGAAAGATTACTTTCCCTTCGCTAACGACATCTGCATACACCTTTTCGAGGGCTGCGATTTGCTTAGGCGTGAAACAGTTCGTTGAATCTTCCGTCCCTTTACAAACGGGCAAGTCCCGCGTCGGTTTGAAATCACACCGTCTCGGATCATCGATTAAGCCGTCCTTCAGCCCATCGAGGGCGTCACAACGTGTATAAATGTGATCCGATAGAACTTGTAACTTCTTCGACGGGATAGGTGCAGTGTTGAGTGCTCGGTCGATCCAAACGCTGGAGATCATAGTGCCCACGTAATCGAGCATGGCAGCACCCACAACGATGCCGTCAAAATCATCGGGAAAACGCTGAGCTTCGGTGAGACCCTGACGACCTCCAGTTGAACATCCGTCGAAGTACGCATGCGACGAGTACCTTCCGTAGTAGTCACGGATCACTGTCTTGGCTGTAGCGATGGTCAGGTGGACGGAACGAAAAGCAAAGTCGATTAACTTTTGTCGATTCGTCGCAAATGATGCAAGCGGCTCAATCGTTTCGTCATGCCCGGTATTCGTATAGCTGACTGCGAAGCCATGTTGAAGCGCAGTGGCCGTCTGCTTTACGTGTAATGGATAGTCCAGCGATTCTCCGGCAAAACCACCATTGCCAAACATGTACAGGCGACCGTTCCACGCTTCAGGCATGGCAACTTCAAATGCAATCTCCGGAGCGATCAGCCCACGCACTTGGCAGTGCTGAGGGATCGTTTCGGTGGCGGGAATGGATCGAGCGCTAACGACGGAGAAATCGTAGTTCGTCAGTGCGGTCAGACTCTCGCATGCAGTTATTGGACGAACCGCAATCTCATTAGAGAGCGGTCGCCAATCCCGAAACTGCGTACCATTCTGTCCGAAGCAGGGCAGAGCAAAGCACATAAAGCCTACTAACGCAAGGAAACGGACTCGCATGAGACCTCCTCACCCTTTATGCCACGAAGTGAAAGATTGTAGCGTAGTAGCATGGAGCGGTGGTCTCTCCAAGCACCGGGCGCACTGGTTCGGAATGAGGGATCGCGGTGCAAGAAGTCGGCAGAAATCTTACCCACAAAATTACCCACAGCGAACGGTTCCTACAGTCCCTTTCAGCGACTTGGCAGCCCCCGCAGAGAACGTAAGTCGCTGATAATCCGTGTATGCCTAGACTGTCACGGCAGCGGTCGCGAGTTCGAGTCTCGTCGTCCGCGCTGGCATTAAGGTGGCGTCAGATAGGATTTGGGTATACTCGGCTGCCGCAATCATCCCTTCCTCTTCGCTCTTGGCATGCGGCTGCGCCCCACCCTCTACTTCGCTGAGGAACCCCGAATGTCCTCGATCAGTTTTTGGAAGTGCGACACTCGCTCCTCCGCGAGCCGTAATACGGCATTTTCCCAATCTGGTGGAGGGGAACGGCGTGCGAGTGCGCGACGGCGCAGCCTTGCTTGGCGGATTGACGCGACGGACACTTTTAGCGCTTCCGCTAACTCCTCGTGGTCTAAACGAGAGAAGAGGCGATTTGTAGCTTCCTTAAAGGTCATGTATGCAGTCCCATTGACAACGGTGGTTCTAATGTATATGATAGTGCATACAGAGCCGAAAGAAAAGACCGCAGAGTGAGTTAACTGGGCACATGAAAAAAGCCGCCATTTACGTTCGTGTTTCCACTGCCGACCAGCACGTGGAGTCGCAGCTTTACGATCTCCGCGAGCTTGCAGCAAAGCACGGCTTCGAAATCGTGAAGGAATACCAAGACTGCGGGGTCTCTGGACGGCGAGCAAGACGTCCGGGGCTGGACTTGCTGATCGCGGATGCGCGACAGAAGAAATTCTCGGTTGTGCTCGTGGCAGCATTCGACCGAGTCGCGAGGAGCGTGAAGCACTTTTTGCAGATCATGGACGAGTTCGACAGCCTCGGTGTCGTCTTTATCTCTCGTCGCGAAAACGTGGACACGAGCGGGCCGATGGGGCGACTCTTCCTGACGCTCATTGGCTCAATCGCTGAACTCGAAGCCGACCTGATTCGGGAGCGCGTTCTCGCCGGAATGCGTAGGGCAAGGCTCGACGGCGTGCGAATCGGACGCGCTCCGATGAACTTGAATCGAGCGGCGATAGTCCGCGACCGACTTAGCGGGATGACATTGACCGCTGTCGCCAAGAAGTGGGGCATTTCCCGCAGCCTCGTTTGCAAGCTGGTTAAGAAATCACGGGCTGGTGACGAAGGCTCTATGCTGCCCCCGCCTCAAGTTGTTGAAATTGCGGAGCACGTTGTAGCGGGGGCCGGCTGGTGACGAGGCTATGGAATCGTGACCTCCGCTGGTCCTGAAGTGGCTTGGAGGCGGAACCATGCGTGATTCGGTCTGGAGGAAACTGTGATGGCATTTGTGATCGGCTTCATCGGCTTCAACCTCTTTGCGGTCCTGTCACCGTTCCTGCTAGTCGCAGCCGCGCTCTGGGGAACGGCGGACGACCAAGAGTTCATGCGCTACGCCTTTTGGATCGCCTTCCCCTTCACGGTCTTTTTCTGGTATTGCATCCTGCGCATGTTCGCGGCCTTTTGGCGTGGGTTCTTCGAAGGCTTCCGCCGTGGATAAACTCCTGTTGTTCATCGTAAGGAGGAATGAGAAACCTCAACGCCTCACCCCGGAGCTTCTCTCCGAGATCATGCGCAACCACATGTCCTGTGTTCACGATCAGCAGCACCGTTGCCCGTTGCTGATCAGCGTCAGCAGTCTGTGTTGGGAAATCAATCAGGCGTGCGGTCTCGCGAATGATGAAGACCGTGGTTTCAAACGCCACAGCGAGATGTGCGCAGCCCGCCCGTTAAACAAGGAGCGTTTCGATGACGAACGATGAACTTGTGAACACGATGTTCGATGAAGTCGCGAACACCCGTATGGTCAACGGACGTCCCATGATCAGCGACGAGCAGACCCTATTTGATCAGGATTTCGCCCAAGCCTGCGAAGCGTTCAAGCAGGCAGAGGAGAAGTTCAACCGGATCGCCGCTCAGCAGGGAAAGCCGAACTTTGACGTCTGCCTGTGGTGGGATTGTCTGGAAGAACGTTACCAGTGTGAGAACAGGGTCTGGACGATGTTTATCCAAGGTGACCGCTCGCTGCGCACCGGGCTGCTGTACTTGCAGTTCCGCGAGTCCCTCTTCACCGGGAAGAAGCTCCGGGCGGACGCGTGATCAGTCTGCGCAACCTCAAAGACAACGCATGAACCTGCGCAACAGACTTCGGTACATTTGAAGGGATGCAAGAGGAGCCGCTGCGGTGACGATCAGACTCAGCAAATCAAGGTTTGTTGCAGGCTGCCAGTGCTTGAAGCGCCTCTATCTTCAGGTTCACGATCCAGAACTCGCGGCTGAGCCGGACGGTGCGGCAGAGGCGATCATTGCGCAGGGACGTGAGGTTGGCATGCTCGCACGTCAACTGTTTCCGGGCGGCGTCGAAGTTGATGGCTCTAAGGGGCTGAAACAGGCAATTCACACGACAGAGCAGCTAATAGCGAATCCTGAAATTCCTGCAATTTTCGAGGGTGCCTTCGAACATGAGGGCATAATCGTCAAAACGGATGTCCTGCAACGCCGCAAGGAAAACCTTTGGCGTCTTGTGGAAGTGAAATCCGGTAGCGATGTGAAAGACCACTACGTGCAAGACGTGGCAATTCAGAGCCACGTACTTTCTCGCTCCGGCTTGAAACTCGCGTCAGTTTGGTTGGCTCACATCAACCGAGCATACGTGCTGACGGGGACAACCGTTGATCCCCGCCAGTTGTTCTCATTTCGGAATCTCACGCAGAGAGCACAGAACTTCCAGCCAGAACTTATCTTGCGGCTTCGCTCACAATTTCAGGTTCTCGCGACCCCAGAAGCTCCCGTCGTTCCCACAGGCCTGCACTGCATCAATCCGGTCGTCTGCGAGTTCTTCAACCATTGCAATAGCCCCATGGCGAGTGACCACATCTGCTACATTCCACGGCTTCATGCCAGCACAATTGCCAAGTTGGAAATGATGGGTGTCGAGTCCATCCATGACATACCAGCCGATTTCGATTTGAGCGAGATTCAGCGGCGTGCATGTACGGCGATACAAACAGGTCAGCCGTGGTTTAGCCCAGACCTCGTGAGGGAGTTTGAATCTCTCAAATTCCCTCTTTGCTTTATGGATTTTGAAACCGTCAACCCAGCGATCCCACGGTTTTCCGGCATGCGTCCGTACGACTATCTGCCGTTTCAGTGGTCAGTGCATGTGCAGCGTCAGCCGGGTGGTACGCCTGAACATTTCGGGTTCTTAGCTATGGATAATGGCGACCCGCGAATTCCGTTTATCTCGTCGCTGTGCGAGGCTCTGGGAGACAGCGACGGCAGCATTATCGTGTACAACGAGCAATTCGAGTCACAGCGGCTTTGGGAGCTAGCGAGTTGGCTGCCCGCCTACACTGATCGAATCAGGGGCATCCAACGCCGCCTCTGGGACTTGCTTCCGGTGGTGCGTAATCACGTCTATCATCCGGCTTTCGGAGGGTCATTTTCTTTGAAAACTGTTCTGCCCGCCCTCGTCCCGAGCATGACGTACGAGGGGATGGAAGTTCCAGACGGGCAAGCTGCTGGATTCACTTGGGAGTCGATGATTAGAGGCGATTCCAGCGAATCTGAACGACAAGCAAAACGGAAGGCGCTCTTAGATTACTGTGGTCAGGATACTCTCGCCATGGTGAGGCTCCTTGGAGCGCTTCGGAACGCTTGATGGAGTCAGGCTTAATCATCCGAAAGTTTCATCGGGTTCCGCAGCCGCTATCAATCGAGAAGCTAATCTTGTTCATTCTGAACCGCAAGCCCATATCGTATTGCCGCTTCAAGCGTATCAATGTTTATATCCTTTAGAGCCTTGAACCGAATGCAATATCCGGTCACGCTCGCCTTGCCTAATCTTTCCCCATACGTTTTGGCTAAGTGTTTCTTATCCTTGAGACCAAGGATATAGACAGAGATTCCGGTTTTGTTTCCGCTCACACCAATTTGAAAAAACTCTCTACTTTTTCCACTGGCATATTTTATTGTGTGAAATCCATATCCTATCGTGGGGTTAGAAACCGTCTGATTCTTGCTGCCTTTACCATCGAAGAACCATAATTTGCATTCTGGTGACACTTGAAGTGTGAGCCGATGCAACTCTCGCATGTCGCTCCGCTTTGGCTCCGGTTGGCTGGTAATATACCTCTTGATTTGTTCTTGTACGTTCATCTGTTCTGCTCCCCGCCTCCGCGCACGGGGATTATACGACGTTTAAATCAAACCTCGTCTGCACTCGTCACCACCGCGAATGACGTTCCGATTGCTTCAAAATGTCTTTGACCACAACGAACCTTGTCAGCTTCCGTCGTGCGGAGCTTTAGAAAGTCCTTCGTGCTTTTTGTCTCTCTCACCAAATAGAGAGTTTCGTCATTGTGCTTGAGAATTGCCCAATCTGGATTGTACCTGCCGATGGGAGTCTCGATCTCAAACCACCGCGGCAGTTTCACGAAGAGCTTGATGTCCGTTCTTCCATCGAGCTTCTGCGCAAATTCCCGCTCGACCTGAGAGTCGTAAACGATGTATTCGTAAATTGAGTTGTTCACTTGCAGCGCCGTCAAATAGTTGATCAGTTCCTCGTTCTTGAATAGCTCCTGACGCCATTCGAACTCAGGTTCAGATGTGGGGATGCGCTCGTACTTAATCCCATCCACGATTAGCTGGTGCAGTTCGGATTTCAGGATCGCCGCAACCGAGTCCATGAACCGTTGAGGATTCACGAAAAACTCCGATAAGCGCCCAGACTCCTTAAGAATCCGCACAAGGGTCGAGCGTGTAAGCTCCGTCTCGTTCTGTAAGTAGGCGAGAATATCCGGCAGCGAACCTCGGTACTGAACCGTCTCGGTCTTTGCTGCTACGGCATGGGCTTCAACTCCGGCATTCGTAACTTCAAGAGCTGCCGTGGTGAAAGTTACCTTGGCAGCCTCCACCTTCTGCATCTTGCGAAGCGCCTGCACTGCCCGGTGGACAAGATCGTCTGTGGTGAACTCAACCTGATATGTGGTTCTGGGTTTAATCCGCTCCCAAAGGGCTTCGAATTCGGAACTCAACTGAACAGCTTTCTTGAGCTTGTTTAGTCCCTCCTTGCGGTTATCGCGAATGTGACGCTCAATCTGATAATTGCTCAGCACATCGACAATTTGGCTTTCCAGCGCCTTGTGTGGTTCTGGCAGGTTAAGTGTGAACCCATCTTTCTTGGGATCGAACTTCGGCTGAATCTTCCCGTCGGCGGCGAGGATGCCGTTGGCAATTAGGCTATTCCAAATCTCACCTGCGACCTCCTCGCCGAGTGGCTGTTCTTTTCCATCCACGACTTGAGCCATCTTGACAAAGGCTTGTATGGGGACTTTCCCAAAGGTGACGCCGCATTCCTCCTCGTATTCCGTCTGGAGCTTGCGGGCAAAGTCGTGATAACTCTCGTTGGCGATTACGAAAAGTTTGTTGACCGATTCATCGAAGACACGGACACCATCCTGATTCACCGGTAGCCGGAGTCCCCGACCGATTTCCTGCCGCTTCTTCATGACGCTCTGCGTTTCGTTAAGCGTGCATATCTGAAAGACGTTGGGGTTGTCCCAGCCCTCACGCAGCGCCGAATGGCTGAAGATGAATCGTAGAGGCTCATCGGTTGAGAGAAGGCGTTCTTTGTCTTTCATGATGAGGTTATAAACGTCGTCATCAGGCTGCGTGTCGCCCTTGGTATCCTTTAGAATGCCTTTCTTGTCTTGAGCGAAATAGCCGTTATGGAGGCTTTTGATCGGCAGCTTTAACCATTTGAGGGAGCTAAACCGTGCGTCTTTTGCGAGGGCTGCCAACGACTCCTCGAATTCCTGAGCGAACTTGCCAGTCACAGGCTGACCTGAATCGTCGTAACTGCGATAGTTAGCCACACGGTCGATGAAAAAGAGGCTAAGTACTTTCAAGCCGAGCTTGCGCACCTGAAGCTCTTTCGTTAGGTGCTTCTCGACGGTCTTTCGAATCTGGGCTTTCCATACGTCTTCCCTCATTCCGCCTTGTTCTTCGCCTAGCTGAAGCGTCAGCCCACCATTGAACTTGACGAATTCTGCGCCCGGTGTCCCGTCGATCTCCGTGACCACAAATCCATCTTTGTACTGTGCCCGGTTCTCGGATAGCTCATAAAGATCGTGATCGGTCTTCACTGTGACGGACTTTTCCTTCGGACCGTTTGGAGTCTGCACCTGAATGCGCAACTTTGCTTTGATTCCGTTTTTGATGTCGATGCTTTCAACACGGAGAAAGGCATCGTTCATTGCGTCAGAGGTGACGGCGCTATCGACAACGATCTGCTTCACCAAGTGCAATCCAAAAGCCCGAATAGGATCGAGCCGATAGACCAAGTTGTAGGGGTTGCGATGTGTCGCAGAATACCTAAACGTGCAGAGCGGATTCAGAGCCTTGATCGCCTCTTGTGACTTCTCTGTGCTGTCCACGCTCTGAGGCTCATCGATGATGACGATAGGCGCGGTGGACTGAATGAACTCGATGGGGCGCACGCCATTGGTCTGGTCTCGATCCTGATAAATGACGTTGCTTTTGTGCTCTTCTTCCGTCCCGATGAAGTTTTTCCGAAAGGCGTCAATGTTAATGATGAGAATCTGAATCGTGTTGCTCGACGCAAACTGGCGCAATCGGTTCGCCTTCTTGGCATCGTAGACGAAGGACTCGAACTCAATGTTGTTATACAGCGCCTTGAAGTGCTCTCGGGTAATCTCGATATTCTTGAGCACACCCTCGCGGATCGCCACGCTGGGAAGGACTATGATGAACTTTTTGAAGCCGTATCGTCGGGAAAGCTCGAATATGGTGCGCAGGTACACGTATGTCTTGCCTGTTCCTGTCTCCATCTCGACTGAGAAGTGATAGCAGTGGCGAACGAACTCTCCCCCTGATCCGAAGATCGGCCAAGACTCCAAGGCGGCGTGAGAGTCAGGAATCCCGATGTCATTTCCATCTTGGATGCGCCGGACATTTTCTCGAATATCATCGGCAGTGAGTGCGAAACGATTGCCGACACCGATTTCGGTCTGTGCGTGTCCTTGAAATAGCCCGGTGCCTTGTCCCGCTTGGATGACGGCGAAGTCGGGCTGCTGAAGTGGCTGCCCGTCAAATATCTCCACAACCGCCGAAACGGCGTCGAGTTGATACTGCTGCTGAGCGTCGAACTGAATTTTCATTCGGTTAGACCGTCCTGAAGCTCGTTACACCCTTGCTCTTCATGATCTGAACGGCATTAACTTTAAGTTGGTCGTTTCCGGCAAAGCCTTCGTCAAGATAAACGACTCTTTCAGGCTTTAACTCAGCGATTCCGCGAATCAGATCGACCGTGAGAGTCCTCGCCAAGCAAATAATCAAGGCTCCATTCGCGACCGAATATGCCCTCTTCCCACTGATAGTCTTTGCCTCGACCGACGCTGACAGCGGAAAACCGCTCTTCAGCAACAGTTCGTACAGAATGTCCTCGTCCGAGCGCCCTTTTTTGATGTGGTTAACATGTAGTTCAAGCTGATCTCGAATGGAGTCTTGCTCATCCAACTTTCCTTTCCATGGTTTGAAGTTGGAATCAGCCAGTTTGAACAGCCGGAAACCAGCACCCTTCGCCTGTGAACCCATCGCTTGCTTATCTTTCTTCTTCGGCGCAATAACACGGCGAAGTCTTTCTTTCGTGATATCTGTTACATATCGGAAGTCATCCAGTCCAGTCGGCTCCGGTAATTGCACTAAAATGAAGCGGCGCTCTGAGGATTCCTCGACGTTTAGAGCAAGCACCGCCAAAGCCGTCGTGCCACTTCCGGCGAAGAAGTCTAGGACTAAGTCGGTAGGAGAAAGGTTCGCAACGGCTGCTAGATGTTTTATGAGTCGGATCGGCTTCGGAGTGAATTTGAGTTCAGGAATCACATCGCGCAGTTCTTTGGTCGCTTCGTCCGTATTTCCCACAGACTCCTGCTTTAGGAGTGTCATCGGCATCATGCCCTGCCGAATATCGCATAAGAAATTCTTCAGTGCCGGAACACGGGCCCTTCCGTCTACGCCCCACCAGATGCGCTTTTCTTCCACATTCTTCGCGTTTACTTCCTTGGAGAAAGCCCATACCCGTGTTTCTTTTGGTAGGACAGACTTGCCTGTATTCGGATTCGTGATCCGATAATAAAGATTGGGTCGCTCCTTCCTTGTGTACCGACACGTGTAATCCATCGGTTTCCAAGGCCCGCGTGGGTCGTTGTCGGGATTCTTATATCGTGCTTGTTGCTCGTCGGTAAGTGGCAACAATCCCATTTTGTATTCGGAAGATTTCCTATACAGCAGAATATTCTCGTGAACGTAGCCAACTTCCTTGGTGTCCGGTGGAGGAGAATACCGCTTCTCCCAAATGAAGGTGCATACAAAGTTCTCTTCTCCGAAAATCTCGTCGCAAGTCCGTCGGAGCGCGTGGACTTCGTGATCATCGATGCTGATGAACATTACCCCATCATCGGATAGGAGATTGCGCGCCAAGAACAGTCGCGGGTACATCATATTCAGCCATTTCGAATGAAAGCGACCGTTGGCTTCGGTGTTCGTGCTGAAGCGTTTGCCCTCCGCATCGCTCTGCCCAGTGAATTTCAAATAGGTTTCCAGTGTTTCCCCAAAATCGTCTGGGTAGATGAAATCATTTCCCGTGTTGTACGGCGGATCGATATAAATCATCTTGATCTTGCCCATGTACGACTTCTGCATGAGTTTCAACACTTCTAGGTTGTCACCTTCTACCAAGATATTTCGGGATCGGTCGAAATCAACGCTCTCATCGGGCGCAGGCAACAGCGTTCCGTTACTGGGTTCTTGGATGTACTCAAAACACCGTGCTTTGCCGGGCCAGTTGATGCTGTACCGTTCTTTCCCGACATCGACGGCTTCACCTATTGCAAGCTTCAAACGGTCAAAATCGATTCTGCCGCCCTCGGTGCGGCTTTCAGGGAACAATCGGAGTAGCTCGGCATTGCGCCGCTTTAGATCATCTTCACCTACGGTCAACTCTAGACGTTCGAGCTTTGACATTGTGAGTATCTCCATCTGAACGGGATATCCGTCTGGTGTGCTAGAACGCTATGACTCATCTCCAGCTTGGAAATCGTATTGCTCGATGGACTTCAAACCAGCGCGATACCTTTTGACTTCGTCCGGCATGCTGTCAAGCATCTCAAAGCTGTTGGCGCGAGATGGACGCAGACGTTCTCCTCGTTTGGAGGCCAGACGCCAGAGTGCTTCGAACAGTTGCATCGGCATCGGTTGGCCTGAACGCACTGACCTTACGATCAGTCCGGCAGCAGCCTGACTGCTCAAGGAATCATCGGAATTCAAGTCAAGGAAGTCGTAAAGATTTTCAGCGAGCGGCGACTCCGAGTGGCTTATACACCACACGAATCCATTCTCGTAAATGCCAGCCTCGTTTATGATTCCGAAACCAGTCTGTGTCCCATCGGAGGGGGCGGAACAAGCAACCTTCTGAACGACAAAATGTCCCATTGGTCGAGGGACGGCGTTGCCAGCCATGCGAAGCAATGTTGACGGAGAAAGACCCGTGTGTTGGTCTTGAAGATCATGGAACCCCTGAAGTCGAAGGCATTCGCGAGGACTAAGCTTTCTAATTTGGTTGCCCAACATCACGGCAACGGGTGCGCGTCCGTTGTTGTCGGTCGCACCAATTTTCAGTGCGGGCGAAAAGCCGCGGCAAAAACAGATCGATCTCTTGCCACCAGTCCAGTAAAACGCGAACGTTTCTCTGCTGCTCGTGCGCCTTTCAATGGCAGGAATTGGCGCGTGGATTGCAATGGCGCGTTCTCGAAAACGTGAGGCGACGACGAAAAGACGCTTACGTTGTTGCGCCAGCCCAAACTGTCTTGCGTTAAGCACTCTCCAACCAATGTAAATGTATCCAGCCTCAGATAGTGTCTGCAGCACTACCTGAAAATCATTTCCGCCATTGATAGTCAATAGGTTGGGTACGTTCTCGCCGATGATCGTGTGGGCGTTTGCCGCTTTGGCGGTTCTTAGCATTTCGAAGAAAAGGCCAGACCGTGCAGCACGGATACCTCCGAGAACACCAGCGGAACTGATGTCTTGGCAGGGCCATCCACCCACAACGAATTCGGCGAGGGGTGGCTCACTGAGACTACGAATGTCATCTACGATGCCTACACTCGGATGAGTTGTCCTCAGGATGCTTTGACAGGCTGAGTCTTTCTCGCAAAAAAGGATCGGGGCTACGTCGGGATGTTCCAGTCCCCCAATTCCACTGAATAAGCTGAGATACGATCCTGCTATTCCCACGGACACTTATTCCCCCATCCGATTCAAGAACTTCGCCAATCGGGTAGTTACTTTGTCGGTCTGCGCGAGTTGACACTGCCACACGGTGAGAACTCGATACCCAAGACCGCGAAGTTCCTTCCTAACGGTCTCGTCCCTTCGCCTGTTCTGTTCGATTTTCGGCTTCCAAAAATGCAAATTCACCTTCGGTAGACGCCCTCGTTTGCACCTATGTCCATGCCAAAAACAACCATGAACAAAAATGCACCACCGCCTGCTTCGGTTCGAAAGATCAGGACGACCCGGCAATTCTCTGCTACAAACACGATACCGCATCCCCAGCGCACGAACGAGTCTGCGCAGGGTTAGTTCGGGCTTCGTATCACTTTGGCGAACAGCCGACATCCGATACGAAACGCTCGCTGGCGTACGAAGATGAGGACTGCCCAACATGGCACAAATCTCTCTATCACGCATAGCCCGAATCCGATTATTCGAGATGCCAACGGATCAGAAATAGCTCAGTCTGTTCTGTCTGCTGTTTGAGCCGTTGGCTGATCTCATCCAACAGCGTATCCTTCTTCACCACTATTTGCTGGGCGGCATCGTCATACTCGCGCCATGCGGTATTCCGCTTCTCTTCCAGTTGCCGCACTTTGCGTTGCAACTCAAGTTTTGTGGGAAGATTAGGGGCGCTCCGTGACTCTTTTCGCGTATCCTTGATCGTAAGGTCTAGCTCGTCGAGAGTGGATTTCAGTGATTTGCGATGATCCTCTGCCCAACGATCCAGCTTGTCCATCTCGATCTCAAAGAAGGCGCCATTCCGCTCAGTCAGCTTGGCGGCCGTTTCGTTCTGCTGAAGGCGCAGCAACTCCTCCAGCTTGGCACGTAGATGATCGGATACGGAAGGGCACGATGACGGCTGTTCTAGAGCGCCAATAGAAAAGAATCTGCGACACTGTTCGGCATCGACTGGAGTGCCATCGTCACAAACACCGCTCAAAAACACGAAATCTTCCGTTTCGAGTGCCGTAACCGTTTGGCAGATGACACGCATGAACCCGCTTTTCCCGATCAGAGGCTCAAGTATGGAAATTTTCTTGCCGGAATGTGAGTAGTCGAATGTGAGCGGTTTCGAGTCAGGCGTGAATGCTTTGCATTGCTCGATGATCTTTTGAGCGAGCGGATGTCCCAAGCGGTATAGGTTGGCGTCTTCGACGTTCTTCCCGCTGCGGTACAGGCCGGGGTGAATCTGTTCGCCGGGAAAGGGATTCTTGATGAGCGTGAATCCTGCATCTCCATCCTCGAACTTCGCGTAGGGCTGAAGGTAGAAACGGGTCAGTTCCCAGAGCCACTGGTCGAACTTGCTCTTGACCTCGTTGCTTTCGCGGTCATTGATCCGAAGTTTCTCATGAACCTCTTCGTCGAAGTTTTCAAGGAGCTTCTGCCGAGTCTGCTTTATGCGCTCGTCAATCTGTATTTCCATCTGCTGTTGTAGCTGGTCGAAATTGAACTGGATTTGCTCCTCAGTCCGGCATTTCTGGTAAATGTCAGCGATGCGTTTTTCGAAGTCGATTCCAGAACCAATGCTGCCCAGCACTTCATCACTAGCTCCGAAGACGCCACTGAAGAGCTTGAACTTCTCGTCCAATAGTTGATACACGCGCTGATCAGCGGCGTTCTTCTTGTTCAGGAAATTGACGACGACCACATCATGCTTCTGACCGTAGCGATGGCAGCGCCCGATGCGTTGTTCGATTCGCTGCGGATTCCATGGCAGGTCATAATTGATGACCAGCGAACAGAACTGAAGATTGATGCCTTCGGCAGCCGCTTCCGTAGCGACCATGATGATGGCTTCATCACGAAAATAGTCCACCAGCGCAGCCCGCATGTCGGCGGTCTTGGAACCCGTGATGCGGTCTGTGCCCTCGTGCTTCTTGAGCCAGTTCTGGTAGATTTCCTTAGATTTGGGATCGTTGTTTGAACCGTTGAAGAGAACAACTTTATCTTTATAACGAGCTATTTCTTCTAAGATAGAACGGACGTACTCCTGAGTCCGGGTGGACTCGGTGAAAATGATCGCTTTCTCTCTTCCACCCTTGCTCTTTGCCTCTGCGAGACCACGCTTGAGAGCCGTTTGCAGCCTCTCACCTTTTGAGTTCTTGACTATCGAATTTGCTAGTTCCGTGTAGAGTCGAAGGGATTGTATCTCCTCTGCAATTTTTCCCAACTCTTCCGGGTTGAGCACCCGTGGGTCAGGTTTTTTGCTACCGTCGGTCTCGTCCTCCTCTACCTCCCACTCATCTTCCATTTCGTCGAAACTCTCGAAGGTTTCGGCGACTTCTTGCGGCGGCTCCACAACGGGCTTCTGTGACTCAGTAGCTTTTTCGAGCTTGTCCGCCAATCCTTTCAGCGTTCCGGCAATCGCAAATGTCGATGAAGCCAAGAGCCGCCTGAGAATTAAGGTCATCAACTGGCGTTGACTTGCTGGAAGTGCGTAGAGGCTCTGCCGTTGCAGGTAGTCGGAGACGAGATTGTAGAGCTTCTGTTCCGGCTCGCTGGGAATAAACTCTTCAACTAAGGCGATGCGGTTCGTAAACGGGATGTATTCAAGCACCTGACGCCGGAGGGTACGCTGGCAAATCGGCTTCAGACGCTCACGTAAAGACTGGAAATCACCATCCGTATCCAGCCTAGAGAACTGACTGCGGAAGCTCTTCATGTCTCCGAAGATGTGCTCGTCGATGATGCTTACAAGCCCGAACAATTCCAGAAGCGAGTTCTGTAGGGGCGTGGCGGTCAGAAGCAGCTTGTCGAAAGGCGAAAGGGCACCCTTGATGGCGTTGCCGATCTTGTTTGTGGGCTTGTAGACGTTGCGAAGCCGATGAGCCTCATCAATCACAGCGAGGTTCCATGCCACTTGTCGGACATACGGCTCTTTGGAGCGAGCAAACTGATAGGAGCAGATCACGATCTCAGAGCGGTCAAACGGGTTGAGGTTCCCCTGTCGAATTTGCTCGTTGAAGGTCTTGGCTTCCAGCAGCACGGAGGGCAGGAAGAACTTGTCCGAAAGCTCCTGATGCCACTGTTTCCGCAAACTCGCCGGGACGATTATGAGAATCTTCCGCTTCCGTTCGGCCCATCGCTGGGACAGGAGGATGCCTGCCTCGATTGTCTTGCCAAGTCCTACCTCGTCAGCGAGGATCGCCCCTTTCGATAATGGAGAGCGGAAGGCGAACAAGGCGGCTTCGACCTGATGGGGGTTCAGGTCAACCTGCGCGTCAGCAAGGGAAGCAGCCAGCTTCTCCATGCTGTCCGAGGCGCACCGCTTCGTGAGTTCGTAAGCAAAGTACTTCGCGTGATATGCCGTGCTCATCGCTGGGCAAAAGGCAGTGATCTATCCACACTTACGCACTTCCTCAAGGCGCAATGTGAACACCTTTATTTATCACAAAACCCGAGGAATATCCGTGATGAGCCAGCTTTCGTTACAGGGGCAGTTAACCCTAAGATGAAAACATGTGCTTTTGAAGTCGGTTTGGATGGCTCCTTGGCCAGTGGAGCAAGCCTAAAGATTCAAATGCTGTCAAATGCCTTCTGCATCGCAGTCAAGACCACCTCGGCTGACTCGCGTTTGATTGCTTTTCGAAGACCTTCTTTTAACAGTGCCTGTGCCCGTGCTGACATATACCTGCGCTTGGCCCTGAGATGTATCGAATACGCAGCCCGATAGCGCACACGTTCAAATCTGTTGAGAAGCAAATCTGACAGCATTTGAGCTACGACGAAATCATCTTCAGCCGACTTGTCAACACCGAGTGAGACGGCCACTGCCATAGCAGTTTCTTGGTCGTTGGGCGAACTTTCAAGTATGGCACTGAGTCTCCCTACGGACAGTCGGCCGACCCCCGAACCTAGTTTCCGGTCCACCTCAACTCTACGTTCGGACTCGTTAAGTTTTTGAAAGGCGCGATACTCGGCAACGCACTGCCGAAATTCAAAGTCGTTGGCGCTAATTTCACTCTCAGAAGAACGTGCCCCGGAGCGGTGCAGCCGAACGCGTGCACTCGTTCGGTTCTCATCCGGGATTTTCTTATCCGGCGCTAGGGTTTGCGACCGCCAGTGAAGTGCTTTCTTTAGCTTTTCGTATCCATTTTCTTCGAAGTAGTTTACCCAATGCCACTCCCCCAAACTATCAGGTATTTGACATTCCTCAATTCTCAATGGGACAACGAAGATCACTCCCTCGGGTTTCTCATCGGCAACCTCAAGGGCAACCTTGATTTCTTTTTGGAGATAGCCTTCTTTCTCAGTATGGCGTGACAAGCAAACAACCACGACATCACTTTTCCTAACGACCTTGGGAATCTCGTCCCTCCATTTTTGACCGGGAAGAAGGTCCTCCTCGTCAAGCCAAGGCGCAAAACCATCCTGACTCAGGCGCTTATGCAACAGTCTCGCAACTTCTTTGTCCTCGGATGCGTGGCAGAGGAATACGCGCAGAAGGCGAGAAGCGTTAGGCGAGAACATTGGATTCTAGGTCACTAGTGTAGGCGAAGGGTCCCCTGTTCAGCATCACCTTTCAAATCGTACAGGCACCGCAACTGCCGAACAAAATCACTCTGGCCTCCATAGCTCGGATGCCTAACCCGTACGACTCCTTTGATTGTCGCCAGTCGGTCAGCAGTTTTCGCTGCGTTGTTGCCGATAGCTACTAAGAGACGGGGTTTCAGCATCGCAATCAATTCCGCTAGGAGTGCTTCGCCGATGGCCCGCTCACGTGGGCTATGCGAACGGTTGGTAAACGGGTCGTCACGTTCATGCGGATGCAGAGGGAAAACGTTCCAAAGAAACACGGTCGTAGAAACCAGTGCGAGCATGCTCCAAATGATGGCCGCTGTCCGCTCAGCAACCATCGATCCCGTTGTTACCCGTTCAATGGATACGTTCCAGCGAATCCCATGAGTGCTGACATGCACATCGTCAGTTAACGCAAGACCTGTGCGCCTCCCACCCCGATGCCCGAGATCGCGACCGATCCATAGCGCGTCAACTTTCGTTGCGGCGGCAGCTTCCAAAAGACTCAGTAGAGCAGTTGCCCGGCGTGAAGGAGCGTCATCTAAATCATGAACGACACATCTGTCAGCGTAAGGATTGAAAACATTCTCGAATTTTAGGCCTTTGAGAGTGCTTACGAATTCTATCGGCCTCACGAGTCGCTTCCTCCCAGAGAGGCATATTCGATTGTTCGCTTGGATCGGTCACCTATAATGATGCCTCCCCTATTGCTCTTCACTTGCCGGAACACATCATAGCCCCGGAGGATCGCAATCTCCCATAAACTTAAGGGACATGCTTCAACTTCGTAACCGCTGACAAACTGCTGGACCGTTTTCAAAAGGTCAAATGAGACGCTTTTTTGCCCCTCGAAATACTTCAACTCCTTGGCACGACTGAAAATCCAAGTTGTCAGCCCCTCTTCCACGACAATGGCGCGACCGCCATCCTGAGCATCATCGACTTTTGGATCGCTCTTGCGTTTTTGTTTGATGACCGCTCGAAAAGTAGGCGACCAGTGAAGAATGGCCGCATGTGCAAAATGGAAAACATCGTGGAAACGATAGCCGTCAGGATCACGAATGTTGTCGCTCAGCGGATCACCGATAAAAACTCCGTTCCATCGCAAATAACTTCGTCCACTGCCGCCGCGCTCGTCTATCTTGATCTCGAAATGATTAGGAAGCCGCTCTTCCTCAGGAAAATCGTGATCAAATGTCGGAAGGCTCCCATAGTCCGGCGCAAGAAAACGTCCTCTTGTCTTCGCGGTGTTTTTGCGCACCACTTCCGTGAAATTGATGCGAACTGCCTTGAGTGCTGCTAGGTAACTTTCGGCAAACGCTGCGAGCTTGGTGTGTGCGAGATTCGGCGATGTGCGAAGAACAAACAGGTCGGCTGTCAATTCACCCAGTCGAAGGAGACTGGCGTCGAGTCTGGGGACCGTCAGCGGAGTAGCAACGGTCACCGAGCGGGATGGAGCCTCTCCAACTGCACCCGCAAGTATTTCGTCTGCACGACATGCTAACCTGCGGCACAAAGCAGTGAAATACCAGAGCGCGTCCCCAAACTCCTCTTCGACGGCGTGACGGTAGCCCGCAAACGCTTCCCGCTCGCGATGAAACTTCTTGGCGGCCGCCATAATGCCTCCGACCTCGCCGAACAGCCCGAGCAAAATCGGCTGCAAATCATCGGGCGGAAGCCTGTCTGTCGGCTCTACTTGATTCATATAGTCGGTGAGAACTGAGCTACGAGACGGTTTCAAGTTGCCCTCCCCCGACAGTCACTATGGCGTTTGGCTCCAATCTAGCGGCTCGCCCACATAACCTTTTTTCCCGAGCGATCGAATCCATCCAACAAACTCCTCAACAAATTTTGGTGGAAAGTTAGTCCTATGATTCCTGCCTCCGACGCCAAGGTGATTCAGGAATTTCTGCGGCACTCGCGGACCTGAGCCGCCCCAGTAGATGAAATCGTCGCTGATAAGCACTCGATCTGCTTGCGTGTCCGTTCGAATATTGGATGGATTTGGACTACCGTCTGCCATGCTATGGTGGGAGTTCGCTTGGCACCATTTCTTCGCTCGCGAGTGCCTCGAATAGATATTGTCACCAAAAGCTTGTTTCTTGCTTCCTCTCAAATTCGGCTTTTTTCGCTGGAACTGCGGAGCCGTCCAATATTCGGTAAATGTCATCGCACCCGTGATGCGCATTGCGTACACAATGTGCTTTTCACGATTGTGCCGCTTCGACCCTGTCCCAACCACCCAGTCGCCGATTTGCGCGGCGCCTCGGATTCTAGGTTTGCAGGTCGCAAGAGTGCAGACGCCAAAGAAGGGATTCGGCGCGAAGCCGAAGTCACGGGCCACAACATAGGAGTACAGTTTCACGATCCGCAGCCGAACCGCTTGATCGGCCGCGGGTCACGGAGTGCGCCGGAAGGAAGACGCCACTCGTTAGTCTTTCCTGAGATCGCGTCAACGATACCGTCACTCTGCCATCCACGGACATCATCGGCGTATTTTTCTAATGCTTCAGGAATGTCGCATTCATTGGCACCGTGCGCATATACGCCGACAATTGTCTTTCCTTCTTTCTCTGCGTACTCGATCTCCCAATTCACCCATGGACTATCCTTGGTTTTGGGAGTGATGTAGACAAGAAGTGTGCTGGCCCACTGAATCTGAGGAGCTAGAATTTCTGACTTGATGTATTCGGGGTCCTCCGCTTCATTTGGCTTAGAGGAATTGATTGAAGAATCGCGTACTGTCAGGCCACCTTTTTGGATCAAATCTTTCAGCTTTTCGAGTCCGTCGTCGTCTTCATGAACATGACTGATGAACACATTTTTTATTTCGTCGGCCATAGTCAATGAACTTTCATTGGTTACTACTTATTGGCATTAGTATACACGCAGTAACGGCAACCGGACACGAAACGGGTCAGGTCGTTTCTTTCTTGTTGACCCATTGTCCGATAATTTGGCAAGCCGCATCGAACTCAGCGTCGGCGATAGTGACGATCTCGTAGTTCCCGGCTTCGGAGATCGAAAGATCGCCGTATAAATTGGAAAGAGTAGCAAACTCGCTAGTCTTTGGCTCATCACCGAATGGCCGGACCCGTTGGATTAGAAAAACCACGGACGGAACACACACCCCCCACTGAAGCTTTTCTGTGTGCACCAGAGAATCCAAAACTTTGTGATCGATGCCAGCGGCGCGTCCATACACCCATGTTGACCACCAAAACCTGTCAAGCACTACCCATCTTCTCAAATCAATGGATGGCAGAATAATCTGAGTGATGGCGTCCAAATGGGCTGCGATGTGCAGAGCCTGAAGCCCCACGGGAGAAATATGTTCTATTCCAAATTTCTCCGGAGCGTGGTGTAGGTCATAGACCAGCTTTCCGATGGTGCCGGGACGGTCGCCCGGAAAAGACACGCTCTCGTTTGGGATTTGTTTCCGTTCTAGAAGTTCGCGCAGATACCCGACCAACGTAGATTTACCTACGGCGTCGGGGCCTTCAAATACGATCAGCTCTCCGCGCATGGCCTTTCCCAGTCTGCTCAGCGCGTTCCGTGAACAATCTTGTCCAACTCCCCGGCATACTGGATCAATTGAACATTCACTTTTTTCATGTCCTCTATGAGCGAAGAGTACTGAGGAAATGCTCTTTGAACCTCTTGAGGTGTCTTGGTCTTCAAGTCTTCAGCATGCTGGACATACCAATTTCTGAATCGTGCTTGCCAGTGTGTTAAGTGTGGTCGCAAACCGTCGTTCAAGGTCTGAGTTGCAATCGTGACGAGCTTCTTGGTGCTTTCTTCTTTCCGCAGAAGTTGACCCGGAATGTCTGAAATTAGTTGCCTAACACGCCCAAACATTGCGTACCATGAATCGTAAACTTCAGCGATCACATCATATTCTGGGTCTATTGGTAGTGCGGCCTTCCGCGTAACTAGTTCTGTCCATATTCTGTGGGCTATCTGAATGTCTTCGTTGTTTGGCCGAAGCTCCACCTTTCCCACTCCGCCGAGTTCCACATTCACACTAACCAGTTCGTAGCGGCTGAATGGCCAAAACCTCTTCCATTTCCAGACAGCGAAAAGTAACAGTCCGGCGAAGAACAGGACGATAAGCCACACCGAGATTTCAATCACAACGACCTTGCCGCCGCCCATATACAGGTGCACTAGCTCTTGACCAAAAATCAATGGGTTATCCCACATATACGACACCTCGCGTTGTACCGCATCATATCAGCGTCATTTTGAATGAAGTCTGCCCGTGTTGCCCTTGCCGAAAACGCATCTTCAATCCATCCACGCAGCTGGGCTGCCGAAGTCGGCATTGCATAGTATCGAGCGTAGCAGCCGATGTGTTGTGCGTTCCAGTTTGTACGAAACCTATCGGGGAGGTGTGCGCTGCCAGCGGCAGATGATAAAAGAATAGCGATCAGTCCGTTGGGAGTGTAATCGCCACGCCGCAGCGAAGTCTTAATTTCCCAATCCACATATCTCCGGCTGTGCGTACACGTCCCGAGAAGTATTATCGTGACCGTGGAATCGCCAAGGTACTTCTGCCGAATCTGCCCCATGACGTACTCAGGGTCGCTGCTGTTGATGAAGGTTTCGTTGCCAACTATACCCAATGCTTTCGGAGTGAAAACCTGCGTATTTGTTGCCCAATTCAAAATAAAGGCGTCCACCTCAGTCCGGTCATTCTGAAAAAAAGAGAGGAAGACTTTTCTCTTAGGCGGTAGTGCTGGAGGGAGCGGGGGGAGTCCTGTCCAACCCATAGTACCAGTTTATATACTAGAAAAACGCTCGCCAACCATCCCTCAGTTCTCCTCTCCTCGGCTCCACCGTCGGGGACGCTTGCGCTATCGTTGACACGCTGGTCACAAAGGCTTCCAGCGCCTCGGAAACGCCCCAGCCGCCCCTAACCCTTCCGGGCGCATCGCCTGTGGTCTAGAGGATTATTCAAGCAAACTTTTGACGAAGCCGAGCCATTCCGAATCCAGTGGCTCCCGGCACACAGGCTTGCCAGCCCGTCGATACCGAGACGGCGAAAACCGCACAAAACGCGATCGGCAAGGCTCTCGTACTACACGAGCGTGAGGGAGCACAGGGGCAACAGCGGTTCAGTACCCGCACAGACTGTATTACCTCCCGGCTGAAGTTCCGACACTTGCAACTTTGTTCGCAAGACAGGTGACGTGTATGCTTCTCGCAACGGAGGAAATGTGAAATATCTCTACCATTGTGCGAAATGCAAGACACCCGGATGTCCTACGATGCTTCAGTTGAAGTACCTTGGTCGTGAAGATGAGGTTCACGATTTCTCTGTTCATGTGAGGTCGAGTTTGCCGCTAATGGTTCGTTGTGAAACGTGCGGTAAGACGCATCCATATCATGCCGAGGATATAACTCCCCACCATCTGGAGTCTGCCCCCGGGCCTCGGTGGAAAGATTTGTTTTAGCTCCATCGGTCTCAACAAGCACGCCGGGGATGTACCTGTATCCTTTGCTGACCCAGAAGCTTCCGTCTTCGATGTGCATCGGGATTCCCACGCCCTTCTGCTAGAGAATCCTGTATTTCAAATAACACACTGCTCAGCATGTCCTCGACTAGACCCATGGCAGACTGGCGAGGAATAGCACGTAGCAGATCAGGAAGAGGTCGTAGAGATTTTTGAGTCCAATGAGTCCAACTGGCTCGGTTTTTAGCAGCCTTTTCGGTTGGTTAAACGGTGCCGAATCAGCGTGTTAGCTTTTATTCTTGAATAGGTTAACAGCCGAATGCTCTACCGTTGAGCTACCGGGGAACCATTCCATTTTGTGATAGGTACGCGGCGTTTTCAAGCACGTGCGTGTGGCCTGGTGAGGGCCGCAGTTATCGAGACGACTCCAGAGCCAGCCAGGACGCCGGCTAGGAGGCTAATTTGAAGATGCGCTCCATAAGCACCCATTTTTCGCCGGGTTTGGCGGTCTGAAGTGGTTTCTGAAACTTCCACATCAACTCTTCCCACTCTCGAACTCTCGGATTCTCGCGATCGGTTTTCGCCTTTGCATCAAATGAAAATGACTCGCTCACTTCCATGATCATGAACATGCGGGTGCCAAGCAGATAAATCTCCATGTCGACAATGCCCGCGTCGCGAATGCTCCTGGCAATTTCCGGCCAGATGTTCTCGTGATACCACTTGTACTCGTCGATCAGTTTCGCATCGTCCTTTAAATCCAGTGTCAGGCAGTAGCGTTTCGTCATTGGAGTGTCATTGGACCTCGGCAGCAGTTGCGTTTTCCATCCTCGCCGAAAACCGGAGTTGGTTTATACCCGCGCACCGCAAAGTAAAAAACGTAGGCGTAACAAAGCAAGGGAACCCAAAATGCCCGCTGGATATTCGAGAGATCGGAGATTTTACCCATAATGGGCGGCACAACGGCAGCGCCAATGATCGCCATGACCAGCAGCGACGAACCGCGCTTCGTGAAGGGCCCAAGGTTTTTAATGCCCAAGGCGAAAAT
>JACXTT010001689.1_pt1 | contig 36268 bp, 34 predicted proteins | sample 9270951 | NCBI WGS metagenome assembly JACXTT01 (sample SAMN15532306, study PRJNA645909) | rock metagenome | isolation source: weathered quartz diorite | place: Puerto Rico | collected 2017-06-21 | reverse complement strand
TTTTGGGGGAAGGTTGGGCCGATCAGGGGGTTGTCGTTTATGGCTTTCGGAATGGTGGCCCTCTTTAGTCCTTTCGAGTGGGCGAATTGGTTCATGGCTACCGGATTCGGTGCGCTCCACATCGCCTTCGGAATTGTGATCGCAAGGAGGTACGGTGGCTAGATCGCACAAAGCAGAAGCGCACGCGAAAGCGCATACTTCGCGCGCACGCCCCGCCCAAAGCAGGGCGGCAGATCTTGATCGGCTGATTCATGAGCCGATTCGTCTGGGTATCGTGAGTGCTCTTGCGGTGAATGCCACGATGACCTTCAACGAACTGAAAGATCTTTTGAAGACGACCGATGGGAACCTGAGCGTCCACGCGCGCAAGCTCGAGGAAGGGCAGTACATCGCGTACGACAAATATTTTGAAGGGCGGGTGCCGAGAACGGAATATCGACTGACGGCAGTGGGCAGGCGCGCACTCGAAACATATCTCGATCACATGGAAGCCTTGATCCGGGCGACACGGGAGTCATGAAAACGAAATTAGAGACCTTCGCGCTGAAGACAACAGAAAAGCAACAGTTGATCAATATCACGTCGCGTGTGAAAGATGTTGTGACCGCTTCTGGAATCAAAAACGGGATGGTTGGACTTTTCTCACAACATACGACAGCTGCATTGATGGTCAGCGAATTTCAAAATGCGTTGCTGGACGATATCGCAGGGTTTTTACGTCGCGTGGTCGCTGATGATCTTCCATACAGACACAACTCACCCGAATTCTCGGATTGCGATCGAAAGAATGCCGCTTCCCACTTGCGCAGCATGTTGTTCAACAATAGCGTTGTCCTTCCGGTGTCGGATGGCGAACTTGTTCTGGGCCAATTTCAGAGCGTTATCCTGGCGGAAATGGATGGACCGCGGGAGCGGAGCCTTCGAGTTCAGTTTGTAGGGGAATAACCATGAAGAGGCATCAATGACACAAAAACCTCTGTGTCTTTGGTGCCTCTTTATGGCCTAGAACGGAATATCGTCGTCGGTAATCGTACTCGTACCCGCGGAATTCGAACCGGGGCCGCCCATACTTTCCGCGGCTGCGGCCCGCCGCTGGCCGCCACCGGCGCCTTCTCCTTTGCTACCCAGCATCACCATATCGCGGGCGCGGATTTCGGTGGTTCGGCGCTTGTTGCCTTCCTGGTCATCCCATTCGCGCGTCTGCAGGGCGCCCTCGATGTAGACGAGTTGGCCCTTTGTCAAATATTGGTTGCAGATTTCAGCCAGCCGGTCCCATGCCACGATATTGTGCCACTCGGTTTTTTCCTGACGTTCGCCGGATGTCTTATCGTTCCAGACGTCGTCGGTTGCCATGGAGAACCGGCAGAAGGGTGTGCCGCTCGCGGTGTATTTCAGCTCGGGATCTTTTCCCAGGCGGCCAATCAGAATCACTTTGTTAATCGACTTTGCCATATCGCTCCTTAGTTGTCTCGACCCTTACCGTGCCGGTGTCCTCGGCCGCTGAGCGGGCGTCGGCTGAAGTTCTTTGAGCTTTGTTGTTGCAGCTACCGCTTCACTCGTATTCGGGAACCTCTTCACAACGTCTTGCAACGTGTCTTTTGCTTGCGGCTGATTTGTTTCGGCTTGGGCGAGGCCTTTCTTCAAGAGGGCGGCTCTATTTGTATCGCTGTCGGGATATTTCTGCAAGACAATATCGTACTGCAGAGCGGCGGCGTCATATTTCTTCTGGTTGAACAGTGCGTCGCCGATACGAAGCTGCGCTTCGGCAGCCCGGGGATCGTTGGGAAACTTGGATAGGAATTCCTGAAAGCCACTCATCGAGTTTTCCCAGATGCCTACGTTGTAATCCAACATCGCGGCTTTCCACAGGTCATCCGGCCCTGCGAGTGGCTGCGCGGTCGTCTTCATCGATGTGATTTCGAGAGAGACTGAACCGATCTGAGTACGCGCAGTCGACACGCTTTCTTCCAGTTCTTTGACCGTGCTGTTCAGCGTCGTGATCGTGGTGCGCAATTCGCGCAGGTCACGTGCAGATGCATCGCTCTGACCCTTGAGGCCATCGACCGTCTGGCCGATTTTTTGAATGCCGCCCGAAAGCGTGTTTACCTGATCTGCCATTTTTTCCAGGAGAGTTTTCATTGCGGCATTATCGCGATCGACGGTGGTTTGGAGTTGGTTCACGCGTTGTTGCACGTCGATCATGTCCTTCATGAGCTGGAGCATTTCCCGATTCTGTGGATATGCCGGCCCTGCTGCGAGAATCATCAGCAGGGCGGCGATCGCAAGTCTTCTTTGAGTTTTCACGGTGGATACCTCACTTATGATCGGCTATCTCGTCTCCGTGAAATGAGCGCGCCGGTTTTTCGCGTAGCAGTCCTCAGTTTGCTCACGGCAGACAGGCCGTTCTTCACCGTAGCTGACGGTGTTTATCCGATTCGCTGCCACGCCCTGGGACAGCAAATATTCCTTCACCGCGTTGGCGCGGCGGTCTCCGAGGCCGAGATTGTATTCTTCACTTCCGCGTTCGTCACAGTGACCCTCGATGGTAAAGCGAACGCCGGCATTGTTCTTCAGCCAGGTCGCGTTTCCCTGAAGGATGGAAACCATATCGGGTTTGATGTCGGCTTTATCGTAATCGAATTGGATGTCCTTCACATTACCTGCAAACCCACCCAGGTCGTTGGACGTAACCGCGGGCGGCCGTCTTGTTTCCGGCGGAGCCGGTGGCGCGGGGGGAGCATTTACAGTCACTCGTGCGACATCGCTTGTGGAGCCACCGGGTCCGGTTGCGGTTGCGGTGTAAGTTACGGACGACGCCGGGCTCACGGAGCGATTGCCCGTCAAAGCAACACTCCCGACCTCCGGTGCGATCGTTACTGTGGCTGCGTTACGGGCTTCCCACTGTAGTGTCGTCGAGCCACCACGATCAATAGTCGCCGGCTGTGCACGTAGCGTGATGGTTGGCGCAGGAGGAGGCGGCGGTTGCGGCTCTGTTGGAATCGGGGGAGGAGGCGTATTACTCGCCACCGTGTGGTGGCAGCCAACCGCGACCAACATCGAGAAAAGGAAAACGGCCAACCCAATATTTTTGATGCGCCACGAAAGCATTTCTAACTCTCCTTGTAGAGTGTCTTACTTCTGAAATCCAGACCATGCGGGTCCGGTATTCCTGCCTGTGTTTGTTAGTTGTCGAACCTTTGTGCCGTCAAGAATCATCGAAAAAATTTGTCTCGTTCCCGTGCGTGATGATTCGAATGCGAGATGCCTGCCATCCGGTGCCCATGTCGGTTTTTCGTTATCACCGGCATCGTGCGTGATTTGCGTGTTCATTCCCGTGGCGAGGTTGTGAATGTAGATATCGAAATTCGAAGTCTTCGACCGCTGCCATGCGAAAGCAATGTACTGACCATCAGCGGACCATGCCGCGTTGACCGCGTGTCCGCCTTCTTCAACGAGCCGCCGGACGTTTGTACCCTCGGCGTCCATGATGTAGATCTGAGGACTTCCGCTGCGATCTGAAGTGAATGCGATTTCGCGTCCGGTGCGCGGATTCCACACTGGCGACACATCGACGGACTTGCTCACGGTGAGCCGCCGCATGTTCTTGCCGTTCCAATCGGCAACGTAGATTTCGGCATCACTGCCATCACGACTTGTTGCGAAAGCGAGCTTGCTTCCGTCGGGTGACCACGCCGGCCATCCTGTCGTCCCGCCGGCTCTTTCGAAGTTGTAGGGGCGCCGATCGATACGCGAGAGGATTTCGATATCCGGTGTACCACGGCGATAACTGGTGAAAGCGATCTTTTCGCCATCAGGCGACCACGCCGGCATTAGTACGATCGAACGGTATGAGGTGAGCGCCTCCGAGTTATTGCCGTCATAATCCATCACGTACAGTTCTTTGACGCCGATTGTTCGCTCGGAAATATACGCAATGGAGGTTTGGGCGATGCCGCGGGCGCCGCCGCCGAGCAAATCGACAATCGCATCCGCGAATTTATGCGCGATCAGACGTGCTCCTGCTTCGGTGTCGTCGCTGCGATAGCGTTGGCCGGGCAGAGCGTCGCGGTTCTGTGTCGCTTTGAGATCCCACACACGCGCCTCGACCGACATGGAACCGTTCGCCACGGAGAGATTACCGAATGCGATGAACTGCGCGTTGACTGCCGGCGTCGTCCAGTCTTCCGGTTTGATGTCGGCTGGTCCGCTGAATTTACCTGTAGGATAAAAACTCTTACTGACAACCGTGATGTTCCCGGAGTAATCGAGATCGTCCCACAGAACCTTATTGAAAACCGCTGCCAAAGTAGCGGCTTTGGAATCCGTCGATGCGGGTTGAAACTCGGGCAGCGCGATCTTCACGCCGTTGGCGCCGACGTCCGTGCCGGTACGGATTTGGGGCTGGACCTTCGGTTTGCCGACAGCCGTAGATGCCGCGACCAGTACAATCGAAATTGCAACTTTTCTTATGATCATCGTGAATACTCGAAATAGAAAATGACGTTAACGTTGCCTCCACGATAGTCCGCCGGAAGTGGCGGCAGCGGATCCGAAACGAGCACCGCCCGCAGGGCTGTACGATCCAGCGATGGAATCCCACTCGACTGTTGTACTGAGACGTTACTGATCTTCCCATCACGAGCGATGTCAAACGTGAGATAGACCCGCGGGGCCTTTTGGATGCGTGCATCCACCATCGATTTGAGCCAGTTATTAGAAATCGCTCGCGTGATCGCATTGACGTAGGCAGAGTACTTGTCGCCGAATGCGGCATCGCCAAATCGGATTCCTGCGTCTCCTGCACCCGTAGAGAATTGGCCATACGATAATGCCGGTCTTCCACCTTGCCCGTACGGCACAGCATTTGGCGGAGGCGGTTCGGGCGCGGCCGTGGATTTTGGTGCAGGAGGGGCGGGGCGAGGCTTTGGCGCCGGTGGAGGTTTTACAGGCGTCTTTTCCGGAATCGGTTCGGCTTTGTCGCTCGGTGGTGGTGGAGGCGCGGGTTCCTCACTCTTATAAAACCCCGGGGATTCATTTGCTGGCGCAGTTTCGTTGACGACTTCCGGAGCCGGCAGTGGAATCGAAGAAGCGCTTCCCGCAATTTTCACCATGATACCCGTCTCGCCGCCGCCGCTCTTTGAACCCCAGTTGGGCCCGAGCTGCGGAAGAAACTTGGGTGAAAGAATGGCCAGCGTGAACAGACCGGTGTGCAATAGCACAGAGGCTAAGACAAACCGGTCTAGTCGATCACTGCCTGCTGTCATTTTTTACCTTGTTTCGGCGGCTGCGTGACGATGCTCACGTTTTCAATCCCGGCAAGCTTCAAACTATCCAGCACCGTGGCAAAGGTTTGAAATGGGACGGTCTGGTCCGCCCGTAAATAAACACTCTGACGAGTGGGGTCGAGAAGTCTTTCGCGAATCTTATTCCCAAGTTCGTTGATGTTCACCGGGTCATTTTGCAAATAGACTTCTTGCTTGTTATTGATGGATATCACCAACTTTTCTTCCTCGAGTTCCCGTACGATCTTGGTCTCCGGCACATTCACTTCGATGCCGGATTGGATAACCGGCGCCGTCACCATAAAAATAATCAGCAAGACAAGAACAATGTCGATAAACGGGATCATGTTGATTTCGGCCAATGTCGTTTGCGTCTTGCCTTCTCGCGTCGTGAAAGCCATCAGACCCTTGTCCTTTCGTCTACGTTTGCGAGAATCTCGGTCTGAAGATCATCTAATTGTCCGCCTATATTGCGAATCTGATAAACAAAATGGTTGTACGCAATGAGCGCCGGAATTGCGACAAATAAACCGAACGCCGTCGCCACCAGAGCATCCGCGATTCCAGGCGCAACAGTGTGAAGCGACGCAGCGCTGGCATTGCCGAGAGCGGCAAACGACGTCATCACTCCGAGAACGGTTCCGAAGAGGCCGATAAACGGCGATACCGATGCCGTCGTCGCGAGAAAGTTCATCCGCTTTTCGAGACGAGTGAGTTGCCCAGCCGCAGCGCGCTGCACAGAACGTTGTATTGTCGCCGCGGATGCGGCCCCGCTCCTTTCCGCCGCCGCATTGAAAACCGGAACCAATGGCGTGAAATGCAAAGTCTCCAAAGCGGTGCTGATTTCCGAAAGGCTCTTCCCACGCCGGAACATTTTCCAGAACGTTTCCGATTCACGGTTGATTTTCCTCAACAGGAGAATCTTGGAGAGGATGACGCCCCAAGACCAAATGGAGAAAATGAGCAGGATCGCGAGAACCCCTTGCGTGATCGGGGTCGTCTGCCGGATAACCTCGACCAGATTTAGCCCATTCAAATTCGTTTCCTCGACTTAAAAAAGTTAATCCTTCGCCATTGAAAGATCAACCCTCGATGGCTTATAACGCCCGAGTATGTTGCGGTTTCTTCGCATTCGAAATTTTGCTCTCATCGATCAACTCGAAATGCATTTTGAAAACGGGTTCAACCTGCTCTCCGGCGAAACCGGGGCCGGAAAATCCATCATCGTGGATGCGCTCAGTTTGCTCGCAGGTTCCAAGGCATCGGCTGAGATTGTGCGAACAGGAGAAAGCCGCGCGATCGTTGAAGCCATCTTCGAGATGGATCTTCGAGCCGACCTCGATCGCCTTGGACTTGACGCCGAAGATGGTGAACTGATTATCCGCCGTGAAATATCTTCCGACGAGCGGAATCGCGTTTACGTGAACAACCAACCGAGCACGGTATCCGTTTTGCGCGAACTCGCAACCCAGTTGCTGGATATTCATGGCCAACATGAACAACAAACGCTGCTGGATCATTCTAGTCAACTTGCACTTATCGATGCATTTGCCGGCTCGACGGACCTTGCCTCGCACGTTGGGGACCTTTTCAGGGCCATCGAGCGGGCTGAGAACGAACTCGCCGACCTCACTGCGGATCATGCTCGGAAAATCGAGCGTCTGGACCTTCTGACATTTCAACACGACGAAATCCAAAAAGTGAGTCCCAAGCCCAGTGAAGCGGAACTCACTCGAGAAAAGCTCAACATCCTGTCGAACGCTGGAAAACTGCTCGAGGCCTCGGCGCATGGATACGAAGCACTCTACGAATCGGAAACTTCCGTGCTCTCCACCATTGCTCAAACCGAACGCGGCGTGCGCGATGCGGCCCAGCATGATGCACGTCTGCGGCCGATCACCGAACAACTCGAGTCAGCGCGAATTGCGATTCAAGACATCGCTTATGCTCTTCGGGACTACGCCGATCAAGTCGAGGCGGACCCCCAACAGCTTGAACGTCTCCAGGCACGATTAGCTGAACTCGAGCGATTACACCGGAAATACGGTCCGGACCCATTAGAACACCTCCAGAAAGTAAGACGCGAAATGGACAGCATAGGTCTGACTGAGACGAAAAAAGAGGGACTCCAGGCAAAAATTGCCGCTATCCGGGAGCAGTATTCAGTCGCGGCAGCCGAACTGAGCAAAACACGCCGGGCAGCCTCCAAAAAACTTCAGATCGCCGTTGAATGTGAACTCCAGTCGCTGGCCATGCCGCATGCGCGCTTCACGATCGCGTGGACCGACGTCACGCCTGCCAGAGCGAGCGGATTAGATCGCCCTGAGCTTCTGATTTCCGCAAATCCAGGGGAGGATCCCTGGCCGATCGAGAAGATAGCTTCGGGTGGCGAGTTGTCGCGGGTGATGCTGGCCCTGCGCACCGTCCTCGCAGTGGATCGCACGCAAAAGACGCTTGTCTTCGACGAGGTCGATGCAGGCATCGGCGGAAAGGCGGCGGAAACGGTTGGGCAGAAGCTGAAGGAGCTGTCGACCCGGTATCAAATTTTTTGTGTCACACATCTGGCGCAAATTGCGGCATTCGCCGATCATCAATATCGGATTGAAAAGCGGATGCTCGACGGACGGTCCGTCACGCGTGTGGATGCGTTGAAAGGTGAGGCACGGATCGAGGAGCTCGTCCGCATGATGAGCGGCTCCCGTCTCACGGATGCGGCGCGGCAACACGTGAAAGAACTTTTGAAGGCAGCAAACGCGCCTTGAAAATAAAGACCGAAAGAATATATTTTGCAGTAAAGTACCTACCGAGGAGGAACCCGTGGAAGTAGAGATGAAAATCCGGGGCCTGATGATGGATCCAATCACCAACATGCCCATTGTGATCCTGAAGGAGGCCGCCGGAAGTGGGATCCTCCCAATTTGGGTGGGAGTCTACGAGGCCAATGCCATCGCACTGGAGATCGAAAAGGTTGTAACACCACGCCCGATGACGCACGACCTTTTGAAAAATGTTCTCGTGGGTCTTGACGCCGCCGTTCGAAAAGTGGTCGTCACCACGATCAAGGATGACACGTTCTACGCCATCATTTGGCTCGAGCGCAACGGGACGCTGGTCTCGATCGATTCGCGGCCCAGCGACGCGCTCGCTCTGGCGTTACGCATCGACTGCCCTATTTTTGTCGAAGAGGAAGTTCTGAAATCATCCAAGAGCCAAGCCGGCGCTCAGGATCGCATCAAGGATGAAGAGCTGCGCAGGCTATTGGAAAACCTTCCCGACGAAGACCTCGGCCGTTACAAAATGTGATGCTCTGACCTCTATCTTTTCTGAATCCCTGCAAGCGCGCGTGTAATTTTCGAAACGTTTGCACCGCGGGGATGAACCAAATATTGCGGCTTCCAAACAGGCTTGAACGTATCAATTTGCGAACGGTCGATTGTTGCGGCCGTGAGACTCGCCTGTTCAAACCCTGACTCCTTAAGCAACCGAAGAGATTCAGCAACGAAAGCACGAACAATCTGTGGCGCCGTGTGACGCCGATGTCGGAGCATGTCGAGAACGACTCCGGTTGCGCCTTTGTACGGCAGCCACACCGAGAATGCCTCGATGCGATAACGATGGCCGAGGACGAACACAAGGCTTTGTTTGATCTCCTCGAGCGAAAAACGACCGGCTGTGAAGCCCATTTCACGCATGTGACGCCGATCGAGCCAATCTTCCGTTACCTCTTCAAGCTGTTCGTCGATCAGCCGGTCATTCTCCCGCGCGCGATCGTAGCGATGGACAAGGCGAAGTTCGGCGATGGGCGTCGCGAAAGTCAAAGCTTGTAGATCCACGATGGCCTCTTCGGCAACAGAGACGGCTTGGAATTTCAGCGATTCATAGAGTGGCAACTTTTCTTCAGCGGCGAAGTAGAAGCAAGGCATCAAGCTGTGTCGTTCACAATGCAAAATGTAATCTGCGACTGCTTGCGGCAATAGGTGGTCTGGAGCAATGGGATCTCCGCAAGCGAGTGCAATGCGTCCGCGAGCAGCATACGCCACAAGACCCTGCCTATCGGCCACGAGTAGATGATGCTTATCACGTTGGATGGCAAAGGCGGCGACGGAATGAGTGCCGTATTGGCGAAAGATGCGATCGACCTCGTGTTTGGGAGCTTCCAGTCGATCGCGCGTAATAAACGGACGCAAGAGCAATATGAGAATGTACAACCTCGCCATCCAGCCGGCGACTTGTAGAGAACTCAAGAACAGCCGCGCGTATTGGGTTGTGGGTATCACTTCAGGTCTGATGATCAAGATTCCCGCTCGAAGAGCTTCCTTAGCTGGTTCCGTGTTTTGTGGCCATCGGAACTGATTCGCAGTGGCGGCAAATCCTGTCAGCCCGTAGAAGAATACCAGCAACAATAACAGTGGCGTTGCCATCAGGCCTTTTCTCAGAGAGGCAGGATCGGTCCTTGTGTAAAACCGCCGGCGGAAATAGATTAGATAAGAGAGCAAGATCAGTGCGACGAGGGAGTTTTGAATATCAAAACCGCTCGTCACATGGAGAAGCAGCGAGAAAGACAAGGCGATCACTGCAATCCACCACGCCAGTTCCTTTCGCCGCGCGAGATTTCGCGTGACTTGGAGCAGCGCCACACCGGTGAATAACATCAGCGTTCGGCTACCTTGTGAAACTTCTAAGGGAAGCCAGCTTCGCACCCCTCTCAAGCCCGCTTCGGAGCTCGGCAGTATGGCCGCCAGAATATTGAGAGCACCCATCAGACCCATCACAAACGGCAGGGCACTGTGCAGATCGGACCATTCGAGATTTTCAAAAATGGATCGGAAGCTGCGAATGTGCCGCCACGCGAGAAGTATGGCAATCGCGACAAGTGCGGCAACCAAACCCGCCGTCATGGAGTATTGGCGCGCTCCGCGAATGAATGTTGTGACCGTTTCGCCGAAGTAGTATCCCGCCACCGCTGTCGGGATGACCCATAGAATGCCAGCAATGATATTGATGATCGTGAATCGCACGATAGGCATGCCAAAAGCCCCGCACGCTGCCGGAATCACGATGCGAAAGCCGAATAAGAAGCGGCTCACCAGGAGCAAAAAATTGTTCCGTGCTCCGACCCAATTGATGATTTTTTGATAAGGAGAATTATTCGAGAATCGTTCCTCGAACCAACGGCGGCCGCGCGTACGCGCAGCCGTGTAGTAGAACTGTGCGCTAAGAGTATTTGCAGCAAGAGCAACGAGAGCGACAGTGCCGACGTTGAAGTAGCCGCGGCTGGCAAGAAACGAGCCCGCGATGAGAACGGCTTCGCCCTCGACGATGACTCCAGCAAACAGTAGCAAGTAACCGTACTTGAGGAGTAAAAGCTCCACTTTAGATCCGGTCTACAGAAATAAGTCTTTGTCCGCTGGTCTTAAAAGCATGCCCGCGTTGCTTTCCATCTCCTCCCACACAAAACCACGAATTAGGGCTGCAGGCGTTCGTGATGTTTTTCCCATGACCAGTCCGGCGACGGCAGCGAGGCTATCGACGGCTGCGAGTAGCGTGACGTTCAGTGGATGACCGTACGTATCGCGCTTACCGCGGAAGTCAATGAATGGCGGCACTCGCGCGATCCCAATCGCGGAATCCACGAGTCCTTCACGCCACACGCGGCCAAAAGTATCTGTAACGACGATCCCGCATCCAAGAACGCGCGCCAGCTCGCGTGCCGATCGATCCGGATCGTTTGGAAGGAGCGTCACGGTGTCGGCGCCCTCGACATTCGATTGATCGACGCCTGCATTCGCACATATGAAGCCATGCTGAGTCTCGCAAATGAGGACTTCACCGCGCATCCGAACGATTCTGCGCGACTCGCGGAGAATGACCTCCACTAAGCGTGGATCTTTGTTCATTCGACGGGCGATCGCCAGACTCTGAGTGGATGCTTCCACAGAACACAGATCGACGACTCGGCCTTCGGCCTTCGAAATGATTTTTTGCGTGACAGCTAGGATATCTTGCCGCTGAAGCTGAATGCCGGACTCGCGCACCGCGTCCAACAAACACTCGGGCAAATTCATACCAGAGTGGATGTCCGGCAGATGCCCGATGGGCATAACTTCCAGCTTCATTTAGGCTGCCGCAAGTAGCGCCAGGTTTCGCTGTCTTTGCGCGGATCGTCGAGAAACGCCTGCAAGTCGGCAGGTGTATCGATGTCGAATGCCATGCCAGGAAGGTTCATCACGTCCGAGCGAAGTCCGGCAGCCGATACTTTCGAAAGATGTCGCCGAAGACTGCCCTCGCCGTACTCCATTGCGATGCGAGCCGGCGGTATGAAGAGCACGCCGTTAGTACCAGTCCAGTCTCGCGAGGGGATTAACGTAACCGGCTCTGAAGCGGCCTCGAGGGCAAAATCGATTTCGGGTGGCGTCAGCATTGGAAGATCTCCCGCGATCGACAAAATTCTCGAGCAACATCCAGACAGCTCCTCGACCATTTGGTTTACGGCTGCGCTATGTCCATCAACGTGCTTCTCGAAAACGACATCGAAACCGAATGGCGAGGCCAGTTGCATCACATCGTGCGATGCGGTGAAGACAACGACGCGCTCAGCCCTACGCGCTCGGGCAAGCGCGTTGAGCACGTCGGCGAGCATGGCGCGCGCAAGTCCTGCACGAGCGGAGGCATCGAGCGCAGGAAGTAATCGTTGCTTTGCATCCTTGAAATCCTTAACAGGCAGTAGAACTGTTTTCATGCTTTCCCCAACTCAACCACAAGTTGCGCCAAACGGCACGCCGCCGCGTCGTCGGACATCAGGATATCGGTAACTTGAACGCCAATAGTTTCGTAACGAATGGCCGCTGCGAAAGCGGCGTCTTTAATATCGATAACAATGTTATCTAGGAACTCATGGTAACAGCGTGCAATACCGGATGGGGAAACTTCGTAGCCGCAGGCCTCCATGAGTTTGGCCGCGGGTCCACTGAATGCTTGCTGACCGATAAGCGGGCTGATGGCCACGACCTCGGCACGTGTGCAGCGCAACGCATCGCGAATGTCATGAATCGCCAACATTGGACCGATGCTCGTAATGGGATTACTGGGGGCAATGATCACGACCTGTGCATCTCGAATCGAATGTAAAACTGTGGATGGAGCGCGCGCCTCGATCGCTCCGGCATATGTGACCGATCGGACTTCGGGCTGCCAATGTTCACGTACGAAGAATTCTTGAAAATCGAGGGTCCCGTCAGCGGTCTCGATTTTCGTACGTACTGAATCGTTGCTGGCTGGGAGGATCGTCGCTTTGATGCCCATCGATGCCGCCATTAGTGCGGTGGCTTCACTCAAAGTTTTTCCAGCACTCAACAATTTTGTACGTGTGATGTGCGTTGCCAGATCGCGGTCGCCAAGCCGGAACCAATGGGGCATCCCATAGCGCTCCATCTCTTCCAAGCAGCGGAAGGATTCCTCTCGAAGGCCCCAGCCGCGCTGCGTATCGAGCCGGCCCGCAAGGCCGTACATGATGGAATCGATGTCAGGACTGACGTGTAATCCCCAAACGTCGGTGTCGTCGCCCACATTCACGATGACGTGAATATCTTCTTCGGGCACGACCTGCACCAATCCTCGCAGAAATTTTGCTGCGCCGGTCCCTCCGGCAAGAATAGTGTAGTGGGCCGCGGTCACCCGATCATTTTACGCGGCCCGCAATGTTGGCGGCCAGAGGTCGAGGACGGCGCCCGGCAATAGGTGCTGAATGTCTTCGATCTCGCCGTCGGTGATTTTTCTGTCGAGTAGGCGAAAGACGGCTCGCGCGACCACTTCACCGTCGAAAGCAATGTCGCCGGCGCGGAGCATGTAGTTGGAGAGAACGGTAAGGAAATCTTTTCTACTCCAAACCGGAATGGGATTTACCGTCGGATTCCATTGGTCGAAATAAAATCCTCGAATCAGCATCGGTAATTGCTCACCGAGGAGAATCGCCTGGGTTAATGGCAGATTATCGCGCACGACGTGCAAGACACACCGGAACGCGAGGTAGGTTTTGCGATGGTCGCACCAGTTCAGCTCTTGCATTAATTCTTTCAGCCAGACAACGGTGCGTTGAATTGTCGCATCGAACACATCAAGGCCGGTGAACTTCATGGCAAATAGGTTGCACGTTACGTGCCGTCAGGGGCGTCGGGGGCCAGACGTGAATTTATTCAGGATTTGAGGGCGAATCGAATGCCCCTTAAATACGATTCAAGCTCTGCGCGCTCAACATTCTTGCGGATAACGGTAGACAGTTCGGTAGTGGGATTATCAATGAGGGTGGAGATTTCTTTAACGAGACCTTCGACTCTCTGGATTTCCATGTTCAGGGCCTCACTATTGATGGACGCCCCTTCTTTCGCAGACTTCGCGGCAGCAGTTGCAGACTTCAGTGCCAGGATCGCCTTTTCTGCTTCCGCCTGAGTCTCGGCCTGGACGCGCACTAGGCGTTCCACCTCGCTGTTCAATCGTGTGCGCTCAGCTTCCCATTGAGCAGCGGTTTGACTCATGTTGCTCAAGTCGCCACTCAGCCGGTTGCGGTCGTCTTCCCATTGGGCGGTGATCTCGGCGATTTTTTTCGTGAATTGTTCTTCCAGTTTTGTTCGCGCGTCGGTCAATGCTGTTTCGAATTGTTGAGCGGCCTGACTCTGAACCGAAGCTTCCGTCTCCTGAACGGCTTGAAGAAGACGATTCTGAAATTCGGAGTCGAGAGCTTGGACTTCTTTGATCGACCGGTCGATCAAGGCAGCCAATGTCGATAACGCTTGGAGTACACGATCAGTCGCGCGCGGCGTCGGCGGCGTCTTGGTAGCATTGTCCATGCTTTACTTAGGATCCTCCGCGTGATGCGGAGAAGCGGGATTATATCGGACCCTTTCTAGAAATCGGTAGACAGAATTCAAGTACTGCTGCCGGTCCTTCGCGAATGCTTCGCCGTGTCCGGCACCCGGAATAATCAGAAGTTCTTTTAGGTCGTTAGGAGACGCACGGAACATCTGCTCCGCCAGAGCCGGCGGCATACGCCGGTCCGCGGTACCGGCGATGAACAGAATTGGGATGTTGATTTCGCGAATGGCGTGTTCAACGTCTCCGTCGTCCGGATCGAACCCCATACGCAACGCGGTGATGGCCACAATGAGATTTGCAATTGGAAAGGCAGGCAATCGAAAGAAGAGAGTCAGATGATGTCCGACCGTATCGCGGAACGACAGGAATGAACTGTCCGAAATGATCCCTGCAAATCCAGGACACTGTTTGGCCCCGAGGATAGCGCTCGAGGCGCCCATGGAAACACCCCAGAGAACCTGCGGCCTGTTGCCGGCTCGTTCGCGAACCCACTTCGAAGCGGCACACACATCGCGGCTCTCAAAGATGCCGATCGTGGTGTAGGCTTTTCCGCTTTCTCCGTGGTTACGTAAGTCGAACAAGAGCACGCCATAACCGCGTCGATTGGATTCGGCTGCACGCTCCAACAGTTCGAGGCGCGATCGATTCAGTCCATGAACAAAGATGGTGACCGGCATCGAAGGTTCGCCGGGATTCCACCAGCCGCGGAGAGGAATGCCGTCACTCGAGCTGAATTCGGCATCGGTAACAGAGAGTCCGACAGACAGAGGCGTTTTCGGCCCACGTTCCGGGAATCGGAAGCGGGAGTTGGTAATCAGAAAAGAAGCTCCCACAGGAAGGACGACGAACAAGATCAGCGCGACAAAGCACAAAAGTACGATCATCAATCGTAGAGCCCATCGCTTTAGTGTCGCGAGGTTCATTCCTGTTCTACGACGTAGCTGGCAAGCACAGTGCGGCCATCTTCATCTCGGACCTCGTACGTTACTTTGAATGGCGGTTCTGCTTGAATGTTTCCATTGACGGGAACCCGTCTCTTGGCGCCCGATGCAACCGTTCCACCCACGATAACAATCACGGGCAGTGGATGACCCTGTTGAAGAATCAAGAGCCGGCGCCCTATGAAATCAGCTTCGACATTTGCCTTTTGGGCCGGCTCGATAATCGCACGGAGTTCGATCGGAATCTCGACCACGGGCGCCGCTCCTGTGTTTTCAACCACTAGTGAGAGCGCCTGCTGATAGAGATGATCCGCTGGCGCTTCTGCTTTCTTGTCTAACTCAAAACTCCACTTCAAATGCGAATAGTCCGCGTGCGTTCCCTTGGGCCACGCCGCCCACAGGATAAAGAGGCTAATCAGGATGATGGAATATGGATAAGGTGTCTTCAGACGGAGTTTCCGGACGATCCTTTCCACCTGAGGGTTCTCGCGCGTACCGAGCCGCTTTCCGCATTTCGCGCAGAAGACGCTGTCGTCCGCTATGTGTGATCCACAGTATCGACAAAACATCCGTTAAGCCCAGTCTCGTGGTTGGTAAAACTCCAAAGCCTTTTCTTCACGCGAGCCCGGTTCGGGCTTGAAGTCATAAACCCAACGCACCAGCGGCGGAAGGCTCATTAGAATCGATTCAGTGCGGCCGCGAGTTTCCAAGCCGAAAATCGTGCCGCGATCGTAAAGGAGATTGAACTCGACGTATCGGCCGCGGCGATAGAGTTGATATTGACGTTGATCTTCGCCGTATGGTTCATTCATGCGCCGTTTCGCAATTGGAAGATACGCGTCGAGGAAGGTGTTGCCCGCGTCCTGCACGAATTTGAAGTGTTTGTCGCGATCACCTTCGAGATAGTCGAAAAAGATGCCACCGATGCCGCGCATCTCGCTGCGATGCTTCAGGGTGAAATATTCATCGCACCATTTTTTGAAGCGTGGATAGAACTGCGGATCGTGCCGGTCGCAGGCCTGTCTGATCGTGCGATGAAAATGGATGGCGTCGTCGGCATAGGGATAACAGGGAGTGAGATCCGTGCCTCCGCCGAACCATTGCGCATCACCCTTTTCGAGATAGCGAAAGTTAGCGTGCACAGCCGGAACCATCGGACTGCGTGGATGAAACACTAAGGAGACTCCTGTTGCGAAGAATTCGGTGCCGTGGCCCAGCGGAATCTTCGATGCGAACTGCTCCGGCAAGTTGCCGTGAACCGACGAGAAATTCACACCCGCCTTTTCGAAAACACGACCTTGTTCCAGGACGCGCGTTCGGCCACCTCCGCCGCCATCACGCGTCCAGGCATCTTCTTGGAATCGATTTCCATCGAGCTCTTCGATCTCGAGCGTGATGCGATCCTGCAGTTGCTCGAAGTATGTTCCGGTTTTTTCACGCCAACTCGTATCCATGGAATGCGCGATTATATACAATTCATTCATGGCTAAGTCCGACATTGACCGGTATGTGCAGTCGGCCCAAACGGAATTCGAAACGAAGCTGCGTGAGTGGGTGGAAATTCCAACCATCAGCGCCGAGCCGGAACACAAGCCGGACATTGAGCGCGGCGCAGAGGCTGCCGTTCGATATCTCCGTTCGCTCGGAGCGCAGGCAGAAACCGTATCGACGCCAGGAAATCCCGTAGTCATTGGCAAATTTATCACCGGTCCTGGCCGGCCAACGATCACGATCTACAATCACCTGGATGTGCAGCCGGCTAATGAGCCGCAGTGGCAACGCGCGCCGTTCGTTTTTCACAAAGAGGGAAACCGCTATATTGGGCGTGGCTCCACGGATGACAAAGGGCCGGCTTTAACGGCGCTGTTTGGTGCACGATATGCCCTGGAGCAAGGGACACCTGTCAATATTCAATTCATTTGGGAGCTTGAAGAGGAAATCGGCAGCCCGAATTTTGAACACTTCCTGAAGAGCAAAGCGAACAATCTCGCTACAGATTCGGTGGCGGTCTCCGATACCATTTGGATCGCCCGTGGGAAACCTGCAGTCGCCTACGGCCTCAGAGGGTTAGCACCCGTTCGGCTGGTACTGGAAACCGGCACAAAGGATGTCCATTCCGGAGTTACGGGCGGTGCTGCTCGGAACCCGATTACGGAACTCTGCCAAGTGATCGCTGAATGCTACGACGTACGCAAAGGTCATGTTCGCATCCCGGGTTTTTACGACGATGTAGCGAAGTTGTCGAAAGCGGAAATGGGCAACTTCCTCGCCTCCGGTTTTAGCGTGAAGCAGTTCAAGCAAGCACACGAGTTGAAGAAGATGCGTGCAGGTGAAGCGTCGGATATCGCCAGCCGCTTGTGGGCCCGGCCGACCTTCGAAGTCCATGGTATCGTCGGCGGATACACTGGTCCCGGCGTGAAGACCGCCATCCCTTATCGAGCCGAAGCGAAGATCAGCATGCGTCTTGTGCCGGATCAAAAAGCCGACAAAATATTGAAACTCGTACGTAAGTTCATTAAAGAAAAAAATCCCGATGTGCAGTTTATTCCGGAATCCTATTTGAGCCCGTACTTGGGCCCTCACACTGGGCCGCACGCCGATGCGGCACGCGATGCGATGAAATGGGCCTTTGGGAAAGAGCCGGCCTTCGTTCGAGAAGGCGGCTCCATCGGAGCTGTCGTTACGATGGAGAAGTACCTGAAGGCGCCGATCGTCTTTCTCGGCTTGAGTCTGCCCGAACACGGTTACCATGCGCCGAACGAAAACTTCGACTGGGAACAAGCTTCAGGCGGCATGAAGATGTTCGCTCGTTATTTCGAAACATTAGCTCGCCTTCCGAAGTGATCGCCGGGCGGTTAATTCTTCGATTCGGCCACACAGTTCTTTCCCGTCGACTGGTTTTGTCATGTGTGTAGTGAATCCGAAACTGAGAGCTTTTTGGATGTCTTTGTCCATACTCGCTCCCGTTAATGCGATCGCGGGGACACGCGCAAGGCTCGGGATTTTGCGGATTCGCTTGATGAACTCGAGACCGTCCATGCCCGGCATACCGATGTCGGAAACGATGATGTCCGGTGGTGTGCGTTTGGCTGCGGCCAAGGCTACAATGGCGTCCGTCATCGCATCGACCACGTACCCAGTCCACTCCAACTCCATTTTCAAAACATTCAGTACGTCCGCAGAGTCTTCGACCAGTAGTACTCGTGTCATGCGAGGAGCGTTGCAATTCGCTTGCCGGTGGTAATCGGGAACCACATCAGGGCTTCGGGAATTTTGCCCGCGACCCGGTGAGAATTCCGCTGCTGCGCGTATGTTGGCCGTCAATAAACCTTTGATTCTGTTTCCCAAAATGATTGGTAGGCCTCGTGCAACGGCAGTGCCGTCAACCGCGGAGTGTGGAATGGAAGGATCACCCGTTCGTGGCCAGCAAAAAAATGTCCTTGTACAACTCAATGTTTCGCAAGACGTGCAAAGTTTCCAAGCCGAACTCGTTCGGCTGATCAGCGCTGAATTCGGGCATGCGGAGGTCTTCGTCGGCTTGTTTGATGCAGATTCGAAAAGTCTTCACGTGCCCGCCTGGATCAGAGCTCACCTCGAACGTCATGAAGGTTTACAGAGGAAACTGGAGCAAGGCGAATTGGTCGGCATCAGCGGGGGATATGATAGCCCGATGCCGCGGCCGGTGGTTGCAGCTCGCTCGAGTGTCGTACTTATTCCTCTGGTTAGCGACGGCAGGCTGAACGCGGCGATAGGCTTGGCCTCGCCGCTCGATGGACCTCAATTGTCGGCCGAAGACATCGAGGCCGCACGCCAGCTCGGGTATGAAGCAGGGCCAATCCTCGCACGACTACAAGAGATTGAAATACTACGACGCGAGAACAAAGTCCTCTTGGCAAAAGCTGAACTCGCCGACCGAACGCAAGCCCGCCTCGCGCGGCTTGCTGAAGAGAAAAGCGCCCTCGATACGATTCTCCAAATGCGCTCGCACCAACACGTGAATGTCGCGCACGAGTTGCGAACTCCCCTGGCGGCCGTCCGCGGTTATGCCCGCATGATCCTCGACGGGCGGGGCGGCGAAATCAACGACACTCAGCGGCAGTACCTTCGAATCGTGACCGAGAACACGAACCGGCTAATTGCTCTGGTGGCGTGGATGAGCTATGTCGCCGAGTTGAGCGCCCAATACCTCAAACTGGAAAGGTTCGACTTTCGCGATCTATGGATCGAATGTGCGAATAGAAGCGAGAAAAAGTTGGCGGAAAAATCCTTGAAACTCACGCAGAAGCTTGCCAACGAAGAATTCGTCATAAGCGGAGATCGCGAGAAGCTGCGCGATGTACTGAGCGACATCGTTGATATCGCCGTAAGGTTGGCGGCCATCGAGAGCACCGTTACGGCTGAGTTATCCCACGGACGGGAAAGAGAAGTGAATTTTAAACTCGCGGAAACGGGAGCTGAGCTTCCGTCCGAAGTCCTCAGCAGAGTCTATGATCGGCCCTTCAACTCGATCATCAAACCAACGGCGCAGAGCACGGATTCCAGCGCCATAAGTCTTTCCGGTGTGTACGACATTGTCGGAATGCATGGAGGACGTGTCTTTGTGAACAGCAGTGCCGGACAAGGGGCAACCTTTATATTCACACTGCCAGCCGTCATGAGCGGCGAGGAAAACAGTCATGAGCAAGCGATCAATTCTAGTCGTAGACGACGATAAAAACACGCGAGACTACCTTGCGGCTTTCCTGGGCGCATCGGGTTTCACAGTCGAATGTCTGGGATCCGGCGATGAAGTCATCGAACGTCTCGCATCAGGACATTCACCTTCGATGATTCTCCTAGATGTCATGCTTCCCGGCAGGGACGGCATCGAAATCATGGCGAACGTGAAAGCACTCTATCCGACCATTCCAATCATCATTCTGTCCGGAATAGGCCAGATCAAGACAGTGGTCGAAGCCATGAAGATGGGAGCGTCGGACTACCTGACGAAACCCTTCGAGGAAGAAGCGCTCGAGCTTGCGATCGAGAACGCGATCGAAAAACAACGTCTGAAAGACGAAGTAAAAACGCTGAAGCAACAATTGGCTTATGTGGAACAGGGAAACATTCTTACTTCGAACCAATCCATGCTGCGCATCATCGATATTTCTCGGCATGTTGCGGGAACCGACGTACCGGTTTTGATTCTCGGTGAATCCGGTGTCGGTAAAGAGGTCATTGCCAGTTTCATTCACGAACAGTCCAATCGCTCCGATGGCCCTTTTGTGAAGGTCAACTGCGCTGCATTGCCGCATGAATTATTGGAATCGGAACTGTTTGGTTATGAGCGTGGAGCATTCACGGGTGCAATCCGCGACAAGATTGGTAAATTCGAGCAGGCAGACAAAGGCACGTTGCTATTGGATGAGATCGGCGAGATGAGTCCACACCTGCAGGCCAAACTGCTACACGTTTTGCAGGACGGGGAGTTCAGCCGGCTCGGCGGAAAGAAGCCTGTCAAAGTGAATGTTCGAGTCCTTGCTGCGACGAACAAGAAACTCAAAGAAGCTGTTCTGAAGGGCGAATTTCGCAACGATCTGTACTTCCGCCTCAACGTTATCAAGCTGGAAGTGCCGCCTCTACGCGAACGGCGCGAGGACATTCCGCTGTTGTGCAATCACTTCCTCGAGAAATACCGCGAGCGATATCAAAGCTCGGTCCAGCAGTTTTCCAAGGAATTGATGGAAACCTTCTTGCGGTACGATTGGCCGGGCAATGTCCGGCAGCTCGAGAATGTCGTCAAACGATATCTCATCCTACCCGATGCGGACATTACGGCCGAATTGCGCAGCGCTTCGCCCGATCCTGTTGCTCAACCAGTACAACGGGCGAATATCTCGCTGAAGGAAGTCGCTGGGCAGGCCGCCGAAATGGCCGAAAAAGAAGTTGTTCTCCGTGTTCTTGAAGAAACGGGTTGGAATCGGAAGGAGTCGGCCAGACGGCTGAGGATTTCCTACAAAGCGCTCCGGAACAAGTTGAAGAAGTGGCAGCTGGTTCGAGAGCGGCCAAGCGAAGTCGTTCGAACTTTGTCGAAGAGCGCTTAGGCTACGGCTTGACGATATCCCAATACTCCACAACCCTTCGCGCGTCGTAGTCGGCAAGAAACGGCGCGATCGGTTTGACCAACGACGTCGATCGGTGACCAGGCATATTTAGCGGATGCCGGCGTCCGTTTCCGAAATAAGAACGGATGAAAATCGCATCGTCGGCGAGCGGCATTAATCGCACGTTTGCTACAAAACGCGACCACTCAGGGCCACTAAAGAGATAAAACTCCACATTCGAGGTGTAAAAGGTCGATAGGCGCAGTCCGTTCGTTCTGAGAAATGAAGCAACAGCCGACAGCGCGCCTCGGCCGGCAAAATCACCTACGATGGGGATCAGCCGGTTCTCGGCTTCAAACTTTTTCAGTTGCTGGAACCGCTCCTCGGAAGAAAGATAGCTTTGCCGCCGCCCCTGTCTATCGGTTTCGAGAAGCATCTCTTCCAGAGTGGGATAATTAAACGCGTTATTGCGGCCTATTGACGAGAAACGAAGGTCGAGCCCTTCTTCCCAGAAAGTATGGTAGATGTACTTAATTTTCTCGAGGTCGGCCGCTGAAAGTTTGAGCTTGTAGATATCGACGAGCAGATGCTTAACAGCATCCAGGTTCTTTTGAAACAGCTTGTCACTGGTGCGAGCTTGGTCTACCGCACGGAGAATTTGATCGACGGACAGATCCTGTTTCGGGTTAGGCACCTCTCTTGAAACGAGGAGAGACACATACTCCAAGCGATTCGCTGCCAAGGCGAACAATGCCTTGTACCACAAATGTTCGAGCATGTTTTGCCGCCGGATGTCGGTCACTATTGCAAGCATCGGCCGCGTGTGGGCAATGTACGAGAAGTTTTGATCGGGCCCAACACCGAGATAAATGCCGCCCGGTTTTACCTGTTTCTGTAATTGATCAACAACGTGTAGATAGGATGTTTCATTGGAAATGAAATTGTCGGAATCGAAATATCCTTCTGGTTCCGACCACCGGTCGATGTACTGACCGAACTGTTCGATTGAGATTTCTAGATTAGCCGCCGCTGCGCGCGGTTGTTCGTGCGTGGTGGGTATCGTCGCCGCGGCCAAAACCAAGAGCAGCGTGAGTCCCAGACCGAAAGCAGTGGTTCGATTCAGCTTGAAAATCGCAGGCATATCGAGCTGCGAATCACTATAACTCTGGAAACGAATTTTCCAAATTGCGAATTGGAGATTACAATATGCCGGCAACTTCACGGATATCCTTTGTGAGCACACGAAGTTTTCAAATCCGATCAGCCGTCGCAGCAGATATGGACCAGTTGTGTGAACTCGCCGGTCAGCTCCTTACGAATATCCGCGCCGAGGGGACTCCCGAAGATGCGCGACGGGTCTTTCAGTACATCATGAAGGCCGGGGACCGCGGGCTGGTCGTGGTTGCGGAAAGCAATAAGCGAACGCTCTGTGGATATGCGTACGCCTCTTATGAATGGCGCGCGGAGTTTGGCGGTGAGACGATGGATATCGTTGCATTATTTGTCGCTCCCCAATGGAGGGGCAAGGGTGTCGGTAGTGGTCTAATCGCATCTCTCCTTGCAAACGCCAAGCAGCGCGGAATCCGCCGTGTAAGTGTTGAGGTCCACCCAGGAAACTCGGCGATCGAACGCACGCTGGAATCCTGCGGCTTTGATCCCGAGCGCCGTACGCTGTGGGGATACCGGGTTTAGATTTCGAATTTCCATTGGCCATGGTCCATGGTCCATGCAGTTGGTCAATGTTCAATTTCATGGACCAGGGATCATGGACTAATGGAAATTTTAGAACCGGAATCCTGGCACTCCGCCACGGCAATCATTCTCGCTCACGGCGCGGGCCAGGGGATGCATTCGCCGTTCATGACGTACTTCCATACCGAACTTGCAAAGCGTGGTTATCTCTCCGTCAGATTCAACTTCGATTATATGGATGCAAAACGCCACATACCTGATCCACAGCCGAAGCTACAAGCACGATACAGGGAGGTTGTGGAGACGGTTATCTTGAAGCATAAGCCCGCGCATTTGGTTATCGGAGGCAAGTCTATGGGCGGCCGTGTGGCTTCGTATATTGCGGCTGATACGCCGGGAGTAAATGGTCTGGTGTTTCTGGGCTATCCGTTACATCCGCCGGGAAAGGAAGGTCAACTCCGGGATGCACATCTTTACGGTCTCAAGTTGCCGATGCTTTTTGTCAGCGGGACAAAAGACACGTTTGCTCGTCGAGACTTATTGGAGAAAGTCGTAAACAAAATCGGCAAATCGGCGACTTTGGTTTGGGTAGAAGGCGGGGATCATTCGTTGAAACGGAGGCGGAATGATGCAGAGTCCCTGGAGGTCACAGCCGATACTATCAGTCGGTGGATCCGCGAGCAGTTTTGATGGAGGCAGTGATAATTCGGGAAAGTTCGCGGTTTTCCGAGACAATCGCGACTATTTCCGCCGCCGGAAGCAGGGAGCTTCTGGCAATCAGCTCTAGCCAAATCACCGTTTCGTTAAGTTCTTTAAGGACGATTCCCAACTTGTGAGTGAAATCAGAGTGACTTTCAGCGCCGCGCGCTTCGCCATAGTTTGCGGCAGTGGCAGTGCCGGAGCGCAGGATCTGTCGGCAAATATGCCGGCCCTGAGGTGTGAGTGGAAGCTTCTCGGAGAGACTGACGATCCGAGCGGCGAAGGAAATTAAACGGTTTTCAAGTTCGGCAGCTTTGGATATCGCGGTATTCATGCCGCTGACTTGAGGCACGCCTGCTTCCAATGTAACTGTCAAATGGTCCATGAACAATGAACGATGTAGATGGAAATGCTCAGTGTCAATGCGCATTGTGCATCGACATCGACGTTGTTCATTGTTCATGGACCATTTGACACTTACATTGGATAGGCCTACTACCGCACCTTCACCGCTTCACGCGAGGCAGGAACATACATCCGTGACGCGTATTCCTTCAGCATCCGGCTGGCAGAGAAGCGCGGAACGATCGACCGTATGGATTCCTTCACCATTTGAATCCAACCGTGCGGCAAGCCATTGTGGTCGCGGTCGTAATATAACGGGATGATCTGTTGCTCTAAAATCCTGTACAGCGAGTCCGCGTCCGTTGCGTCATCGTAGTGCACCTCGAGATCCTCCGGCGGCTCGCCGATCGCCCACCCGTTATTTCCGTTATAGCCTTCGTACCACCAGCCATCCAGAACGCTGACATTCAAAACGCCGTTCATTCCGGCCTTCTGACCACTCGTACCACAGGCCTCGAGCGGAGGCCTCGGGTTGTTGAGCCATATGTCGACACCCTGGGTAAAGAAATGCGCCGAATGGATCTCATAATTTTCAACGAAGGCAACGTGCCCGGCGAGGCCATTGTCGGCGGCAAGCGAATAGATTTGATGGATCAGGTGCTTTCCATGTTCATCGGCCGGATGCGCTTTTCCTGCAAACACAACCTGAACGGGCCGCCATTGATCGAGCATCATCGCCTTAATGCGACTCAGGTCGTGGAAAAGAAGCGCGGCGCGTTTGTAGCCGGTGAAACGTCGCGCAAACCCGATCGTCAACGCCTCCGGGTCCAGCAGCGTCCCCATTGCAATCACCTGACGTGGATCGACGCGATCGACGGACCATCGTTCCCGCGCACGCTCTCGGATGAAGCTTAAGAATTTGCGTTTCAGAAGCTGATGGACGTTCCAAATCTCCTCATCGGGAATATCCATTACACGGTTCCAGAATGAAATGTCATCGTGCCGTTCAACCCATTCTGGCCCCAGATACCGATCGAATAGCAGGCTGAACTCCTGCGCAATCCAAGTGGGTGCATGAACGCCGTTTGTGACGGACGTAATCGGGATCTTATCCTCCGGGAGTTCGGGCCATACGACCTGCCACATGTGCCGCGTCACTCGACCGTGCAGATGGCTAACAGCGTTGCGCCAGCCAGTCATTCGCAACGCCAGAACGGTCATGTTGAAAGAATCGCCAAACCGGCCTAGTTCCATGAATTCCTGTTTGGTAATGCCGAGATCGTCCCAATAACCGGCAAAATGTTTTTCCATTAAGTGCAGTGGAAATGCATCGTGTCCCGCGGGAACAGGTGTGTGCGTTGTGAACACGCTGGTCGCGCGAATCTGCTCGGCTGCCTCGGCAAACTTGTGGCCTTGTTCCACAAGCTCGCGTGCCCGCTCGAGCAGCATGAACGACGTATGACCTTCGTTCGCGTGAAATACGGTGGGTTGGATACCCAATGCGCGAAGCACACGAACACCTCCGATTCCGAGCACAATTTCCTGCCGGACGCGGTGTTCCTTATCGCCGCCGTAAAGGCGCGCGGATAACTCGCGGTCGCCGTGCGGGTTTTCTTCAACGTCGGTGTCCATCAGGTAGAGCGGCACGGCGCCCACATTCACTCGCCAAACAACCAGAAAAACATTCAGGCTGCCAACCTTCAGTTCGACGAGAAAGCGTTCTTCGTGATTCATGCCCGCCGATTCGATAGGCGCTTCGTTGCGATCCAGCAGTTCGTAGATATCCTCTTGCCATCCGTCAGCCTGGATCCTTTGATGGAAATAACCTTGAGGATAAACAAAGCCCACACCAACGAGCGGAATACCAAGGTCGCTCGATTCTTTGCAGTGGTCACCGGCAAGGATGCCGAGACCGCCGGAGTAAATCGGCAAGGATGTATGCAGGCCGAATTCGGCGGAGAAGTAGGCCATTGTTTGTTTTGCAAGATCGGGAAATTCACTCGGAAACCACTTGTCGGCGCGACGCATCGCGCGATCGAAGGTCTTCATCGTGACATCGTATTCACGCAGGAAGTCGGGATCACGAGCGGACGCAATTAGCCTGACCGGGTCGATAGTGTGCAACAGCTTGACCGGATTATGTTGTGTGTTCTTCCAGAGGTCGGGGTCGAGACGCTTGAACAGGAGCCGAGCGCGATAGTCCCAGCTCCATTTCAGGTTGTAAGCCAACTCTTCCAGGCGTTGAATCCGATCCGGAATACCCGGGAAATGTCGTGTCTGCATGTAGTGTTTGCAAGGCCCGGCGTTGCTAACCCGCCAGACACCGCTCGAAGCTTTGGATGAAGTAATCAACTTCCTCGTCGGTCGCGTGGCCGACGTGACCGATACGGAAAATCGTGTCCTTCACTTTTCCCAAACCGCCGGCAATTTGTATCCCAAAATCGCTTTCGAGACGGCGCCGCAACGCGGCCATATCGAAACCCTTCGGAGGGATTACACCCGTTATTCCATTCCCGGGCTTCAGTGCGTAGACCTCCATTCCGGAACGCCTTATAAGGTCGCGAATGCGATCGGCGACTTGTGCACGCCGGAGGAAGATCTTCTCCATACCCTGCGAATGGATGAAATCCAGTGCGCCATCCAGTTCAAGCAATAACGATAAAGCAGGAGTGAAGGGAACAGCTCCTTTCAATTTTTTCCAATCAAAATAAAATCGCGCGCTCTTCGCTTGTTCGCTTTGCTTCCACGCGCGAGGTCCGATCGCGACGACGCCAAGGCCTGGAGAAACCATCAATCCCTTCTGCGAGCCAACGACGACTGCGTCAATGTTCCAGTCGTCCATGCTCATCGGGGATACGGCGAGTCCAGAAACAGCGTCGGCGATGAGAATTTTATTCTGTGATCGAACAAGCTTTCCGATTTCGGCCATTTCATTCAACACACCTGTCGAGCTCTCACTCCAGGTATGAAAGATGACCTGAGCCGCCGGCCACTGCTTTAAACCCACTTCGACTTGCGCCAACGTTGGACCGGTGCGCCAATCGACATCGACGGTGTGAACCGTCAGGCCATAAGCGTTGCCGATGTCTGCCCATCGGCTCGCGAATGTCCCACCGACGATAACGATCACTTCGGTTCCCGGTGACGTCACGTTGACGACCGCGGACTCCATGGCTCCGGTGCCAGATGAGGCCACGAAGAGGACGTCGCCCTTAGTCCCGAACAGAGGTCTACAGCCGGATTCCAACGTGGCCAAAAGTTCCAACAGTTGGGGAGAGCGGTGATTAAAGAGAGGACGGTCTCCAGCCGCCCTAACGAAATCAGGCACTTGCATCGGGCCAGGCAGAAATAAAAGCGGCTTTCTCATGGATGTTTACAAAAACTCCCTTCTAAGCAAAATACAATCATACCAGTTAGGTATGGGCCCCTCGGTATCGAAAAATGGCCGAAACGACGCCGTTGCGTCTTGACACGATTCTGGCAATGCTGGAGGGTGGAATCTTTAGGAAAGGATTTCCGATGTCTTGCAAAAGATTGGCGGCGTTTCTCCTTGTTACGGCTTTCGTCTGGTCAGAACGACCGGCTCCTGCTCAGTCGCCGCAAACCTTCGAACCCATTATTATCCAAATCCCTAAACCATACACGAAAGTAGTGTCCGACATTCAGGCGCTCGGCGGTATCGTGACGCAGCAATACAAGTACGTCGATGCAATTGCCGCTCAGGTCCCCACCAACGCAATGGACATGGTGCGCACCGCGGTGGGTTCCGCGAGGATTGTCAAAGACCAAGTTTTATCTGCACCGGTGGTGACCACAACCGTTGCCGGTGTGAAAGGTAATTCATCATCGGGAATTTCAAGTTTGTCGTCGGTCGCGGCAGCAGCTCCAGCGGCGTATTCGCTAAACAATCTAGGCTTGAACGTGGCTGGATTGCACGGCCAGGGTTACACCGGAGCAGGTGTGATTGTGGCTGTTGTGGACTCGGGTGTCCGACCAGGGTACCCAGTTCTGGATTCAGACAACTCGGTCATCGGTGGCGCCGATTTCGTTAACGACGGCCGCGGCTTTTCAAATTCTGAAAACAACCCACACGGCACGTTTGTAGCCGGACTGATTTCGGGTAATGCACTCATCAACGTCAAGAACACAAAATTGGAGAGTTCCGTTCAACAGCACTTTCCTGGAGCGCTCATTGGATCGGATTTGCCGCTGATTGGCACGGCACCTTCATCGAAAATCTACGCCGTCCGAGTGTTTGGACCGCTTGGTGGCGCGCCGGAATCCCGTATCATCCTTGCAATTGATCACATCATTGGTTTGAGACAGAAGTACCTTTCTGGCGATCCGTCGGGCCTCAATATTCAAGTTTGTAATCTCAGCCTTGGTAACACGACTTTGTTCGCGGGACGGGACATTTTCGATCAGGCTGTCGATAAGCTTCTTGCCTACGGCATCGTTCCGGTGGTCTCCTCCGGCGACGCCGGACCTTCGGGACTCACGGTTGCGAGCCCTGCGACATCACTCAGTTCGATTGCCGTGGGTGCTGCAAGTCCCGCCGCCAATGAGCGCGTGCTGGATGACGTCGACCCTGTCCATTTTTTGGGCTATGGGATCCGCCATCGTCCTTCGGCGGCCACTCAAGTCGCATGGTTTAGCGGGCGAGGACCAAACGCAGATGGCCGGATTTCTCCAGACATCGTTGCAGTGGGAGATGGGAATTTTGGTCAGGGGTACGGCTCGGCCAACGATGTCAACGTCATCAGCGGAACCAGCTTCAGTGCTCCGCTGGTTGCCGGCGTGGCAGCGGTCTTGCGCCAGGCATTTCCGAACGCAAGCGCAAAGCAGATCCGCAACGCAATCATCGGCTCGGGAAACGCTGCTCTTATCGGACCAGGCTTCACGCGGCTGGATCAAGGCTTTGGATTCCCCGATGCACAAGCTGCCTTCACCGATTTTGCAAAATTTCCTGCAACGTTGCCTGACATGTCCACACCACAATCGAGTGTGGCAACGAATATCAAGCAGGGAACCGGACTCAACATTGTGAGTGGGTTGATCACGCAACCCACGGGAAACCTTGCGCCGGCACAGCGCATGGAAATTCTCTACAATGTTCAGCCAAATACATCCGAAGTCGTCATCACTGTCTCGAACTTTAAGAGCAATCCCAACGTGAATCCACAGAATATCTTCCCGGAGCAGATCTATCTCCAGGTTCATAGCGCAAAAACTTCGCAAATCGGGGCATTCGGTGACTACTTCGACCTCGGTGATCCCTTTATTACCGGAGGGACCTTCACGGTTAATAATCCGGAAACTGGAATCATGAGGATTACTCTTAGCGGTTCCTGGACAAACGAATCAAACGTTTCGGCGGACGTCTCAGTCAAGTCATTCACGATTTCGGTTCCTCAATTGACATCGCAAGGCAAGATCGAGCCGGGTCAGAGCATTGTGTTTCCAGTAACGATTCCGGCCGGGGTGTCGCTTGCCGTGTTTCGTTTGTGGTTCCGGAATGATTGGGGAACCTATCCGACCAGCGACATCGATATGTTTGTGTTTGATCCAATCCGTCCGTTTCCCGACACGCAGGGAGTTCATCTCAACGATCCGGAGCATTCAGTTTTTACCAACCCGCCAAGCCCCGGCTCAATCCCGCCAATTCCCGGCACATGGAATGTCCTCATTCACGGCTTTGATATCCCGGCAGGTTCGGATAAATATGAGTTGCGTGTAGACGTCGATGGCAAAGTCCTGAAGTAGCGATGATACTATGGGAGGGCGATGCGTCCTCCCAGACACCTTCCTGGACCGGAGTTCCGCAGGCCCAAGAGTTTCATTCTGCGCCTCGTATTTCTCATCCTCTTGCTGATAGCTGCGTTTCAATCAATCTCTTTTTACGTCGAAAGCTTGTGGTATGGGAGTCTCGGGTTTGAATCGGTGTACTGGTACAGACTTCGAACACAAGCTCAAGTGTTCCTCGGGGTAAGCATCATTACAGCGTTCGCGCTCTGGACCTTGTTTCGCCTAGTGACTCCTCCTCCAGGGCACACGCGCCGCCCATTTCTCCAGTTTGGGCAGGAGGCCATCGCCATTCCTACTGCAGATGCGCTAAAGGGTTTGGCTCTTCCTGCGGCAATCATCCTCGGCATTTTCTTTGGTCTTTCGTTCAGCTCTGATTGGAGCACTTTCGCATTGTTTGTGCACCGCACGGCCACACCCGACGTGACAGATCCCATATTGGGGCGGCAGCTTTCGTTTTATTTGTTCACGCTACCGGTACTCGAAGCTGTCGCCAGCTGGTTTCTCGCTATTTGCGTTATTGGTCTTATCGTCGCGATCCTCTTGGCCGCAACAGATATGCTGGCGAGTTTCAGAGGTGTATCGCTGGCGTTGTGTCTGCTCCTGCTGGCTGCGGCGTTCCAGGTATATGTCGGCCGCTATGGTTTGCTCGTTGAAGAACACGGTTTGTTGACAGGCGTGAGATACGTCGATCAAAACATCGTTCTTCCGGGATTGTTATTGGTGATGGCTGCCTTGCTGCTCGGAGCTGCCGTGGCTGCCGCGAATATTCGGATCGCGCGGGTTCGCTACCTCGCGTTGGCAGTAGGAATTCCGGCAGTCACTTACATTGTGGCGGGTGTGATCGCACCCTTTTATGTCACGACGTTTGTGGTCCGTCCGAATGAGTTGGTGCGCGAAAAGCCGTTCATCAAAAACAATATCGAGTTCACGCGGAAAGCATTTGCGTTGGATCAGGTTGAAGAGGTCCCCTTTGAGCCGCGGGTAACGAATGCGGTTTTCGATCCTGCTCGCCATCCCGACACACTCGAGAATGCTCGTCTGTGGGATTGGCGCGCACTCCAATCCACATTACGCCAGATCCAAGAAATCCGAACGTATTACGATTTTCCCGATATTGATGTCGATCGCTACCTCATCGCCGGAAAGCCTCAAGCGGTCATGCTTGCCACGCGCGAGCTGAGCTTGAACAAGTTGCCGTCCGGTTCACAAAACTGGGTTAACGAACGCCTCATTTATACGCACGGTTATGGCATAACGATGAATCCAGTCAGCCGATTCACGAAGGAAGGCTTGCCGGAGTTCATCTTGTCCAACATGCCTGTCGAGAGTACACGGCCGGAAATCAATCTAAAGCGGCCGGAGATCTATTTCGGAGAGATTACGGATTGGCCCGTGTATGTAAAGACCCGCCAAAAAGAATTCAATTATCCGGAAGGTGATGCGAATAACTACAACACGTATGAAGGAACCGGCGGCGTACGCATGGGTTCTTTTTTCCGAAGGCTCCTCATTGCCTGGAGCGTCGGCGACATTGCGAAAGTGCCTTTCTCAGACGATATCACCGCTGATAGTGCTCTACTCATGCGAAGGAATGTTCGTGAGCGCGTCTCTGAGCTAGCACCGTTCTTGTTGTTCGATCCCGATCCGTACATCGTGGTCGGTACCGATGGCGCCTTGTATTGGATCATCGATGGATTCACCAGCTCGGACGGCTATCCGTACGCCCGACACTTAAACCTCGGTTCCCGTCCGATAAATTACATCCGAAACAGTGTGAAGGCTGTAGTCGATGCGTACAACGGCAGCGTTCGCTTCTACGTGTTTGATACCGCCGATCCGATCATCCAGTCCTACCAAAAAATCTTTCCAAAGTTGTTCACCGATGCGAAAGAGATGCCGGATTTCTTGCGAGCGCATGTGCGTTATCCGGAACTTCTATTTCGAGTGCAAGCGAGCATCTATTCGACCTATCACGTGGAAAACGAACAGGTGTTCTATAACAGGGAAGACGTCTGGACCATCGCGCTGCAGGGTCGCAGCCAACAAGGTCAGGGAACTGCTGACTCCATCGAGTCATTTTTCGTCCTAATGCGCTTTCCTGGCGATATACAACAGGAGTTCGTCTCCATCCTGCCCTTCACACCTGCGAATCGGAACAATCTGATCGGCTGGATTGCCGGACGTAGTGACGGCGACAAATACGGAACATTGAGGGCGTACCATTTTCCAAAGACACGGTTTGTTGATGGCCCTCTTCAGATTCAGGCACGTATCGATCAGGATCCACAGCTTTCGTCGCAGCTAACATTGTGGAACCAGCAAGGGTCGACCGTCATTCGCGGCAATCTCCTCGTCTTGCCGCTGGAAGATACTTTGCTATTCGTCGAACCGATCTACTTGCAAGCGGAACGCAGCCCGATGCCCGAGTTGCGGCTTGTTGTTTTGGCAACGCAGGATCGCCTTGCCTATGCGCCACGATTTCCTGAGGCTCTTGCGCAGCTGCTTCAAGGAGCCGCGACGTCTACGAGCGTTGCTACCGAGACGGCGGAACGGCGGCTGCAATTGTCGACTCCCTCAGTCTCAACGTCGACAGACCTCCGATCTATGGTGGATCGGGCCAATCAGGCGCTCCAGGATTACCGAAGACTGACGTCTGAAGGGAAACTCGGCGAAGCCGGCTCCAAGCTCGATGAATTGAAACGAACACTTGAAGAAATGAAAGCTAGCAAGTGAGTTTAATAGGGCTCACAGCGTGCGGCTTGTCAATCCGTTTGCGAACTCCAGCGCGATCAGCGGTGCCTTCGGATTGTCTTCATGCTTGATGTATGCGAAGACCTCGATGCCGTCGCGAGCCCAACGCCGTATCCGTTCCTGCCATTCCAGCTGTTGCCCGCCATCGTAGGCGGAACGCCGCAACCTGATATAAGTTGAGCCGGAAGTAACCTCCAACGGCGTGGTGTGATCGTCGGCATCGTGGATGCACAGCGCGATGTTGTGGGCTCGAAGTAACGCGAAAACATCGTCGTTGAACCAAGACTCATGTCGAAACTCGAACGCGGCCGGAATTCCACGCGGAAGTACAGACAAAAAAGCTTCAAGCTTTTGATGGTCGCACTTGAAGAACGGAGGCAGCTGATACAACACAAGCCCAAGCCGATTCTCCAGGCCTGGCACTACGCTGAGGAAGTAATCCAAGGCGTCCGATGGGATCTTTAATCTTTGTCGATGAGTAATTTGCTGAGAAGCTTTAATGGTGAACTTGAAGTCATCGGGTGTCGCCGTTTTCCATGATTCAATCGTCTTAGCGGTCGGCATTCTGTAAAAGGTGTAGTCAATCTCCACACTATTCAGGCGGCTCGAGTAGTACTGCAGAAATTGTTTGTCCGGAAGACCTTCGGGATAGAAAAAGGGTCGCCATTCTTTGTAGCTGAAGCCCGATGTTCCAAACCAAATGCGCGCCATTCGGGCATTATGTCGCAAGTGGTACTCAGAACCCCTGCAATTATTGATTGAGAAATGTATCGGCTCCGAAAACTATGTGAAAATCGGGCGAATTTGAGGATTTTCGGGCGGTTTTTTCAACAGTCGTGGCACTGTCCAGATTCGGTGCAAAGTGCCATAAGCGTTGATTTTAGGAATTTTAATTTCAACGTGACGGCACTTTTCCACAGGCTTTTCCACACTTTCTGTAACGAGGAGCCTGACGGCGGCGGAGGTTTACATAATAGCTCTTATGTGACATTGTTCCCGAAAGCGGTTGGTGCACTTGAATACGCTATAATGACCGCCATGCCTGCCCTCGATACCCTAGGACGTCCGATGCGCGACCTCCGCATCTCTGTTACCGACCGGTGCAATTTTCGTTGCACGTATTGCATGCCTTTCGATGAATACAAATGGATTGAGCGGCAGGAGGTCCTCACCTTCGAAGAAATCGAGCGTGTGGCGCGATTGTTCCTCGGTTTTGGAATTGAAAAGGTTCGCTTAACCGGTGGTGAGCCACTCGTGCGAAAAGATCTTCACTCTCTAATTGCCCGGCTGTCTCGAATCCAAGGTCTCCCGGATATCTCATTAACCACAAATGGCGCCCTGCTGGCTGCCCAGGCAGAGGCGCTTTATGGGGCTGGACTGCGAAGAATCAATGTCAGCATCGACACTCTGAATTCCGAGCGTTTCAGTGCCTTAACAAAGCGTGGCAACCTCGATGACGTCTTAGCCGGAATATTTGCGGCAAAAAAGGTGGGCATGTCCCCGATCAAGTTGAATGCGGTCGTGATCCGGGGGGCTAACGACGATGAGATTGTGGATCTTGTCGAATTCGCTCGGACGCATGGATTCGAAATGCGATTCATCGAGTATATGGACGTGGGCAATGCCAACGCTTGGAGTCTCGAAAAAACCGTAACCAAGAAAGAGATCCTCGAAACAATCAACGCTAAATTCCCTGTCCGCGAGGTTGGCCGAGCACACGGCAGCGCGCCAGCAGTCGATTATGAATTTGTCGATGGCGCGGGAGAGATCGGCATCATTGGCTCAGTTACAGAGCCCTTTTGCGCGAGTTGTACGCGCGTTCGCCTGACTGCCGACGGCAAACTGGTGACATGCCTGTTTGCTGAATCCGGATTTGATCTAAAGGCATTGATTCGTTCCGGAGCATCCGATGACGAAATTCGGACTCACGTAGGCAGAATGTGGTCCGGCCGGATCGATCGATACTCGGATCTCCGCTGGGAACAGCTCCGGACGGGTGCCTATGCGGCTCGCGATCACAAAAAGATTGAAATGATCACGCTGGGCGGCTGACGCCCGGGATTTCGATCTCTGGCCTTTCCTTTAGAAACAGCTCTCCCTTGGACGTGACGTAAATCGATGGTCGAAAGGCCTCTTCCTGACCAATGTATTCTTCGCTGATGAGATAGTCGATCATGCCGGTCACGGACTTAATCGAGTAGTCTGACAGCAAACCATAAGTCGAGAGCTTGCGATAATCCTGTATCGACGAATCTTCCGATCCAGCGAGAATCTTAGCCACCTTTTCCCGGCCCAACTTCTGGTGCACACGAAGGACACAGGAAAGAATCTTCAGCGCGACAATCGTAGACGATTCCGAATGCGCCACTGTCAGACTCTGGGGGCGCTCTGGGCGGTCATCACTTACGGCTGCGCGCAATCGCGCTTGCCCTTCGCGGACCATTCCCACAGACGGCGCGACGGTGATCCCGCATGGAAACTTGTTCGGGTTGCACCGGCTGCAGTTGCCACATTCTCGACTGCGGCTCCATTCACCGAAATAACTCAAGATGAAGCTCCGATAACAATGCTTCCGGAACCGGCTCGCATAATTCAACATGACACCGAATTTCTTGTATTCGAATTGGCGGCGGGTTTCGAGTTCATGAAAATTGATCCCGTGAAGGCCTGCATCGTTGGGTTTCAATATGCGAATGCCGCGCCCGTGCTGCGTTTGAATTTTTTCGAGATAAGCGTATCGCTGCAGCAGTGCAACGGAGGCGTGAAATCGGTGATCTTTCGTATTCGAGAATTTCCGCCAGGCGTCCCCTAAAATCATCGTTTCGCCCGAACGGCACAATTTGCTGAAGACATATTTCAAGATATCCGCGGGCGGATGGCTGGAATCGATAAAGAATTCGGGAATCCATTTGTCGGCGTAGTTGAACAGCAGCAAGCAGCGAGCCGCTTCACCGTCGCGTCCTGCCCGGCCGATTTCCTGGTAATACGCTTCGACCGAATCTGGAATGTCGGCGTGAACGACAAAGCGAACATGACTGCGGTCAATGCCCATTCCGAAGGCGTTCGTTGCTACAATGACGCATTCAGATGCATTCATAAACCGCTCCTGAACGGCCTTGCGATCCGGCGGCGTCAGACCCGCATGGTATGCAGCAGCTTGGACACCGGCGCGACGCAGGCTTCCTTGAATATCCTCCACATTTTTTCGCGTGCCCGCATACACGATGCCCAGCGGAGCCCAACGCGCCAATTCGGTGATCGCTCGGATCTTTTCCGTAGCGGTCGAAACTTCGCGCACTTCGAGATAAAGGTTGGGCCGGTCGAAACCGCTGACAACTTGAGGCGCACCATCGATCCCTAACTGAGTGAGGATATCTCGCCGGACGGCTGGAGTTGCCGTTGCTGTCAGCGCCAGTACAGGCGGCGATTTCAGTTCCCGGATGGCCCGGCGGAGACGCAGGTAATCAGGACGGAAGTCGTGACCCCAAAGCGAAATGCAGTGTGCTTCATCGACAGCAAACAGGCTGACCTTGGTGCGAGCGAGCGCTGCTCGAAACTCGTCATTTTGGAAACGTTCTGGAGCGATGTAAAGCAGCTTGATTCGGCCGGCCATCGCTTGCTCGAGCCGGCTTCTCTGCTGTTCGCGCGATACCGTGCTGTTGATGACGGTTGCGGGTAATCCCAGCTGGTTGAGTTGGTCCACCTGATCCTTCATCAAGGCAATAAGCGGAGACACAACCAGCGTCAATCCTGGAAGCGCCAGGGCGGGAAGCTGGTAGCACAACGATTTTCCGCTTCCCGT
>JACXTT010001688.1_pt1 | contig 36285 bp, 34 predicted proteins | sample 9270951 | NCBI WGS metagenome assembly JACXTT01 (sample SAMN15532306, study PRJNA645909) | rock metagenome | isolation source: weathered quartz diorite | place: Puerto Rico | collected 2017-06-21 | reverse complement strand
CATGCGCGCCGCGTCCTTCACCGAAAAATATCCGGGCGGCGTGCCGAAGGGCTCGGCGACGCGGCCCGAGGAGCGCAGGTAGCCGACCATGACTTCCGCGCGGCGCATCGCTTCCTTCCGGTCCTGCGCGATCGCGACGATGCCGAGGTAGGAGAAGCGGTCCGGTGCCGGCGCGGGCCGGCCGAGATCGGCGCAGGCATTGCGGTAGTGATCGAACAGATCCTTCGTCTGGAAGCCAGAGAGAAAGGTGCCCAGCACATAGCCGCGCTCGGCGATCTCGCGGATGTTCTGCGGGCTCCTGCCCGTGATCCAGACCGGCGGGTGCGGCTGTTGGTACACGCGCGGCCAGACGTTGACGTTGCGGTACTGGAAGTGCTCGCCCTGCCAGTCGAACGGCCCGTCGACCGAGGTCATCGCGCGGATGATGAGATCGTGCGCTTCCCAGAAGCGGTCCATCTGGCCGACTGCGGAGCGCACCGAGAGCGGTACCTCGTAGGGCACGCCGCGCACCAGGCCCATTTCCAGGCGCCCTCGGGATATGACGTCGATCATCGCGAACTCCTCGGCGACGCGCACCGGGTCGAGGCGGTTGGCGATCGGGTAGCCGAGCGTGAGGAGCCGCGCGCGCTTCGTCTGCCGCGCGAGGATGGCGAGCGGAACCGCGGCCACCGGGCAGCAGCAGGTGGCGGTCGCGTGGTGCTCGTTGATCATGACGTCGAGGCCGAGCTCGTCCGCGAGCATCCATTCGTCGAGGCGGTGGTGGTAGTTCTCGGCCATCACGCGCGGATCGCAGTTGCGGCTCGGCAAAATCACGCGCAGCGACTTGTGCTCCGGCGCCCAGGCATCGGGACAGGGCTGCTCGGAAAAGTGGTAGATCCTCATGGTCTCACCTCGTGTCTCCGCGCCGGCGCGGCCTGTCGCCCGCGAACTCGATCACGCGCCGCGCCACGGCTTCGGGCTGCTCCATGTGCGGGAAATGGCCCGCTTCGGCGATTTCCTCGAATTTCGCCCCGGGAACGGCCGCGCAGTAGCTCCTGCCGTAGGATAGCGGCGCGAAGCCGTCGTGCGCGCCCCACAGGACGAGCGTCGGGATCCGGATGCGGTGCAGCCGCCCCTTGAGCTTCGGGTTGTACATGTAGGGATTCCAGGCGAAGAGCGCGGTCGCCTCGCGGTTGCGCGCCATCGCCGTGAGCTCGTCTTCGGGCAGTGATTCGTAATCGCGCAGCCACACGGCGGGATCGCGGAACGAGAGCTCCTCCCAGCGGCTGCGCGGCGTGGCGAATATATCGACGATGTCGCTCTTGTCGCGCTCGCCGAATTTCGCGCCGACCGCGCCGATGAGCACGAGGCGGGAAAGGCGCTCGCAGCTCTTGCTCGCGATCTCCGCGGCGACCCATCCGCCGAACGAGGCGCCGACGACGACGAGGTCGCGCAAGCCGAGCTCCGCGATCAGGTCGAGATAGAAATACGACAGGTCGTCGACCGTGCTCATGCCCCTAGGCAGCTCCGAGTGACCGAACCCGGGATGCGAAGGGGCGATCACCTGCGCCTCGCGCGCGAGGCGGTCGATCAGAGCTTCGGAGCCGTGCAGGCCGATGTGCGGATGGAGGAAAAGAATAGCGCGCCCCTTCCCCCTTCTCAGGATCTCGATGTTCGCGCCCGCGATCTTTTCGGTTGCCGGGCCTTCTGCAGAGTCCATGTTTCAGTCCACCTTGATCTTCGCTTCGCGGATGACCTTGCCCCAGCGCGCGTATTCGGCTTTCAGCAGCTCGCGGAACGCCGCCTCGCTCATGGGTTGCACTTCCGCACCCTGATTGAGCAGCAGCTCTTTCGTCTCGGGCTGCACGAGAATGCGGTCGATCTCGCCGTGCAGCCTGACGAGGACCGCGGAAGGAGTCGCCGCGGGCGCAAACAGCGCGTTCCAGATTACCACGTCGAATCCGGGAAAGCCGGACTCGGCGATGGTCGGGATCTCCGGCGCAAAGGCCGAGCGCTGCGCGCCGGTCATGGCGATGCCGCGCAGCTTCCCCGAGCGGATGTGCGGCAGCACCGTCGGCGCCGCCGCAAGCATGACGCCGACGCGCCCGCCCAGCACGTCGTTGACTCCGGGCGGCCCGCCCTTGTAGGGCACGTGCACCATGCGGATTCCCGCGGTGAGCTTGAGCAGCTCCCCCGACAGGTGCGCAGGCGATCCGTTTCCCGCCGACGCGTAGTCCACTTTTCCGTTTTGCTCCCTGGCGTAGGCGAGGAATTCCCTGAAGGATGCGACCGGCACGACCGCCGGATTGACGAAGAGGAGCAGCGGATTGACCGTCAGCATCGCCACCGGCGCGAGGTCCTTCATCGGATCGTAGGACAGCGCCATCAGGTGCGGATTGGTGGTGATGTTGGCGTTGCTCCCCATCACCAGCGTGTAGCCGTCGGGCGCCGAGCGCGCCACGGCCTCCGCTCCGACGCTGCCGTTCGCGCCGACGCGGTTCTCGACGACGACCGGCTGCCCGAGGCCCGCCGAGAGCTTCTGCCCGACGACTCGCGCGGCCAGGTCCGAGCCGCCGCCCGCGGGAAACGCCACGACGATCCTGATCGCGCGCAAGGGGTAGGTTTGCGCCGCGCAGGAAAGCGCGACGCCGAGCGCGAGAAGAAGCAGTGCCGCGCGGGCGCCCATCACAGCCGCGTCTGCAGAAACCGCAGCAGCCGCTGGGCGAAAAATCCTGAGTGACTTCCCGGCTCGTCGATCGGGTCGCCGATCCAGAAGTGCGGCGCGCCGGCGACCACGACCGAGCGCACGTAATACCCGGCCTGCTTCAGAGCCTCGAGGAACGCCCCGCTTTGCTCTTTGTGATCGACCACGTCGTCCTCGGTGCCCCAGGTGAGGAGAAAGGCCGTGCCGTTGTTTTTGGACGAGACGTACGAAAGCGGCGAAGCGTCGAAGTAGATGCGCCGGTCGTCGACGAGGCTCGCGCCGAGAAACTTCTCGACGATCTGGTCGCGCGGCCGCGAGACCTGGTCGTGGCGCCACTGGCGCGCGAGATCGAGGACCGCGTAGATCGGGACGCAAGCTTTCACCGCCGTCGACACTCGGCCGTGCGGATCGGCCGCGTTGCCCTCGCGAAACAGCGCGTGCTCTCCGGCGAGCGCGACGAGCGCGGCGAGCTGCCCGCCCGAGGAATCGCCCATGAGCGCGATGCGCTCCGGGTCGATCTTGAGCGCGGCCGCGCTGCCCTTCGCGAACTGCACCGCGGCGCGCACGTCCTGCACCGCCTCGGGATAGACCTTCTCCGCGGGCTTGGACAGGCGGTGGGTGACGGCGAGCGTGACGTAGCCGCGCTCGGCGAGCCAGGGCCCGAGGACGCGGTAGTTGTCGAGATTGGCGAGGCGCCACCCTCCGCCATGAACCGCGATCACGAGGGGAAATTTCCCGGGCCCCTTGGGCGCATAGAGATGCCCCTTCAGCGATACGCCGCCGTGGAAGGCGTATTCGATTTCGCGGCGCTCGCCCGCTGCACTATTCATTTTCCTTCTCTCCCTCTGTTCCGCGGCGGCCAGACCGTTACTATAACGTTACAATGGGCCGAGCCATGAGGCCGACGATTTTTGCGCTTGCCGTCGCGCTCGGCTGCTGCGCGAAGGCGCAAGCCCAGTCCTTTTCCGAGCTCGCCCTGGACGGCCGACCCGAGCGCATGCCGAAGCTCGCCGCCGCGGCGAAGAAGGAAGGCACCCTCACTCTCTACACCTCGATCCCGGAAAAGGACATGGCGGTGCTCGTCGCCGATTTCGACAAGCGCCACGGCGTCAAGGTGAACGTGTGGCGCGCTTCCTCGGTCAAGGTCCTGCAGCGCGCCGCGGCCGAAGCGCGCGCGAACCGCTGGGATTTCGATGCGGCCGCGATCTCGTCGCCCGAGATGGAGGCGATGCACCGCGAGCTGCTGCTGCAGGAGGTGCGGTCGGGCCATCACGCGAACCTCGCGCCCGACGCGATGCCTTCCCACCGGGCCTGGGTGCCGCAGTTCCTGAACGTGTTCGTGCAGGCGTACAACACCTCTCTAGTAAGGAAGGAAGACCTGCCGAAGTCCTATGCGGATCTCGCGGACCCGAGATGGAAGGGACGCCTGGGCGTGGAGGCGTCCGACAGCGAGTGGTACTGCGGCATCCTCACGCACCTGGGCCGGGAAAGGGGCGCGAAACTGTTTCGCGACATCGCCGCGACGGCGGGCTGGTCGGTGAGGAGCGGCCACACGCTGCTCGCGAACCTCGTCGCCTCGGGCGAGGTGCCGGTCGCGCTGACCGTATACAGCTACCGCATCGAGCAGATGAAGGGCGCGGGCGCGCCGGTCGAGTGGTTCGGCATCGATCCGGTGATCGGCCGGGCCAACGGCGCCGGCGTCTCCAGGCGGCCGCCGCATCCCAACGCGGCCCTGCTTTTCTACGAATACCTGATCAGCGATGCGCAGCCCCTGATGGTGAAAATGAACTATCTCGCGGCGGACACGAGGATCGCATCGTCTCTGCGCGGGGTGAAAGTCCGGTTCATCGACCCGCGCATGCCGCTCGAGGAGCTCGACCGCTGCGCGAAGGCGTACGACGAGCTGAACGGCGGACGCGGCACACCCTGAGGCGAGCACGCGTCAGGGAAGCGGCAGCAGGGGCTCCCTGCCCTCGTGCAAATGCTGGTCGAAAGCGGTGAGCATCACCGCGGTGAACGCGTAGTTCGCCATCAGCGCCGTGATGTTGACGACCGCGGACGGCTCTCCCACCCTGGGGCTGTGCAGCCAGATCCCGGCGGGCCCCTGAAACCCCGCGAGCGTCGGACGCTTGGGATCGAGAACCGAGTCATAGACGCGCTTTCCCTGCTCGTCTAGCGCGTCGCGCTTCGGGAGCGGCAGCCGGGAGCGTGAGTCAGGATAGATGTCTTTGGGCAGAGTCGTCATGGTCGGCACCTTGGAAGCTTCCTCGCGCTGCGGGACGCCTGTGACGCATCCCGCGAGCGCTGCAGAAGCGATCAAAATCATGTGAGTCGAATTCATCCCGTCCCTCCTCCGATTACTCCTTCACCGCGCCGGAGTGCTTGATCGCGAGCGCGAACTTCGCGATCTCCGCATCCCAGAACTTTCCGAATTCGACGGCGCCCATAAAACGGACCGTGAGGCCCGCATTTTCGTAGGCCGCGACGACCTGCGGCTGCGAGAGCGCGCGCCTGATTTCCGACTCGAGACGCGCGATGATCGCGCCTGGCGTGCCGGCGGCGGTCACGACGCCCGACCAGCCGTTGATCTCGAAGTCCGGATAACCGGACTCGATCATGGTCGGCACCTCGGGGAGCTGCGGCACGCGCCGCGCGCTCGTCACCGCGAGCGCGCGCACTTTTCCGGCGCGGATATGCGGCAGCGAGGGCGGCACCGAATCGACCATGATGTCCACGTCGCCGGCGAGGAGGGCCGTCATCGCCGCGGCCGCGCCGCGGTAGGGCACGTGCACGATGTCTACGCCGGCGTAGTACTTGAGGAGCTCCGCGGAGAGATGCACCGAGGTGCCCGCGCCAGTGGAAGAATAGTTGAGCTTGCCCGGATTGCGGCGCGCGAGATCGACCAGCTCGGCGAGCGTCTTCGCGGGCGTGCGCGGGCCCGCGACGAGCACGTTCGGTATCACGCCGACGAGCGCGACCGGCGCGAGGTCGCGGCGCGGGTCGAAGGCGAGGTCCTTCACCATCGACTGCACGATCGCCACCTGCGGCGTCGCCGAGAGGAGCGTGTAGCCGTCGGGCGCGCTCTTCGCGACCGTTTCGCCGCCCGCGACGATGCCGCCGCCGGGCCGGTTCTCGACCACCACCGGCTGGCGCAGCGCTTCGGCGAGGCGCGGAGCGAGCACGCGCGGCGTGATGTCGGCGATGCCGCCCGGCGCGCTCGCCACGATGTAGCGGATCGGCCGGCTGGGGTAGTCGCTCTGGGCGCGGACCGCCCCCGCGCAGAGCGCGGCGAGCACCGCGATGACTGCGATGCGTGGCGTGATCATCTGAGCATCCGGGCCGAAACGCGCGCACAGTATAGTCCGGCGCCGGGATGCTAGAGTTTCGGAATGCCGAGCATGAAACGCTTTTGCGCCGCACTCGCGTTCGTCGCGGCGCTCCTCCCTCAGGCTGCGGCGCAGCCGGGCGGCAAAGTGATGCGCATCGTCGTTCCTTTCGCCGCGGGCGGCGCGCGCGAGGTGCTCGCGCGCACTTTCACCAGCGAATTGGGCGCGGCGCTGGGCGTAACCGCGATCGTCGACAACCGCCCCGGTGCGGGCGGAGCGATCGGCACGGCGAGCGCCGCGAAGGCGGCGCCCGACGGTCAGACGCTCATCTTCGCCGCCTCCAGCCACAACATCACGGCGCTCCTCGGCGCGAATCCCGCGTACGATCCGATACGGGATTTTGCGGCGGTCGCCAATATCGGCATGCAGAGCTACGTGCTCATGGCGAGCGCCTCGGTCCCGGCAAAGACGGCGGCCGAATTCCTCACGTACGCGAAGGCGAATCCCGGCAAGCTCAACTACGCTTCCGCGGGCCACGGCAGCTCGAGCCATCTGGCGATGGCGTACTTCGCGAGCCTGGCGGGCCTGGACATGGTGCACATTCCGTTCAAGTCCACGGCGGACGCGAACAACGACGTGCTCGCCGCGCGCTCGCACGCGGTGATCGTGCCCAACGTCGGCGCCATTCCCTTCGTCAAGGACGAGCGCATCCGGCTCCTGGGCGTGACTTCGCGCAAGCGCTCGGCCTTCCTCCCCGGAGTGCCGCCCGTCGCCGAGAGCGTTCCCGGTTACCGGTTCGATTCGTGGTTCGGCCTGCTCGCGCCGGCGAAGACGCCCGCGGCGGTGATCGCGCGCATCAACGCGGCGGTGGCGAAGCTGCTGCGCGAGCCGGTGATCCTCGCGCGGCTCGCGAGCCAGGGCGTCGAGCCGCGCCCCTTGAGCCCCGAGGCGTTCGAGCGGCTGATCCGCGAGGACTACGGGGACATGGCCAGGGTGGTCAAGGCGGTGGGGCGCATCGAGTGAGCCCGGTGATCGACATTCACTCGCACGTCATCGCGGCCGACACGAAACGCTATCCGCCCTCCCCCTTGAGCGGAGAGCAGTCGAGCTGGTCGCGCGAGCGTCCGGCGAGTTTCCAGCGGATGATCGCCGCGATGGACGAGGCGGGCATCGCAAAGGCGGCGCTGGTGCAGGCCTCGACCTGCTACGGCCACGACAATTCCTACGTCGCCGACGCGGTCGCGGCGCACCCGGAGCGCTTCACCGGCATCTTCTCGGTGGATGTCCTCCAGCGCGACGCTCCCGAGCGCATCGACTACTGGATGAGCAGGGGCCTCACGGGATTGCGCGTATTCATCGCCGGGCACACCGCCGCGGCGAAGGACGCGCGTCTCGACGACAGCGGCTCGTTTCCCGCCTGGGAACGCGCGGGCGAGGCGGGAATCCCCGTGTGCGTGCAGCTGCGCGCCGCCGGACTTCCCCAGCTCGCGACGGTGCTCGAGCGCTTTCCGCGGGTGCGCGTCGTCCTCGACCACATGGCGAGACCGACGACGGCCGACGGGCCTCCGTACGCAGCCGCGGCGAGACTGCTTTCGCTCGCGCGGTACGGCAACCTCTATCTCAAGCTGACCACGCACAACGTGCGCGAGTCGCGCGCGGGCAACGGCGCGCCCCGGAGTTTCTTCGCGCGCGTGGTCGAGGAATTCGGCGCCTCGCGCATCGCCTGGGGCTCGAATTTCCCCGCCTCCGAGGGCAGCCTGCCGGGCCTCCTCGCCGAGGCGCGCGCGGCGCTCGCGGCGCTGCCGGACCGGGACCACGACTGGATTTTCTTCCGCACGGCGCAGTCGCTCTACCCCGCGCTCGCGCGGTAATGAGGAAAAAGTCGCGCGGAGCCTGCCGCAATAACGTGAAACCAAGCCTATAATCCGGGAGTCCGGGTCCTCGAACCCCAAGAAAAAGGAGCACAGGTGCGAACTTTGCCGGTCTTTGTCTCGCTCGTTTTCCTCTCGCTCGTCTTCGCGGCCGAGGGTCTTGCGCAAGCTCCCGCCCAGGGTCCGATGCAGATGGCTCAAGCCGCCGGCGGTGCGTCGCAAGGCGCCGTTCCGACGGCGTCGTCGGGCGGCGTCATGTCGACCGTGGTATCCGCGATCGCGGCGGGGGCGGCCGCTGCGGCGGCAGTGGCCGCCAACACCACCGTTTCTGCACCTTCGCACCACTAGCCGGGGCTGGGCGCGCGAGCGAGCCCGGTTCCGCGCCCGCGATCCGGTCGCGTCCGCCCGCCGGAACGTCTCGACGGCAGGGCTTCCCCCCGCTTCGCGCGTGACCACTACACAAATCCGCCGTCAAGGCAGAAAATAGTTGCGGCGGATTTTCCCTGGGAGTTCCTCGATGATCACCCTGAACGTCAACGGCAAACCCATGTCGGTGGACGCCGATCGGGACACACCTCTCCTGTGGGTCCTGCGCGATCACCTCGGCATGACCGGCACCAAGTACGGTTGCGGCATGGCGCTGTGCGGCGCCTGCACCGTGCACGTGAACGGACAGCCCGCGCGGTCCTGCTCGATGCCGGTGAACGCGGCGGCCGGCAAGAGAATCACGACCATCGAGGGCATCGGCCAGACGAAGGAAGGCAAGGTGCTGCAGGACGCCTGGATCGCGAACGATGTGCCGCAGTGCGGCTACTGCCAGTCGGGCCAGATCATGAGCGCCGCGGCGCTGCTCGCCAAGGTAAGGCGCCCCACCGACGCCGAAATCGAAAGCGCCATGAGCGGCAACGTGTGCCGTTGCGGCACCTACAATCGCATCGGCCTGGCGGTCAGGCAGGCGTCGCGGAATCTGAAATGACGCGCCGGGAGAAGGGCATGAACGCATTCGAAATCATCAACCTCAGCCGGCGCGACTTCCTCAAGGCGGGCGCGGGGCTCACCCTCGGAGTCGCCGTACCATCGCTCGCGCAGATGGCCGGCCCCGGCCAAGGCGGCGGCAGCGTCCTCGCGGCCGGCGCTCTCGAACCCAACGCCTTCGTCCGCATCGGCACGGACAACACGGTCACGGTGATCGTGAAGCACCTCGAGATGGGCCAGGGCACGTACACGGGCCTGCCCACGCTCGTCGCAGAGGAGCTCGACGCCGACTGGAGCCAGATCCGGGTCGAGGGCGCGCCCGCGGACGCAAGCCGCTACAACAATCTTTTCCTGGGCGCGATGCAGGGCACGGGCGGCAGCACCGCGCTCGCAAATTCGTACGAGCAGATGCGCAAGGCAGGCGCCACGGCGCGAGCGATGCTGCTCGCTGCAGCGGCCGAACGCTGGAACGTCGCGCCGGATTCGATCACGATCGCGCGCGGCGCCGTGGTGCACACGCCTTCGAACCGCAGGACGACCTTCGGCCAGCTCGCGGCGAACGCGGCCAAGCTGCCGGTCCCGCAGGAAGTGAAGCTCAAGGATCCGAAGGATTTCGCCTTGATCGGCCGGCGCCTGACGCGCACCGACAGCCGCGCCAAGTCGAACGGCACGGCGATCTACACGCAGGACGTGAAGCTCCCCGGGATGCTCACCGCGCTGGTCGCGCATCCGCCGCGCTTCGGCGGAAAACCGAAGTCCTTCGACGCGGCGAAAGCGAAGGCGGTGAAGGGCGTGGTCGAGGTGGTGGCGATCCCGCAGGGCGTGGCGGTGCTCGCTAACGATTTCTGGTCCGCAAAAAAGGGCCGCGACGCGCTCGCCGTGGAGTGGGACGAGTCGGGCGCGTTCAAGCTGGGATCGGCCGAGATCATGGCCGAGTACAGGAAGCTCGCCGCGACGCCCGGCATGCCCGCGAGAAAGGAAGGAGATCTTCCCGGAGCGTTCGCCCGCGCGGCGAAGACCCTGGAGGCGGCTTACGAGTTCCCGTACCTCGCTCACGCCTGCATGGAGCCGATGAACTGTGTCGTGAAGCTCTCGGCGGACGCCTGCGAGATCTGGAACGGCGAGCAATTCCAGTCGATCGACCAGCCGGAGGTCGCGGCGGTCCTCGGAATGAAGCCCGAGCAGGTCAAGCTCAACATGCTCTTCGCCGGCGGCAGCTTCGGGCGGCGCGCCAATCCGCACGCGGATTACCTCGTCGAGGCGACGCACATCGCGAAAGCCATCGATGGGCGCGCTCCGGTGAAGCTCGTGTGGACGCGGGAGGACGACATGCGCGCGGGCCACTACCGTCCAACGTACTACCACGCGCTGAAAGCGGCGCTGGACGTGCAAGGGAACCTCATCGCCTGGCAGCACCGCATCGTCGGGCAGTCGATCCTGGCCGGCACCGCCTTCGAGGGCATGATGGTGAAGGATGGGATCGACGCGACTTCGGTGGAGGGCGCGGCGAACCTCCCGTACGCAGTTCCCAATCTGGGCGTGGAGCTGCACTCGCCCAAGATGGGCGTGCCGGTGCAGTGGTGGCGCTCGGTCGGCTCCACCCACACCGCGTTCTCGACCGAGACCTTCCTGGACGAGCTCGCCGCGGCGATCGGAAAAGATCCCTACCAGTTCCGCCGCGCACTGCTCGCGAAATCCCCGCGGCACAAGACCGTGCTCGAAATGGCGGCGACCGAGGCCGACTGGAGCACGCCGCTCGTATCGGCGAGGGTCGGCGACCGGCGCGGGCGCGGCATCGCGGTGCACGAGTCGTTCAACACGGTGGTCGCGCAGGTGGCGGAAGTCACCGTCAGGCGCGACGGCTCCTGGCGCGTGGACCGCGTCATGTGCGCCGTGGACTGCGGCCTGGCGGTGAACCCGGACGTGATCCGCGCACAGATGGAGAGCGGCATCGCATACGGCCTCACCGCGGCGATGCACGGAGCGATCACGCTGAAGGACGGCGTGGTCGAGCAGTCGAATTTCCACGACTACGTGCCGCTGCGAATGAACGAGATGCCGCGCATCGGCGTATACATCGCCCGCTCGAGCGAGAAACCCACCGGCGTGGGCGAGCCCGCCACGCCGGTCATCGCTCCCGCGGTGGCAAACGCCTTGTTCGCTGCGAACGGCAAGCCGATTCGTTCGCTGCCCATCCGAATACAGGCTTAGCCGGATGTAGCCGGAGTGCTACGGCCACACAATTTGAAACAATATAGTCGCCCCGCGCGGCGCAGGACTTTGCTAGCATTTGAATCATCGTCCCGGAGCACGCGATCATGAAGACGATCATCCCATCTCTCGTTTCGGTCGTGATTCTGCTGGCGGCCGCCGGCGGACAGGCCCATGCCCAGATCTACAAGTGGGTGGACGAAGCCGGCAAAACGCACTACTCAGACCAGGCGCCCGCGGGCGGGAAGAAGGTCGACACGGTCGCGGACAGAATTTCGGTCTATGCACCCGACCCCGCTCTCCTCGCGCGCGCCGCGGCGACCGGCAGATCGGATTCGGTGCTTTCAGACAGGGTGGACAGGCTGGAGCGGCAGCTGCACGCCGAGCGGCTGGCGCGGGAGCGGGTTGAGCTTGCCGCCGTAACGCAGGCGTCGCAGGCGGCCTATGAGCGCTGCCTTCTCGAACGGCGCGTGGATTGCGACGCTAACGGCGGAACCATGCCGTACCCCGGGCCCATCGCGCTGGTCTCGGTCCGGCACCGCCGTCCCCACCTCGTGCGCACCTCGTTCACGGGCCTGAGCGCGGGAAACGTCGTGGGTTCGGGAATCATGCCCGGAACTTTCAACGGCCCGAACGCGATCACCGCGGGAAACTTCACTCTCCGCACGGGCGTCCCCGTCAGCGGGAGCCGCGGCGCAACGAGCTGGTAGGGCTAGGGCGCGACGCGCACGCCGCGCAGCTTCGCCGTTTCGATCGCCCGCGAGACAGTCCCGATCTCTTCGACCGCAGGCGGGCCTTCGCCCCGCGGTGCTATATTGTGTCGACTCAGGGGAGTCATCGTTTCGAAGAAGGAGATGGAAATGAACGGAATGAGATTGCACGCTGCGGGCGCCGTGCTCGCTGCGGCGTTCGCGCTGTGCGCTTGCGTCAGCCAGGGCACCTACGACAAGCTCGAGGCGGACAAGAATCAGGAGATAGCAGCGCTGCAGAAGCAGCGCGGCGGGCTCCAGGACCAGGTGCAGAGCCTGCAGTCGCAAAGGACGTCGCTCGAGCAGCAGCAGGCGGACCTGCGCAGACAGATCGACGCACTGGAGCAGCAAAAGAATCAATTGCTGACCGCCAGCCAGCAGACCCTGTCGCAATACGACTCGCTGGTGCGCAGCCTCACCGAAGAGGTCAAGAAGGGCGAGCTCCAGGTGCGGCAGTACAAGAACATGCTGACCGTCGACGTCGCCGAGCAGCTGTTCTTCGATTCCGGCCGGGCGAACCTCAAGGATACGGGCAAGGAGGTGCTGAAAAAGGTCGGCGCGGCGCTGAAGGGCTACGAGGACAAGGTCATCCGCATCGTCGGCCATACCGACAACGTGCCGATCAGCAAGGCGGCGCAGAAAGTCTTTCCCTCCAACTGGGAGCTGTCGGTCGCGCGCGCGACCACCGTCGTGCGCTACCTGCAGGAAGTGGGCATTCCGCCCGAGCGCATGATCGCCTCGGGCCGCGCCGAATACCAGCCCATCGCCGAGAACGACACGCCCGACGGGCGGAAGAAGAACCGCCGTATCGAGATCACGCTCGTCGATCGAAGCGCAGCACAGGAGGCCGCCCCGGCACGGTGACCGGTTCTTCTATCCGCCCAGCGGCCTTTGCTCCGCGGCGAGCGCGTAGTATTCCCAGGCTCGCTCCACCACCCTCGGGCTGATCTGGTCGCTCACGCTCCCGGCCTCTTCGCGGCTGTAGCCGCGGAGGCGCGCGGCGTCCCCGCCCGCGGCGGCGAGCATGCGCAGCTGCATGCCGGCGCTCTCCTCCAGCATGCACGCGGCCACGGTAGCCGCGCGCACGTCGGGGAGCGCGGTGGTGATGCCGTGGCCGCGCATCATGACGGCGAGGCCCGAGCCCAGCTTGCGCGCGAGCAGTTCCCCCAGCTCGCGCGTGCGGATGAGCCCGATGCGCTCGTACTCGGGGACGCCCGCGTGAAACGCCCCTCCCTGGTTGTGCACGACGCGATGCGCTTGCCCGATCTGCGTGAGGCAGACGCACGCCGGGGGATGTGCGTGCACGACGCCGCCCACATCGGGCCGGGCGGCGTAGATGCGCGCGTGGATCCAGAGCTCGCTGTTCGGCGTCCCCCTGCCCGAGAGAATCTTGCCTTCGGTGTCCAAAACCAGCAGCGTGCTCGCGCTGGCGAGACCGGGGCTGCGCCGCGTGGGCATGAAGAAGGTGTCCGTGCCCGGGATGCGGGCGCTCGCGTGCCCGAAGGCGTTGGAGAGGCCGAAGCGTTCGATGATGAGGTTGGCGAGAGCCACGTCGCGCTTGAGCGTGGGTTCGGCGCCGCGGCGGCTCTTCGCGCTACTCATGCTTCACTTCGTTCCGCAAGGCGAGCAGCGCCTCGGCGACGATCGTCGCGCTCTTTTCGCGTCCGGTGAGCTGGTAGATCGAAGCCCCGGGCCCAAGGGCGCGCTCGAGCCACTGCGCCGCGCGGACTTTTCGGAAAATCCCGGCGCTCCGGTAGACCTCCTCCGTGGCGAGAATCGTCCAAGGAAGCTCGTAGTAGCGCGTCTCGTCCGGGAAGGACCGACTGCCGACCTGCACCACCTTCGCCGAGGCTTCGCCGCGCAGCGCGGCGGGCGCCTGCGCCGGAAGCTCGCGCAGCCAGTCGCGGTCGAGCGAGCCGAGCCACCAGGCGCCCACGCGATGCAGCGCGAAAAGCGCGAAACCCGAGACCCCCAGGAAGTCTTCCTGGGCCTCCGGCCACGCCGGATAGTCCACCCAGCGCGCCCGGCCGGCAACGGCGCGGCTCTTCAGCCAGTCCGCTCCGCGGTCCACGGCGGCGGCGAGCCGCTTCCTCTGAGCGCGGTCGGGTTGGAGAGCCGCTTGCTCGTGCAGCGCGAGTATGGCGGCGGCCGTCCCGTAGCTCGAGGCGAACTTTTCCTGCTGCGCGCCCGCAAACAGCGGCCATCCCCCGTCGCTGCCCTGGGCCGAGAGGAGAAACTCGAGCTCGCTCTTGTGGGCCTGAATCCCGTACTGCGCGAAGGTCCACAGCACCCAGGATGTGACGCCGAGGTGATCCGGATGCTTCCCGCGGGGAAACCGGCGCCAGCAGGCGCACTCGGGTCCGGCCACGGAGCGGAAATACTGCTCGACCAGCTTGACGTCGATGCGGCTCGCGGAGTCCGGATCGCTCTCCCTGAGCGCGACGAGGATTTGCGCGGAGGTCCAGGTCTCGCCGGCGAGCTTTCTTTTCCCGTCCAGGCGCTTGTCCAGCGCCGCGGCGAGCTGTTTCGCCTTTTCGCGGACTGCCCGGCGCGTTTCATCCGGAAGCGGCACGATCCGGTTCGAAGTGAATATCACGCGGCCGTAGCGCCCGGCTGCTTCCGGAAAAATCGCCGCGAAACCGACGCCGAGAACGAGGACGACGGCGAGCGCCGTGAGGCCGAGCCTGCGCCAGTCGCTTTGCCGGAGCCAGGTCTCGCAGGCCACGATTGCTCTGGCGGTGCGCGGGCTGTACCTGCCTATGGCGGCGACCCCTGCGCGGTATCCGCTGTTGGCGGCTTCGAGGGCCCTGGCGGCGTGCAGCCGCAGCGCGCGCGCATAAACGGCCAGAATCGGAAACCGGGTCATGAGCTTTCCGAGCGCGCTTCCCGCGAGCGCGCGCAGCTTGCTCGTGCAGGCGGCCCACAGGGTCTTGACGGTTGCTAGCGTCCTCGTCGCGTACGGGCGCAATTTGCCCGCTCGAGCGACCGCCGCCCGTAGCCGCGCCCCGCCGGCGCCGCGCGCCTTTTCCGCGGCTGCGCGCAGCTTGTTCACGGAGTCGGTCCGCACGGCTTCAGACGCCGATGAGGAGCTTGCCGACGGTGCCGCCGCTTTCCTGCGCTTCGTGTGCCTTGGCCGTTTCATCGAGCTTGAAGATGCCCGCGACGTGGGGGCGGTAGCGCCCCGCCTCGATCGCTGCGTTCAGGTCGCGCGCCGCCGCCCAGTGCGCTTCGCGGGGCATCGCATAGACGAGGATGAAGTGCACGCTTATCCCCTGCCGCATGATAGCCGTGAACGGGATTCGCGGCGTGCTTTGGGGCGAACCGGAGGAGTAGGTGGAGATCACGCCGTTGGCTTTCAGCACCGCACGGTTGAGCTCGAGGTTCGCCTCGAAGGCGACTTCCACCACTCGGTCTAGACCCAGTCCCCGTGTGAACGCCTTGATTCTCGTGGCGGTGTCCTCAGTCTTGCGGTTGACGACGAGATCGGCGCCCGCTTCGCGCGCGACCTTCTCCTGTTCGGGCCGGCTCACGGTGGAGGCGACCCGCGCTCCGCCCCATTTCGCGAGCTGGATCGCCGCGTGGCCGACCGCGCCCGCGCCGCCGGCGACGAGCACGGTCTGTCCCTGGATTCCTCCGTCCTGGAAAAGGCAGCGGTGCGCGGTCATTCCGGCGATGCCGAGGCAGGCCCCGGTCTCAAAGCTCGCGCCCTCGGGAAGAGTCACTGCGTTCTCCGAAGCGATCGCGAGGTATTGGGCCGCGGTTCCGAAGGCGCGGCCGCGCTGCGCCTCGTAGACCCAGACGCGCTCGCCGAGCCTCGATTGCGGCACGCCCGGCCCGACCGCGTCGACGACGCCGGCTCCGTCCTGATGCGGAATCACGCGCGGAAAAGGCATCTCCATGTTGCCGTCCCAGCCGCCGCGCAACTTCGTGTCGGTCGGATTGATTCCGGAAAAACGCAGCTTGACGCGCACCTCGCCCGGCCCGGGCTGCGGGTCGGGCAGCTCGCCCAGCACGAGCACTTTCGGCGCAGGTCCCTTGCGCTCGTAGTACGCCGCCCTCACGCGGTTTCCTTCTTCGCGTCCGGGCGTTTGTGACGGAAGCCGCGCTCGAAATGGCCGCGGCCTTCGAGATCGCCCTGCTCGAAGATCCAGGTGTAGCCTCCCGCGGGATTGGAGAGGATTTCCCAGGCGTTGTCGTCGGCGTCCCAGAAAAGGAAGCTGTAGGTTCCGTGGCGTGCGGAAGGCTTGTCGATGTCGTGCAGCCCCCACTTCTCCGACTGCAGGTGGCACGCCCGCCAGGCTTCGTCCACTTCGGCGTCGGTGTCGACGTCGAGGCCGTTGTGGTAGACGCGCGGCATGCGCTCTTTTTTCTTGGTGTAGACCACGGCATACACGTGGTTGCCGCCGAGGCGGATCATGAGGGACACGGGGCTGGTGCGCACCACCTCCAGACCGAGGAACTCCTCGTAGAAACGGCGCGTCGCCTCGAGATCTTTCGAGCCGAGGGTGCCATGAGAGATGAATTTCGTCTTGAGCACCGAACGAGCCATAGCGCTACTCCAGCTTGATTCCCGATTCCTTGATGACCTGCCCCCACATCCGATAGTCGGCGCGCACGCGCTCGGCAAATGCCGGTGCCGGACCGCCGAGCGGCTCGGCGCCGACCTCGAGCAGCCGCTGTCTGGTCTTGGGCTCCTCGATCACTGCCTGGAGCTTCTCGTTCAGCAGGTGCACGATTTCGAGGCCCGTGCCTTTCGGCGCGAAGATGCCGAACCACGCGCTCATCTCCCAGCCCGGCAGTCCGGCCTCCGCGGAGGTCGGCACTTCGGGCAGTCCGGCCAGGCGCCGCTTCGATCCGGCCGCGAGGGGGCGCAGTGCCCCGCTCTTGAGGTGCGGCCGCGCCGACCCGTAGCTCATCGACATGATCTGCAGGCGGCCTGCGATGAGATCGGGGAGCGCCGGCCCCACGCCCTTGTAGGGCACGTGCACGAGCTGCAGGCCCGCGAGGCGCGCGAATTGGTCGGCGGCGAGGTGCGGGGGGCTGCCGGTCCCGGCCGAGCCGTAGTAGACCTTGCCCGGGTTCGCCCTGGCGTACGCGATGAACTCCGCGAGATCCCTGGCTGCAATCGAATTCGGGACGACCAGGATGTGCGGCGCCTCGGCGACGTTGAACACCGGAACGAGGTCGACCAGCGGATCGAAAACGAGCGAATGTTCGAGGAAAGGCTTGATGAAGAGGTTTCCCCCCGCGCAGATCATCAGCGTGTGTCCGTCGGCGGGCGATTTCACCACGTATTCGATGGCGACGTTGCCCGATGCGCCCGCCTTGTTCTCGACGACGACCTGCCGACCCAGCTGCTGCGCGAGGCCCTCGGCGGCCACGCGCCCGAGGATATCGGTGAGCCCGCCCGGGGAGGTATCCACGACCATCCGGATCGCGCGGTTCGGATAGGCGCTCTGCCCAGCGCAGGGCGCGGCGCCTGCGCCCAGAGCGAGGCCGAGAAGGCACGCGGCTGCGATCCGGCGGGAATTGCGCGGCGGCAAGCGCATCGTTTTCCTAATCGATCCGGATGTTCGCTTTTTTCACGATAGCCGCGTAGCGCTCGTGCTCGCGCTTCAAGAGCGCGCCGAGGTCCTCTGGCGAACTGGACACCGGATCCATCCCGAGCGCGGCGTAGCGCTCGCGCACGTCGCCCGCCTGCACCGCCTTGCGCACCTCGGCGGCGAGACGCGCGCGCGTTTCAGGAGGCGTGCCGGCCGGGGCGAGATAACCGATCCAGGCGACCACCTCGAAGCCAGGCAGGTCGGCCGCTTCGTGGACCGGCGCGACCTCCGGCAGCGCGTCGTTGCGCCGGGCGCTCGAGATTCCGTACGCCTTGAGCCGCCCGGATCTCACGTGACCCGCCGTCGCGGCGAGCGTCTCGAAAGCGTAGGTCACGTTGCCGTTCAACAGGTCGGTGATCGCAGGAACGCTGCCCTTGTAGGGTACGTGCGTGGCGCGTATTCCGGCCATCGAGTTGAAGAACTCCGCCACCAGGTGCGCCGTCGCCCCGGTTCCGGAGGACGCAAAGCTGTACTTGTCCGGATTCGCGCGCGCGCTCGCGATGAATTCGCGGATGCCTGCCGCGGGAAACGCGGGGTTCGCAACGAGCACGTAGGGAACGGTCGCGATGAGGCTCACGGGCGCGAACGCCTGCTCCGGATCGTAAGGGACCTTCTGCACGATGGGGTTGATCGAGATCGGGCCGGAGGAGCCCGCTAGCAGGGTGTAGCCGTCGGGAGCGGATTTCGCAACCGCGTCGGAGCCGATCACCCCGCCCGCGCCGGGGCGGTTGTCGACCACCAGGGGCTGCCCGAGCGATTCCGAGAGCTTCTGCGCGACCAGCCTAGCCGAGAGATCCGTGGCCTGTCCCGGCGGCCAGGGTACGACGAGCCTGATCGGCCTGCTCGGATAGCCGCTCTGCGCGAACGCGAGCGCGGCGTAGAGACCGAGAAATATTCCGGCGGCGATCCTGCGCGTTCGCACGGCACAAAACGCTTTCATTCCGCTCCTCGGATTTCGATCGCCAGTCTACGCCATAGCGGCGCCGACAGTCACCGCGCCCCTAGCGTTCGGCGCGCACCGCCACTTCCATCTCGCCGATCCCCCCGATGCTGCCTCTCAGGTGATCGCCGTCGGCGAGCTTCGCGACGCCCGCCGGCGTTCCCGTGGTGATCAGGACTCCGGGCTTGAGCGTCATCACACCCGAGAGAAAGCGAATGTGCTCGCGAAGGCTGCAGATCATGTCGCCGGTGTGCGCGCTCATGGCGAGCTTGCCGTTCTGCTCGACGCGGATCGTCAGGTTCTGCGGATCGTCGATCTCGTCGCGCGTCACGATCCACGGGCCGAGGCCGGTGAAGGTATCGAAGCCTTTGCGGATGTTGCGCGTATTCTGCCTGCCCCGCCCCCAGGGATCGCGCTGGCTGAAGTCCCAGCAGATCGTGTAGCCGAAAACGTGGTCGAGCGCCTGGTCTTCGCTGACGTGGCGCGCCGTCTTTCCGATCACCGCGCACAATTCGCATTCGAAATCCACGTCCTTGGATATTCTCGGAAGGATCACGGTCCCGCCCGGGCCGATGATCGAGGACGCGGGCTTGAGAAAAAATTCCGCCATCAGCTCGTCTTTGGAGAGGTCCGAACGGTCGGACGAGCCCATTTTTTCCCGCATCTCCGCCTGGTGCGCCTTGTAGTTCGCGGCCGCAGCCCAGATCGCGGGCGGGTCGAGGAGCGGCGCGAGCAGCCTCACCTGCGCGAGCGGCACGGACGACCCGGTCTGCGCCGCGAAGCGCGCGCACTTCGTCGCCGCAGGCTCGTTCGCGAGTCGCTCGATCACTTCGAGCATGGTGTGGCCCGGCTTCAGATGCCCCGCTTTCATGAGCGCGTCGCCTATCGGATACAGCCTTTCCCCGACCACGGCTCCCGCGAGGCCCTCGTTGTAATGGCAGATCTTCATCGCCTTCTCCCTCGATTCCGGAAACGAGCTCTAGTCGAGCTTCACGCCCGAGGCCCTGACGACCCGTTCCCAGGCGCGAGTGTCGGAGCGCACCAGCTCCGCAAACGCCTCCACGGAGCCGCCGATGGGCTCGATACCGGATTCGAGCAGGCGTTGCCTCGCCTTCGAATCGTCGATCACCGCCTGCATTTTCGAATTGACGAGCCTCACGATCCCGGGGCTCGTGCCCTTGGGCGCGAAAATTCCGAACCAGGTGGTCATCTCGTAGCCGGTCAGTCCGGCCTCTTCCGAGGTCGGCACCTGGGGCAAGGCGGCAAGACGCCTCTTGGAGGCCGCCGCGAGCGCCTTGAGCGCGCCGCTCTTCAGGTGCGCCTGCACCGGCGAGAGGCCCACCGAGAGCATCTGCACGCGGCCCGCGACGAGATCGGCGAGCGCCGGCCCCACGCCTTTGTAGGGGACGTGCACGAGCTGCACGCCCGCGAGCCGCGCGAAATGATCGGCGGCCAGGTGCGTGGTGCTTCCGGGACCCGCCGACGCGTAATTCATCTTTCCCGGATTCGCCTTGGCGAGCGCGATGAATTCCCGCAGGTCGCTCACCGGAAGCGTCCCGGGCACGACCAGGAGCTGCGGCGCGCCGGCGACGTTGAAAACCGGCACGATATCGTCGAGAGGATCGAACGGCAGGGAACCGTACAGGAAAGGGCTGATAACGACGTTTCCGCCCGCCACGAGCAGCAGCGTGTAGCCGTCGGGCGCCGATTTCGCCACGTGCTCGATCGCGAGATTGCCGGTGGCGCCCGCCTTGTTCTCGACCACGACCTGCGCTCCGAGCTGGACCGACAGGCCTTCGGCGGACATGCGCGCGAGGTAGTCGGTGATGCCGCCCGGGGCGGTGCCCGCCACCAGGCGAATCGTCCTCGCGGGATACCCCGGGGACTGCGCGAGGGCGGCGCCGAGAATGAGCGCGCCGGCGAGAAGCGCCGCGAGCCGGACGGCGCCAAACGGTTTCTCTTTCATGGCGCTGGGAGAGGATTGATTTTGCTGTAACGGTAGCACAGGTTTTCGCGCCCGGGACGCTTGATGATCGTTCCCGTTGAACTTCACGGACGGCGGGAGTAGCATGGACCGAACAACTCCAAGCGCCACAAGGGAGACTTGCCGATCACTTAGTGCGAAAGGAGTCCTTATGTGCTACGAATTCGACGAGATGTACTGGAAAGCGCGCCAAGCCGAGGAAGCGCGCAGAAAGAAAGCGGCCGACGACAGCAAAGCCAAGCCCTCCGCGCCCGCGAAGCCGGTTGCCCCGGAAGTGAAGCCCAAGGAACCCGTACCGGCCTAAAGTCGCCGCAGGTTTCACCGGGAAACCCCGACCCGACGGGTCGGGGTTCGCGCGCTAGTTCAGCGTGCCGCGCGTGCCGCCTTCCCGGATGAAGCGGATGAGTTCTTCCTCCGCGAGCGGCGGCCGGCACAGAAAGCCCTGGAATTCGTCGCAGCCCTCCTTGCGCAGCACTTCGAGCTGCTCGCGCAGCTCGACGCCCTCGGCGATCACGTTCTTCTCCAGGCTGTGGGCCATCGCGATGACCGCGCGCGTGATGGCGAGGTCGTCTTGGGAATGCGGCAGGTCGCGCACGAAGCTCCTGTCCACCTTCAGGTTGTTGATCGGAAAGAGCTTGAGATAGCCGAGCGACGAATAGCCGGTGCCGAAGTCGTCGATCGTGAGGTGCACGCCCATCGCGCGCAGACTGCGCATGAGCTTCGCCGCCTGGTCCGGATCGCGCATCACCGTGCTTTCGGTGATCTCGAGCTCGAGGACGCCGGCTTCAGTCCCGGTGGCCTTGAGGATTTCCGCGAGCTGGGGTACGAGCTGCTCCTCGCGGAACTGGATTGCCGAAAGGTTGACCGCGATCGGCATTCGCGGCAGGCCGGCATCCTTCCAGGCCTTGGCGCGCGTGCAGACCTCGCGCAGCGTCCACAGGCCGATCGGAACGATCAATCCCGTTTCCTCGGCGAGCTGGATGAATTTCTCCGGAAGGAGCAGGCCCTTCTCGGGGTGCTGCCAGCGCAGCAGCGCCTCGACCCCCGTGATCGCGCCGGTCGTCATCTCGATCTTGGGCTGGTAGTACACGCGGAACTCGCCGCGCTCCAGGCCGTGCCGCAGGCCGGCTTCCAGCGCGAGCTTCTCCGGCGTGTGCGATTGCAGCTCGGCGGAGTAGAAGCAGAACCCGTTGCGGCCCCGGTCTTTTGCGCGGTACATGGCGATGTCCGCTCCTGACAGCAGGGTCTTCGAGTCGCGGCCGTCGGCCGGATAGGTGCAGACCCCGATGCTCAGCGTGACGTTGAGCTCCTGCCCGTCGATCTTGCGGAGCTCGGACACGGCCGCGAGCAGCTTTCGCGCGATCTCGGTCAGCGCGGCCGGGTCGCCCAGCTCTTCGACCAGCAGCACGAACTCATCTCCGCCGAGGCGCGCGATGATGTCACCCTCGCGCACGCAGCTTGCCAGTCGCCTGGCGGCTTCCTGCAGCACCCGGTCGCCGAACTGGTGGCCGAGCGTGTCGTTGATGTTCTTGAAACGGTCCAGGTCCATGAAGAAGAGCGCGACCGGCCTCGCGTGGCGTTCGGCCCTGGCGAGCGCTCGGTGGAGCTCCTCGTTGAACAATACGCGGTTGGGCAGGCCGGTGAGATGGTCGTGCGTGGCGATCTGGCGCACGTTGCCGAGAGCGGAGCGGAGCTCCTCGTTGCTCGCGTGCAGGCGCTGGCGAAGACCGCTGATTCTGCCGCCGATGACGGCGAACAGCGGCAGCACAGCGGCGAGCCCCGCCCATTGGAACCATTCGTGATAGACGTTCACCGTCTCCGGCTTGAAATACATCAGCAGATTGATCACGGCCGCGTAGCCGGCGAGGATCTGCAGCGCGGTCTTGACGAACTCGCGGGTGGTGAAGCGAAACACGCCGAAAGTCAGCACGACCAGGCTCAAGTTGAGCACGACGGCGCGCCCCTGGTCGAAGCTGTAGACGGCGTACATCACAACGACGTTTCCGACGAACACTTGCAGCCAAGTCAGGTCTGGGTCGGTGAATTTCCGATTCAGGCCGGTACGAAACACCGCATAGAGCCCGAGGTTCACCACGACCATCATCGCGACGAGGAGCCAGGCGGGCTCCCGCGCGATCAGGTTGAATTTAGAAGCGAGCCAGACCAGGGGAATGCAGATCGCGTAGGCGGCAGAGGCGAGCATGAAGCGGCGCAGCCGCGCCGCCTGCTCGGGATCCCCTCCCGCCATGGACAAGTACTTGATCACGGTCGGCTCATCGAATCGTATCCCTGGCCTGACTTGGGCGGGGCGAGGCTCGTTCCCGCCTGGATCCCGGGAGAACCCTCGGCCTGCCTGCGCCGGAAGCGCCCCCGCCGGCTGCACCGGGTAGCCCAAATATCGCGTGTCCTTGCGTCTGAAAAGGGGCATGGGTCTCCCTGATGTCCCGAAGCCCGCTCTGTTAAAGGCTCGCGCGATTCTAACGTACCGGGCGGCAGGACAGGCAATCGCGTTTGACTGCCGCGCCCCGATGCGGCACATTCCGGCCATGCAATTGGGCTACTTCACGATGCCGCTGCATCCACCGCAACGCGATCCGGCGCAAACGCTGCAGGAGGACCGCGAGGCGATCGTCCTCGCGGACAGGCTGGGATTCCACGACGCATTCGTCGGCGAGCACCTCACCGACCGCTGCGAGAACGTCACCAACGGCTTCATTTTCCTCGCCACCCTGATCGGCGAGACTAGGACGATCAAGCTCGCGACCGGGACCTCCAACCTCTCGCAATCGCACCCCGTGGTGATCGCCGCGCAGGCGGCGATGTTCGACCACCTCGCGAAGGGACGCTTCATATTCGGCGTCAGCCCGGGAGCGCTCTCCTCGGACGCCGAGGCGCTCGGCATCCTCGCCGAGGACCGCAACCGGATGTTCGCCGATGCGATCGATGTGATCCTCGCGATCTGGGAGCGCGATGCGCCCTACGGAATCGATCTGCCCGGAAACCGCTACGAGGTGACGACCGGGAAGACTTTCGTACCGGGACTCGGCCGGGGGATCATGTACAAGCCCTGGCAGAAGCCGCGTCCCGAGATCGTCGGCACGGTGGTGGCGCCGCATTCCAAGGGCGTGATCGCCATGGGCGAGCGCGATTTTCACCCGCTCTCGGCAAATTTTCTTCTTCCGCATTGGCTGCCCAGCCACTGGGGGAATTACGCCGCAGGCAAGCGCCGCGCCGGGAAGATACCCGACCCCGCTGAGTGGCGCATCGCGCGCACGATCTTCGTCTCCGACGACGACAAGGTCGCCGAGCGCTACGCCCGCGAGGATCCCGCCAGCCCCTACCGCTTCTACTGGAAGCAGCTGCGCGAGAAGATGATGCGCGCCGGGCGCCAGGTCATCTTCAAGCTGCGCGAGAGCGAGGACGACGGCGCTGTGACGCTCGAGCGGCTGCTCGCCGAGCTCGTGCTCTGCGGGACGGTGAACAAGGTCGTGGACCAGCTGCTCGCCCTGCGCGAGCGCTCGGGCGACTTCGGCGAGATCGTCTATGCCGGGATGGACTGGGTGGACCCGCCGCTCGCGCGCCGCTCGATGGAGTTGATGGCGAACGAAGTGATGCCACGGATCAACAAGGCGATCGGTGGCCTAGCGAAGGAGGCACCGCGCGAGGCGGCGCGCATCTGAACCATCCCGTTCAGGAACAATTCTTGCGTCTTTCGTCCCCTGGAAAACCCCCGAATCGGGACGGGACGGCGCAATATGACACTGCAGATGGAAGACGAGAGCACGATACAGAAGAACATCGCCGACAAGCTGATTTCGGCGTTGAAGACGGGCGGCTTCGTGCTCTATGCCCAGAAAATCCTACCGCTCGCCGGAGGCGAGCGGTCGTTCCAGGAGATCCTCGTGCGCTTTCGCGAGGAAGAAGAGAAGCTCCTCCCCCCGGGAACGTTCTTTCCCATGCTGCAGGAGTACCGGCTGCTGCCGTACGTCGATCGCTGGGTCGTGAGCCGCCTTGCGGGCTGGATGCAGGAATTCCGCGCCCGGACGACGCCCGGCTCGCCGGTACCCGCAAACGGCGTCAATCTTTCCGAGGACACGCTGCGCGAGCCCAAATTCGCGGACTTCGTCGCCAAGAACATCCAGAGCGCGAAGCTTCCCGAAGGGTTCTTCACTTTCGAGCTCGGCTGGGACACGGCTCTGCTGCACGCCGAGCAGCTGAAGAATATCCAGGCGCAGCTCGCTCCGCTGGGCTGCCGCTTCACTTTCGCCGGCTTCGACGGTAGCGAGGGCTCGTTCAGCTTCCTCAAGGTGCTCAAGCCCGATTTCGTCAAGCTCACCTACGGCACGGTGAAAGACGTCGGCCGGGGCCTCGCGGCTTCCGAGAAGGTCGAAGCGATAAACCAGAAGTGTCACGCAATGGAGATCCAGACCATAGCGGAATTCGTCGAGAGCCATGAAGTACTCGACTCGTTGCGCCTGATCGAGGTGGATTTCGCTCAAGGACTCATCATCGGCGGGCCGCAAAAACTGGCCTAGCGGCGCGGGACGAGCGCGCTCCCCCCGCGCTCGGCGGGCTAGTCTCCGGCGGCCCTGATCAGCGGATGGCCGCGGGCGCCACCGTCGAGCCGGAAGCGCCGTAGATCTTGAGCGGCTGCATGGTGAACGCGAACTCGTACACGCGTTTGGCGGCCAGCTCGTCGAGCTTCAGGTTCTCCAGGATGTGGATGCCGTTCACCACGAGGAAGATCTGGTGCACCGGCAGGCTCAGGTCCTTGTCGGGGTTGGGCGCCACTTCCACCGGCCAGTTGTCGGAGCCGACGAGCAGCGGATCCTGCTTTGCGAGCCATTCTGCCGCCGCGACTCCCACGCCCGGGGTGGATTTCACGAAGCGCGCGTTGTCCTTGCCGTAGAGCCTCCCCCAGCCGGTGTGGATGATCACCGCATCGCCCGGCAGGAGCTTCAGCTTCTGCCGCTCGAGCGCCTGCTGCAGATCGGCCACGGTGATCTCGTAGGTGTCGCCCAGCATCTCCACGCCTTTGAGCGCCGCGACGTCGAGCATCACGCCGCGTGCGAAGAAGGTCGGCGCGTTCTGGACGCCTAGCTTGGTGAAGCCCGAGCGCGTCGCGATCTCGCTCGTCTTGAAGCAGTTATAGTGCGAATCGCCGTGAGTCTGGTGCACGAAGCCGTCGAACTGGGTGCCGACCTGGCCGATCTCGGAGGTCACCACCTCCTCGTTGCTGCCGCGCGTGTTCCTTCCGGCGTTCATGAAGGTGCGCTTGGTGTGCATATTGAAGATGCGCGTGCCGAAGAACGCCATGCCGGGTCCGAGGACGTAGCCTAGCTCGATCACCTCGCCCGTCTTGATTAGACGCGCGCCGCGCAGCACGACCTCGGGATTCTTCATGTGGTTGCCCGAGCCGCGCTCGTCGCCCGCGCCCCACTTCGACGGGCAGCGCTGGCTCTCCGGCGGCACGTTCCATTGCGCAAAGGCGAGCGCGGGAGTGGCAAGGAGGGCGATTGCGACCATGGTGCGGTTCATGCGTTTTCCCCTTAATTGAGAATTTCGTACAGACGTTCGTCGTAGAGCGCGCCGGCCATCCCGGCGAGCTTGTCGCGGAACTCGCGCTGGTGCGCGGACATGCCGTTCGCGTCGAAGGCCTCGCGCGAGCGCCAGATCTCGAACATCGTGAAGTGATTGGGACGGTTGGTCTGCTGCACGATCTCGAAGCGCGCGTTGCCGGCCGCGGCGCGGTTTGCCTCGCCCAGGACCTTGAGCGCGACGATTGCGTTGTCTTTCTGCGGCGGAATCACGTCGACGTGGGTCACGCCGTAGACTGCGCCGGACGCATCCTCTACCAGGCCGACCGAGAGCGCATTGTGGAAGCGGTCGTCCGCCGGCGCGTTGCGCAGCGCATTGAGCCTTTCACGAAACTCTTTGGTACCCGCGGCCGCCATGTGCGCGTCCCAGGCCGCCTTGTTCTTCCACGCCGCGACGACCACGAACTGTCCCGGCCGGACGACGCTCCGCACGATCACCGAGCGCAGGTTTCCGTCCGATGAGCGGCTCGCGCCGCGATAGGCCTTCAAGAGCGCGGCGGCTTCGTCCCGGGCGGTCGGCCTCACCTCCACGTAGGTGACCACGTAGAGCGGGCTCACGTCGGCTGGAACGGCGGGGGGTGCGGCGGCGGGAGTCTGGGCGATGGAGTTCACGGCGAGGAGGCACAGCAGGGCCGGGGCGAGCGCGGCCTGGTGGAATGTCATGTTTTCTTCTCCCTGATCAGTCCAGCAGCAGCCGGATATCGTACACCCGGGACGGAAGGCCGTCGCGTTCAGCCCGTCAGCCCGGCCGGTACACCTGCTCTTCGATCCCCGACCGTGCGCAGCGCCTCGTCTGGATCGGCTTGGCCATACGTGGGAGGATACTTCATGACGTGAGGGAGGAGAGGCGAGTGAAGATCGCTCTTGCGGTGATTGCGGCGGTTTTGCAGGCGCTGGCTCTCTGCAACGTTTATGCCCACGGCGACCACAAGCCGAAGCACGGCGGAATCATGGGCCGGGGCGACGACGAGATCTCGGTCGAGCTGGTCATGGAAAAGGGTATCGCAATCTTGTACATCGAAGACGAAAGCGGGACGCCCCTCACGACGGAAAAGCTGAAGGGAACACTGAGCCTCGCCAGCCCCGGGCGGCCCGCCCAGGAGGGGAAGCTGATACCCGCGGGCGACAACAAGCTCACTGCGGAGGGCCTCACGCCGCTTCCGGGGGACAGGCTGAGAGCCCGCATCATCCTGCCGAGCGGCGAAGAATTCTGGCCGATTTTTTCCTTCAGGTAAAAAGAAAGGCGGCCGCGAGGCCGCCCTTTCGATTGCGATAGGCTCTAAATATCAGTCGCGACGACCGTGATCGTCGTCGTCATCGTCGTCGCCGTGGCCATCCTTCCCGAGGCCGATCCTCTTCGCCTTGCCGCGCAGCTCCAGAATATCCATGCCGGAACCATTGCGGTCGACCACGATGACGTACCCGCGATCGTCCACTTCGACGTTGTTGGTCATGTAGCCGTCGGGTTGAACGGTGTTGGCATTGCTTTCCGGCACATAGAACCCCACCTCAACGGGCGCTTGCGGCTCGCGGATGTCCCACGCCCGCACGCCGCCGGTGAAATACGCGAGGAACGTCAACCTGCCGTAATAGGGATTACGGAAGTTCTCCTCGCTCGAATGCACGCCAAAGCGCGCTCCGCGCGTGCAGTAGTTGCCGCGAGGATATTTTTCGCCCATGCGCGGGTCGACCGACATCGTGGACAGAATCATCGGCCCTTGCCGGGGGTTTTCCTCAATTTTGGTTCCCGGCGGCACGCTCTTCGAGTTTTCAACCGTGACATCGACGACGAAGCTCCAGTGCGGCGCTTCCTGGCACTTGTCGGCCGTCGCCTCGGAGGCGAGCAGCACGATGTCGCGCGTCTTGAACTCGATGAATTTGTCGTAGCTCTTCGGCGTCAGCCCGAACACGGGCATGCTGGTGTGGCCGCCCTGGTCCGGCGACATATAGAGGATACCGGCTTGCGCCGCCAGCAAATCCGCATCCGTCGGCGTGTCGGGCCTCTGGCCATCCCAGGTGCCGTGCGGCGCGGGGAGCAGCTTCTTGCGGTCGACGATCTGCAGAATGCCGTCGTCGCCCACACCCCATGCGAGGTAGATGCGGTTGCCGATCACGTCGTCCGGCCCGGCGCCGCGCGCCAGCCTCTGGCCGGCTTGGGGATGCTCAAAAGTGGAGATCGGCCCGTGAAGCGAGTTGGGCGGGGCCACCGTTCTTGTTGGATCCGGCTGCGCGCCAACCACACCGTAGGTGCGGATGTACCGCGGGTATGACGGGTATACCGGAATCGCGGACCCGGCCGCGGCTGGTGAAGGCGGATTGCTCCAGTCATAGACGAGCATCGACTGGCTGGTGCGCCAGAGCGGGGCCGTGTTCTTGCTTCCCGGCATATAAGCAATACCGGTCTTGCATTCCCACCAGTCCTTGTGCGTGCTGCGGATGCCCCGCAATGCTGCCACCGGCCTGGGATCGGATACATTGGTCACATCCCAAATCTCATAGCCCGAGGCGCTGCTTCCCTGAATGTTCCGCAGCAGATAAACGCCGTCTGATCTTCCCCCCGGCAGGTCGGAGCCCAGGCACATGCGCGCCATCTGCGCCTGGCCTCCCGCGACCGGGACCGGGATATGGAATTTCTCGACCGGCCGCTCGGGATTGGTGACGTCGATGATCATCGTGCCGTTCAGCTCGACGACGCCGCCTTTCAGCGGATTGGGTTTGCTGCCCCCATGCGTGCCCGCGAACGCGATCGTCCTCCCATCCGGGTAAACGACGACGTTCGGCTGGTAGGACGGGCGCCCTTGCAGGTCGACGTGCCCCACCCGGCGCATGTTCTTCTGCTCGCCGCTCTGGCTGATGCCGCGGTGGTCGTCGGCAATCGCCGAACCCGCTGCGACGGCGAATGCGCTCAGAATGGCCGCATTCAGCACGTACTTCGGCGAGCTTCCTCTGCTTCTTGACGTCAACATAGATGCTCCTCCGGTGATGTGGAACGGCAGGTGCCGTCCCAACCAAACTCAGTTGCGTCGGGAATCTACAGAGCGATAGGAAAGGCGGGGCTCGCAACGAACGTTGCGGAAAATTGTAGTCCCCAAGCGCGCCAAGTCAAGCGCCGGGTGAGCGTCGCGGCCGTCGGATCGGCTCCGCTCGCCTAGCCCCCGTCAGCTCGCGCACGGCGGCGACCAGGTCTTCGAATTTGAGCGGCTTCATGAACGCCTTCATCGCGCCGGCCTGTCGCGCGACCTCGAACACGTCGTAGTTTCTCAGGGGCTCATAGCCCCGCGACAGGCACTACTCCGCGACACCATTATCCTTCAGCACCTGCCACACCTTTTCCGGCGTGATCGGGATGTCGAGGTGGGTGACGCCCAGGTGACGCAGCGCGTCGACCACCGCGTTCGCGATCGCGGGCGGCGCGCCCACGGTCGCCGATTCGCCCACGCCCTTCGCGCCGAGCGGATGGTGGGGCGAAGGCGTGATGGTCTTGTCGGTCTCCCACTTCGGAGTCTCCAGGGCGGTGGGAACGTAATAGTCGAGGAAGCTGCCGCCGGAGATGTTGCCCTCGTCGTCGTAGCTGATCTCCTCGTAGAGCGCCGGCCCGATCCCCTGGGTCAGTCCGCCGTGGATCTGGCCGTCGACGATCATCGGGTTGATGATGTTGCCGCAGTCGTCCACCGCGACGAAGCGCCTGACTTTCACGTCGCCCGTGCCGCGGTCGATGTCCACCACGCAGATGTAGCTGCCGAAGGGGAAGGTGAGATTCGGCGGATCGTAGTAGTGCACAGCCTCGAGGCCCGCCTCCATCCCCTGCGGATGGTTAGTGTACGCCGCAAACGCGCACTCCTGGATGGTCTTCGCCATCTGGGGCGCGCCCTTGACGAAGAATTTCCCGGGCTCCCACTCGAGATCCTGCTCGCTCACTTCGAGGAGGTGCGCCGCGATTTTCCTCGCCTTGTCGCGGATCTTGCGCGAGGCAAGCGCTGCAGCGGCGCCCGAGGTGGGCGTCGAGCGGCTCGCGTAGGTGCCCAAGCCGTAGGGCGCGGTGTCGGTGTCGCCCTCTTCCACCTGCACGTGCGCGGCGGGAATCCCGAGCTCCTCGGCGACGATCTGCGCGTAGGTCGTCTCGTGGCCCTGGCCCTGGCTCTTGGTGCCGAAGCGCGCGATCGCCTTGCCGGTCGGGTGCACGCGGATCTCGGCCGAGTCGAACATCTTGATGCCGAGGATGTCGAAATCCCGCGACGGGCCGGCGCCGACGATCTCGGTGAAGCTCGAGATGCCGATGCCCATCAGCTCGCCTTTCTTGCGCTTCTCGGCCTGCTCGCGCCGCAAGGCATCGTAGCCGATGATGTCCATCGCCTTCTTGAGCGCCGCGCCGTAGTTGCCGCTGTCGTACTCCCAGCCGAGCACCGATTTGTACGGGAATTGCTCGGGGCGGATGAAATTCTTCATGCGCAGCTCGGTCGGATCCATGTTGAGCTTCTGCGCGAGCGCGTCGGTCGCGCGCTCGATCGCGTGCACGGCTTCGGTGACGCGGAACGAGCAGCGGTACGCAACGCCCCCCGGCGGCTTGTGGGTGTAGGCGGCATCGACCTCGCAGAACGCGTGCTTCAAGTCGTAGGAGCCGGTGCAGATCGAGAACAGGCCCGCGGGGAATTTGGATGGGTTCGCCGAGGCGTTGGCGTAACCGTGGTCGGCCACCGTCTTGATCTTGAGCGAGGTCATGGTGCCGTCTTTCTTCGCGCCGAGCTCGACCTTCATGTGGTAGTCGCGCGCGAAAGAGTCGGCCTGCAGGTTCTCCATGCGGTCCTCGATCCACTTCACGGGCTTGCCGATCACGACCGAGGCTGCGATCGCGACCACGTAGCCCGGGTAGACGGGCACCTTGCCGCCGAAGCCGCCGCCGATGTCGGGGGACACGACGCGGATTCTCTCCTCCGACAGCCCGACGTGGCCCGCGACCAGCGCGAGCACCGTGCGCACCGCGTGCGGCGCCTGCGTGGTCATGTATACGGTGAGCTTGCCCTGCGCGGTATCGAAATCGGCGATGCAGCCGCAGGTCTCCATCGATGCGACGTGGATGCGCGGGAGATACACGTTTTCGCTCGCCACGACGTCGGACGCGGCGAGCGCGCGCTCGGCATCCGCCTTGTCGCCCGCCTGCCAGTGGAAGGCGAGGTTGTCCTTCTTGTCCTTCTTGTCCTTGCGCAAGACCGGCGCGCCCGGCGCGAGCGACTTGTGCGGATCGACCATCACCGGCAGCGGCTCGTACTCGACCTCCACCGCGTCGACGCCGTCGGCCGCGATGTAGCGCTCGGTCGCGATCACCGCGCAGACTTCCTGCGCCTGGTACATGACCTCGTCGATCGGGAGCACCATCTGCGTGTCCGCGGAGATGGTGGGCATCCAGTGCAGGTTGTACTTGGCGAGCGTCGGCCCGTCGATCACCGCGAGCACGCCGGGGATCTTGAGCGCTTTTTCGGTATTGATCTTCTTGATCTTGGCGTGCCCATGGGGGCTCCTCACGATGTCCATGTAGAGCATTCCGGGCAGCGTGAAGTCGTCGATGTAGCGCCCCTGGCCGCGGATGAAGCGCGGGTCCTCCTTGCGCTTCATGGAATGTCCCATGCCGCAGATCTTGGCGTCGGTTCTGGGTTCGCTCATTGTCTTTCTCCTGGCACGCCTGCGAGTACGTAGTCCTGGGGATTTGAAGGGGGATGTACCCCTTTCTCCAAATTTGTCTAGCGCATTTTCTCCGCCGCGTACTGCACGGCCTTCACGATGTTCACGTAGCCCGTGCAGCGGCACAGGTTGCCGGCGATCGCCTCGCGGATCTCCTGCTCGCTCGGGTTCTTGTTCTTCTCGAGAAGCGCGCTCGTGGTCATCAGCATGCCCGGCGTGCAGAAGCCGCATTGCAGGCCGTGCTTCTCGGTGAAGCCCTCCTGCACCGGATGGAGCTTGCCGCCCTGCTCCAGCCCCTCGACGGTGGTGATCTTCGCGCCGTCGGCCTGCACGGCGAGCACCGTGCACGACTTGACCGGATTTCCGTCGAGGATCACGGTGCACGCCCCGCAATGCGAGGTGTCGCAGCCCACATGGGTACCCGTCAACCGAAACTGCTCGCGGATAAGGTGCACGAGGAGGAGGCGCGACTCGACTTCGGCCTCGCGCGCCGCGCCGTTGATGGTGACGCTGATCTTGTGCTTGGCCATTTCAGCTCCTCCCCGCTCTCTCGATTGCCTTCTTGAGCGCCCGCGCCGTCAGCACTCGCGCCATCTCCTTCTTGTACTCGACCGAGCCGCGCCGGTCGGCGCTCGGCGAGCTCTTCGCCGCCGCCATCTTCGCGGCTTCCATGATCGTCTTGTCGTCGGGCGTCTTGCCCGTGAGGAATTTCATCGCGTCGCTTGCTTCGACCGGCGTCAGTCCGGCGTTGGTCAAGGCGATCCCGCAGCGCTCGACCGCCCCCTTTGCGTTCACAGTGAGCTGCACCGCGGCGGCGGCGACCGCGAAGTCGCCGGTCTTGCGCTTGAGCTTGACGTAGGCCCCGCCGCTCTTCGGCGGCGGCGCCGGGATGCGGATCTCGGTGAGGATCTCGTTGCGGGCGAGCGCCGTGTCGTACAGCCCCTTGTAGAACTGGTTCGCGGGGATGGCGCGCTCCTTCGCCCCTCGCGCGACGTAGGTCGCCCCGAGCGCGATCATGATCGCCGGCTGGTCGTTCCCCGGGTCGCCGTTCGCTACGTTGCCACCCACGGTCCCGCGGTTGCGCACCAGGGGATCGGCGATCAGCGGTGTCGCGTCGGCGAGGATGGCGTACTTGCTCTTGATAAGGTCCGAGCGCTCGAGCGCCGCTTGGCGCGTCATCGCCCCGATCTTCAGCATTCCCTTCTCCTCTTTGATGTAGTCGAGGCCGGGAACGCGGTTGATGTCTACGAGGTGGGCGAACGAGGCGAGGCGGAGCTTCAGCATCGGCAGCAGGCTCATGCCTCCCGAGAGCACCTTCGCCTCGTCGCCGTGCTTCTTCAGCAGCTTCAGCGCCTCGTCGAGCGTTTCAGGACGGTGATAATCGAACGCCGCAGGAATCATCGCTCCCCCCTTTCCGTGCGTTGCGCGCTGCAAGCCCCACAGACCGAAACAGAACGGGGCGCGGCCGGATCGCCGCGCAGCCTCTGCCCTCGTAAACGTATGCCGACGGGATATTATTCTTGTGCCGCCGACGATACATCACGCTACCCAGGGGAGCAAGCCCCCGCGCTCCCCCGGCGTTCTCTATCAGCACTTCCTTATATAGCGTCGGTCTCGGATGTCGCGTTCACGATCGGCGCGCCTTTGCGGCTGCGTAGCGCCCCGGCTCGGAGAGGAAGCGCGTCCGGCAGCCGGCGCAGCAGAAGTAGTATTGGACTCCCTGCGCCTCGGCGGTATGGCGCGCGCCGACGATCGCCACGCTCATGCCGCACACCGGATCGGTGGCTTCGCGCGGGTCTGCGGCGGGCGCCGAGGTCCGCGACGCCGGCTCCGCGGCGCGGCGGAGTCGCTCCACGATCTGCGCCATGATGCTCACGGCGATTTCCTCGGGCGTGCGCGCGCCGATGTCCAGACCCGCGGGCGCGGCGATGCGCTCGATGGCTCCGCGCGCGACGCCGCGGGCGAGCAAGGCATCGCGCAGCAGCGCGAAGCGCTTGGCGCTGGCGATCACCCCGAGGTAAGCGGGCGAGCGCGCAAGCGCCGCCTCGATCGCTTCGATGTCGCGGTCGCCCATGGTCGCTACGAGGACGTGCGCGCCGCGCGGCAGCGCATCCGCCACGAGAGAGCGCTGCACCACGGCGTCCGGAAATGCGCTCTCGTCGGCATCCGGGTCGACGATGTCGACCCGGTATCCCATGGCATGGCCGATCCGCGCGAGCACCCGGACCGCGGGAGAGCTTCCGAACAGGATTAGGCGCGCCGCCGGCAGCACCGGCTCGACGTAGATTTCCACGGTACCTCCGCTCTCGCAGGTCATGGGAAGGAAAACCACACCGGGACGCCGCCCACCCTCGGGCTCGGGCGAAAGGCTCAGCAATCGCGGCTCGCCCTCGGCGATCGCCCGCATCGCTTCGAGCAGTACGCTCGAGCGCGTGCACCCGCCCCCCGTCCAGCCGTGGTACTCGCCGCGCTCGGTCACCAGCGCGACGTCGCCGACCCGGGCCGAGCTGGGCGGCTCGCGCCGCACCACGGTCACGATTGCGAAGCGCTCTTCGCGCTCGGCAAGGCGGGCCGCAAGTTTCAGGAGATCCGGGCGCACGGGCTCACGGTGGCGAAACGGCCATTGTAAGCCTCTGGCGCGACCGATGCTGGTAGGATACGGTCGACCAGAACAAATCAGCATTTCATACCCGGAGGAGTCATGCGTTTTCCGATTCGGTATCGTCCGTCGCTCATAGCACTCGCCTCGGTCGCCATCCTCGCCTCAGGCGATCTTCTCGCCCAGAGTGAAAACCTGCGCGTGGGCTTTCTCACCGTGCGCACCGGGCCGCTCGCAGCCGGCGGCAAGCAGATGGAGGATGGCATCAACCTCTTCCTCAAGGAACGCAACAACACGCTCTCAGGGCGCAAGGTCGAGATCATCTTCGCCGACACCGCGGGCCAGCCTGCGCAGGCGAAGAGCAAGGCCCAGGAGCTGGTCGAGCGCGACAAGGTCCACGTCCTGGTCGGTCCGCTCGCGACCTTCGAGGCACTCGCGATCGACGATTATGTGCTGCAGGCGAAGGTGCCGCTCCTTCCGCCGATGTCCGCGGCGCAAAACGACCTCGCGCAGCGGAGAAAGAGCGACTACGTTATCCACACCTACGGCACCGCGGCGCAGGCGATGTACGCGATGGGCGATTACGCGGCCAAGAAGCTCGGCATGAAGCGCGTCGCGATGATCGCCGACGACTTCACTTACGGCCACGAGGGAGCGGCGGGCTTCCACAGGACGTTCGAGGACGGCGGCGGGCGCATCGTGCAGAAGCTCTGGCCGCCGCTCAACGCGCCCGATTACGGTTCGTTCATCGGCCAGCTGAAGACCAACGTCGAGGGCGTCTACGCCGGCTTCGCCGGCTCCAACCCGGTGCGCTTCCTGCGCGCCTACCGCGAGTACGGAATGAAGCCGATCGTGATGGGCAACCCGACGCTCACCGACGAAGGCGTTCTCAAGAACATGGGCGAGGAGGCGATCGGCGTGTACACGGCGAGCTGGTACACGGTCGACCGCGACGCGCCCGACAACAAGCGCTTCGTGGAAGCGATCCGGAAGGAATACAAGGTGACGCCCGGGTTCTACACCGCGGCGACCTACACCTCCGGACTGTGGATCGAGGAGGCGATGAAGCTGGTGAAGGGGAAATTCGAGGACAAGGCGGCGTTCGTCGGGGCGCTGCACAACGTCAAGCTCGACCACGGCCCGATGGGGCCGCTGCGCCTCGACGAGTACGGCAAGCCGATCCTCAACGTCTACGTGCGCAAGGTGGAGCGCAAGAACGGCGAGCTGGTGAACACCACGGTCGCGACCTACCCGAACGTGAGCCAGTTCTGGACCTCCGACCCCAAGGCCTTCATCGCCGGGCCGCAGTACTCGCGCGACTTCCCGGTGGCGAAATACCTCGAATAGCTCAGTTGCGTCTCAGCTGCGCGCCAGCACGACAACGCCCGCGACGGTCAGCGCGACGCCCGCGAGCACGCGCGGGCCGAATTTCTCCTCGCGCAGGAACAGCGCCGAGAGCGCCAGGGTGAAGAGCGGATAGGTCGCCACCAGCGGCGACACCACGCTCACCTGCCCGCGAGCGAGCGCAGCGTACATCGCGAGGATGCCCGCGCCGTTGCACGCGCCGACCGACATGAACCAGAACACGCCCCGCCGGTTCAGCGGCGCGGCGTGCGCCGGTACCAGCGTCCGGCTTGCCGCGAAAATCGTCGCGCACGACACGGTGTAGCCGACCAGCACCGCGACGAAGGGGTCGGGCCAGAGCGCTAGCCCTCCTTTCACCACGGCCTGCGCCCCGCCGCGGATCGCCGCACCGGCAAGCGGCAGCAGGATCGCCAGTGCGGTCAGGACCCGGACGCCGCCCTCCTGGCGCCCGGTGAACGCGATTACGCCGAGCACGATCGCCACGGTGCCCGTCGCCGCGGCGAGCGTGAGCGGCTCCCCGAGCAGCAGCACCGCGACCACCACGGCGAACAGCGGCGTGGTGCTCGACAGCGTGCCCGCGATGGTCGGTCCCGCGATGCGGTTCGACGCGAAGTTGATCAAGGTCACGACCGCGGGGAAGACCACGCCGACGCCGGCGAAGATCGCGAACGCGGTGGCGTTCCACCCCTGCCCGCACAGGAGTAAG
>JACXTT010001687.1_pt1 | contig 36323 bp, 37 predicted proteins | sample 9270951 | NCBI WGS metagenome assembly JACXTT01 (sample SAMN15532306, study PRJNA645909) | rock metagenome | isolation source: weathered quartz diorite | place: Puerto Rico | collected 2017-06-21 | reverse complement strand
AGCGGCCGACCGGGGTATCTGCACCCGTGGGCTCGAGCAGCTCGACGCGACCACCTCCGACGATGACCGACGCGGCGGCGACACCCTGGTCGGCGAGCATCTCGCGCGCCTCGACTGTCCCGCCGAACAGCCGCTCGTACGTCGCGACCGCCTGGTCGAGGTCGACCACGGCGACGCCGAGATGATGGATCCGTCGCACCTCCATGCCGGCGCGATCGTATCCGGCGCGTGCTATTCCGCTGCGTCGGTGACGAGCCTGACCGTGCCCACGGTCTCACTGGAGCGCGATTCCGGCACCAGCTCGGCGAGCATCCCGTCGAGCTGGTCGCGATCGAGGGTCTCGTGCTCGAGCAGAGCTGCCGCGACGCTGTCCAGCGGCACGCGGTGCTTGCGGATCAGACGCTGTGCCTCGTCGTAGGCGTCGTCGGTCAGCCTCGCCTGCTCGCCGTCTCGCATGCGCTTCGTCTCCTCCGAGAGCGCATAGTTGTCCGCGCGCATCGTCCGCGCCGGCGCCACTTCGGACATGCCGAACTCGAACACCATCGCGCGGGCGATGCCGGTGACCCGCTCGAGGTCGTTTGACGCGCCGTTCGTGACGCGCCCGAAGACGACCTGCTCGGCGGCGCGACCGGCCAGCAAGACCTTCATCAGGTCCTGCAGCTCCTCGCGCGTGTGCAGGTAGCGGTCCTCCGCGGGAACGTTGAACGTGTACCCGAGCGCGTCGCCGCGCGAAACGATCGTCACCTTCTGGGCCGGGAGCAGATCGCCCATCAGATACGACATCAGCGCATGCCCGGCCTCGTGGTAGGCCAGGATCCTCTTCTCCTTGTCGGTGACCACGCGCCGCGTCTGGAGCCCTGCCACCACGCGCTCCAGCGCGCCGTCGAACTCGACCGCCCGGAGCTTCGTGACGCCGTGGCGTGCGGCCAGGATGGCAGCCTCGTTGCAGATGTTGGCGAGATCGGCCCCGGTCAATCCGGCGGTCTGGCGCGCGATCCGCGAAAGGTCGACGTCCGCGGCGAGCGGCTTCGAGCGCGTATGGACGTGCAGGATCGACTCGCGGCCGGTGAGATCAGGCGGGCCGACGAGCACCTGGCGGTCGAAGCGGCCGGGTCGGAGAAGGGCTGGATCGAGGTCCTCCAGCCGGTTCGACGCGCCGATCACGATCACGTCGTCGCGGCCGCCGAATCCGTCGAGTTCGACGAGCAGCTGGTTCAGCGTCTGGTCGTGCTCGCGGTTGTAGCCTCCGCCGCCTTGTCGTACAGAACCGGCCGCGTCGAGCTCGTCGATGAAGACGATGGCCGGGGCGTTCTTCCGCGCCTCGGCGAAGAGACGCCTGATGCGCGCCGCCCCCAGGCCGGCGAACATCTCCACGAATGCCGATGCGCTGGACGCATAGAAGTGAGCGCCCGACTCGCTGGCGATCGCCTTGGCCAGCAGTGTCTTCCCGGTCCCCGGCGGCCCGTGCAGGAGAATGCCCTTTGGCACCCGCGCCCCCAGCCGCTCGAAGCGCCGGCGATCCTTCAGAAAGTCGACGACCTCGAGCAGCTCCTCCTTGGCCTCGTCCAGACCGGCGATGTCGCTCCACGCCACGAGCTCCGACGCCTCGCTGTCGACCGCCGCCGGCTTCACTCGCGGCATGTACTGGGTCGTCTTCCACATCAGGAAGGCGATGATCCCGAACAGCACGATCGGCAGCCACGTGATGATGAAGTCGGCCATGTCGTTCCAGCCGTGCGGAATCGGAACCATGAGCACTCACTATTCGGGACAACGGCGCGAGATTCAACCCTGCCGGACGGCCACGATCGCTCGACGCGCGTCCGTGACCCACACCTCGGTCGCGCTGAGCGCTGGATGAGCCAGCCAGCCGTCGCGACGTGGATCGGGCTGTGTCGGGTCGAGCCAGAAGTCGTCCAGGACGACGGTCGCACGCGGTGCGAGCAGACCCATCACTCCGTCGACGTCGTCCTTGGCGTCTCCCCCATCGACGAAGAGGAAGTCGAACGGCGCCTCGGCGGGCAGCACGCTCCGCCAGTCGCCGGTGAGCACCCGGACGGCCGGGTCGTCGGCGAAGAGCTCGGCGGCGGCAGCGGCGTGCTCCGGCTCGATCTCGACGGTGACGAACGGCGTGCCCGGCACGAGAGCGGAGACGATCCAGGCGGCGCCGACACCGACACCCGTACCGATCTCACCTGCCCGGACGACACCGCGGCGACCGGCGAGGATGTGCAGGAGTGCGCCGTCCTCGTCGAGGCAGGATCTCTCGAAGCCGATGCGCCTCGCCTGGGACTGAGCACGAACGACGAGCGGCGGTAGCTTCACCAGGCGGCGAGAAGCTGATCCGTGGTCGTGAAGCGCACACCTCGCTCTCGCCACGCCGCGAGGCACTGCTCGACTCGAGCTTCGGAGAGCCCTCGTGCAGCGTCTTCCACGAACGCGACGCGGAGACCGCGGTCGAGCATCCCCATGATCGCCGCGTGGTCGCATACGTCGGTGGCGACACCGAAGACCGCGATCTCCTCCGGATCGAGGATCTCCAGGACCGGGTCGGCGCTCGGGTTCACGAACACCGAGTAGCTCTTCTTCAGGAAGAGGATCTCGCGGCGACTCGCCACGAGCTCGCGAAGCAGCCCCGGCGGGTAGGGCGTCGACCCGAGCGGCAGCGGATCCACCTGCGTCGTCTCGGGGATCTTCTGCGCGCCGGCGGTGCCGCGCAGACAGTGCGGCGGGTAGGTGCTCTCGAAGTCGGGGTCGCTCGAGATCTCCGGGTCGGTCAGCTCGTGGTCGTCCGCGGACGCGACGTGGACGATCCCGGCCGCCCGCGCGCCCTCGACCAGTCGTGCCATCGCGTCGCGGGTCTCCTCCGCGCCCGGCACGTACAGCTTGCCCTCGGGGAGCATGAAGTCGACCTGGGTGTCGACATCCCAGAGGACGGCTCGCCGGTTCTTCATGCGCGTACCTCGCCGGCTGACGCTCGCGGCAGGATTGTTCGCGCTCGCCGCCCGAGGAACGCGCATGCGTTGGAGGCCGACGCGGGGCGACTCACGCGACGAGCTCGAGGCGCTCGTTCGAACGGAACCGGCGGCCGACCTTGCCGACCGGTCTGCCGTCCGCGAGCACGATGTCGGCCGTGAAGTCGTTCTCGCCGCGGATGAGCGACGAACCGACGCCGTACGCGTCGACGGGAACGCCGAGGCGCTCGAACTGCTCGATCTTCTCGACCGTGAAGCCGCCCGAGGCGACGATCTTGACCCGCTCGAACCCGTCCTCGTCGAGCGCCTTCCGCACCTTGTGGACGAGCCTCTCGTTGACGCCACGCGGATCGAAGTCACCGAGGTCGTCCCAGAGCGACCGGTCGACCAGCTGTCCCGACGTGTCGAGACGCACACCCCAGAGCCGCGGTCCGAGCGCGCGCGCGACGTCGAGCGCCGTCCGCACCGAGTCGTTCTCGAAGTCGACGAGGACGGTGATGTTGAAGTCCTCCGATGCCCACTCGGCGAACTTCGTCGCGGCGAGCACCGTGTTTCCGCCGTACGCCGCGATCAGCGCGTGCGGAACCGTGCCGACGCCGCGACCGCCCCACCACGACGCCTGCGCATCGGATGTGACGCCGATGGGAGCTCCGATCATCGCGCCGGCGACGAACGCCGCATACCCGTCACCGGTCTGGACGCGATGGTGGTCATGGCGGGCGGGCATGAAGATGATCGGCTTCCCGTTCGCTGCCTCGAGCACCCGCGCGACGTTCGTCGTGATCAGGGTTCGACGCGCGAGCGTGCCCAGGTACACGGTCTCGAGATGCGCGAAGAGCGTGTAGTCGCCCTCGATTGTCATCACGGTCTCCCACGGCTCGATGCGGTAGCCGTCGTGAAGGGCATGCACCGTCAGCTCCTCCCAGCCGTGAGAGCAGAGCTCGATGATTGCGATCGCCTCGTCCATCCCGCCGAGCATGGCCCGCTTCCGCTGGAACACCTGCATCACGACCTTCGGATGCTTGCCGTCCGCGAGCAGCGCAGCTCGGGTGTGGTTGAAGTACGCGTCGGTGTAGTAACCCTCGCGCATCTTCTCCACGGGGAGGTCGAAGACGTGCGGGTCGAGTCGCTCGCCGCGCCGGCGGGAGGGAGTGGTCGTCACGACCGCGCCCTCAGCCACGCGACGACCATGGCCGCGTTGCGATCGGGCGGGAACACCGGGTAGAAGACGTGCTCGATCCTGCCGCGGGCCAGGATCAGCGTCACGCGCTTGTAGAGCTCCACCCCCTCGAAGCCGAACGTCGGCAAGTCGAGCTCCCGTGCGAGCAGAAGCTCCGGATCGGCGATCACTGGATAGGGAATGTGCAGCCGCGCCGCGGCCTCCTCCTGCTCGTCCAGCGACTGCGCCGACAGGCCCGCGACGCGCGCACCGAGCATCTCGAGCTCAGCTGCGTGATCGCGAAACCCGCACGACTGCGGTGTGCAGCCACGCGCTCCCGGAACGGCGTCCCAGCCGACCGGGACGGGCCGGTCGGGCTTGCCCGTACGGGGGTAGATGTAGAGCACAGCCCTGCCCGCCGCGAGGGCCGCCAGGTTCACGGACACCCTGGACGACGCCAGCGTGAGTGACGGAACCTCCATCCCGGGGAGGTGGTCGCAGGCACCGTCGTTCTCCGGTACCGGCAGGTTGGCAGGGAGCGTGAGTAGGTGGTTGCTCACCGGGCGCCTTCGCCTGCGCGAATTATTTCGCAGCGCCCTCCGACTCTGCCTGGAGACAGGCGACGAGCGCGGCCTCGGCGACCGCGAGCTGGTCGTCCGTCGGCTCCGCCGTCGACACACGGTGTTGCAGCTCGTGCCCCGGCTTGGCCAGCGCACGTGCGAGTGGACGGTCGGGATTCCGCGTCATCCAGCCGAAGATCTCGATCGACGCGCTCACCGCGCCGAGCGCGCCGGCCACGCGGGCGGCAGGCCGCGCCCGCTTCGGCACCCCCGCGGCGAGGGCGCTCGCAGCCGCGCTCGTGACGAGAAGCGGCCCCACGAGATGAGAGCCGCACCGGTCGTGTTCCTTCGGAGCGCGCTCGCCGCCACGCTCGTACGTCCCGATCGAGACGTGCTCCGCACCGTGGTACTGGGCCAGCTCGCCACCGCGCAGGGCGACGACTGCGGGCACCAGAGACGCGATGCCCGCTACGAGCTCGCGCGCTCCCAGCGGGAGCCGGGACCTCCGTGCAACACCGCCGACGACAGATGCCGCCACGACCGCGCTGAGGACTGCCGGACGCTGGAACGGAAGCCTGGCTTCGGGCAGGGCGCGCCGAACGTCCGGCAGCACCGCGAAGGACTCGGCTAGCCGAAGTGGGCCGCGCACCAGCGGCATCTGCACCCCCGGGGCGAACCGACGCTTTCGACCCGAAGCTGACTTGATCGTATCGTCCGGGAGCCGCACCGCGCATCCCCAGGCCGTTGGGCCGTGAACGAGCACGCCGTTGGCGAGCGCCATTCCGCCGAGCCGTACCTGCTCCATGACGAGAGGGTACCGGCAGCGTCTCGGGGGCCGGTCAGGTTGGAGGCGTCACGGCGAGCTGCCGCAGCGCGGCCTGGAGCTCGTCGGCAGCCGGGCCCCGCCCGAATCGGCGCTCGTCGACGGCGACGACGGGCATCACCTCGCGTACGGACGACGAGGTGAACGCTTCGTCGGCGTCACGAAGGACGGCGTCGAGCGGGAACGCGCCCTCGACCACGCCGTACCGGCGCTCCGCAGCGAGTTCCACCAGTGCGGCGCGCGTCTCGCCGGCGAGGATGCCGAGCTCGAGACCGGGCGTGTAAAGGGTGCGGCCGACGCGCCACCAGATGTTTGTGACCGGCCCTTCGAGCACGACCCCGTCTGCGTCGACGAGAAGGGCATCGTCGAATCCGCGCCGCTTGGCCTCCAGCTCGGCCGCAACGTGCGCGGCGTAGCTGGTCGACTTCGTGCCGGCGAGCAACCACGGAGCCGAGCGGCGCGGGCTGAGCAGCGACAGGAGACGGTGGCCGCCGGCCCGCGCAGGTTCGACCCACGAAGGCAGATCCGTCACGAGGGCGACGGCGACCGGGTCGCCGTCGGGAGGACCGGGCGTCCAGTACAGCCGCAGAACGGCGTCCGGCGCGCCGGCGGCGGAGAGCGCCGTGGCAGCAAGGTGGTCGAGCTCGGCGACATCGGGCTCCTGGATACCCACGAGCGCAGCGGACCGCACGAGCCTGTCGAGGTGCTGCGCCAGCCTGAACGGCACACCGCCGTACACGCGCAAGGTCTCGAACACGGCTCGGCCGCGGCCGAGCGCCTCGTCGTCGGCACGAATCACCGGCTCGGTCGGATCGATGAGCCCGCGCCCGCTGACCGCAACGGCGAGCGCCGTCATGCGCGTCCCTCTCCCGCTCCGATGCCGGCAAAGCAGGCACCTGCGCTCTTGGGCGGCTCCGGCGAGCCCACGCCGCTGGCGGCAGTAGCTCCCGCCGTGCAGATTGACACAGGACGCCTCACGCACCCACCGCGCAACGGCGTGCGGCGCCGAGGGGAGCGCCGATCGCCTCGAGCAGCGGCTCCGCCTTGACGAGGGACTCCTCCACCTCGGCGACCGGATCCGAGTCCCAGACGACGCCACCGCCGACCCATAGATGGACCTGACCCTCTGCGATCGCAAACGTGCGGATCGTGAGGGAGAGCTCGAGGTCTCCGTTTCCCCGCACGCAGCCGAGGGCTCCCATCGCCGCGCCTCTGCCGACGGGCTCGAGCTCGGCGATGAGATCCACCGCGGCGATCTTCGGTGCGCCCGTCACCGACCCACCGGGGAACGTCGCGTGAAGCAGCTCTGCGAGCCCGACATCCGGGCGCAACGTGCCCTCGACGGTCGACACGAGATGGCGCACCCCGGCGAGGGTGTGCTCGATCATCAGCTCCGGCCAGCGGACGCTCCCGGGGACACACACGCGCGAAAGGTCGTTCCGCTCGAGATCGACGATCATCACGTGCTCGGCCGCATCCTTCTCCGAGGCGCTGAGGTCCTCGGGTGAGTCGAGGGGCAGCGTTCCCTTGATCGGCATCGTCCAGACACGTCGTCCGCGGCGCGCGAGGAAGAGTTCCGGTGACGCTGAGACGACCGCCCATCCGTCGCCCCGGAAGGGCTCGCGGTACTCCCCGGCAACGGACGAGAGCCTTTCGGCGACGATGCGCGGATCACCGGCGAACGGGGCTGCGAGATGCTGGACGAGATTGACCTGGTAGACGTCGCCGCGTTCGATCGCCCGCCGGACGCGCTCGACGGCGCGCGCGTACTCGTCAGGTGACCAGGTGCGCGTCCAGGACCCGATACGCACGTCGCCGGTGATGCCCCGCGGCGCGGAGCCCCACGGGCGCACGGAACACGCGGCAAGCGGCAGCGCCGGGCAGGGCTCGGGGGGAAGCGCCCCGGCCCCGCGGCGCAGCTCCGCGGAGAGCCCGTAGCCGAGAAAGAGATCCGCGACGAGATCCTCGCCTCCGGGGGCGAAGAAGCCGCGCTCGCGCAGCCACGCTTCGATCCGCTCGAAGGCGCCGGCCGAAGTGCGGAGCTCGAGCATGTCAGAGAACGGTGAGTGCGGCATGGCGGAGCGCCGTCACGCCAAGCTCGAGATCGTCGACCGGAACCCGTTCGTCGGCAGAGTGCTCCAATCGGACGGCGAGCTCGTACTCCATCGCGCGCATGGGGAAGAACCCGTAGGCGATCGTCCCGAAGGCGTCGCGCAGGTAGTGGCTGTCGGTGAACCCGGCGTTGCAGCTGGGCACGAGGCGCGCCCCCGGCTCGACGGTGGCGACGAAGTCGTCGAGCGCGGACCAGAGCGGGGTGTCGAGCGCCGAGCGGCTTCCGCCGACACGTTCGATCCACTCGAGCTCCCAGTCGCCGTCTCCGAGCACGGTGCGCAGCTCGTCCTCGACGTCGTCCGGCCGCTGGCCCGGAAGGAGCCGGCAGTCGACCGTCAGGTCGCATACCGCCGGGATCACGTTGCGTGCCTGTGACGCCTCGATCATCGTCGGCGAGAGGGTGAGTGCGAGCAGGGGCTCGACAATCTCCGCCGCGCGCGATCCGAGCTCCTCCCGCGCTTGCGCGAGGGCGTCCTCCGCGGACGGGACCGCGCCCAGCGTCACCTCCAAGAACCGCTCCACCTCCGGGATCAGCCACGGCGCAGGCCGGTACGAGCCGAGCCGGGTGATGTACGGCGCCGCCTTGACGAGGGCATTGTCCGCGATGCCCGGCGTCGACGCGTGGCCGCTCCGGCCGCGCACGCGAACCCTGAACCCGGCGCTCATCTTCTCGGCGACGCCGCAGAAGTAGTACGTCGAGCCGCCCAGCTCGACGCGCTCGCCGCCGCCCTCGTTGAGCGCGAAGTCGACGCGAACGAGATCCGGATGCTCTCGCACCAGCCACTCCAGGCCGAAGCAGTCACCCACCTCCTCGTCCGCCGTGGCGGCGAAGAGGAGGTCGCCGGCCGGGCGGAAGCCCTCCCGCCACAGCGAGGCGAACGCCACCGCCGATGCCGCCACCTGACCCTTCATGTCGAGAGCGCCGCGACCCCACACCTCCCCGTCGACGAGGTCACCCGACCAGGGGTCGCGCTGCCACTCCGCTGGGTCGGCGAGGACGGTGTCCGTATGGCAGACGAACGCGAGCGACGGTCCATTCCCGCCTTCGAGCCGGGCGACGATGTTCGCCCGCTCCGGCTCGCGGGCGACGAGTGTGGCCTCGACCCCGTGCTCCGCGAGGTAATCCCGGAGCACCGAGGCTGCCCGCGTCTCGTTTCCCGGCGGGTTGACCGTGTCGACTCGGATGAGCTCCTGCAGGAGCTCGGTGGCCTCCTCGCGAAGGCTGGTGGCAGCGCTCACGGGCTCCGCTTGGAGAGGGCGGTCAGCTCGTTTCGCACCTGCCAGAGCTCGGGGAAGTGCACCTTGTGGATGAGCCTTCCCAGCACCTCGACCGGCGTCCCCTGCGTGCCGACGACGGCATCCCCGATCACGCGAGCGACGACGCGGTAGTGCCGGATCCGCCAGGTCTGGGCCCACTCGTCCAGCTGGACGAGCGCTTCCGCGAGCTGGTACAGCTCCTCGTGCTCACGACCCCTCACGTACACGTCCACGAGGGACAACCCCGCCCGCTCGCGCTGCTCGTGGAACGCCTTCCCGAGCGCCGGCAGCACGCGGCGAAGCTCGGCGAAGCCGGGTGAGTCGAAGCCCGATCCGTGGCCGAGCACCCTGCGGATCTCCTGATACTCCCAGGGGGACATGTGCTCGAGCATGTCCAGCTGCGCCGTGACGAACTGCAGACAGAGTGCCGAGCGGCGCAGGAGCCGGAGGGCGGCGGCCAGGTTGCCCTCGCGGATGGCCTCGGCAGCGGCTGCGGCGTCGTTCCAGCAGAGCTTCAGCCAGAGCTCGGACGACTGGTGCGTCACCTGGAAGAGCAGCTCGTCCCTGTGCACCCATTCAGACGGGCCTTTCTGCAGCGCGAGCAGCTCTTCCGTGTTCAGGTACCGCTCGTAATCGGAGCCCGCAGCGCCCTCCAGAACGGGCTCCGAGTAGTTCTCCGCAGCGTCTCCGGCCATGAGCGGAGCATACTCGTGGCATGGGTGACCTCTTCGCCGACGCAGCCGAGAAACGCCAGGCGGAAGCCGCACCCCTCGCCCAGCGCCTTCGGCCGCGAACGCTCGACGAGCTCGTCGGCCAGACGCACGTCCTCGGCGCCGGCTCCGCGCTGCGGAGAGCGATCGACGAGGACCGCACACCGTCGCTGATCCTCCACGGCCCGCCGGGGGTCGGCAAGACGACGATCGCCCGAATCGTCGCCGAGCGCACCGGGTCGGAGTTCGAGGAGCTCTCAGCCGTGTCGGCTCGCGTCGACGACGTTCGGGCGGTCCTCCAGCGCGCCCGCGATCGGCTGGGCGGCAACGGGCACCGGACGATCCTCTTCATCGACGAGATCCACCGGTTCAACAAGGCGCAGCAGGACAGCGTCCTGCACGCCGTAGAGGACGGGCTGGTGACGCTGATCGGGGCGACCACGGAGAACCCCTACTTCGAGGTCAACTCGGCCCTGCTGTCGCGCTGCTCGGTCATCGCTCTGGAGCCGCTCAGCGACGAGGAGATCGGGCGGGTCGTTCGCCGTGGCGCCGCCGGGCTCGCAGCGGACGTGCCCGACGAGATCGTCGCCGCGATCGCCAAGCGCGCGGGCGGGGACGCACGGAGCGCCCTCTCGACCCTCGAGCTCGCGGTCGACACGGCGCGCTCGGAGGGTGCCGCACTCGAGACACGTCATGTCGAGGACGCGGCCCGGACGCGCCCTCTGCGTTACGACCGCGACGGCGACCGCCATTACGACTACGCGTCGGCGTTCATCAAATCCATGCGAGGCGGAGACGCGGATGCAGCCGTCTACTACCTGGCTGCCATGATCGAAGCAGGCGAGGATCCGCGGTTCCTCGCACGCCGCATGGTCATTCTCGCGTCGGAGGACGTCGGCAACGCGGATCCGCAGGCCCTCGTGGTCGCGGTCGCCGCCGCGCACGCGCTCGAGCACGTCGGGCTGCCCGAGGCGCAGCTCAACCTGGCGCAGGCGGCCATCTACCTAGCGCGGGCCCCGAAGTCGAACGCATCGGCGCTCGCGATCTGGGACGCCCGCCGGGACGTTCGCGAGCACGGCAACGCGCCACCGCCGGCCTCGATCAGCGACAGCCGATCCGTCTCCGGCCGGTCCAGCCGTTCGGGCGAGGCCTACGTCTACCCGCACGACGACCCGAGAGGCTTCGAGGTCGACTACCTGCCCGAGGCGTTACGAGGCCGCCGCTACTATCGCCCATCGGGAAACGGCGAGGAGGGCGACGGCGGTGATCGAAGCGGGTGACAAGGCTCCGGACTTCGACCTGGAGGGGGCTCACGGCGAGCGTGTCCGCCTCGCGGACTTCAGCGGCAAGAAGAACGTGCTTCTCGTCTTCCATCCGTTCGCGTGGACGCCGATCTGCACCGAGGAGGCTCTGGACCTACAGGCGAACCTCGCCACGTTTCGCGACGCGGACACCGAGGTCGTGCTCGTCTCCTGCGACCCGGCACCGGCGCGCCAGGCCTGGAAGCAGGAGATCGGAGCCGAGTACGCGTTTCCGTCGGACTTCTGGTCGCACGGGGCGGCAGCCAAGGCCTACGGCGTGTTCAACGAGAAGACCGGTGCGCCGGTTCGCGGCACGTTCCTGATCGACAAGGAGGGAGCGGTGATCTGGTCGCTCGTCAACGATCCGGGCACCCGCCGGGACGAGATCGTCGAGGGGCCGGCCGCAGCGCTCACCAAACCGTGAGTCGCAGCGAGAGGCAGGGCCTCGCCGTCCGTGAATGGGGCGATCCGGCTGCACCACGCGTCGTCTGTCTGCATGGCGTCACGGGCCACGGACGTCATTTCGCCCGGCTCGCGGAGCGGCTCGTGCCGCGCTATCAGGTCCTCGCGCCCGATCTGATCGGGCACGGCGACTCACCGTATGCGCCACCGTGGTCGATCGACGCGCACCTCGAGGCGGTCGTCGCCGCCGTGGGCGACCGCCGGGCCGCGTGGATCGGACACTCCTTCGGTGCCCGCCTCGGCCACGAGCTCGCGGCACGCCGCCCCGATCTCGTCGACCGGCTCGTCCACCTCGACCCCGCGATCCTCCTGCCACCGCACGTCGCGCTGTTCGCAGGCGAAAACGCCCGCAAGGAGCGCGTCTACACGTCCTTCGAGGAGGCCGTCGAGGGACGGTACGAGGAGAGCTCCCTGCACGGGGCACCCCGCGAGCTGCTCGAGATCGAGCTGGCCGAGCACCTCGTGCCGTCGGCGAACGGAGAATGGCGTTACCGGTACTGCCAGGCGGCTGTCGTCGCGGCGTACGGAGAGATGGCGAGCACGCCCTCGCCGTTCGAGGCCGCCCGGATCCCGACGCTCCTTCTACTCGGCGCCCATTCGTACCTTCCTTACGACGATCTCCTCGATGCCCACCGCGAGGCACTGGGCGATCTCCTCGAGATCGTGGTCGTCGACGGAGGGCACACCGTCCTCTGGGACGCGTTCGACGAGACGGCCGACGCCGTGGCCCGGTTTCTCGGCTGATCTACGACCGAACCGAGTCGGCGTCCTCGACGAAGTAGCTGACGGACGCCCGAGGTGCACGGGCGGCAGACGGGGAAGCAGGCCGGCGAGGTGGGCATCCGCCTCGCCGGTCGAGTTACCCCCCGACGTACTCGTCCGCGATCGACAGGACGTCGTCGAGGACGGCAATCCCCTCCTCGGCTTCGTCCCTGGTGATCGTCAGCGGCGGCACGACCATGATCACGTTCCAGTGCGTCATCAGGTAGAGACCCTGCTCGAGTGCCGCCTTCGCGACCCGGGCGACAGGCGCGGCCGCTTCACCGGCCGCGTTGTAGGGAACGAGCATCTCCCGGGTCGATCGGTCCTTGACGAGCTCGAGACCCCAGAAGCAGCCTTTGCCGCGCACATCGCCGATCGACGGGTGCCGCGCCAGAAGCCCGCCCAGCGCATCCGCGAACCAGTCGCCCATGGCGGCGGCGTTCTCGACGACGCCCTCCTCCTGGAACGCCTCGATCGAGGCGATCGCCGACGCGCATGCAAGTGGGTGGCCGGCATACGTGAGCCCACCTGGGAAGAAGCGGTCGCGCACCCGATCGACGATCTCGTCGCGGGCGATCATCGCGCCCAGCGGCACGTAGCCCGAGTTGATCCCCTTTGCAACCGTGAGGATGTCCGGGACGACGTTCCAGTGCTCGCAGGCGAACCACTTGCCTGACCGGCCGAAGCCGGCCATCACCTCGTCGAGGACCAGCAAGATGCCGTGCCGATCGCAGACCTCGCGGATTGCCTGCAGGTAGCCGTCCGGGGGCACGATGACCCCGTTGGTGCCCGTGATCGTCTCGAGCATCACGGCGGCTACGGTGTGGCCGCCTTCGTACTCGAGGATCTCTTCCAGATGCGGAGCACCCGAGCAGACCGGGCACGGATCCGGATGGCCGGCAGGACAGCGGTACGTGTACGGATCGAACATGCGCACGACGCCGGGCATGCCGGGCTCGACCGCCCAGCGCCGCGGGTCGCCCGTCAGCGTCACCGCCCCGGTCGTCGCACCGTGATACGAGCGGTAGCGAGCGATGATCTTGTGGCGACCGGTCGCGAGGCGTGCCAGCTTGATCGCGTTCTCGTTCGCCTCGGCGCCGCCGTTGGTGAAGAACGAAACGGTGAGATCGCCTGGTGTCACCTCCGCCAGCAATCGGCCGAGACGCGAACGGGACTCGTTGGCCATCGGCGGCCCGATCGTGCACAGCTTGTCGGCCTGCTCCTTGATCGCCGCGATGATCTTCGGGTGCTGATGCCCGATCGAGACGTTGACGAGCTGTGACGCGAAGTCGAGATACCGCTTCCCGTCGTAGTCCCAGAAGTGGCGTCCCTCGGCGCCCGCCACGGGAATCGGGTTGATCTGGTTCTGCACCGACCACGAATAGAGGACGTATTCCTTGGCGTCGGCGACGATCTGCGCGCCGAGGTTCGGATTGGTCTCGACCGTGGCCACGGCCCGATCCTAGATCACGACACGGTCACGCGGCGACGCGATCGCGGCCGGCGGCCTTCGCCGCGTAGAGGCGGTCGTCGGCGAGCACCGAGAGCTCGCGCACGGAGTCGCGTTCGTCCAGCGAGACGATGCCGGCGCTGACGGTGAGCGTCAGGGCCGGATCCGGCGCCGGCCACAGACACCTTTGCAGCCCGTCGCGGACACGCTCGAAGCACAGGATCGCCTCGTTCCTCGCAGTCGCCGGCATGAGCACGACGAATTCCTCACCTCCGGTCCGAACGACGATGTCGGCTTCCCGGACGGCGCCCACGAGCACCGACCCGAACATCTGCAGGACACGGTCGCCGACGTCGTGGCCGAACCGGTCATTGACCGTCTTGAAGTGGTCGATGTCGAAGATGGCCATTGACATCGGCGTCCCTGATCGTCGCGACGATGCCACAAGCCGGGGCAGCTCACGCGCCAGCCACCGTCGATTGCGTAGACCGGTCAGCCAGTCCTGGTGGGCCTGCTCACGGAAGCGATCGCGGAGCCGCTCGAGCTGCTGCATACGCCGCTCGAGCTCCGACTTCGTGCTGTGGAGCTCGTCCACGAGCGCGTGCAGCTCGACGTTGCGTGCAGACAGTGCCAGCGCCTCGCGTCGCGCGCCGGCAGTCTCGAGCGCCGCCCGCTGCAATGCGAGCTGGCGCGTCGCTTGCTGTTCGAGGACCGTCCGCTCGAGGGCGAAGCCTTCTGCGAGCGCGTCATATGCCTCGTCGGGCCGACCTGCCGCGCGCAGCACTGCTGCGAGCCCGCGAAGCAGCATGCCACGTACAAAGGGGACAGCGTTGCCGGTCACGATCAGCCCGCGGTAGCCGGCCTGAACGGCGTCGATCACGCGGTCGAGAGCCATGAGGCACCGCATGCGCACCTCGTGCGTCACCCCGTGTAGGTAGGGGTCGGGCTCGTCGCCGTCCTCTAGTAGCCGCAGCACCTCGTCGACGTCCTCGAGGGCGCTGAGCGCGTCGCCGCCGATCAACCTGATGTCGGCACGGGTCCCGAGCGCGTACGCAAGCGCGTAGCGTCCCGCGTCCCCTAGCGAGGCCGCCAGCTCGATCGCGGGCTCGACCTCGACTGCTGCGCTCTCGATGTCACCGGCCGTGTAGAGGCTGTACGCCACGTCGTTCCGCGCCGCTGCCTCTTCGTAGCGAAAGCCGAGCTCGCTCGTCAGCACGACGAGCTCGCGCGCGACGTCGAGGCATTCCGGCAGCTCCATGCTCCCGAGCACGAGGCTCATGTGGCTCCGAGCATCGACCCGGACGCGATCGAGGCAGTGTGCGTCGGCGACCGCGATCGCCTCCTCGATGCGTTCCAGTGCGTCGCGGTAGCCGCCCGAGTAGAACGTCAGGCGCGCGGACGCGACGGCAACCTCGGCGACGAGGTCCGGTGCGTCGGAGCGCGCGAGCAGAGACTCTGCCTGGAGCAGCACGGCCAGAGCGTGCTCGAGGTCCCCGCGCCGGATCGCGATCCGTGCCTCGAGCGCAAGCGCACGCCCGACCAGCCGGGGTTCGTCGGACTCCTTGGCTGGACATGTCAGCTCGAGCGCGAACGCAGGCTGCTCGTTGAGCACTTCGTAGCCGCGCTCGAGACCCCGCTCGGCATCGGTCCACGCGTCGCCCGGACCAGGCTCGGGGGGAGGAAGGACGCCGCTTCCGCTCATCGTCGTATCAACCAAAGAGTTCATCGGCCATGTTGGACGCACGCTCAAGCCCGCATGGGTGACGGAGCGTCAGGCGATCGGATCGGGGAACGCCACCGACTCGTCGGCGCCGAGCTCGCGCAGGGCCGCGATCGTCCCGACGTCGAGCTCGATTCCCAAGCGGCGCGCCGCCTCGGCCTGACGCGCCTCGAGCTCGCCGGGAACGACGATCTCGTCGAACCCCTCCGCGGGCGGCGTGTCCTTGATGACGCCGATCAGCCGCGCCAGCCGATCGGCGAACTCGGCCCGACCGACGAGCGGGCCCGGATCGATGGCGAGATAGAGGCTGCCGACCGTCCCGACACGCGTCGCCGAGCCGCTGGCCGCCGAACCCGTGAGGCTCGCATTGATCAGCTCGGGACCGAGCTCCCCGCCCGCCAGCACGCCTGTCAGTACTTCCACCGCGAGCGCGAGACCGCTTGCCTTGTAGCCGCCGAACGGAAGCAGCGCGCCGGCCAGCGCCGCCGTCGCGTCGGTGGTGGGACGGCCATCCGCGTCGAGCGCCCAGCCCGCGGGGATCGGCTCGCCCGCCACCTCGGCGAGCTTGATTCGACCTCGGGAGACGGCGGACTGCGCGAAATCGAGAACGAACGCGGGTAGCTCCGGGAGAGCGGGAGCCGCGATCGCCAGCGGGTTGTTGCCGATTCTCGCCTCGGCGCCTCCCCAGGGGACCATCACGGCAGGCGTGCTCGTCGCAGCGAGCCCGATCAGCCCTCTGTCCACCGCGCGCAGCGCATAGAACGCCGCGGCGCCGAAGTGGTTCCCACGCCTGGTCGCCACCAGGCCGACGCCGTGCTTCTCGGCCCGCGCGATCGCCTCGTCCATGCCCGCAGCAGCAGTGACCGCACCGAAACCGCCCTGACCGTCGATCAGGACGACGGCGCCGCCGCCACTTACGATTCGCGGCACCGCGTCGACGACGACCCGACCGCAACGGACGTCGTCGCGGTAGGACGGGAGCCGCACGAGGCCGTGCGTGTGCACCCCGCGGCTGTCCGCGTCGAGCAGGCTGGAGGCGACGATCTCCGCCGCCGCAGGGCTCGCCCCGAGGCGTCGGAGCACCGCCTCCGCGAACGCGCGCAGGGCGCTTTCGTCGACGCGCCGGGTCGTCATGCGTCCGCCGGCTGTGACCGCACGAGATAGATCGCCGAGTAGTCCAACGGCCCCAAACCGGCAGCCTGCGCCCGGCGATATTCGCCGAGAGCCGCGGCCGCCACGGGCGAGTCGTCGGCGAGCTGGAGCGCGAGCGCGAGGTCCTTGACCAGCAAGTCGAGCGCGAAGAGCGGCGCATATTGGTTCGACGACGGGTGCGCATCGACGACGCCGGCCCGCGGGTAGCGGGTTCGTAGGACGCGAGAGTCGCCTGTCGACGTGGTGAGCAGCTCGTACAGAAGCGCTGCTTCGATCCCCTCGCGCTCGGCGATCGCGCACGCCTCGCCGAGAGCGGCCATGGTGACACCGGCGACGAGGTTGTTGCACAGCTTCGCCGTCTGGCCGGCGCCCGCAGGGCCGACGTGGATGGGCCTGCCGAGCAGACGGAGAAACGGCTCTGCCCTTTCGAATGCGGCAGGCGAGCCGCCGACCATGATCGTGAGCGTGGCCGCCACCGCGCCCGCCGGGCCTCCGCTCACCGGCGCGTCGAGGACGTAGAGGCCGTGTCCCGTGAGCCGGCCCGCAAGCTCCCGTGCCAGCGCCGGCGGGCCGGTGGACATGTCGACGAAGAGCGTGCCCTCGGATGCGGACCGCGCGATCTCGTGTGCCACCTCACCGACGGCCTCGGGATCGGGCAGAGAGGTGAGCGCCACGTCGACGTCCCGTACCGCATCGGCGACCGACTCGGCAGTTGCGCCGCCCAGCATGTCGGCGCGCTCGCGATCGAGGTCGACGCCGACGACGTCGTGGCCTGCGTCGAGCAGGTGCCGCGCCATCGGCAGACCCATCTTACCGAGGCCGATGAAGGCCACTCGCGCCACCGAGCGACCCTACCCAAGCAGCAGCCGCTCGGCACTTCCACCGAGCACGAGCGCTCTGGCGCCGTCGTCGAAGCCCGGCGCCCACCGTGCGCGCAACACCTCGAGACGGGAATCGAAGTGCGGGAAGCCGCTCGCGTAGAGGAGACGCTCCGCGCCGAACCGCTCGACGACGCCTTCGAGGAAGTCCTCACGGTAGACACCCGTCGTCTGGACGGCCAGGTTCGCGTTCGCGGCGAGGGCGAGCTCGGCATCGGTCTGGCCCAGACCCGAGATGTTGATCTGGCAGCCGTTCGTAGCTACGAAGTCGACTTCGGGGAGACGGCGCGCGAGCTCGCCCACCTGCGCTCCCTCCGAGAGCCAGGGATAGCCTGCGGCGACGATCACCGGCAGCGTGAACCCGTCCAGAAGCCGGACGACGCGCTCGTCGTGGACGCGAAACGTCTCCTCCCACGGGTGCAGGAAGAGGCCGCGCAACCCGAGGCCCCCCGTCGCCCGCGCCAGCTCCGCCGCCGCGGCGTCGCCCTGGTTGGGGTCAACCCGCGCGAAGCCGACGAGACGGTCGGGGTGGCGGCCGACCGCCGCGGCAACGGCGTCGTTGGCGTCCTCGAGCCGGTAGCTCCGCGGCCGCAGCGGACAGACGACGGCCCGGTCGATCTCGGTCGCGTCGAGCGCCCGCAAGAGCTCGTCGACGGTCGCGGTCGGCCCGAACAGCGATTCGCCGACGAAGGTGAGGGAGTCGACGGTCACGCCACCGCGGCCAGAATCCGCTCGGCGTTGCCGCCCGTCACCAGACGCTCGGCGGCCGGGTCGAGACCGGCGAGCCGCACTTTCTCGAGCTCGATGCGCGGAGAGCACGCCGGTCCGTCGCTCGCGTAGAGGACACGCTCCGGCCCGAGCCGTTCGACGGCCGCGCGGACCTTCGCGGGGTACGGCATCGCAGACGTCTCCAGCACGAGATTGCGGAAGCGCTCGGCGACGTCGATCGCCTCGTCGGCGTGGACGTACCCGCCCATGTGGCCGAGGATGATCGTCGCCTCGGGACAGGCAGCGGCGGCGTGCGCGATCGTTAGCGGCGTCGTCAGCGGCTCGTCGCCGCAGTGGAACAGCGTGGGCGCCGAATGCTCCGCGGCACGCCGGATCAGTCGCAGCGTCTCCTCGCCGCCCGGATGGGCGATCGTCGACACCGGGTGGAGCTTGAGCCCCTTGAAGCCGAGGTCGCCGATCGCGCGGTCGAGGAGCTCGAGCGACCGATCGCCGTACCAGGGGTGGATACGCGCGAACGCCTCGAGCCTGCCGGGGTACGCGGCGCAAGCTTCGGCGACGAGCTCGAGCGCGTTCGGGTTCACCTCGGGCGCGTCCACGATCGTCATCACGACGCCGCGGTCGATGCCCGCCTCGTCCAGGCGGCGCACGCAATACGCTGCCTCGAGGCTCCAGCCCAGCGCCGGCACGTCGTCGACGTGGAGGTGAGCGTCGATAATCACCCGAGGATCTTGACCGAGATCGACGCCATCCTGGAAGGCCTTCTGCGCGAGACGGGAGCGAGCCGCGTCACGCTGCGGCAGGACGTGCCCGGCGTGTACGCGTTTCCGGTCACGCACGAGGCGCTCGCCCCCGGGGTCGGCTCGCTCCGCGAGGAGCGCACGGTCGATCTCCGCACACAGCCTGTCGTTCGTGAGCTGGCACGGGGACGCCAGGTCGTCCAGTCCGACTGTGGATCGGCCTTCGACGAGCCTGCGTTCCACGCGATGCTGGCGACGTACGGCGGCCTCGCCGCGCAGATCGTGACGCCCGTCTTCGCCGGTGAACGGCTCGCCGCGATGGTGTCGTTGCATCAGCTCGGTGCACCACGAGCCTGGACGGACGACGAGGTGGCGGCGTGCACGGAAGCGGCGGCCCGCGTGGCTGCGCTGCTTTGATGCACAACCGCTGGCACCCGGACATCCCGCCGGCGTACACCGTCGCGCCGGGAGAGGAGCTGACGCTCGACTGCGAGGACGGCGTCGCCGGGCTTCTCACGCGGGAGAGCACGCACGCCGACTGTGCGCGGCTCGACCTCGGCCTCGCGCATCCGCTCACCGGGCCGGTCGCGATCGAGGGCGCACAGCCCGGCAAAGTCCTGGAGGTCGTGTTCCACGACTACCGGCCGGCCGACTTCGGCGTCACCCCGGTGATCCCAGGCTTCGGGTTCCTCGCCGACCGCTTCACCGACCCGTACCTCGTCTCGTGGGAGATCGCCGATGGCGTGGCGCGGTCCGGCGAGCTCCCCGGCGTCGCCGTCCCCCAGCAGATGTTCGCCGGCGTCGTCGGCGTGGCGCCGTCCGCCGAGCGGCTCGCCACGATCCGGCGGCGCGAGGAGGCCATCGCGGCGAACGGCGGGCCCGTCGCCGAACAGTCGCCCGAGAGCGCGATACCGCCGCTCGCCGCAGACGGCCTGCGCACGATCCCCCCACGAGAGATCGGAGGGAACCTCGACATCCGCCAGCTCGTCGCCGGCAGCCGGCTCTTTCTCCCCGTCGACGTGTCCGGCGCGCTGTTCTCCGTCGGCGACCTCCACTTCGCGCAAGGCGACGGCGAAGTGTGCGGCACGGCAATCGAGGTGGCGGGCTCCGTGACGCTCTCCTTCCAGCTCCACCCGGACGGCGAACATCGCCACAGGTTTCCGGCGTACGAGACGCCGGCGCGGCCGGGGAGGCGCTGCTTCGCGACGACGGGCATTCCGGTGGACGACGCGATGGACCTCACCGTCGCGGCGCGCGAGGCGCTGACGGCGATGATCGACCACCTCGCCGCTACCTACGGATTCGAGCCGGTGGCCGCCTACGCACTGTGCAGCGCCGTGGTCGACCTCAGGCTGTCCGAGGTCGTCGACGTGCCCTACCCGATCGTGTCGGCGCTCCTGCCGCTCGACGTGTTCGACGGGTCAGACCTTCTGGTCTGAACCGCTTGTCTACTTCGGTTCGAACGGCGGGTCTGGCCAGAAGGCCAGACCCACGACTAGCTCCTGATCGGTACCGCGTAGGAAGGCATCGGCGCGCCGGTGGCGCCGCGGAGCTTCATCGGGAAGCCGAGGAACGCGAACTCGTATTGCTTCTCGGCCGCGATCTCCTCCATGTCCACGACCTCGATGATCTGCGCGCCGGCCGTCGCGAACATGTAGGCGTGGACGGGCAGGAACGCATCCGGCTCGTCCCACGGCATCACCTCGAGCCCGATCGAGTCGCCGGCGATGCACATCGCTCCCGCCTCCTCGCACAGCCATTTCGCCGCCGGCAGATTGATCCCGGGCGGCTTGAGGAGGTACCCGTCGAAGTCGGGCCACACCGTCATCCGGCCTGAACGGACCAGGACGATGTCTTTCTTGCGCAGCTCGACACCCTGCTTGGCGACACAGTCCTGCAGGTCCTTCGGCGTGATCCCGTAGCCCTCCGGCAGGCAGTCGACGCCGTGCATGCCGGCGACGTCGAGGAGCACCCCCCGCGCGATGATCGGCGGGTACTTGTCGAGCCCGCCCTTCATCCAGATACGGCTGCCGAGATCCTTATCCGCGGTCCAGCCGTTCCAGAACATGCCGTGGTGGCCCAGGTGATTGAGCGTGTCGACGTGGGTGCCGCAGTGGGTGTAGAGGTGGATCGAGTCGCCGCAGTACGAGTAACGCTCGTGCGCCGTTGCGCCGACACCAGAGAGGTTGTCGTGGATCGACCCTTGGGGCGTGTGGGTCATCCAGATCCCGTAGGGCGGGTCGCCCGCCGCCACCCACGATGGCATGCCGATGAAGTACTCCACGTTGAGGTCGAAGAGATGCGCGCCATCGAGGTGATCGAGGATGGCGGCGTTCGTGTCCGGTGTGATCCAGTTCAGCCGGCCGATCTCGTCGTCGGGCCCCCAAGGGCTCGCCGACACCTTGAGACCGTCGATCTCCTGCAGGGCCTCGGGTACGAGCTCGTGATCGTGCGCCATGCTATCTCCTCCTTGGAAAAGATGGTCGATTGGCAATGAACGCCGCGCGGATGGTGGCCGAGACACGGCGCCGTTGTCGCCGCTCGTCCTCGCACGTATGCACCGATACGCGCTGCGGCGATCGGCGCCAACGGCTTGGTCTCGCCCATCCCCGCATCGACGCCCATTACCGATCAACCATCTCGGGTGACGACTCAGCGGGTGACGACTTCGGCGTCCCGGGTCAGAGCGCCGTAGAGCTCCGGGCGCCGGTGTCCGAACAGATGCATCTCGTACTCCCCGGGCGCGGGAATGATCGACTTGTCGCGCGCCTTTTCGATATCGATGTCGGCGACGAGCAGGGCCTCGCTCGTCGTGTCCGTCTCTGCGAGCCTCGCTCCGCTGGGATCGACGATCTGGCTGCGGCCGCAGAACTCGGCCGTCCGCTCGCGACCGACACGGTTTGCGACGAGCAGGTAGATGCGGTTCTCGTAGGCGCGGGCAGGCGCCAGCAGCTCGGCGTTCGCCTGGGCGGCAAGCGGCCAGTTGGTCGGCAGGACGACGATGTCCGCTCCAGCGAGCGCGAGCGACCGGGTCAGCTCAGGGAAGCGCAGGTCGTAGCAGATCTCGATCGCGATCCTCCCGAGCGGCGTGTCGAACAGCGCGAGCTCGCCTCCGGGGCGCGTGAAACGGTCGACACCGAGAAACGGCAGATGCGTCTTGCGATAGGAGCCGATCAAGCCGTCAGGCCCGACGAGCACGGCGGTGTTGCACACGTCCTCGCCGTCGGCCTCGAGCAGACCGCAGACGACGTAAACGCCGAGACGCGCACACGCCGCGGCGAACGCGTCGGTGACGGGCCCGGGGACGGGCTCCGCGAACGGGTGGGCCTCGTCTGCGCTCTCGAACACATAGCCAGGGATCGAGCACTCCGGCAGGACAAGCAGCTCTGCACCGGCGGCGGCTGCCTCCTCTAGCCGTGCCAGGCACACGCCGAGGTTTCGCTCGTTCTCCCCGAGCGCCGGCTCGATCTGCGCCACGGCCACGCGCACGGTGCCGACTCTACTAACTTTGCATACAGAAATGACGAGCGTTCGTTTCTACTACGACGTGGTTTGCCCGTACTCGTACATGGAGTCGCACATCGTCGAGCGGGCCGAGGACGAGGGCGTCGTCGACGTCGAGTGGCTGCCGTTCGAGCTTCGCCCTGCACCGAGGCCCCTTCTCGAGCCGCGCGGGGACCATCTCCGTGTCGACTGGACGCGACACGTCTACCGGCGGGCGCAGGATCTCGGAATCGAGATCCACCTGCCGCGGTATCAACCGCGCTCGACGCTGCCGCTCGCCGCCTGTCTCTGGGCGGGCGAGCAGGGGCGCTTGCGCGCCTTCAAGCACGCCCTCTACGAGGCCTTCTTCTGCGAAGGCGAGGACATCGCAGTGGACAGGGAGATCGCCAGGGCAGCCGCCCGCGCCGGGCTCGACCCGGACGAGGCGATCGCTGCGGCGTACTCGAGCGAGCGGTTCGCGGAGATTCGCGAGATCAGGGCGGAGGCCGAGGCGGCCGGCGTTCGCGGTGTGCCGACGCTGCGCAGCGAGGAGGGCAAGACGCACTGGGGCATGGGCGGATTGGAGCGGCTGACGGCGGGTCTGCCGCTCGTCCCGCGCACCGCCTGAGCGACAGCGACTGCTAGCGCTCGATGATCTCGACCTGCGACTGCGCCGGTGCGCCGTAGGCGAAGATCAGCGCGTCCGCGTCGCTGTCGTTGAACCACTTGAGCGGCGTCCCCGGCTCGACGACGACGAGCGTGCCCGCCGGCGCCTCGTGACGCACAGGCGGGTCGCCGAGCATCACAGCGGGATTGCCGGAGACCACGACGAAGACCTCCTCCTGCGAGTGCTCGCGGTGCAGCCTGCCGGTCGCGCCCGCGGGGTAGCGCCAGAGGTTCGCGCGCGAGTACTGCATGTTGGCGTACAGCGGCAGTTCGACGATGGTGCGCACCTGCTCGTCCGGCCGCCAGCTGGGCCGGGCGAACACCTGCTCGTCGGGGCGAAGAATCGCGAACCCGGTCATGCCTCGATCATGTCGCACCGGGGTGGGGCTGCACAATGGCCTGACCCCGTCCTTCGAGCCAAGGAGATGTTCCGTGAACGAACGCTATGAGCGGGGTCTCGAGATCCGGCGCGATGTGCTCGGTGCCGAGTACGTGGATGCCGCGCTCGCGTCCGCAGACGAGTTGAGCCGCCCGTTGCAGGAGCTCGTCACCGAGTACTGCTGGGGAGAGGTCTGGGGCCGCCCGGGTTTGCCGCGAAGGACGCGCAGCCTTCTCAACATCGGCATCCTCACGGCGCTCAACCGGCCGCATGAGCTGCAGCTGCACACGGCCGGGGCACTCCGAAACGGCTGCACGGAGGGCGAGATCGTCGAGGTGGTGCTGCAGACGGCGATCTACTGCGGCGTGCCGGCGGCCGTGGACGGGATCCGCAGTGTCCGCGCCGGGGTGACGGCCTATCGCGAGGAGTCTACGAGCTAACAGGGATGAACGAGGAGGCCGCGCGGATGTTCGAGTCGCCGCCCGACACGATGCTCACCTCACTGCGGAGTACGTCGTCCAGACGCCGCCTCCACCGGTCACGATCGCGCCCGGGCCGGTGAAGAGGCCGGAGTGGCCCGTGAGGCGGATCGTCCCGACGATCCTCGACGCCTGGGTGTCGACGCGAACGACCGGGTCGCCGCCCCACCAGATCGTCGACCCGTCGATGGTGAAATCGGGGCCGGGGCCGAAGTCGGCTGCGGCCGGTTTCGCGAGGATCACGCCGGTCACCCGCAGCGTCCTCGGGTCGATGCGCAGGAGACGGGCACGTCCCGCAGTGGGATTCGTGGCGATCCAAACTGAGCCCGAACCGTTCGCGGTCCAGCAAAAGCCAGAACTGCAGTCGAACGGATGCGTTCCAGTCACGCGCATCGTCTTGGGATCGACCCGCAGGAGGCGCGAACGCGTTACCCCGGAATCCGTCAGCCAGACGGCTCCCTCTCCGACGGCGATCGAGTTGGGCGTTGCGTCGAGGTCGGCGATGTCCAGCCTCCCGGTGATCGTCTCCGTGCGAGGGTCGATGCGCAGAAGCGCACCGCCCCTGACGGTGCCGATGGTGGTCACCCAGATCGATCCTTCCCCCAGCGCGATCGACACCGGGGAGTCGGCCAACCGGAGCTGGCGGGTCGGGTCGATGCGGACGAGCGTGTTGTCCCTGACCACGAGGCTCGGCTTCGCCTGAGGGCTCGTACCACCGAACGCGAGCACGAGCCCCGCGGCCACGGCTACGACCGTGCTCAGTACCGCGGCTGCCGCGACCGCGATCGTTTGCCGCCTGATGCGAGGCGCGGTTTGCACGGCTCCCAACGCCTCCCGAACCGCATGGAAGAGCGCGCTACACGTGGCATACCGCTGCTCGGGATCCTTGGCCAGTGCAGTGTCGAAGACCGCGTCGAGCTCGATCGGCAGATCGGCGTTGTGCTCGCTCGCCCTTGGCGGCGGCTCCTGGAGGTGCGCCCACAGCATCGCCAGCTCAGAGGCGCGTGAGAACGGCACGTGCCCGGTCAGGCACTCGTAGACGAGGCAGCCGAGCGAGTACACGTCCGCGCGGCCATCCGCCTCGCGACCCTCGATTTGCTCGGGCGAGACATAGGCAGGCGTCCCAACGGAGAACTGTCCCTCTCCGACTCCGCCGCGGTCGCCGAGACGCCTGCTCAGACCGAAGTCAGCGAGGTACACATGCTCGTTCTCGTCGAGCAGCACGTTCGAGGGCTTGACGTCCCGATGGACGAGACCGCGGCGGTGTGCGGCGTCGAGCGCAGCGGCGACCTGGCCGCAGATCGCCAATGCACGGCCCGACTCCAGCCGGTCTTCGTCTCCGCCGCTCGTGAGCGCGCGCTGAGAGCTCACTGAGCCATTGGGACTGGACTTAGGTGGAGATCATCTTCTTCTCGATGCCGACGCCGGCCGCATAGGCGCGCTCGACCTCGAGGGGCACGGTGGCGGAGTCCTGCAGCGCGATCCCGGTCGAGTCGAAGACCGTCACCTGGTCGTCGCTCTGGCGGCCCTCCAGCTCGCCGCTGATCACCTTCCCGATCTCGCCCGCCACGTCCGCTTCGGTGATCAGCCCTTCCGCGAGCGCGACGTTGATCTCGCCGTCGGCACGGCACTGGCGGATGTCGTCGACGAAGACGCGGCCGCGCTGGAGGATGCGCGGATCCAGCTCCTGCTCGCCCGCGAGATCGGCGCCGAGCGCCGCGATGTGCGCACCCTGTTTCACCCAGGCATCGTCGACGAGCCACTTGCGGGCGTGCGTCCCGGTGACGATCACGTCGGCGTCCTCGACGGCCGCTCGCACGTCGGTCGTGCCGGTCAGCGCGAGCCCCGGGTACTTGGGCTCTTCACTCGTCAGGAAGCGGTCGACGGATTCCTGGGTGCGACTCCAGATCCGGACGTCCTCCCAGGCGAAGACCGCGTCGCACGTGGCGAGCGTGCCCTGGCCGACACTGCCGGTCCCGAGGATCGCGAGCACCTTCGAGTCCTTCCGCGCCAGCCAGCGCGCCGACACCGCCGCGGATGCACCTGTGCGCATCAGCGTGTGATACGAGCCGTCGCAGATGGCGAGCGGGAACCCGGTCTCTGGATGCGTGTAGATGAGGATCGAGAAGACGGCGGGAAGCTCGTATTTCGCGTTGTCCTCGCGGATCGAGACCCACTTGCACGCCGCAGCTTCGGGCTCCTCGATGTAGGAGGGCATGACCTCCCACTCACCCCGGTAGCGGTCGAGGACGATGTGTCCCTTCGGCTCCATGTACACGCGGCCGAGCCCGTGCATCCGGAACGCGTGCTCGACGCAGTCGACGTACTCGAGCGGCGTGAGCAGGCCCATCATGTCGGTTCGCCCGAGAATCAGGGTCTTGCGGTTGCGCCAGCTCGGTTCCGCCACGGGCCGATTCTGCCGTATTACAGTCACTTCGTGACAGGAGTCGCTGTAGACAGAGAGCGCAGCGCCGCCCGTATCGAGAGCGACATCGAGCACCTCTCCGGCGCCGCCTACACGCGCTCGACCGACGCGATCAGGCGCTACGCGTACACGCCCGAGTACCGCACCACGCTCGACTGGTTCGCGGGAGAGCTGGAGTCGATCGGCTTCACGGTCACGGAGGACCCGGTCGGGACGATGGTCGCGCGCAACCGCCCGCCGGGCGAGCCGGCCTTCGGTGTCGGCTCGCACTGCGACTCGAACCGCAACGGCGGCAAGTACGACGGAACCATGGGCGTCGTCACGGCTCTCGAGGTCTGCCGCCTCGACGTCGAGCACGAGCTCGGCCTCCCGCTACAGCTGATCTCGTTCCTGGAGGAGGAGGGGTCGGGCTTCGGCCAGATGCTCCTCGGCAGCCGGATCATCGCGCAGCGCATCACCGAGGACGACCTCAGGGAGCGGTTCCGCGCCGTCGACGACGGGCGGAGCTTCTGGGAGCACGCGGAGGAGGCCGGCTACGAGCCGACACGCTGGCGCGAGTGCGCGTCCGTGCTGGACGGGCTCACCGGCTGGATCGAGATGCACATCGAGCAGGCGCGTGTGCTGCAGGACACGCACAACCGGATCGGGCTCGTCGACGCCATCGCCGGCTACGTCCACGCAGACGTGGTGGTGCAGGGACGGGGCGACCATGCCGGGGCGACGCCGATGGACCTCAGGCTCGACCCGACGCTCGTGCTGGCGGAGACGGCGATCGAGCTCGAACGGCTCGCCCGTGCCGCAGGGCGGGGGACGGTGGGGACGATCGGGGAGATCGAGGTCGACCCGAGTCTCATCAACGCGATTGCAAGCAGCGTGCGCTTCTCGCTCGACATCCGCGGCCCGGTGGACGACGCCTATCGCGACGTGGCGGCGGAGATCGCGGCGTTCGCAGCGCACGCCGCCGAGGCACGCGGCATGCGGGCCGAATATGCGGAGCGCCAGACCCTACCGGCGACGCCGATGGACGAGCGGATCGTCGGCGCCCTGGAAGCAGTCGCCGCGGCGACCGGAGAGCCGTACCGCCGCATGCACTCGGGTGCTGCCCACGACACGATGTGCGTCGCGGATCGCGTCCCTACGGCGATGGTATTCGTGCCCTGCAAAGACGGCATCAGCCACCATCCGGCCGAGGAGGCCGATCCGGCCGACGCCGCGCTCGCAGCCGCGATCATCCTGGAGGCGATCGCGTCACTGCATTAGCGAACTGGGCGACGAGGCCGCCGGCGAGCAGGATCTCCCGCTCGCGCGCCGTGAGGGCGAGCTCGAGGGCGACCGGTCCCCGAGGCGTCAGCGCTTCGAGTTCCGAGCATCCGGAGCGGACTGCCTCGACCACGCCGAGCACCGACCAGTCCTCGCCCTGAACGACGCGCTCGTGATCGGCTTCGGCCGCGAACGAGAACGGCGGAATTCCCTGGGCGATCAGGTTCGTGCGATGGATGCGGGCGAAGCTCTTGGCCACGATCGCGCGCACACCGAGGTGCACCGCGGCAAAGGCTGCCTGCTCGCGACTCGAGCCCTGTCCGTAGTTGTGCCCGCCGATGACGATCCCACCGCCCCACTCCTCGGCCCGCGCGGGAAACTCGGCGTCGAAACGCCGGAACATGTAGCGCGCACAGGCGGGGATGTTCGACCAGATGGCGAGACCGAGCGCGCCGTCGGGCGCCATGTCGCCGGTCGAGACGTCGTCGGGGACGACGATCAGGACGCGACCCGCGATCGTGTCGGCCAGGGCCGGAACAGGTGGCGGCAGCACGATGTTGCGGCCCTTTTCGAGCGTGATCGTCAGCGCCTCTTCGGGCGCCGGCGGCAGCACGATCTGCCGGTCGTCCACCGATGTGTTCGTCGGCGGGGCGGCCAGCGAGGGCGGATCACCGAGGTCACGGGGGTCAGCGATCACCCCGGCGAGTGCAGTTGCGCCCGCCGTTGCCGGCGAGCAGAGGTACACGCGGTCCTCGGCGGTGCCGCTGCGCCCTGGGAAGTTGCGGTTGAACGTGCGCACGGAGACCGCGCCGGCGGCAGGTGCCTGTCCCATTCCGATGCAGGGGCCACACACGGGCTCCAGGATGCGGGCACCAGAGGCGAGCAGATCCGCGTAGACGCCGGAGCGGACGATCATGTCCAGGATCTGGCGCGACCCCGGCGTAACGGTCAGGTCGAGCTCGACCGGCAGCGTCCACCCGCGCAGGATCGCGGCCACGACGGCCAGATCCTCATACGACGAGTTGACCGAGCTGCCGACGCACACCTGCCGCGCCGGGGTTCCCGCCACGTCGGTGACGGGCAGCACGCGGCCCGGTGAGGACGGGAGCGCGATCAGGGGCTCGAGCGTCGCTAGGTCGATGGTCTCGACCTCGTCGTACACGGCACCGTCGTCCGCCGCCAGGGCCACCCACTCGCCCTCCCGCCTCTGGGCCGCGAGCCATCGCCGCGTCTGCTCGTCGCTCGGGAAGATGCCCGTCGTTGCGCCGGTCTCCATCACCATGTTGCAGATCGTCCCGCGATCGGTCGCGGTCAGCGATGCGACCCCGTCGCCGAAGAACTCGAAGATGCAACCCCGCCCGCCGCGCACGTCGCGTCGCCGCAGCAGCTCGAGCACCACATCCTTGGACTGCACCCACGGACCGAGGCGACCGCGCAACTCCACTCCGACCACACGAGGCCGTTCGACGACGTAGGGGTGCCCCGCCATCGCGACGGCGACCTCCGTCGCTCCCGCCCCGATCGCCAGCATCCCGAGAGCACCTGCCATGGTCGTGTGACTGTCGGCACCGACGAGCACCTGGCCGGGCCGGGCGAAGCGCTCGAGGTGGAGGTAGTGCGAGATACCGTTGCCGGGTCGCGAATAGCGCAGGCCGTAGCGTGCGGCAAAGCTCCGCAGGTAGGCGTGATCCTCCGGGTTCTTGTTGTCGAACTGGAGAATGTTGTGGTCGACGTAGGACACCGTCGGCACAACCACACGGTCGAGACCGAGCCGCTCGAACTGCAGGCAGGCCATCGTCCCGGTGGCGTCCTCCAGAAGGATCTGGTCGACGCGGAGGGCAAGCTCCTCGTCGGTACCGGCGACGAGATGATCGTGGATGATCCGCTCTGTGAGCGTCGCCGGACCGGTCATCGCAGTACACTAATCGGTGCTTGCCGTCCTCTTCGGCGCGCTCGGTGGAGCCTGCTTCGGCGCGCTCGCCGTGACCGTTCGCGTCGCGCTCAGAAGCGGCATCGAGCCCGAGCTGGGGGCGGCGACTGCATCCGCGATCGCCTTCCTGATCACGGCGCTGGTGGCGCTCGCCGCCTGGTCGAGCGTGCGTCCAGGGCAGCTTTGGCCCTTCCTGCTGATCGGGATGCTCGTGCCAGGAGCGTCGCAGATCCTCTTCGTGACGGCGGTGCGCGACGCAGGGCCGTCGCGCGCGGCGATCCTGATCGGAACGGCGCCGCTGATGTCCGTCCTGATCGCCTTGACGCTCCTCGGCGAACCCTTCCGGGCCGCGCTCGTCGCGGGAACGGTGCTCGTCGTGGCCGGCGGCGCGGCGTTGACACGGGAGCGCGTGCGACCGCACGACTTCAAGCCGCTCGGCGCCGCCCTCGCGCTCGCGTGCGCCGGGCTCTTCGCGATTCGCGACAACCTCGTCCGGCTTTCGGCCCGCGACCACCACCCACCGCCGCTGGCCGCAGCAGCTGCCTCGCTTCTGGGCGCCGCGACGCTGCTCACGCTCTACCTCCTCGTCTTCGGGCGCAGTGGTCTCGTGACCCGGGCGCGTGCCGCAGTGCAGCCGTTTGCGCCGGCAGGCGCGGCGCTGGCCGGCGGCTATGCCTTCCTGCTGGAGGCGTTCTCAAACGGACGGGTGAGCGTCGTGGCACCGCTCAACGCAACCCAATCGCTCTGGGCGGTCGCGTTCGCGGCCGTCGCGCTCGGCAAGACCGAGACGATCGGCACCCGCCTCGTACTGGCCGGCGTTCTCATCGTCGGCGGTGGAGCCCTGATCGGAGTTGCCCGTTAGACAAGGCGGGCGGCGATGGCGTCGCCTACCTCGCGCGTGGTCGCGCTCCCGCCGACGTCCCGCGTGCGCGGACCGTCTCGGCATACGCCCTCGAGCGCCGCCATCAGCTCACCCGCAGCGTCGTGCTCGCCGAGCGCATCCAGCATGAGGCTCGCGCTCCAGACCGCACCGGCAGGATTCGCGACGCCTTGCCCGGCGATGTCGGGCGCGGAGCCGTGCACGGGCTCGAACAGCCCAGGGACGTCCGCACCCGGCGCGAGGTTCGCGCTCGCGGCCATCCCCATCCCTCCCTGGATCGCCGCCGCGAGGTCGGTGAGGATGTCGGCGAAGAGGTTCGAGGCGACGACGACATCGAGACTCTCCGGCGAGCGCACCATCCGTGCCGCCAGCGCGTCCACCAGGACCCGCTCGTACCGGACGCCGGGATGGTCCGCGGCCACCTCTTCGGCGATCTCGTCCCAGAGCACGTAGCCGAACCGCGAGGCGTTCGACTTCGTCGCGCTCGTGACGAGGCCGCTCCGTGCCTCCGCGTGCTCGAAGGCGAACCGGAGCACCCGTTCGACGCCGGTGCGGGTGAAGACGCTCACCTCGATCGCCACCTCGTCCGGCAGCGTGCGATGAGCACGCCCACCCACGCCGGCGTACTCGCCCTCGGTGTTCTCGCGCACGAAGAGCATGTCCACATCCGCTGGCCCGCGACCCGCCAGCGGGCACGGGATCCCCTCGAGCAGCCTGGCCGGACGCACGTTGGCCCAGAGGTCGAGCCGCTGGCGGAGATCGAGGATCAGCCCCCACAGCGAGACGTGATCGGGAACGGACGGATCGCCGACCGCACCCATCAGAATCGCGTCGTGAGCGCGGACGACCTCGAGCGCATCCTCCGGCATCATCCGGCCGTGCTCGTGCCAGTAGCTCGAGCCCCACGGAAGATCGGTCCAATCGATCGCGATGCCGAGGGCATCGACGGCCTTCCGTGCCTCCCCGACCACCTCTGGGCCGACGCCGTCCCCTGCGAGGACGGCAACGCGATGTGTCACGCGACTCCGACGCGATCCGGGACGCTCTCCACGTAGGCGAGCGCCTCGTCGAGCGACACCACGTCGGCGTACTTCGCCTGGATGTCGAAGAGGTTGGCCTCGTGGGGGGCTTGCGCCCGGTCGCCGACGCACTCCCGCGGAACGAGCGTCGGCCAGCCGTTCTGGAGGAGGTCGACCGCGGTGGCCCGGACACAGCCGCTCGTCGTCGCGCCGCAGAGGATCACCGTGTCGACGCCCTGCGAGACGAGGATCGCCGCCAGGTTCGTCCCGAAGAACCCGGACGCGCCCTTCTTGAGCACGACCGTCTCGTCGTCGCGCGGCTCGAGCCGAGGATCGATCTCGACCCAGTGCCCGCCGAGCTGGAGGTCGCCGAGCGCGGGCGCCTTCTGCAGCCAGAGACCGCCGTCCTTGAGACTCGGCTCGAACCCGATCGAGGTGAAGACGACAGGTAGGCCCTTCGCGCGTGCGAGGTCGAGCAAGCGCTTCGTCGCCTCGACCTCGGCGGTCAGATCGGACCCGAGCGCGCAGGCTGGATCGGTGAAGCCGCAGCTGAAGTCGACGACGAGCACGGCCGGACTGGAGCCGAGCGTGACGCTCTCGCCCAGCCGTGCTCTCGCGTAGACCTCTCGTGCTACGTCGTCCGTCATGCGGCGGCGCCCACCTTGCCGAGGAGCTCCGCGCCGGTGCCGGCACGTTTGACGAACTCGCCGTCGCCCGGCCTGCCGACCAGCTCGTCGTTCTCGACGATCACCTGGCCGCGGACGAGCACGACCTCGGGCGCTCCCTTCACCTTCGTCCCCTCGAAGAGGTTGTAGTTGACGTTCGTGTGGTGGGTCTCGGCCGAGATCGTGAGCTCCTTGTCGGGATCCCAGACGACGATGTCGGCGTCCGAGCCCGGCGCGATCGTGCCCTTCCGCGGGTAGAGCCCGAACAGCTTCGCGACGTTCGTCGACGTCAGCTCGACGAAGCGGTTCATCGAGATCCGGCCCTCGCGGACACCGAAGTGATGCAGCATGTGGAGCCGGTTCTCGATCCCCGGGCCGCCGTTCGGGATCAGCTGGAAGTCCTGGCCGTTGACGCCCTTCTGCTCCGGCCACTTGAACGGGCAGTGGTCGGTCGAGACGACCGAGAGGACGTCCGCGCCGAGCGCCTTCCAGAGGTGCTCCTGCTGCTCCTTCGGACGCGGCGGCGGGGTGTAGACGTACTTCGCACCTTCGAAGCCCGGCTGGTCGAGCGCGGACTCGTCCACGAACAGGTACTGGGTGCATGTCTCGCCCCAGGCGTCCCAGCCCTTCTCGCGCGCGAGCGCGATCGGCTCCACGGCCGGCTGGCACGAGACGTGGACGACGTACAGGCGACACCCAGCGACCCGCGCGAGCTGAACGGCGCGGTTTGTCGCCTCTGCCTCCGTCTCCATCGGGCGTGTGCGCGCATGCCAGATCGGCTCCTTCTTCCCCTCGGCGACCGCGCGCTTCACGATCACGTCGATCGCGTCGCCGTTCTCGGCGTGGACCATCACGAGCGCGCCCGTGTCGGCCGCGGTCTCCATGGTGCGGAAGAGCGTGTCGTCGTCGACCATGACCGCGCCCTTGTAGGCCATGAACAGCTTGTACGACGTGACGCCCTCGCCCGGCAGCTTCGCGAGATCCTCGAGCGTGCCCCCGGTGTGAAGATCGGTGACGCCGATGTGGAAGCCGACGTCGATCACGGGTTTGCAGCGGTCGATCTTCTCGTGGTACTTCTCGAGCGCCTGCGCGAACGTGTCACCCGGCGTCTGCATGCAGAAGTCGATCAGCGTGGTGGTGCCGCCGAACGCCGCCGCGACCGTGCCGGAAGTGAAATCGTCGCAGGTGGTCGTGCCGCCGAAGAACATCTCGATGTGCGTGTGTGGGTCGATCGCGCCCGGGATCACGTACTTGCCGGCGGCATCGATCACCTTGTCGGCCGAGACATCGAGCGACTCGCCGAGCAGTGTCACGGAACCGTTGTCGATGAAGACGTCGCCGACGTAGTCGTCCGCCGCGGTCACGATCCGACCGCCCTTGATCAGAACCGACATCAGCTCAACCTTTCGTCCGGATTTGCGTTCTGTATACGACTTCGCGCAACGGATGGCAAATGAGGTCGGTCAGGAGCGCTCAACATCGGTAGCCGATGCGGTGGGATGCAGCCTGCGCGGCGTCACTCGCTTGGAACCACGCCCCCAGCTTCGGGCCCATCGCTTTGGCGTCGCCGCGCTTCGCGGCCTCGAGCACTGCTCGCAGCGCACCGAGCGAGCGGTCGGTTCGGCCGAAGAACGCGTGCACCTGATCCTGGAGCGCACGCGGCGGCCTGATCTTCCGCACGGCGGCGGCCTGCTCCTCGAGAATCGGAAGCGCGCGTCCGACGCTCGCTGCAACGGCGGTGGTGGAGGCGGGGTCGGGCGGCGAGATTCGGTCGAGCTTCCGCGCGTACGCACGGCAGACGGCACTCGCGCGGACGACGTACTGCGCGGGCGTCAGCGGAGCCTTGCCGCCGCTGCCGACCACGAGCACGACCACGGCCGCCGCGGCACCCGCGACAACTGCGATCCCGAGTGCGACGAGCAGTGTGGCGCGCAGGCTCACGTCGCGACGGCGGATGCGCTCCAGCGGGCCGGGTCGGGTCTCCGCTCGTGCCAGTCGGTCGCTCTCTGGAACGCGGCCGCCGCGCGCAGTACGGTTGCGTCGGCGCCTGCGCGACCGACGATCGCCAGTCCGACCGGCAGATCGTCGGCGAACCCACAGGGAATGCTCGCCACCGGCGAGCCGGCAAGCGTCCACTGGGAGTTGAACGGGATCAACGCGAGGCGATAGGGCAGCGTTTCGCCGTGGAGCACGACCGTCTCCTCGCCGATGCGGGGCGGCAGCACCGGCATCGCGGGGTGCACGACCACGTCGTGGCGGACGAAGACCGGTTGCAACTCCCGGAGAAACAGCTGTCGCGCCCGCAGCCCCGTCACATGGGCTGTCGAGGGAAGCAACAGACCGGCGAGCAGCCGGGCCCGCACATCCGGGCCGTAGTCGGAGAGCCGCGTGCGCAGCCAACCGAGGTGCGCCTGTGCAGCTTCGGGAAGCATGATCGCCTGGACGATCGTCCCGGACTCCTTCAGAAGAGGAACGGCCACCGGCTCGACGCGCGCACCGAGCGTCTCGAAGACGCGTACCGCGTCACGTGCCCGCGCGGCGATGTCCGGTTCTGCACGGTCGAAGAGCTCCTCGACGACGCCGACGCGAAGCCCATCCACCCTGTCGCCGGGCTCCGGACGGTACGCGGGCGCGAGCGCCTCGAGAAGCAGGCTGCAGTCCTCCGCGGTTCGCGCCAGCGGCCCGACGGTGTCGAACGTCCACGACACCGGAACGACACCGTCGTTCGAGACCAGGCCGATCGACGGCCGCAGCCCGGTGACGCCGCAGAAGCACGCAGGGATCCGGACCGACCCGGCCGTGTCTGTACCGAGCGTGGCAGGTACGAGGCCCGCAGCAACGGCCGATCCGCTGCCCCCGCTCGAGCCGCCGCACACGCGCTCGACCGCCCACGGATTCCGGGCCGGGCCGAAGTGCGGGCTCGTGGTGAGCGCGCCGTAGGCGAACTCGTGCGTGTTCAGCTTTCCGACGACGACCGCGCCTGCCTCCCTCAGCCGCGCAACCACCTCGGCATCGCGCGCCGGGACGTTGCCGCGGAGGATCTCGGAGGCCGCCGTGGTTGGCGCGCCCGCCACGTCGATCACGTCCTTGATGGCCATCGGAACACCCCGCAGCGGTCCCTCCGGGGCGTGCTCGGCGTCCGCGAGCGCCTCCTCTCCTCGCACCGAGATGAAGGCGTTGAGCCCGCTCGCGGGCTCGATCGCATCGAGTGCCGACTGCACGGCCTCGCGTGGCGACAGCTCACCGAGGCGGATGCGTTCGGCGAGGCCCGAGACGGTCACGGCACCAGCTCGGGCTCGTCCGCCAGCCGCCGGTCGAGCTCCTCGAGCGCGGGGAGAATCGTCCGAAGAAAGCCCTGCACAGCCGCGAGATCGTCGTCGCCGGGCGAGACGCCCTGGCGCTCGCAGAGCGCCCGTAGCACATCGAGATCGGAGAGATCGGGCCTGCTCACGGGCAGTAAACTCCAGTCGATGCCGATCTACGAGTACCGGTGCGAATCGTGCGACGAGCGCTTCGAGGAGTACCTCTCGTCCTCGGAGAAGCCTAGTCCGCCGTGCCCGGCCTGTGGCTCCGAGAAGGTCGAGCGGCTGATGTCGCGGATCAACACCGAATGGCTGCCGAGCGACGTCAACTGGCATCGCACCGGAAGCTCCTGGGACTGACGGCGGGCCCGCGTCCGGGACCAGAGGAATGCCCTACGCGGACATCGACGGCGGCATCCGACTCTACTACGAGCTGACAGGCCCGGACGACGCGCCGGTCGTCCTCCAGTTCGGCGGCGGCCTCTTCGGCAGGCACAACTTCGGGCTCGTCAACGACGGCTTCCGCGAGACCTTCCGACTGCTCTCGTTCGACGCCCGCGGGTACGGGGCTTCGTCCCACCCCCGCGAGCGGTACACGATCGAGGGCTGGGCGCGAGACGGGGCCGGTCTGCTCGACGCCGTCGGTCGCGACCGCGTCCTCGTCCACGGCACGTCGATGGGCGGGATGATCGCAATCGCTTTCGTCGCCATGTATCCGGAGCGGACGATCGCGGCGTGCGCCGACGTCGCTTTCGCCAAGCCTGACCTCTACCGGCGGACACTGTTCCGTGTCTGGCGCCGCATGGCCGAGGCGATGCCGTGGGACGAGTTCTCGGACCACGTGACGACGCAGGCGGTCGGCGCCGGGTTCATGGAGGGCCCGGAGGGCGAGAACATCTTCGGGCTCGTCCGCCAGATCGTCGGATTGAACGACCCGTATACGGTCAGACAGGCGTGCCTGGCAATGGAGGAGATGGACCTGACCCCCCTCGTGCCGAAGATCGAGCGTCCACTCCTGATGACGAACGGGACGCACGACATTCTCTGC
>JACXTT010001686.1_pt1 | contig 36327 bp, 33 predicted proteins | sample 9270951 | NCBI WGS metagenome assembly JACXTT01 (sample SAMN15532306, study PRJNA645909) | rock metagenome | isolation source: weathered quartz diorite | place: Puerto Rico | collected 2017-06-21 | reverse complement strand
CCTTTCATAGAGGTGACTGCAAACAGGCGTATACAGAAATGAAACCATTGGCTGATCTCGGCAATCCATCCGCCGAGAACAATATTGGTGCTCTATATACACGCGGATGCGGCGTCCCACGCGATGAAGCCAAAGGATGCAGATGGTATCAGCGTTCGATAGAGCATGGCGCTTATCAGGCCGTGATCCTTAACAATATGGGCTTTTGCTACTACAAAGGCACTGGTGTACCGCAAGATTACGTGAGCGCAGAGATGTGGTTTATCAGGGCTGGTCCGGGAACAGACGATGCGGATCGGAGCGCCAGAGAGAGCACAGCATCGCACCTCACCGAGGAACAACTGAAGACAGCTCAACAAATGGCTGGGTATAGTGCAAGTCAGATTTTTCAGCACAAGGTAGCCAGACTCGGCACGATAATTGCCGAAAAAGTTCTGATTAAGAATGGGGTGATGGTGTAAGCGTCGATGTGGCACGACGGGTCGCGGGTGTCGTCCACAGTTGGAGTCTGGAACATGAATGACCATGGCGAGGTTCCGGTCAATCCGAAGACGATCTTCTTGAAGGTACCTGACGCGCATGGGCAACGCCAGATTTATGCTAAGGCACCAGAGAGAATTGTCAGCACCGGAAGAACATCCAGTTATTTAACGGCTGGCATTGTTGGGATGCGATCCACTAAGAGAACTGCAAGTGTTATGGCTACTGATATTGGGACTGGCGGAACTATTATTGGGAGCGTAACCTACTCCGACCCGGAACTTGAACGGCAACGACGGGATGCGATGCAAACAATCATGGATCAGCAGGCTGCGGCAAAAGCCCAGCGCGCGCAGATGGTACTATGGCCTGTTGTCCTGAAGCCAGCAGAATACATGAGTGGACTAGTATTATTCGCCAACGCCCCGAAGATTTTTTCGGATTCTCTCCTGTGCGTGCCTATCGAGGGGGTAATGTACGAAATCCCATTTCACTTTGTGGCAAAACGTGATGCTGGAAAGTGAAATCGCCGAGTCACTAAAGGCACGCGCCAGTGTCTACGGCAATTATCATAGACGAGAAGATCAGACTGCCACGAGCAGTTTAAAGCCGGGCGGCGACGCCGCGCGCTGCCCCCGGGGGGAACTCGGATGGAACTCGGATGGAACTTAGGGATGGAACTTAGGGACAGACGGGCTGTTCACTTCTCAAGGCTCAATTGCCCCGACGCCTGGCGACCGCCGCTTGATACGCCGTAAAGAGCGCGACAGAGGCGCAGAGCAGGATTTGCCAATCCATCGGGTAGCGGTATCGGCTGCTCCATTGGACTAAGTAGTAGACATCGGGAAACGTAATCCAAGTGAGAAGGAATAACCACGCGACGAGCGGTTGGCGCCGAAACAACAGCCACAGGCCGGTGAAAGCCAGCAGGGTCAAGACGAGAAAGGGCGCCATGAGGATGCCAGGCAGCGGCGGAAACCACCATGCAGCGAAGCGTTGCGCCGTGAAGAGAAGGAATTTCCCGCTATGGGCCCGGACCCAATCGACAGCCTCCGCCAGCTTCAGCCGGTTGTATTTCACCTCCCCAAGATCGGCTAACGTGGCCGCTTCGATTGGGGAATTGCTGGGGTGATATGTGCCGTAGTTGCGCGAAAGGTCGAACGTTCTTCCCGGTCCATTCGACACCCAGAATTCGATGCCGAAGTTGCTCCGCGTCATGATCGGCGCGCCTAAGCTCCAATAGTTTCGAACCGCCCAGGGCAACAGGAACGTCAGGATGCCAAGCGCGAGCAGCGCCGTTTGGCGGAAATATCGCCTGCGAACGGCAGCGGGGCAAGCGACGGCGCCTGCCAGGACGAATCCGCCTATGACTGGGAGAAGATTGGGGTTGAGCAAGGCGCAGAACCCGCAAAACGCGATAAACCGCCACGGCGTCCGCGTTTGCCAGGATCGGTCGCGCCAAATCCGCAGGGTGGCCCAAACCAGGATCAGCAGAGCGATCGCCACAAATGGCCCGTCAACCCCGCCACTAATATCTGTATCCAGTGCGCCGATATACAGAACGCTCATGCCGCCAGCGAGTGCGCCGATCCTGGGATCGAGCCCGGCGTCGATTGCGAACAGAGGCACCAACCCGCAGCGGAGGGCTGAGACCGCGCAGGTCAGCGTGACTTTCACGATTTGGGCTAGCAAACCCGTTCCGAAAATGCTAAATAGCCCGGCGAGATACAGAGGAAAGACCGGCGTACAGTGCGCTGTCGGTACGTCATAGAGGTTATAGTCACCGAATTCAGCAACGTTGAGCGCAATCTCTTCCATTTCAGTGCGGATGTTCCCGTTCCAGATATCCGGTTGAGCGACGCCGCGAAATTTCCGCGCAATCGTTTCCATTACGGTGTGCGTGCTCCCGGATTTCAAGGCAAAGGCAAGGGCCAACCTGAATACAAGAGCAAGCACGAAGAACGCGACGAACATGCGTCTGCGCAGGATGAACCTCCGTAAGCATCGAGCATACCGCCGTGGGGAAGATAACTAAAAACGTTCCTTCAACCACCGCCTGTCGCGCGCCGCGACTTGATCACCTCGATAATCGCGGGCAGCAGTGAAAGCACGATGATCAGCAGCACAACCTTGTCGAAATACTGGCGGACAAACGCCACCCGGCCCAGGTGAAAGCCGAGCTGTGTCATAACCACCACCCAACCAGCCGCGCCGCACAGGCTAAACGGGAGAAAGCGTAGGTAGGGCATCTGGGCCACGCCTGCGACAAACGCCGCGAAGGTCCGGATGATGGGAACGAACCGGGCGTAGATGATGGTTTTGCCGCCGTGCTTCTCGTAGAATTGCTGCGTCCGGACCAAGTGTTGCCGTTTGAAAAGCCGTGAATCGGGCCGGTTGAAGATCCGCGGCCCGGTGCCGCGGCCGATCCAATAACCGGTGGTGTCGCCGATTATGGTGGCGGCCATCAACACCACGCTCACCGTGACGATGTTCAGACCGCCCGCGCCCGCCACTACCCCGACCGTGAACAAAAGAGAATCGCCGGGAAGAAAGAAACCAACCAGCAGCCCCGTCTCCGAGAAGACGATCGCGAACAGCAGGGCATATCCCAGCCAGCCCGCCATGAACCCCGATAGTAGCTGGATCAGGCGCTCCGGGTCGGTAAGCGCCCTCAGAAAATCAAGGATGGCGTGAATCATGCGGGTGGTGCTTTACCCGCGGTAGTTCGCGACCAGCTGGTCCACGACTTTTTGGTGAATCTTAACGACGCCTTGCTTGATGAGCTGCTCGCGCAGGCCTGCTTCGAAAAGTTCGTTGCGCTCCTTGGCTTTCCGGGATTTCAGCTCATCGCGAATTGCGCTGCGCTGCCCGGCAAACTGGGACATGTCTGGCGGCGCGTGCGACAGGACCTTGACGATCACTCGTCCGTCGGGAAGAGACACGGGGCCGAAAACGCTTCCGTCCGGCTTGGTAAAGGCCTGCATCACGTAGCTCGCCGGACCTAAGCCCTCCACGGCTCCCGACCGGTCAACGGGCGCGGGCTTCTTCACTTCCAGGCCCAGGGACTTGGCGGCTTTCTCAAGGTCGCCGTTGATCGCAGTCGTCTTGGCAACGAGGTCGGCAGCGCGCTTGTTCATTAGCTGATCCACTTTCTGCTGCTCCAAAGCCTGTCGTACCCGCGGCTGTACTTCCTCGAAGGTTGCCGGGTGCGTGGGGATGATGCTGGTGACCACCGCCAGAACGGCACGGTTGGGCGGCACGGCGACCGGTTGCGAAACCTCCCCCTTCTGCAATCCGGTCACGCTCTGGTCAAAGTCCCGATTGGCGCCGATCTCAGGGAGGCGGTCGCCGGGGGCGAAGTTCTCAACCTTAATGGGAGCCGCCAGCTTCAAATCCTGCGCCACTTTCTCCGGAGGGTCTTTCTTCAAGGCCGCTTCGGCCCGGTCCGTCAGGTCCTGCATCATCTGATTTCCGCGCTGCTTGCGATATTCATCCGTAAGTTGAGCGTGAACTTCGTCAAAGGTTTTCAGGTGAGCCTGCTCGTGGTCGAGCACCTGGATAACATGGTAGCCGTACTGTGTCTGGATCACATTGCTGATCTCGTTAGGCTTCAGCGAGAACGCGGTATTCTCGAACGGCGGAACCGTCTGCCCGCGAACGACCCAGCCTAGCTCGCCGCCTTTGACGGCCGAACCGGGATCTTCCGAATTCTTGCGCGCCAGTTCGGCGAAGTCCGCCCCGCCTTTGATCTGTTTCAGTAGATCTTCGGCCTTGACCTTGATCTTGTCGTTTTCCGCCGGAGCCTTGTCCGTGGTCTTCAACAGAATGTGCCTGACTTTGACGCGCTCGGGCGTGCGGAACTTGTCCTTGTTGTTCTCATAAGTACGCTTCAACTCAGCGTCAGAGGGTTCCACGGACTGCTGAAGCTTTGCCTGGTCGATCACAAGTATCGCCAGACTGCGCTTTTCCGGAATGGAGAACGCCGCCCGGCTCTTCTCGTAATACTCCTTCATTTCGGCGGGAGTGATCTGCACTTCAGACTTCATCTTTTCCGGCGAGATCTTGACGTATTGGATCTCGACTTTCTCATGGCGGCGACGGTATTCCTGGTCGATCTCGGCGGGGCTGACCACCGTACCTTCCACCACAACCTGCTGCAGGCGCGTCATCAGCACCTGCCGCGCCACGTCGCTCTCGAATTCCGGAATCGAAAGGTTTTGCTGCGCTAGCATGGCCGCATAGGCATCGCGGCCCACAAACTTGCCATCGGGAAATAAGTTTGGTATCGAAAGACGGATGGTGCTGGAGATGTCCTCGTCACTCACCTGAAGACCGAGCCGGTGGGCTTCGTACACCAGGGTGTGCTGGGTAATCAGTTGCTCGACGATCTGCGGGACGTAAAGTGACACCAGGTCCTGCGGAATGGAGCGATTGTGCAGCGCGTTTCGAATGCCAAGCTGGGCGTCGCGCAACGTGATGGTGTCTTTCCCTATCTCGGCGACGACGGCATCCTGTCCCGGGCCGCCCCCCCCGTAACTGGGAATCAGGTACGTGACCATGGAAAGGGCCACTATCAGCAGCAGCCCGCTCAGCAGATACCTTACGGCCTTGTCGCGGCTGCGAAACAGATCAAACATTCAGGGAATCTCCTCGCCGTACGCACCGTCCACCGACGGTTGTTTTGATTGGATGTTACCAGTATATCAGCGGATGGATCTCCGGCTCTTGCCGGGAGCCAGGATGCCATCCCCCTTCCCCATCCCGCACTCGGCGTGCACGGCACGCACTGCCGCTTCCAGGCCGTCGCGGCGCACCACGATCGCGATGGTCAGCTCGCTCGATCCCTGGGCGATCGCGATGATGTTGACTTTCTCCCGGGAAATGGCGGTAAAGATGCGTCCCGCCAGGCCCGGAGTGCCTTGCATGCCTTCGCCCACCACCGCCAGCAGGCCCACTTCGTGATCGACGTCGATCGGCCGGAGGTAGCCGTGCGCCAGCTCGAGCGCCAGCGCGGATTCGAGCGCTTCCATCGCCCGTTCCAGCTCTTCGCTGCGCACAAGAAAACAAAAGCTCTGGCGGTAGCTGGAACTGGAGAGCGACAACAGCTCCACATTGGCGCGTGCCATGGCGTCCAAAGCACGTGCCATGACCTGCGCGCCCGGCAGCGTGGCATGCGCCGGTTCGAGCGAAACCAGCGCCACGCGGGCCATCGAGGTCACCGCGCGGGCCCCGTTGGACGTCGCGATGCGCGGCACGATCTTGGTCCCAGGCTTCTCCGGGGCGAAGCTGTTCTTGCTCCACACCGGGATCTTGCTTTCGACCAGCGGCGCGAGCGTGCGCGGATGCAGAACCTTGGCTCCGTTGTAGGCCAGCTCGGCGGCTTCGCGATAGCTCACTTCTCCGAGCACCGCCGCGTCCGGCACGAGGCGCGGGTCGGCGGTCATGATGCCGTCTACATCGGTCCAGATCCACAGCTCGCGCGCTCCCAGGGCGGCCGAAAGAATAGAGGCGGAAAAATCCGATCCGCCGCGTCCGAGCGTGGTCGGCCGGCCATCGGCGGTGGCCCCATTGAAGCCGGTCACTACCGGCAACACGCCTTGGCGCAGCAGGGGCAGCAGGCGTTTGCGCGCCTTCTCCGCCGTCTGCTTCATCAGCGGTGACGCGCTTCCGAAAACGGCATCGGTGACGATCAGCCCGGCGGCGTTCAATGCTTCCGCCTTCGTACCTTCAGCATTCAGGCACGCGGCCATCATCAGGGCGGACAGGCGCTCGCCAATGGCGATGGCCTCATCCACGGAGCGCGGCGGCCGGTCGTTGAGCATGAGCATGCCATGCGTGATGCGCTGGAACTCCCCCACCAGCTCGCGAATCCCGGCCGTTACCGGTTTACGCCGGGCCACGGGCAACAGCTCGGCGCAAGCCTGGAGGTGGCGCTCCTCGATCTTGCGAATGTTGGCGTCGCGACCGGCCCGGTCGCCGGCTTCGGCATGCTTGGTGGTCTCGATCAGCAGATCGGTGGTGCCCGACATGGCTGAAACTACGATCACTACGGGCCGCTTGCGCTTCTGCTCGGCCGAGAGCCGGGCGGCGGAGCGCATCCGTTCGGCGCTGCCGACGCTGGTGCCGCCGAACTTCATGACGAGTAAATCTTTCAACGAAACTCCTTTCCGTTCGAGATGCGGGCGCGCACCAGTTTGAGAATTGATTCCTCGACTTCTTCGATCGAGAGCCCGGTGGAATCGACGTACACCGCGTCGGGCGCCTGCGTGAGGGGCGCTTCGGCGCGCGTGCGGTCGCGATCGTCGCGCTCGCGAATCTGATGCGAAACGGCTTCGCGATCGACTTTCACCTCGGCGGCACGGCGCCTCACGCGCTCCTGCGCCTCGGCGTCCAGAAAAATCTTCAGATCGGCATTCGGAAAAACGACCGAGCCGATATCGCGGCCTTCCATCACCACGTTATTCTGTTCGCCGATGGCCCGTTGCTTTTCAAGCAATGCGCGCCTGACGCCCGGAATCGTCGCCACCAGCGACGCCGCCCGGGAAACCTCCGACGCGCGAATGGCTTCGGTAACATCCTCGCCATTCAGCATGACCCGGGCTCCGTCCGCTTCGAGGTCGATGCCCGCAGCGCGCGCCAGTTGCTCCATGCGATGCATATCGGCCGGGTCGAGCTTCTGGCGCAACGCCCACAGCGCCACCGCGCGATACATCGCACCGCTATCGATGTAGGTGAAACCCAAACGGGCAGCCAGACGGCGGGCGATGGTACTCTTGCCCGCTGCCGCCGGGCCGTCAATCGCGATCACAATAGCCATGCAGGTTCCTCCGTAGAATAACAAGAGGAGATGACTGCCCACGAGTTCGACAAAGTCGTAGAGCGCGCCGTCGCCAGTATCCCGTGGCGCTTCCGCCGCCGAATGGCGAATATCGCGGTCATCGTGGAGCCCGAGCCTTCCGCCGCGCAACTGCGCGCCGCCGGCGTGCGGCCGGGCAACACTCTCCTGGGCCTCTATCGTGGCCGCCCGCTGACGAAGCGCAGCGTCTCCGATGGTTTCGTCATGCCCGACCAGATCGTCATATTTCAGCGCCCCCACGAGGAAATGGCCCGCGGCCCGGAGCATTTGGAGAAGCTCGTCGAGGAGACCGTCTGGCACGAAGTGGCGCATTATTTCGGGATGAATGAGGCGCGCGTGCGGCGCGCGGAGGCCAGACGGATCGGCCGCACGAGATAGATCGAGAGCCGCGTGCGGTACACTCTCCTTTTGCGCACGTCTTAACCACATCCCTTCATGTTTACCCGTTCCGTGTTCATCGCCATCCTGCTCGTGTTTTCCGCGAATGCCAGCAATGGTCCTGACGGAGCAGCCCTTTACCGGCGGCATTGCGCCGGCTGCCATGACTCCGGAGCGGGCCGTGCCCCGAGCCGGGAGGCGCTCAAGCGGCTCTCGCCCGAGCGGATTCTCGTCACCCTTGAGAGCGGCAACATGATGTTCATGGGCGCCAAGCGTACCGCCCCCGAGCGGCGCGCCATCACGGAGTTTCTGGCCGGCAAGCTGCTCGGTCGCGAGCCGATGGAGACGCCCCCTCAAACCGCGTTCTGTTCCGGCAAGGAACCCCCGTGGACCGATCCTCTCGCCGGTCCCCGATGGAACGGCTGGGGCGCGGATCTGACCAACCGGCGTTTTCAGCCCGCCGCGCAAGCGGGCCTCGGGCCGAGCGACGTGCCGCGGCTCCGCCTGAAATGGGCCTTCGGATTTCCGGGCGACATCGTAGCCTATGCCCAGCCTGCCGTGGCCGGCGGGCGCGTCTTTGTCGGCAGCGCTGGGGGCCGCGTCTACTCCCTCAGCTCCGAAACCGGCTGCATCTACTGGACGCTCGAGGCGGAAGCGCCAGTCCGAACAGCCATCAGCGTTGGCCCCACTGGCTCGCGCTATGCCGCGTATTTTGGCGATCTGCATGCCAACGTGTATGCCGCCGACGCCGCCACCGGCGAGCTTCTCTGGAAAACGCGGGTTGATGACCACTCCGAAGCCCGCATCACCGGCGCTCCGGTCCTCGATGGCGGCCGGCTCTTTGTTCCCGTGGCTTCCTTCGAGGAAGTGACTGCAGCCGACCCTGGCTACGAGTGCTGCCGCTTCCGGGGCAGCGTGCTGGCGCTCGATGCGGCAACCGGAAAAATAATCTGGAAATCATACACTATCTCCGATCCGCCACGTCCCACGCGAAAAAACAAGGCCGGGACACAGCTTTGGGGCCCGTCGGGCGTGGCCGTCTGGAGCGCTCCGACGATTGACCGTAAGCGCCACGCGCTCTACGCCGCCACCGGCGACAGCTACTCCGATCCTCCCGCGCCAACCGCCGACGCCATCCTGGCGCTCGACACTGACTCAGGAAGAATTCTCTGGGTGCGCCAGATAACTGCGGGCGACGCCTTCAACCTGGCTTGCCCAAGCCCCGACAAGTCGAATTGTCCCGAGGCCAATGGCCCGGATTTCGACTTCGGTTCTTCGCCCATCCTTGTCGAGTTGGCCGGCGGCCGGCGCATGCTCATTGCGGGCCAGAAGTCGGCCGTCGTTTATGCTCTCGATCCCGACCGCGCCGGCGAACCGCTCTGGCACACGCGCGTGGGCCGCGGCGGGACGCTGGGCGGCATCCAGTGGGGCCCCGCGGCCGATGGCGATCGGGCCTACGTGGCGCTTTCTGACATCGTGCGCCGCGTTACGCCCATGGGCCTCGAGCTCGACCCGAAGTCCGGCGGCGGCCTCTTTGCCCTGCGCCTCACCAACGGCGAGATCGACTGGAGCGCTCCGCCCCCAGGCTGCGGCGACCGGCGCCCATGCAGCCCGGCGCAGTCCGCCGCCGTCACCGCGATTCCCGGCGTCGTGTTCTCGGGATCGAGCGACGGCCACCTCCGCGCGTATTCAGCGCAAAGCGGAAAGATCGTTTGGGGCTTTGACACCATGCGCGAGTACGAGACCGTTAACGGCGTTCCAGCGCGCGGCGGATCACTCGACGGTCCTGGCCCGGTAATCGCCGGCGGCATGCTCTACGTCAACTCGGGCTATGGTGCGATGGGCGGCATTCCCGGCAATGTGCTGCTGGCGTTCTCGGTGGAAGGCAAGTGAGGTAATAAGCCATAATTTGTGACCGGTCAGAAATTATGGCCACTTTGCTATACTGGCCATGTGAGTTCGATCAGCGCGTCCAAGTTCAAGGAACAATGCCTCTCTCTTCTCGACCGCGTGGATGACCAGGGCATCATCATCACTAAACACGGCAAGCCGGTGGCCAAGCTGGTCCGCATCGAAGCCAGCTCCGCCAACATGATCGGCGCCCTCAAGGGCAAGCTGAAAATCAAAGGGGACGTCTTCTCCACCGGCCAGCGCTGGAATGCTCAATCTTGATACCCATATCCTGCTCTTCGCACTCAGCGGGCAGCTCACCGCACGCGAGCGCCGGCTGCTGGCTTCCAATCAGTGGAGCATTTCGGCCATCGTGCTGTGGGAACTGGCCAAGCTGGCTCAATTGGGACGGATTGAACTGGACCTCGATTCTCCCGAGCTGACACGTCTGCTCGCGGGCGTGCACGTCTGGCCCTTGACCCTGGAAATCTGCCGAAAAGTCCGCAGCCTCGACTTCCACAGTGATCCGGCCGATGAGATTATCGCCGCTACCAGCCTGGTGCATCGTGTTCCGCTGCTGACACGCGACCGGTTGATCCGGCGCTCCAGAGTTCTCCAGTTCGCCCTGTGATTCATGTATACTGCGACCGCAGATCGTGAAAGCCCCGTCCCCATCGAACCAGGCTGCTCCCGCTGCCATCGGTTTTCGCGTGCACTCTGGCTGGGCCGCTTTGGTCGCGGTGACCGGACCATTCAAAACGCTCAACATCATCGACCGGAAACACATCACTCTCGCTGATCCATCGATCAAAGGTTCCGTCCAACCCTACCATGCCGCCGAGCCCATGCCGTACGTCGATGCTGAGCGGCTGATTCAGCGCTGCATCGATTCGAGCCGAAGCTTGGCGTTCTTGGAGCTGCGGAAAGCGCTTGACGATTTGCGCAGGAAGGGATATCGGGCCACGGCGTGCGCCCTCCTCCTCGCCTCTGGCCGGCCGCTGCCCGATCTTGCGGCGACGCTCGCTTCCCACGCGCTCATCCACACCGCCGAAGGAGAACTCTTCCGCGACGCCGTGGCTTATGCCGCCGCGCGCTGCGAACTCCCGATCCTGAAGCTGAAGGAGCGCGAGCTCCTGGACCATGCCGCCGTCCGGTTCGGCATTTCCGCAGCGGCGCTGCCACACCGTCTTTCCGAAATTGGCCGAACTCTCGGAACTCCCTGGCGCCACGATGAGAAGTACGCCGCGCTGGTTGCTGCGCTGGCTCTGGACGATGCCTAGTTGGCCGGCCGCAGCCCTTCCGTCGCGCCCAGCCCATGCTCGAGCCATCCCGGATACCAGCGGAAAACATTGCCCGTCAGGCTGCCGATGAAAATTTCACCCACGGGCGTTACATGGATCCAGTGGCCCGGGCTCTCCATCGCGCCCAAAATCTTGCCCGTGGAAAGGTCGATGTGCATGATGCGGCCCGCCAGCGTGTCGTAAGTGAGGTTCTCGATATTATTGCGGTGGGTGATGATCCACATCTCGTCTTTGGGCGTGATGAAGATATTCTGCGTCGCCCCGAGATGTGTCCACTGGCGCAGGAATTTTCCGTTGGGATCGAAGATCTGGATGCGGTTGTTTTCCCGGTCGCTCACGTAAACCGTTCCATGCGAATCGACGGCCACCGAGTGCGGCGTGTTGAACTCCCCGGGCCCGGTGCCACGCTTGCCCCAGTCCAGCAGATACTTCCCGTCGCGCGAAAACTTCACCACGCGCGAATTGCCGTAGCCGTCCGAGACATAGAACTCGCCCGTCGGCGCGAAGGCGATATCGGTCGGCCGGTCAAATGTGTGCGGATCCGTTCCCGCCTTCCCCTTGATACCCCACGAGCGCAGCAAATGGCCTTCGTTAGTGAATTCCATCACCTGGTGATCGCCGTTGTCCGTGATCCACACGTGATCCTGCTTGTCGATGCGCAGCCCGTGCGGATTGCCGAACAACCCCCTGCCCCACGAACGCAGGTATTTCCCTTTCGCGTCGAACACCACCAGCGGATCAGCCTTCGGGCCGCGATGGAACACGTAGACATGGCCCGCCGAATCTGTCGCCACCGACGAGACGCGCCCGAACTTCCAGCCGTCTGGCATGGTGTCCGGCTCTTCGCCAAACCGAATCTGCACGCGATATTTCAACAGTCCGCCTTCGTGCGGATACCAGCCTTGCTGGGCGATTCCGGTGACGACAGTCATAAGCGTAAGGGCAAGAACTTTCATGATAAGCCTCCGAAGGCCTGGTCCACTTGTTTTCTCAGAAACGCGAAATCGCGCGTGATGGCGCCGATCATCTCACTGGGCTCGTACTCCACGTGCAGCGAAATCGGCCCACTGAAGCCCGAGCCCGCCATCACCGAGAAAAACTTCGGCCAGTCCACCATTCCCTGCCCCAGCGGGCACATCTGCATGGTCCATTTACCGGCGCGCTTTTCCCAAGAAAAATCCTTGATCGCGACCATCTTGATACGTGCGAGCGCCATGCGCAGCGCGATCTGCCAGCCGCCCAGCCCGCCCTCGGCGGTGGCGTGGCAAGGATCGAAATAATAACCGATCCAGCGCGGGTCCATGTCGCCGATAATGTCGCGGGTGTCCCACACCGCTGCGCCCACGTTGAGTCCTGAATGGTTGTGAAATCCCGCTGCCACGCCGTGCTCCTTCCCCAGCGCAACCAGCCCCGTGACGTCGCGCCGCACCTCGCCGATGCGCGCCTCAATGGAATCCTGACCCCGATAGGGCCAGTACCCCAGTTTGAAGAAGGGCACGCCCAGCCGCCCGGCCGCCGCCACCGTGGGCCGCGCCGCCGGATCGGAGGGTGCAGTGAGCGAGGTAGTAATCATTGGAACTTCGAGGCCCGCCGCTCGAAGGGTCGCCACCGCGCGAGGCAGGTCTTCAGCCGCCCGCTCCGGCAGCACGTGCCCTTCCGGCCGCACGGTAAGATCGACGCCCCCGAAACCCAGTTGCTTTACGGTTCGGGCCAGCTCGGCATAGTTCATCTCTGGTAAGTGCTTCGAAAACAGGCACAAAGTGGGGCGCTTGGGCGGCGCGGCTGCCTGCCCGCGCGCCAGCGCCATCGTGCCCGCCAGCGCGGTCCCGCGCGTGAAATCCCGCCGGGTGATACAGTTCATAGGTGACCAGCTCCCTGTTATTCTATGCAAATGTGAAGACAGCTCTGGTTATTTTATGCCTCGGCGCTGGGATAACAATGGCAGCCCCCATTCAGGTCCACGGACATCGCGGCGCACGCGCCATGTGGCCCGAAAACACCATACCGGCGTTCGAGTACGCTATCGATCAGGGTGTTGACGCGCTCGAGATGGACGTCGCCGTCACAAAGGACGACGTGCTGGTAATCTCGCACGATCCATTGCTCAATCCCGAGATCTGCCGCGGCGTCGCCGGAACCAAGGTCATTCGCGAGCTGACCTTCGCCGAATTGCGTAGATGGGACTGCGGCGCGCTCGTCAACCCACAGTTCCCCAAACAGACGCTCGTGCCCGGTACGCGTATTCCCGCGCTCGAAGAAGTGCTGGCTCTGGCGTCGCGGGGCGCCTTCCTATTCAACATCGAAACCAAGATCTTCAAGGACCACCCCCAGTACACGCCATCTCCCGAGCGATTCGCTCAAATGCTGCTGCAAGCCATCGACCGCCACAATCTCCGCTCGCGCGTGATCGTGCAGTCTTTCGATTTCCGGACGCTCGTCGCTATGAAGAAGTTCGCCCCGGAGATCCGGCTGGCAGCTCTCGATGAAGACGAGAAACTGGGGGATTTCGTAGCCGTGGCCCGCAGCGCCGGGGCCGGGATCATCGCCCCGGAAAAAGGGCTGGTGACCCCTTCGCGGATCGTGGGGGCCCATCAAGCCAAACTGCAAGTTATTGCCTGGACAGCAAATACGCCCCAGGAATGGGATGCTCTCGTCGCCGCCGGGGTTGACGGCATCATCTCCGACGACCCGGCCGCCTTGATCGCCTACCTGAAACAGAAGAAATTACGCTAGAAAATCCCGCCGCCGGGCCGAAGAGATAGATGAGGAGAAGATGTATGGTGGGTCTCGACGGTCCGCTCCAAGGTCTCGCGCGCGCCCAGGAAAGCTTCGATAAAGCCACCTCGGATATCGCCAGGCCGCAATCGGTTGACCAGCAAAACCCGCAGGATCAGGTCTCGCTCAGCGACTCCATGGTCGCCCTCATGCAAGCCCGCAACGATTACGAAGCCAACCTGAAATCCCTCGAAACCAGCAACAACATGGCGAAGAAGTTGATCGACATGCTGGGGTAGCTTACGGCGTCTTCTCGCTGTGTGCCGACACCTTCAGGTGCTTGTAAAACCCCAGATCCTCGCCGGTCAGCATCTTGGTCGCGAAAATGATCTGCCCGGTGTGCTGCGCGAAATGTTCCACCACGTGGAAAATCGCGTCGAGCACCGTTAGATCGTATTTCTGAATCACCACGCGCTGGGTTAGCCGCTCCGGCGTCACCCGGCCGATCACCACGATCGCTTCTTTCACCGCTGATTCCAGCCGCCCTAGCAGTTCGGCGGTTTCCATCCCACCGCGCGCGGCGAACTCGGCGTCGCGCTCCCGCTTATCCGGTGCCCCGCCGACCCCCGAAATAATCCACTGCCTCACGTTCCCGCTCAGGTGCAGCACCAGGTTTCCGATGGCGTTCTCGTTCTCGTGGCCCCGCGCCCAGATCTCGTCCGGCTCCAGCTTGTTCACGCAATCCCGGATGCGCGACAGAAGCTGATCTAACTTCTTGGACGAAGCCTGGACAAAAATCTGCTCGACCTTCACAGCACTTCCTCTGACCAGCTCTCCAGCACTGATTTCACCTTGGCCGTGAACTGATCCGCCAGCGCGCCGTCAATCAGACGGTGATCGAAGGTAAGCGAGATATAACACATCGAACGGATGGCAATGGCATCGGCGATCACCACCGGCTCTTTGGTTACCGCGCCCACGCCGAGAATCGCCACCTGCGGCTGGTTGATCACCGGCGTCGCCATCATGCTCCCATAACTGCCGAAATTGGTAATCGAGAATGTTCCGCCCTGTACCTCGTCCGGTTTGAGCTGCCGCGAACGCGCGCGCGCTGCCAGGTCCACGATAGCGCGTTGCAGCCCCAGCACGTTCTTCTCATCGGCGTAGCGGATCACCGGAACGATCAGCCCGTTCTCGAGCGCCACCGCGATTCCGATGTTGATCTCGTTGTAATAGAGAATGTTCGTCCCTTCAATCGACGCATTCACAATGGGGTACGTCCGCAGCGCCTCGACCGTAGCCCGCACGACGAACGGCAGGTAGGTCAAGGATAGCCCGTACCGCGTCTGGAAATCCGCCTTCTGCCGGTCGCGCACTTTAGCCACATTCGTCATGTCTACCCGATGAATCGTGGTGACGTGCGCCGAGGTGCGCTGGCTCATCACCATGTGCTCGGCGATTTTCTGCCGCATGGTGCTCATCGGCTCCACACGCACCTTGGCCGTCGACGGAGCGGCGGGCGGCACGTAGGCCCGAGGCGCTTGAGCGGGTGGCGCTGGAGCGGCGGCAGGCTTCTGCGCTGGCGGAGCCGGACTCGGGGCTCGCGGGGCCTGCTGCTGCGCCAGGTGCGCCTCCATATCCTGTTTGGTGATTCGTCCGCCCGCTCCGGTGCCTTTCACCTGGCTGAGATCGATATTGTTCTCCCGCGCCATCTTCCGCACCAGGGGCGATAGTGGACCCGCGGGTTCCCCCGGCTCAGAATCCGGAGCAGCCGCGACAGTCACTGGCTGAGGCGCGGGCGATTGCGCCTGTACCGCTGGGGGCGGAGCGGCCTCGGCAGCCGGGGGCGCAGGCGCTTGAGCCTGTGCTGGCTGTTGCGGAGGCGCCGCGGCCGGCTTGGCGGCAGGTACCGTCGCGGCTCCCGCGCCATTCCCCCCGGCTTCGTCGATCCGCGCCACCACCGTGTTGATCCCCACGGTCTTTCCTTCCTCTACGAGCACCTCGCGCAGCGTGCCCGCCGCCGGAGATGGAATCTCGGTATCCACCTTGTCGGTCGAAATCTCGAACAGCGGCTCGTCACGCTCCACGTGGTCGCCCGCTTTCTTGAGCCACTTGGTCAGCGTCCCCTCGACAATGCTCTCGCCCATCTGGGGCATCACAACGTCAGTCATAAACCAGCTCTCCCGCCATCTCGAAATCGAACACGCGCCCGAAATGAACCACTAACCGCTCGATTACATCCTGCCGCCGGGCCATCACTCCCAGGTCCGCCATGGATGTGACCGGCTTTACCAGGCCGCACGGCACAATGTACTGGAAATAACTCAGATCCGTACTCACGTTCAGCGCGAAACCATGTGAAGTCACCCACCGGCTGATGTGCACCCCGATGGCCGCAAGCTTCGCGCCATCCACCCATACACCCGTCATGCCGGTAACGCGCTCACCCGCCAGGCCGAAATCCGCCAGCGTACCGATCATCACCTGTTCGATCGCGCGCACGTACGCTGCCACATCGCGCTTCCACTCGCGCAGATCCAGAATCGGATAGCCGACGATCTGGCCCGGACCGTGATAGGTGATGTCGCCCCCACGGTCCGTGTGATGGAACGCGATGCCCGCGCGCTCAAGCACTTCCTCCCGCGCCAGCAGGTTCTCGATGTGTCCATTGCGGCCCAGGGTGATCGTCGGCGGGTGCTCGACGATGAGAAACTGGTCCGGGATCTCCCCGCGCTTGCGCTTATCCACCAGCGCGCGCTGCTGCTCGAACGCCTCGCCGTAACCCATGCGCCCCAGGTCCCGCCACTCGCAGCTACGCATTGATCGCCAGACCGTAAACGTTGTTGAAAGCTTCGCCCATCGCTTCATATAGCGTGGGATGCGCATGTATGGTCTGCATCATGGTCTCGACCGTGGCCTCGGCTTCCATGGCCGCCACCGCTTCGCCGATCAGCTCGAACGCCTCCGGCCCGATGATGTGGACGCCCAGAATCTCGCCGTACCGTTCGTCCGCCACTACCTTGACGAACCCGTCATGCCGCCCGAGAATCGTGGCCTTACTATCAGCCATGAACGGAAACTTGCCGACCTTCACCTGATACCCCTGGGCGCGGGCCTGCGCCTCGGTCAGTCCCACGCTGGCGATGCCCGGCTCGGTATAGGTTGCGCTGGGGATGCGGTTCCGGTTCACTGGTGTCGCGGGCTTGCCCGCCATGTGGCCCACCGCAACCATCCCCTCGCGGGTCGCCACGTGCGCCAGTTGCGGCGTGCCAGCCACGATGTCGCCGATGGCGTACACACCCGGCTCGCCCGTTCGCTGCCACTGGTCCACCTTCACGAAGCCGCGGTCCAGTTCGATCTTCGTGTTCTCGATCCCGACCTTGTCGGTGTTCGGCTTGCGCCCCACTGCGACCAGCAGCTTCTCAGCCGCCAGCACTTCTTTGTTCCCGTTGCTTAGCGTGACCGCGATCCGGCAGCAGGAATCCACCACCTCGACGCTTTCTACTCTCGCGCCCGTCTCGATACGGATCTTGTTCTTGCGAAATACCCGCTCCAGCTCCTTCGAGATTTCTTCATCTTCCACCGGCACGATGCGCGGCAGCATCTCGAGAATCGTGACCTCGGTCCCGATGCGGCTGAAGATCGACGCGAACTCCACACCTACCGCGCCCGCCCCGATGATGGCCAGCGTCTTGGGGATGGCTGTCAGGTTGAGAATTTCAATATTCGTCAGAATGCGGACCGGATCGGGCTTCAACCCCGGCAACATGCGCGCTTCCGAGCCAGTGGCCAGGATGATGTAGTTGGCCTGCAGCGTCTGCGTCCCCTGCTCGCCCCGGACTTCCACTCGCCCGCCGCCCTTCAGCGTGGCGTAGCCCTTAATCCACTCGACCTTGTTCTTCTTCATCAGGAATTCGACGCCTTTGGCATGCTTGGCGACGATCTTGTTCTTGCGGTCGACGACTTTGGGATAGTCGATGCGCGGCTTCTCGCACAGGATGCCTTCTTCGTCGGAATGTACGAAGCGCTCCCAGACGTCGGCCGTGTGCAGCAAAGATTTGGTCGGAATGCACCCCACGTGCAGGCACGTTCCGCCGAGTTTAGGGTCTTTCTCGATGATCGCGGTCTTCAGCCCGTACTGGCCGGCGCGCACCGCCGCCGAATAGCCGCCCGGACCGCTCCCGATAACAATCAGATCGTAAGCCACTTTTTCCATTCTACATAGACAAAACCCGCAACCGCGCGGATTTTGAAACGTCCCCTACAATTAGATGGTGCGGCCGCTCCTCGCGCTTCTTTTGCTCCTCGCGCCCGCGGCGGAGTTCGCGCAGACCGCCAAGCCCCGCACTGCTCGCAAAGCCGCGCCCAAAACCGCGCCCGCCACACGCTGGCCCATTGAGAGCCTCGCAGTCGAAGGAAATCAGAACTACGCCGGGGAGCCCATCCTTGCCGTGACCGGGCTCAAGGTCGGACAACTGGCCGGCAAGAGCGATTTTGAAGCCGCCCGCGACCGCATTCTCGCCACCGGCTTATTCGCAAACGTCGGATACCGCTTCGTTCCCTCCAAGGATTCCAACGGTTATGTCGCTTCTTTTCAGGTGGTCGAAGTCACGCCGGTCTACCCGGTGGTTTTCGAAGGCTTGCCCGCCAAGACGGCTGACTTGCATTCCCTTCTCAAATCCAAAGACCCGCTCTACGCCGGCAAGCTTCCCGGTACCGCCGAGGTGCTGGCGCGTTACTCCACGTGGATCGAAGAATTCCTCTCCGCCAAGAATCAGAACCAGAAGGTGGTCGGCAAGCTGGGGCCCACCGGAGCCGATCAGTTCGGGGTCGTCTTCCGATCCGCGAAACCTTTACCCGCCGTTGCCCAGGTAAAGTTCACCGGCAATCAAGCGCTGTCAACCCAGTTGTTGCAGAGCAAGATCGCCGAAGCCGCCATAGGGTTTCCGTACACCGAAGACACCTTTCGCGCGCTGCTCGATAATTCCGTCCGCCGGCGATACGATGCCGTGGGCCGTGTGGCGGTCTCATTTCCGAAGATCACGGTCGAAAAGGCGCAGAACGTGGACGGCGTAGTGGTGGATGTGACAGTCGCGGAGGGCCCGGAGTTTAAGCTGGGCGAAGTCCAGTTCGCCGGCAAGTACCTCGCGAAGGGCGCCCAGCTGCAGAAGGTCGCCAAGTTCAAGATCGGCGAGACCGCCAACTTCGATGAAATCTCGAGCGGCATCGTCCGCATCCAGAAATCTCTCGAGCGCCAGGGCTACATCCGCGTCACGACCAGCGTCGACCGCGCCGTCCACGAGAAGACCAAGACCGTCGACATCACCATCCACATCGAAGAAGGCCCGCTGTTCACCATGGGCAAGCTCACCATCGAGGGCCTCGACCTCAACGGCGAAGCTGGCATCCGCAAGCTATGGGCCACCAAGGAAGGCCAGCCGTTCGACGCCGAGTACCCCGACTATTTCATGAACCGCGTCCGTGAAGACGGACTTTTCGACAACCTGCACAACAACAAGGCGTCCACAAAGGTGGATGAACAGAATCACACCGTGGACGTTACTCTCCGGTTCCACTGATCTTCCACAAAATCTGCCGCAGCATTCCCAGGACCAGCGGCACATCACGCGCGTTCAGATCGAGCCGCCTCACCAGCCGCCGGACCTTGTTTTTTGTCGATGCCGCGGTCCGCGGGTTGATGTATCCACTGCGGCCTAGCGCATCCAGCAGCAGTTCGGTCACCTGTTCGGTCTCGCCGGCGTTCGCAGGTTTGGGCGCGCGTGCCGGCGCCCGCGCCGCGTCCAGCTCTCCTCGCGACAGCTCGTACAGGCATACCGCCACCGCCTGCCCGAGATTCATGGAGTGCTGCCGGTCCGCCGTAGCGATGCGCATCAGCCAGTGGCAGTGCGCCAGGTCTTCATTGCTCAGCCCGAATTTCTCCGACCCGAACAGCACCGCCACCGGCGCGGTGCGCATCTGCCGGCGGATCAGCCGCGCTCCCAGTTCAAGGCGTCGCAGCGTGTGCTCCAGCTCCCGATGCCCCAGCGACGTCGTCCCCACCACCAGCGCGCAATCCGCCACCGCCTCCGCCACCGACCGGGATTCCTCTGCCGCTTCCAGAACCTCCCGCGCCCCGATCGCCGACCGCGCCTCGCGAAACGCCACCTCGTACGGATTCACCACGCGCAGCCGTGAAAACCCGAGATTGAACATGGCCCGCGCCGCCGCCCCGATGTTTAGGGGATTGCGCGGAGAAATGAGAACTACGCGAAGACCCGATTCCTCCACTACCACGGCGCCATCTTCGCAGCATCCAGCTCGAAGCACTGGTGCCCCTTCAAATGACGCCAGAACGGGGAAGGTTGCTGGAACTCCGAATCACTGTCGGCGCTCGCCGTCTCAAACGTGGCGCAGAGTTCATAACTGGTGCCTGTCTTGGGGTGGTATTCGTACGGGCTGTTCAATAGCGGATCGCTCAAATGCAGCAGAGGGCCCGGTGCCAGTTCGGCCAGCGTCGCGGGAAGCTGAGGCTTCTGACGGGCCTGCAACATCTGCGCGATCGTGCGCAAGTCGGAGACACGGCGTTCATCGGCGCTGATGGCCCGCTGGTCCCGCGGCGGTCCCAACAGGCGGAATCCGAAGGCCAGCACCGCCACGACCACTGCTGCCGCCCCCACTGCCAGCGCCACATCCCTATGTCTCGCCATCTGCGGCGCGCCTCTTCAGGAAACCGAGGTAGTACCAAAAGATGCTACCCGCAATGGCGATCACCGTCAGCGCTTTCAAAACGAAACGCGCCGTCAGCTCGCCGCGCAGGAAATACGACAGAAACGTGATCAAGTCCCCGATCACGATCCCCGCCGTGACCAGCAGCGCAATGTAGGTGAGCCACTTGCGTACGCCCGATTCGACTTTTTCCGGATTTTTTTCGACTTCGCGCACGATGAACCGCATCACCAGCAGAAAGATCGGGAAGACCACAATAATGCAGGCCATTTCAGAGGAAACCGCATAGCGGGATGTCTCGAACTGCCGTTGTACCAGCGGATCGGGGAGCAAGCGATCGATAAACGTAAACAGCAGCGATCCCAGGGCGATCGCCCACGTCGCCAGCGTGGAAAACGCCAGCAGATACAGAAAGGCGTCGCGCGCCGACTCCCCGGCTCCCTCGCCGCGCGTGGGCAGTGCCAAACCCGTCAGGTTCTCGTAACGCCGCCGGAAGGCGGCGTAGATTTCCTTGGCAGCCCAGCCTTCCTCGCGCAGAAGGTTGACCAGGAACTCGTCCGAAGCTCCTTTGCTTTTGGCGGCCTCGATGAAGCCGTTGAGCCGTTCGGACTTGCTCGTCTGCTCCATCGCGAATCCATTCTATCGCGCGGGGCCGAACGCTGCGGGCCGCTCCATCGAGCATGTTTAACCCCCAGCCTGGCCTCACCGTCAAGCATTCCCTCTACGTCGGCCCCGGGGCCCTCGTGATGCGCTGCAGTTCGCCGTAATCCAGCCAGTTCAGGTGGCAGAAGGAGCAGTCGTCGATCACGATATTGCCCGGACCCGCGTAATAATGCGTATCCATCCGCCGGTGGCATTGCGGGCAGTCCGTGTGCCGCTCCAGATCCTTGGGATCCGGCGGACTGGGCATGATTCCCTCGTGCGCGGCATGGGCGCGCAGGTCCTGCGTCAGCTCGACGAAAAAATCCATCGAGACGAGTAGGCCGCGGCAGCGGTCGCAATACAGGATGCGGCAGCCGTTCAGGGCCGCGTGAATCAGCGGAACGGAGCAGACCGGACACAACAGCGACGAGGGCTCGCCCAGCACGCGCACGCCATCCTCGTTCTCCTTCGGGAAGTAGAGGTTCTTGCAGTAATCGCAGCGCAGGTAATCCTTGTCTTGTTCGAGCCGCATCGGCGCCCCGCAGCTTGGGCAGTTCATCCGGCCTGTCTCCCTCTGTGGCAGCTTGCCACATTTTGAATGCAAGGTCACGTTTCGTGCGCTGCTCGTTGCAACTCAATCAATGCCACCGTCCTTGATTGATTCCCACAAAAAACAATTTACACTTTAATTGTTTTGCGATATCATATTCCTGCTCTGGCCAACTTAGACCGCGCGACTATGGATATAGCCGCTCAGATCTCCCTGAATCGTGAGGAGATGGAACAGAGACGTCTCGAGGCAGCGCAGGATCTCCTCAACGGCCTCTCTCAATCGAAAGTCGCACGTAAGTTTTCCGTCAGCCGCACGACAGCTTCCCGCTGGTATCGCGCGCTGGCCAACAAGGGGGTGGATTCGCTCAAGCGCCGCAAGGCCACTGGACGGCCTAGCCGCCTTACCAGGGAGCAACTCGATCGCGTCGCTCAGATGTATCGCGAACGTCCCATGGCCTATGGTTTTGCCGACGATCACTGGACCACGGCCCGCATGGCGACCGTGATCGAGAGCCAGTTCGGCGTGCACTATGACCGTGATCACGTCGGCCGTCTGCTCTATAAGCTGGGGTTGCGGGAGCGCAAGCCGCGCGTCCGCAACGCCGTGCCTTACGCTTCGCAGTATTCTCCGAACACGGCTCTGAGCCGGTCGGAGATCTCGCCTAGCGTGGCGTAAACAGCGGCGGCGTCCAGGATCAGCGGCATCAGGTTTTCTTGGCCTTGTGCCGCCTGTTCCAGCCGTTCGAGGCGCTCCGTGACCAGCTTGCCGTCACGCCCGGCGCGCAGTTGGCGCAGGCCTTCTATCTGCGCTTTCTCGATCGCCGGATCGAGCCGGAACGTGGGGATTTTCCGGTCTTCCTCCATGCGGAACCGGTTGACGCCCACGATAACGGTATCTCCGCGCTCGACGGCCTTCTGGTATGCGAAGGCTGCGTCCTGGATTTCGCCCTGGATGAAGCCTCGCTCGATGGCTCTGAGCGTCCCGCCCATGGCGTCGATGCGGTCGAGGTATTCGCGCGCACCGCGTTCGATCGCGTCCGTGAGGGATTCTATGTATACGCTGCCGCCCACCGGATCGGCGGCGTTGGTGACGCCGCTCTCGTACGCGATGATTTGCTGCGTCCGCAACGCCAGGCGCGCGGATTCCTCGGTTGGCAGTGCGAGCGCTTCGTCCCGTGAGTTGGTGTGCAGCGATTGCGTTCCGCCCAGCACCGCGGCCAGCGCCTCGATCGATGTCCGGATTACGTTGACATCCGGCTGCTGCGCCGTAAGCGTAGACCCGGCCGTCTGCACATGAAAGCGCAACACCAGCGACTTCGGGTTTCTAGCGCCAAAACGCTGCCGCATCAGGTGCGCGTAGAGCCGGCGCGCCGCCCGGTACTTGGCGATCTCTTCGAGAAAATTGCTATGTGCGTTGAAAAAGAAAGAAAGCCGGGGCGCGAAGTCATCGATGGCCAGGCCGGCAGCCTGCGCGGCTTCGATGTAGGCGATGGCGTTGGCGAACGTGAACGCCACTTCCTGCACCGCTGTAGACCCGGCCTCGCGGATATGATACCCGCTGATCGAGATTGTGTTCCACTCGGGCAACTCCAGGCCCGCCCAGGCGAACAGGTCGGTCACGATACGCATCGAGGCCCGCGGCGGATAAATATAGGTGCCGCGCGCGATGTACTCCTTGAGGATGTCGTTCTGGACCGTGCCGGCCAGCTTTCGCGCGTCGGCACCCTGTCGCCGCGCCACCAGGACGTAGAAGGCCAGCAAAATAGCCGCCGTCGAATTGATGGTCATCGACGTGGAGACCCGCTCGAGCGGGATGCCATCGAACAGGCGCTCCATGTCCGCCAGCGACGAGATCGCCACGCCCGTGCGGCCCACTTCCCCTGCGGCCAGCGGATGGTCCGCATCCATGCCCATCTGCGTGGGGAGATCGAAGGCTACCGAGAGTCCGTTGGTGCCTTGCGACAGCAGATATTTGTAACGCTGGTTGCTTTCTTCGGCGGTTCCGAAGCCTGCATACTGCCGCATGGTCCACAGGCGGCTGCGATACATGTCGGAATAGATGCCACGGGTGTACGGGAATTCACCCGGCTTGCCGAGTTCGTGACTCACGAGCGTGAGATCTTGCGCGCGCGCCGGAAACAGGAGATGCCGTATCCGGCCATGATGGTGACGAAAGCAACCGTCAGGATGAGCCTTAGCAGGCTTCCCTGGCCGCCTTCCAGTTCACGGAGGGTCTTGATCCCGGACGGAATCGGCCAGACCGCAAGAGCCAGAAAAAGGAATCCGATGACTTCGTGCCAAAGGGCACGAACCGGGCGCATTACCGCCGGTACTACGTGGCGGACCAGTTGATATCCTTGGTTCACCATGCGGCCGGCGGTCATGTCCTCATGGTAGCAAAGGGGTTGGACACAGGTGCGGAAGGCCGGGTGTTGGGGCAAGCTTTCATCCAATAACGTGCGGCCTACCGTATGTAACTAATGGAACAACAGGATTTCGCCGATTAGTAGCTTGTGGAGCACCATCGGGGTCCACTACAATCGGAACGGGCAATGAACCGGCGCTCCTCCGCGAGTAGTGAACAATATGTAACGTTTACCCGGTTGGGCGCATCGGAGTAGTGGGAGTCTTTCTAAGGCTGAATGGCCTCAGGGGAAGGGGCTGAATTTGGAAGAACGTCTGAAAGCCTTGATGCAGGAACTCGGAAACGCCATCAACGATTCCTTGTCCGATTCGGATCGTATTGCTGAAGCCATCGGCGAGATCAAGCAGGCTGGTTACGACGTATTCCTGGTGCTTGAGGCAACCATCGGCTTCAACAAGCGTGAAGATGACGATGATGATGATGCTGACGATGCCGGTGAGCCCGAAGTCCGCCCCGAAGTGAAGCGCGTCTTCGAATCGACGGGAAAGATAAGATTCACCAGCCAGGATCAGCGCTTCCTGCGCGCCCTCAAAATCGCCGTCGACGAAGATTTAAAGTAGGGCGGCCTCAACCCGTCAGCTTCTGATAGACCTGCCAGGTCTCACTGGCTGCCTTTTCCCAGCTAAAACCCCGCGCCCGTTCGATGCCGCGCTGTACGAGCCGTTCCGCCAATGCCTGATCGTGAATGAGTTCTTCGATCGCCGTTGCGACGTCTTCCACGCTCTCGGGATCGACCAAAAGCGCAGCGTCGCCGCAGACTTCAGGCAGAGCCGCGCGCCGCGCCGCAATCACCGGCACCCCGGCAGCCATGGCTTCGAGCACCGGCATTCCGAAACCTTCATCCAGCGAAGGGAACGCGAAAATGCGCGCCCGCGCGTACCATTTCGCCAATTCTGCAGCCGAAACGTAACCCAGCACTTGTACATCGCCGCGCCGCGGGCTGGCAGCAATCCGGGCCAGTATCCCGTCGGCTCCATAGCCCTCCGATCCGGCCAGCACCAGCCTCCAGCCCGGCGGCGTCCGCTCGAACGCCGCCACCAGCCGCTCGATATTCTTCCGCCGCTGGATAGCGCCCACATTCAGCACGATATTCTCGCGCGGCGCGGCTCCCGTAGGCGCAATATGATTGACGCCGTGATGCACCACGTGTATTCGTCCGCGCTCCACGCCGAGCAGTTGCTCCACCTGAAGCGCCGTGAACGCCGACACCGCAATGATCGCGTCCGATTCACCCGCCGCCCGGCGCGCCTGCTCCGCGAACCGGCGGCGAAACTCGGGCGTCGAATAATCGCCCGTCAGCACGAACAGATCGTGAAAGGTGGAAATGGTCCGGCGGAACCGGATTCCAGGCAGCCGCTGGTTCAACCCGTGGAAAAACTCCCGCGAACGCGGAAACAGGGGCTCATAAAGTAGCGCGCGGCGCGCGTTGGGCGGAAGCAACGCGCCGAGTGAGCGCAGATAGCGATGCGGCCGGTAACAGAACGCGAAATGCTGCTCGGGATGGCCGGCTGCCAGCGTGCGCAACAGCTCGCGCGAATACACTCCCACTCCGGATAGATTTTCTCCCACGCTGTAAGTGGCATCGAGCGCGATTCTCGGAACGCTCATCGCCGGACTGTAAGGCGCGCTGGCATCGGGACGCGGAGATTGTATCATCCCGGCGCGCCCCGGGACATCATCAGGAAAAGTACCGAAAAATCGGTAACCCCCAGATTTTCGGCACCCATCTCGGCACCCTCGCTGCATTCCCATTAAACTAAGACACTTCAACCTTTTGAGCACCCGCACTTTCCCGACTCCGGGCAGGACGGCTTAGGTTTGGCTGGTCGAATGCTTTAATTATGCGCACAGGAATGGCAATGCTCAAGATCACAAACAGCGCAACAGTTAACGAAGACAGATGGATATTATGCGGACAACTAGCGGGACCGTGGGTAGCGGAGCTCCGCTCGAATTGGGCTCAGGTGCGCGACCCATCTCGCGGCCGAAGGTATGTGATTGATTTGAGTGACGTAACTCTCATCGATAAGAGTGGAGAGAGTCTACTTGGGGAACTTAGGGACGAGGGCGCCGAGTTCGTGGCGACGGGCGTGTACACCAAACACCTTCTCGAAAACCTCAAGAGTAAGGAAGAGCGGCCGTTCCAGAAGTGATAGTTGGATGCGTTCAATACCGAAAAGCAAAGGGCGAGCTAGTTCAGTCGTGATTTTGTACAGAGTAAACGTACTTCAGAGGAGAAACAGAATGCAAACCCGCATGGCTATCTGGGCCACAGTTCTATTGACCATCGCGTTGTTGACTACGGCTGCTTGCACTACGAAGACATCTGCGGCGATTCCACAGCCTGCGCCGGACGTGGAGGTAGCGACGGTCGAGCAACGCGACGTTCCCATTTATCACGAGTGGATTGGCACGCTGGACGGAATGGTCAATGCGGCCATCAGGGCGGAGGTAACCGGTTATCTGCTTTCGCAAAAATATGCCGAGGGTTCCTTCGTGCGAAGAGGACAGTTGCTGTTCGAGATCGATCCCCGGCCATTTCAAGCCGCGCTCGCTCAGGCGGAGGGACAGCTCGCCGTGGCAAGAGGACAGCTTGCTCAGGCCAAGGCGCAGTTGACGCAAGCCCAAGCACAGCTCGCGCAATCGGCCGCGAACCAACAAAGAGCACAGCTGGACGTCGATAAATACACGCCGCTCGCCAAACAGCAAGCGGTCACGCAGCAGGAACTCGACAACGCCGTGCAGAATAACATCGCTTACACAGCCCAGATCGAGGCCTCGAAAGCTGGTGTAGAAACGGCCAAGGCGCAGATTGAGGCGAGCAACGCAGCGGTCGAATCCGCTCAGGCCGCGGTGGAAGCAGCCAAAGTGAATACCGGCTTCACACACCTGACCTCGCCCATTGATGGAATCGCCGGGCAAGCTCAGGTGCAGGTGGGCAATCTCGTCAGTCCCAGCAGTGGTGTGATTACCACAGTTTCGACACTTGATCCGATCAAGGCAAATTTCACGGTCGGGGAACAGGAGTATCTGAGCCTGACGCGTGGCGCCGGAAACGATCTGGCGAAGGTGCAACTCGAGCTGATTCTGGCCGACGGCGGCACCTATCTGCAAAAGGGCAAGTTCTCCTTCGCGGATCGCCAGGTGAATCAGAGCACCGGCGCGATTCAGTTGACGGGGCTCTTCCCGAATCCCGGGAGCAGGCTGCGGCCGGGCCAATACGGCAGGGTCCGTGCAGCAATCGAGACCCGCGCGGGTGCGCTGCTCATTCCGCAGCGCGCTGTGACGGAACTGCAAGGCGGTTTTCAGGTCGTCGTCGTGGATAGCGCAAACACGGTCCGCATTCGGAAAGTGAAACTCGGCGAAAAGACAGGCTCGATGTGGGCCGTGGCCGAAGGCCTAAAGGCGGGCGAACGCGTGGTGGCCGAGGGCGTCCAGAAGGCTCGTCCCGGCACGCAAGTCATCCCGAAGCCGTTCGTGGAGGGAAACTGAGATGTCTAAATTCTTCATTAGGCGGCCGATCGTAGCCATGGTCATCGCGATTCTGACGGTGATCGTAGGCGCCGTCACGATCGCATCTCTGCCGGTAGCCCAATTTCCGAATATCGTACCTCCGGAAATACAGCTTCAAGCCTCCTTTGTCGGGGCGGATGCGCAGACACTGGAGCAGTCCGTCGCCACCCCCATCGAGCAGCAAATAAATGGCGTGGACAACATGAACTACATGTATTCCTTAAACGCCACGGGCAACTCGCAAACCACGCTGGTTGTAAACTTCGATGTCAAATCGGACCCGAATACAGATCTGATTCTGACCCAGTCGCGCGAGCAACTGGCCACCGGTCAGCTTCCGCCTGACGTTAACAGTTTCGGGGTCACCATCAAAAAGTCACCGACCGCTCCGCTCATGTTGGTCTCCCTGTTCTCGCCACGCGGCACGCGCGACGCAAAATTCATGGCTAACTACGCCTATATCAGCCTTAACGATCCCATCGCGCGCTCCTACGGTGTCGGCCAGACGACGGTTTTCGGCGCGGGCCAATATGCCATGAGGCTTTGGGTGAAGCCTGACCAGTTGGCGAAGTTGGGTATCACGGTCACCGATATCGTTAGCGCCGTCCAGGCGCAGAGCACGGTGAACCCCGCCGGTCAGGTCGGCGGCGAGCCCGCACCCGGCGACCAGCAATTCACCTATTCCGTCCTTGCTCAAGGCCGCCTTACCTCTCCCGAGCAATTCGGGAATGTCATAGTCCGCGAAACCCCGGATGGCGGAATCGTCCGCGTAAGAGACCTCGCGCGCATCGAGTTGGGCGCTCAGGACTATAGCATTGTCAGCCGCTTGAATGGTAAGAACGCCGCGATCGTCGCCGTCTACCAGTTGCCGGGTTCTAATGCCGCCCAAACGGCCGCGGGCGTCCGGAAGCTGATGTCTCAGATCAGGCAGCGCTTCCCCGACGACATGGAATACACCATATCGCTTGACCAGACGGCCGCAGTGACGGAAGGCATGAGGGAGATCGTTCAAACCTTGGTCATCGCCATCCTGCTGGTGATCCTTGTGATCTACCTATTCCTGCAGGACTGGCGCGCTACACTCATCCCATTGCTGGCTGTGCCCGTTTCGCTGGTGGGCACGTTTCTGTTCTTCCCGCTGTTCGGTTTCTTTATCAATACGCTGTCGATGTTCGGGTTGGTGCTGGCCATCGGCCTGGTGGTGGATGATGCCATCGTCGTCGTCGAAGGTGTACAACGCCACTTTGAGGAGGGTCTGGCGCCGAAAGATGCCGCTCGAAAAGCCATGGAAGAGCTCACCAGTCCCGTCATCGGTATTGCCGTGGTTCTCTCGGCGGTCTTTGTACCCACGGCACTCATACCGGGTATTACCGGAAGGTTGTATCAGCAATTCGCCGTCACCATCGCCATCTCGGTGGTCCTCTCGGCCTTTAACGCTCTTACGCTGAGTCCTGCCCTTGCCGGGCTGCTGCTGCGGCCAAAGAAAGAGAGCCACGGGCTTCTCCGAAGGTTCTTTGACTGGTTCAATCGAATGTTCGGGCGCGGCACTGAGCTCTATGTCCGTCTATGCGGTGGGTTCCTTCGGAAGAGTGCGTTGGCTCTGGCGGTGATTGCGGCTTTCGCTATCGGCGCCGGTTTCTTTGGCAGCCGGCTGCCCTCGAGCTTCCTGCCGGATGAAGACCAAGGCTACCTCTTCGTCAACATGCAGCTCCCGAATGCAGCTTCGCTGGAACGAACGGCGGCGGCATCGAGACAGGTTGAGCGGATCCTCGCAGAGACGCCCGGCGTCCAGTACACCACAAGCGTTGCCGGCTTTAGCTTGCTCAGCTTTGTCCGGACCAGTTACAACGCCTTCTATTTCGTCACTCTGAAGCCCTGGGGCGACCGCTCAACGAGCGCGGAACAGTTTCAGGAGATCAAGGCGCACCTCAACCGGGAACTCAGCAGGCTTCCGCAGGGAACCGTCTTCAGTTTCTCGCCACCCGCGATCCCTGGAGTGGGCACTTCCGGCGGATTTACGTTCGTGCTTGAGGACCGGGCCGGGCGGGACGTTCAGTTCCTGGCAAGCAACCTGGACAAGTTCCTGGCGGCCGCTCGCAAGCGTCCCGAAATTGGCTCGATCAGCACAACGTTTCTGCCGAGCGTGCCGCAGAAGTTCGTGGATGTCGACCGGGAGAAGGTACTGAAGCAGGGTGTGGCCGTCAGTGATGTTTACAAAACCATTCAGGCTTTCATGGGCGGGCAGTTCATCAACTACTTCAACGATTTCGGCCGTACATGGCAGGTGTACGTGGAGGCGGAAGCGCCTTACCGGTCGAATCTGGAGAACGTGGGGCAGTTCTATGTGCGCAACAGCAGCGGGGAGATGGCGCCGCTTTCGGCGCTGGTGAATTTCGAGTCGCGTTTCGGACCCGAGTTCACCATGCGCTACAACGAGTACCGTTCGGCGCAGCTCAACGGCAGCGCCGCGCCCGGTTACAGCTCGGACCAGGCGACAGCGGCCCTGGAAGACGTCTTCAAGCAAACCATGCCTAGCGAAATGGGATTTGACTACATGGGCATGTCTTATCAGGAGCAGAAAGCACGGGAGGGAGTGCCGGCTACGGTCATTTTCGGGTTCTCGCTCATGTTCGTCTTTCTAGTCCTGGCAGCACTTTACGAGAGCTGGTCGCTACCGTTCAGCGTGCTCCTGGGCACGTCGGGGGCGGTGTTCGGGGCTTTTGGAGTCTTGTGGCTTCGCCGAATGGTCGCCAACGCTTTCTATCCGGCTTATACGGTGCAACTCGAGAACAACGTTTATTCCCAGATCGGCCTGGTGATGCTGATCGGCCTGGCCGCCAAGAACGCGATTCTGATTGTCGAGTTTGCCAAGGAAAGGTATGAAAGTGGGATACCTCTGGCGGACGCCGCGCTCGAAGCGGCAAGGCTTCGGCTGCGTCCCGTTCTGATGACCTCGTTTGCGTTCATTCTCGGTTGTGTGCCGCTGTGGACGGCGTCTGGCGCGGGCTCGGTGGCGCGCCAGATCATGGGCACGATCGTAATCGGCGGCATGCTGCTCGCGAGTTCCGTCGACATCCTCATCGTTCCGGCAATCTTCTATCTGGTGGAGAAAATCTCGGGCGCGGCACGGCTGCCAGGGGGCGCGCCCGAGATGCTTCCCTCACCTGGGCAAGGAGACTGAAATGAGCTATCGAGCGATGGCTGTTTTGATCGCCGCGGGTTGGATGACTGCTTGCACGGTCGGACCGAATTATCACCGGCCGGACGTGCAGGTGCCACAAACCTTCCGCGCTCCCGACCCGCTGCCGGCCCCGCAAGCGGAGTCTTTCGCGGACCTGAAGTGGTGGGAGGTTTTCAAAGACGAGGATTTACAGCAATTGGTCAGGATAGCGCTCCAGCAGAATTACGATCTCCGTGATGCGGTCGCCCGAGTGGAGGCGGCGCGGGCAAACCTGGGGATCACGCGGTCCGATCAATTTCCGCAAGTGGGAGCGAGCGGAGATCTACAGTTCACGCGGCTTTCCAGGGATGGTTCGTTGTCGCTGCCCCGTTCGTTTGTGTCATCGCAGAATCGCAATTGGGGTGAGGCATCACTCAACCTGCTGTCATTCGAAATAGACCTTTGGGGACGCTTACGGCGAGCGACCGAAGCCGCCCGCGCGAATCTCTTGAGCGCGGAAGAGAATCGCAAAGCTGTTGTCACCACGTTGGTGAGCGATGTAGCAACGGCGTACTTCACGGTACGCGAGCTGGATTACGAATTGGAAATCTCCAAGCGGACGCTCGACACCAGACGGACCTCGCTGCAGCTCGTGCAAGCGCGTCAGGGTGGAGGTGTCGCGACCCTGCTGGATTTGCGCCAGACCGAGCAACTTGTGGATACCGCCGCCGAAACCATCCCCACGCTTCAGCAGCAGATCGAGCAGACCGAGAACCAAATCAGCCTTCTGTTTGGCAAGAATCCAGGAGAGATGATGCGCCAGAGTCGGTTCAACGAGGACCTGTTTCCGCCTGAGGTGCCAGCAGGCTTGCCATCTGATTTGTTGGAACGGCGGCCTGATATTCGCGCTGCTGAGCAGAACCTCATTGCGGCGAACGCTCAAATTGGAGTCGCCAGAGCCGCATATTTCCCGCAGTTAAGCCTAAGCGGAATTCTAGGTGGTCAGAGCACGCAGTTATCGAGCCTGTTCAGCGGTCCGCACAGCGCGTGGAGCTTTGTGCCGCAGATCACGCAGCCGATATTCACGGCCGGACGTCTCCGATCAAACGTCAGATTCGCGCAAGCCCAGAGAGACAGCGCGCTCGTTCAATATCAGAAGACGATCCAGACTGCGTTTACGGAGGTGTCGAACGCCCTGATTGCTCACCAAAGGGTACGGGAAAGCCGTGTTCCACAGGAGGCGCTGGTCGCAGCTCTTGAAGATCGGAAACGCCTGGCGTATGCACGATATACCGGCGGCGTGGATACTCAGCTCAATGCGCTCGATGCCGATCGCGATCTGCTCCAGGCGGAGCTGGATCTCCGGCAAATCCGGTTGAACGAACTACTGAGCGTAGTCCAGCTATACAAGGCGCTCGGCGGTGGTTGGCAGTAACTTCTATTGATGTCCGCTTTAGACATCATGCCCGCGCTCAAATTCACGGACTGTGGTGCCTAGCGGCGCGCCCTGGACCGCTTCGGGCCGTTCTGAAGAACGCTTTCCCATCAAGAGGGAAAGGCAGAGAGTAGAAACCAGCAGCCGCCTACGGCCTCCAGATGGTCGGCGACGACGCTGCTCCGCAAGGAGAAAAAGTCGGGTGACTCAGTCCGTTACAACGTAGCAGCACACCGCCCAACAGGGACTGAATGCCAGCGAAGCCTCGCCCGGATTCAGCTCGGCGGGGAAATATTGCTCTTGACATTTCCCCTTATATAACTAGCGGGAGGAGAGATTTTCGTTCGGGGCCGTCGTCCGTTTTGTCGGCGGCCACTGTGCGGCGCCGTGGCGGCCCGCTTCTTCCATTGCGCATGCAGTATCAATAGTGCGGCATCGCGCTCGGCATCCCTGTCGGCTTGCGTCACCATCGCGTCGGCAATCAGACGGTTCCGGTTCTCCATCAGCACGTGGCCCAGGTACGCCAGGCGTGCCTCGCTGCCTTGAGATTCCGATACAGCCGGGAGTCGGGATCGGTCTTGGATTGGTGCGTGTCGTAACCCGCGTTGACGGGGTAGTGAGGTTTTAACGTAGCCTCCCTATGACCACATTACCGTTGACGGCCTGGTCATCTCGGCTTATTATAGGTTTCCATGGGGGGTAATCTCACTCGGATTGTCGGCATCCTACTGTTGGCCGTGGTCGTGGCGGCGGTAGTGTCGCCTTGGTTCGATCTCGATCCGACTGCCCTGCGAATTATCGAACCGCGATCGTTACCACGGGGCTGATCTGGCCCGCTATGGCCAACTGAAGCGGCACTTGATTGCCAGGGGTTACACCAGATGGTACCAATGCCTTGACCTGGTACAAGCCAACGGAGCCCGGGGCCAGTCCGGAGAATAGAACCTGTGCTTGCGCTCCGCCGATCGTCACTCTGGGCGTTTCAGTTTCGCTTAGCGGCTTACCAGGCGCAGCCGCGCCCGTTGCCACCGGCGGATTCACCATGCCGAGACCCGCGCAGTAAATTACGATCGTGTCCCCCGTTTTAGCCGGGTGGGTAGCCTCGGCCCGATTGTTAGTGTTGCCCACAGTAACGATCGCTTGCCCAGTACCCTGCTGATTCACCGTAAACACGGCGGGCTGCGCGGGCGCAACCGGAAGAGTCTCTGGCGCGGACTGGCTGGAGCCTCTGGCGACTACCAGTTGCTGCTCTGTATCGACATTCGCGCCATACGGTACCTGCGCGATGATTCGGTCTTCGCTGACATACATCAGCGCGAGCGGCTTGTCGCCCAACTGCACCCGGGTACCCGCGATCTCCGCCGGCAGCGGAAATCCTGAAAACTGGCTGGTATGGTCCGCCAACTGGCTGCCGTAAATGTTGATGAGGCTGCCGGGTGCCATCGCCGCGTGCGGCTCGTAGCTCGCGGCGCTGGACACGCCCTGTGGCAGCAGGACTGGTTGCGTAAAGTTCGGCCCGAAGCTCAGCGGGAGTATGTAGGGCCGTGTCCCCTCGGCTCCGATCTGTCCCCGAATGCTGATCTCGAATGCAGATGCAGGCGTCTTGGGCGTAACGGTGCCTGTCCAACGGCCTCCCGGCAACCCCACCAATCCGACGGTGGGATCGCTATTGCTGAAGTCCAACTGCATTGCCCCGCCGTCTTGGGGGATGCTGCCGCAATCATCCAGCACCTGCACCTGGACGGCGATCGGACGTCCTACGGAAACGAAGCTGTCGCCGGCTAGCGATGTGATCAATGGCACCAAGCTAGTGGCCGCGCAAACTGGCTGCGGTTTGCGGGCTGGTTTTCGCGGCGGGCGGCGCCGGAGCGGCCACCAGAAGGATATTGATCTTTTGCGCCGAGTTGTCCCCGAACCCCAGGTTCAATTCGCCGCTATAGACGGCTCCCGGGGCCAGGCCGTTTACGCTCGCCTGGATATCGATCTGCTGCGTCCCGCCGGGGCTGATCGTTCCCTGCGCAGGCTGCACCGTGAACCACGGCTGTCCGCTGGCAGAGTAGGAGCTCGACTGGAAGCTTAGAGCAGTCGCGCCGCGATTGGTCACGAAGACACTTTGCACCGCCGGAATTGGACCGCCTACGGATCCTGTGAAGATCAATCCGACTGGATCTACCAGAGGCGGGAGGTCTGCCGCCGAAGAAACCGACAGCACCACCCCCACCACCTGTGGAGAGTTTTCGGCACCGGGCGCTGCCGCGCTGAGTTGTCCGTAATAGTCACCGGAAGGTAGTCCCGCCGCGTTGATTCCCACCTCGACCATCGACGGCGAGTCGCCGATGACGCCGTTTGTGGAGGACACCGTCAGCCAGTTCCCGCCGGACGTCGTGGTCGGGGTCAACGTCCAGTCGAGTGTGCCAGAGCCGCCTTTCAGGAGATAAAGCTTTTGGGGCGACGCCGTTCCTCCATTGGCTGCGGCAAGAAACGCCAGGCCTGTCTGTGACACCGTCAGCGATTGCGCGCTGTGGCTGATGGTCATCGTTACGAAGGCGCTCCACAAAGTGCCCACCTGCGAACCGGAAACGGTGACACTGCCTGTGTAGGTTCCGGGACTCAGGCCAGCCGGATCGGCAGTGAGAGATAAAGCCGCGGTTGGGTTCAACGTACCTACGTTGGGTGTGAGCGCCAGCCACGGGCTATCCGAGTGGGCCTGATAGGCCTCGGAACCGGTAATGGTTACCTGGCGCGATTGAGGTTGCTGTGCGCCCTGAACAAACGAGAAGACGAACTCTGCAGGCCGAGCTGTCAATCCCGGCGGTGTTTGTGCGCCGCCTACGTTTAGTGTAACCGGCAACATCTGGGTAACAGGTTGGGAAGCGGGAGAGTGGACATTGATCGCTCCCTGATAAACTCCCGGCATCAGTCCGGCAGGGTTAATCGAAACGCCTAGCGTTGCCGGCGTCGTAGCGCTTGAGAAACTCAGTATCAACCAGCTATCAGAGGACGTTGCCGAGAAGCCGACCGGCCACCTGGAAGGCCACGCCGCTCGCGGGGCTAGTGCTCGACACCACTATCGTCCGCGTCGCCGGCGCGCTGCTGCCCAATCGGTAGGTGAACATGAGAGACGACGGGTTCGCGGAAATTGTCGTCGGCTGCGTAACCTTCAGGCTCGCGTGAACGGTTTGAGGACTATTTGAGGCTGCGGACGCGTTGATCGTGATCGTGCATGCGTACCTGCCTGGCACCAGCCCCGCGGCGCTTGTTGACGCGATCAGGTTGGCCGGCGTGACACCGCCAGCCGCATTCAACGTCAGCCAGTTGCAACCGGCGCCGAAGGACGCCGTAAAGTTCACGCCACTCGTGGGATTGTCGCTCGATACCACGATGGTCTGCGTGGCCGGTGCGTTAGACCCCGTGGAATAGGTGAAGTCGAGAGACGGCGGGCTGACCGATATTGTCGTCGCCGGTGCCGGGGTTGTCACCGTCAGGCTCGCGTGAACGGTTTGGGGGCTGTTTGATGCCCCGGCCGCGCTGATTGTGATAGCACATGCATAGACGCTTGGCGAGAGTCCCCGGGTGTTGACCGACGCCGTGAGGTTGGCTGGTGTGGCCCCGCTGGTCGGACTCAGCATCAGCCAACTGCAACCGGCGCCGGGAGACGCCGTGAAGTTCAAGACGCTTGCGGGACCACTGCTCGAGATCGCGATGTTTTGCGCAGCAGGCGCGCTGCTTCCGGTTACATAGCTGAAATTCAGCATCGGTGGAGCTGCCGCAATCGTTGTCGAAGTTGCGCAAGCCGTAATTGCGAATGCCGACTGTGACACCGAGGTACTGGCAAAACGGGGGAGCGGATCGCTCGACGCGGCGGTAGTTGCCGTGCTGACCGGGGCAAAGCTTGCACCCACAGTGCTGCTGCCTAGAGCCGGTATGTTCGATGTCGGATTGGCCGTGTAGCTGACATAAATAGGAACGATCAGCTTTTCGGCCGAGCTCGCAGTATTGGCTTGGACTATCTCATAGACTGCTTCGCCGCTGCCGGTCGAATCGATTGTTATTGAGGCGTAATTCGCCGGGTCCGGCGCAGTGCTCGTGGGGCTGACCGGGTTATACAGGCCGGCTTCAGTGGATGTCAGGATTGCAATTAAGGATGCTCCGGCTGAGTTCGCGGCCGCGGGTGTAGCATAGCCCGCTCTGGCGGTGGCAGTCGCGTCAGGCACGTTGGGGTCAGTCAACCCGGGGTTGTAAGCAATTACAACC